>Ga0268298_10005902_pt1 | contig 11302 bp, 10 predicted proteins | sample WWTPWeurt_MetaG_FD_194462 | JGI IMG/M metagenome (GOLD analysis project Ga0268298, IMG submission 194462) | Activated sludge microbial communities from WWTP in Nijmegen, Gelderland, Netherland - WWTP Weurt | ecosystem: Engineered > WWTP > Aerobic digester > Activated sludge | place... | reverse complement strand
ATTATTACCGGATGCATTACCTGCAATAAAGGAAGCGATGTTGGCAAAACAGCCGGCTATCCAATAGAAGTGGTAGTGGGGCCTGAGTTTGTAACCGGCAGTACCCGCATGAAGGCTGGGACTGCACAAAAATTAGTACTGAACATGATAAGCACCAGTGTGATGATTCAGCTGGGCCGGGTACAGGGAAACAAAATGGTGGATATGCAACTGAGCAATAACAAACTTATTGAGCGCGGAACCCGAATGATAATGAAAAGCACCGGGATTACTGAAAAAAAAGCCAATGCACTCTTACTCAAACACGGGAGCGTGCGCAAAGCAGTAGCTGCATATAAAACTTCGTAATCCATCTGTTTTTCCCGATATTTGACGTTCGTTTTGAACGCTGAACAGTTATGGAACATCACCCTTTAATGAAGGCATTGATTGTATTCGGGTGGTCGGCCATTAAATATATGGTTGGGGTATTTCACGCGCTGCTTTTTGACGTGAACCTATTGCTGGGAATAGCGCTTACCGTAGCCGGTGGAATGACCGGAGTGATTTTTTTCCTCTACGCATGGGATATTCTTCATAAATACTGGGTACGTATTTTTTGGCGCAAGCCCCGAAAAATAAAAATTAACCGATACCGCAGGTGGTTAGTTAAATTTTTGCATACCTACGGATTATTCGGCATTGCCTTTCTCACCCCCGTTATTCTCACTGTACCTATCGGAACCATGATGGCCGCTACCATTGAGCACAACAAGTGGAAGATAAAACGCTATATGCTTATTTCGTTTATCAACTGGTCGGTTTTATTTCTCGGATTTTTTCAATTCTTTGATATCAACGTAAAAGAATTGATTCAGCGTTTGCCGTTTTAAAAAATCCCTATATCATCCGGAGCGGAATCAAGTCACGCGTGAAAGGTGCAAACAACCTGCCTTCGCAGAAAAAATACTGCTCCCGTTGGAAAGATTCTTCGTTACTCCCATTCACCGCCCACCAGGTAACTCAGAATGACGTGCGAGTGATTAGGTTTACAAATTTGTTTTCGGAGATAATCAAAAGCAGAATAAGACTAAGAAGAAAGGTTACTCCTCTTCTTTTGAAGGCACATACTTGGAGTAGTGTCGCCATTTTTCCAGTACTGCGGTAAAATCTTCGGGTAATTCTGATTCAAAAAATACCCGTCTCCCTCCTTGCGGATGAGCAAACCCCAGTGATTTGGCATGCAATGCCTGACGCGGAATTAAGGCAAAACAATTATCAATAAACTGCTTGTATTTGGTAAACGTGGTGCCTTTATGTATGCGGTCGCCTCCATACGTTTGATCATTAAACAACGGATGCCCTATGGACTGCATATGCACGCGTATTTGATGGGTGCGCCCGGTTTCCAGTGTACATTCAACTAAGGTTACATACCCGAATCGTTCCAGCACTTTATAGTGAGTAATTGCATGTTTTCCCTGCGAGCCGTCATGAAATACCGCCTGAATTTTACGATCGCGCAAACTTCGGCCCACATTGCCCTGAATGGTTCCTTCGTCTTCGTCAAAGTCGCCCCATACCAGCGCATAATAACTGCGGTCGATGGTATGATCAAAAAACTGTTTGGCCAAATGCGTCATGGCATATTCGGTTTTGGCAATTACTACCAGTCCCGAGGTATTTTTATCAATGCGATGCACCAGCCCGGGACGTATTTCGCCATTGGCGGTAGGCAATTGCTGTAAATGATACACCAGTGCATTCACTAATGTTCCTGTGTAATTATTAAACCCCGGATGCACCACCATGCCTGCGGGTTTGTTCACAATCAGAAACTCGTCATCCTCATACACAATAGTGAGCGGAATATTTTCAGGATAAACCTGGGTATCGCGCGGAGGTGTGGGCAGCACAATGGATATCACATCTCCTCCCTTTACCTTATAGCTCGACTTAACCGGTTTTTCGTTTACCAGCACACAACCGGCTTCGGCCGCGTATTGTATTTTAGTACGACTCGCATTTTGCAAACGTATCATCAGGTATTTGTCAATACGCAGCATACTTTGCCCTTTATCTACCGCAATGCGGTGATGCTCGTACATTTCCTGTTCGTCCTGCTCGTCAAAAATTTCGTCTTCTGCTTCGTTGGTCATAAAGTGCAAAGATAACCCCCTTGTCAGGATTTGGTGCTTTTTTGTAACTTGCACCTGTATGAATAAGCGAAATTCTTTTTTCGTTTTTATTTTTCTCCTGTGGCAAACCCTGCCTGCACAGGATAGCACCCGATACAGGTTATTGCCCTTTTCGGTGAGTGTTTTCAATAATCAAACTTCGTTGCCCGTGGGGATGAAACTGGGCATGACTCAATCTCCCGTGCATCCGGGTATTTGTTTCAGCTACCTGCACACCTGGAAAAATGCAGCGCGCCACGAATGGGAACAACGTTTTAAACTGGGGTATTATTACCATCAGTATTCGCAGCACGGCATTCAGCTATACACCGAAATATGTTACCGGTATAAACCCTTTAAGTGGCTGTATCCCGAAGCCGGACTTGGGGCAGGCTACCTTCATGCCATCAGCGACCTGCAGCAATTTGAACTGAACAGCAACGGACAGTATGAAAAGAAAAAAAGTATTGGTCGCCCGCAATGTATGCTAAGCACGTTTATAGGGCTATCGGTTCCATTGCATAAAAAAGCTAAACAGACAGAGTCAACCTGCACCGCCTGCCGCAAAGGAAATTATCCTCTGCCGCCAAGCCGGATTTTTATTACTTATCAGCTTTGGATGCAAATGCCGTTTGTAAAAAATTATGTGCCGCTGCTACCCAACACAGCCCTGCATGTAGGGTATGCTTTTACCCTGAAACAAAAAGTGAAAGGAGGCAAAAAATGAGGGTGACTTATTTATCCGGGCTGTTGCTCCTTTCGGTGCTGCTTGCTGCCTGTAAAAAAGATTCGGTATCGGGAAGCAGTGTATGCACTTCTCTTGTTGCCGATAGCAGTGCCAACCATCCGAAAGCGGCTGCATTGCAAACGTTGCTGAACGAATACGTAAAACAGGGATTGCCCGGCATTGCACTACTGATACACGACAGCAACGGCACGTTTACCGGAAGTGCAGGCAAAGCAGATATTGCTAAAGGTGTAAATTTTGAACCCTGCCATGTTTCAAAAGCGGCCAGTATTACCAAACTGTTTATGGGTGTGCTTGCTTTAAAATTAGTGGAAGAAGGAAAATTAGAATTAGACAAACCGATAAGTTTCTACCTGCCGTCAAAATACATTTCTGCCATTCGCAATGCCGATAAAGCAACCGTGAGGCAACTGATGAACCACAGCGCGGGCATTTACGATGTAATCAAAGATCAGGGATTTTACCTCGCTGTGTTAAACAATCCGAATAAACACTGGACACAGGATGAATTACTCGAATTTGTGTACCATAAACCGGCTCAGTTTCCATGCGGAACAAAAGCTCAATACAGCAATACCAATACTCTTATGATGAGTTTGGTGATTGAATATGCCACCGGCAGAAAACACTACGACCTGCTGCATGAAAAAGTTATCTGGCCGCTGGGATTAACCCATACTTACTATCATTACCACGATGCACTCCCGATAACCACGGCACAGGGATATTTTGATTTGTACAATAACCACAGTATTGTGAACGTATCAAATTATATTACCGGAAGCGGTAACGGATACGGAGGACTGCACTCAAATGTGTTCGATTTGTACACCTTTCTCAATGCTTTATTGGTAAAGAAAACACTGTTGCAGCAGGCCACGCTTCAGCAAATGAAAACATTTACATTTCACGATGAAAACACCGGATATGGATTAGGTATGCTTGAAAAATTCGGGATAAAAGGGCCGGGGAAAACAGGCATCGGGCACACCGGACGCGATTTGGGATACAGTGCCGATTTATTTTATTTTGAAAAAAACGGAACCATTATGTGTTTTCTAATTAATTACGGAACTGACGGACAAAGTAATTTACGGGAAGTTTTTCGTAATTTTGAGAGCAGTTTAGTTGATATTGTATTGCAATAAAACCCAACCTTAATGAATAAAATAATAATCATTTCCCTTTTCGCAGGCTTTTCCCTGTTAGTTTCATGTACCCCTGACGGTGACGGGCCATTAGACCCCGGCACAACTGCCGAGTCGTTTACAATGGAAGTATCAGGAAGTTCGTTAAACAAATCCTACACCGATGCATTGCTTACACAAACCGATGTGACCAATAAAGGACTTACCGGCTATACGCTTCCGCCAAACTACAACGACTTACAATCGCTGGCAACAGGCGATATTCGTTTTTACAGTGTAAGCAGCACTCCCGGAAATTTACCCGACAGCCATTTGGGATTTGAAATTAACAATGCACAATCGGGCACTTACAGTCTGGTTGAATTACACAACAGCAGTTCGGGCGAAAGTTTTGATTTGAATATTGGCAACCTTACCCTTATTCCCGAGTCGGGTTCATTAAAAATTATTGCCAATACCGAAACCGACCCGAACGATGTGAGCGGAACAGGAATACTAAATGCGACCATCAGCGGCACATTTCACAACGAGGCAGTACCATCCGACAAATACACTATAAACGCAAGCCTGAGCGTAAACTAAAAAAATAAGGAATTACCAGATTCGCGGACAAACCAAATGCACCGAACGGGATTTGGAACGCCTGTTCCATTCAATAATGGCTGAAATTTCATGCGAACCTTTTAAGGCCTGTTGCCCCTGCGAAATGGTGAAATCAAAACTGTACCCGAATTTAAAACGACCGCTTCTGAAACCGGTCATAAACATAAGCGCATCCGAATTAGCTGCGGTTTGACGCACCAGTGCCCCCAATACCAGCGGCCCTTTACTCGCATAAACACCTAAACTTATTTGCGTAAACTCACGCTGCCGCATAATGATGAGCGAAGGCGATAAGGTAGAATTGCTGTACTTAGAACGAGAGAGCGGTAAATTCATTCCGGCCTGAACGGTGAACCTGCGCGGAAGTGTATTTGCAACACCGGGTGTTTGATAAAAAGACTGATTGGGCTCGGTGATATTATGCACAGCTCCTCCGAAATAAAATATTTTGGTGAAGGCAACAAATCCTGCCGCAAAATTAGGAAGACCTATGGTGTTGGCCGGATTGGGTTCGGTGGTGGCCGTAACAAATCCTTTTTTCTTTACTATCTGATCGCCCCAGCGTAATTTTTCAAAATCAATGCTGCGCTGAAAATATTGCGCTTCGATACCCAATTTGATATTAAAACGGCTGTTTACCTTGAGCAGGTAAGAATAGATACCCGACAAAGTAGTGGTAGAAAGCAATCCCTGACCAGAAACATCCTGCATGGCTACAATGCCAATGCCACCTCCTAAATTATCAAAATGTTCATCGTAAGACCCGGAAAAAGTACGAAAAGTGCCCGGAAGTGATGACCATTGGTTACGGTAATTCAGGCATACCCTCCCCGATAGGTTAGCACCCGCAAATGCCGGATTGGTATAAACCGGTGCAGCAAAAAATTGCGTAAATTCGGGGTCCTGTGCATATACTTCGTTTGCTAAAAACAAGCCTGCCAGCCACAAAATCCTGATGATTCTACTCATTCACTAATACTCGTCATCTGATGAAAAACCTCACTAAATTACAAAATAAATCCCACACTTACCTATAGACGACAAATTTATTTTTTGTTGCGCCCTGTTTTTCAGCCACTTTTAGAGCAAGCCGCACAAATAAAATCCTGTGTTAATAGACCTCTTCGTTCTTCACCGCTTTAAAATAATCGGGAGCCTTCAGCAGGTGTTGCGTCTCTTCGGCTTTGTTCATTCGTAAAAAATTAGCCCAATAATATGCCCCGGTTACTGAATCAAAATGCAACACATTTTTGCGGGTTTGGTATGTTTGAAACTGATTGATAAAAACCAATACCAGCACCACCGGCACTGCCATTTGTTTAAGCATTTTTTGTTTCATCACCTCCTGAATAAAGGCAGCCAGCGGAATGGAAAGCAGCGGATAAATATCAACCATAGGACGCAATCCAAAACCGGCACCGTACCACCAGCACCAAAAACTAACCACCACATAAAAATGGAGTGCAAGCAGAAAAACCAACCAGCCTGTTAATCCTTTTACATATTTGTGCAGTACAAAAAAACCCGCCAGCGAAAACAGCATAACGGGTGTATAAAGCAACCAGCCTTTACGGTAACTAAACAACCCGTCCCACAGGTGAGGGGTATCAAAATAAAAAGCTCCCAGAAAACCGTACGAGTAATAATACCATTGCCCGGTTTGCATTTTCCAGTAAATGAGCTGAGGCAAAAAAACCAGCACGGCACTAAGCGCCATTAAAAACAATTGCCTGCCCTGTTTTACGAATAAGGAAAAACGTTCGCCAAACAAATAAAAATGCCTGAGATTCCACAGCGGAAATAAAAGCAACCCCACTGCATTGGTTGGCCTCACCAAAATAATAAATGCGGCCACATGCCCCAGCAGAAGTGAGGTAATCACATCATATTTGCGGTACCAGCGAATAGTGAGGTACAAAAAAGCGGCAAACAGAAAAAAATTAGCAGCATGGGTAATAAGCGGCACCGAGGTAACAAAATAAAAAAGATTGGTTCCCAGATTAAGGATTAAGAGGGTAACCGCAGTTGCTTCATCCGTAAACCAGCGTTTAAGTACATTGCGCAGCAGCATATTTGCGCACATGGCCAATACGATTGTGCCCAACAGCATAAAAAAATAATAGGGAGCTGAAAAACCATTCGTTTCTGCTCCGCTAAGGTATGCACCGGCATGACCCATAAGAAAAAAGGGCGCATACAACATGGCCAGTCCCATACTCATGCGGCCTACCGGTTTTCCTGCAGGCGAAAGAAAGTCCCACTGAAAACCATCTCCTATTTTGTGCAGTTCGGGCATAGCCCAGTCGAGATTAAAATTGTGGTGCACAAAAACCGAAGGCAGGTAGAGGTAATACTCGTAGGCATCCCAAACAATAACGCGACTGCCTTTCCAGGATGAAAAATTGAAAAAAACCCAGAGGTAAATAATAGCCAGCACCCACAAACTGAGGGTTGACCGCGAAAAAGAAGCCGATTTAATTAAACGCTGCACGGTACAAAAATAGAATTATGCAGCATAGTTTCTATTTTTGTCCAAATATGGCAGCACAAAAACCCTCCATTCCCAGCGGAACCCGTGATTTTGGACCCGAACAGGTACAGAAAAGAAAATACATTCTTAACCAAATTGAAGAGGTATTTAAAGTACACGGGTTTATGCCTTTGGAAACTCCTACTATGGAAAACCTGAGTACACTGGAAGGAAAATATGGAGAGGAAGGTGACAGGTTGCTGTTCCGTATTCTTAATTCGGGCGATGCTTTCAAAATAATTAAGGAGAAAAATGGCAGTGATAAAATAGGTGATTTTGATTTTCGTCCTGCGCATGTTTCAGAAAAAGGTCTCCGTTACGACCTCACCGTTCCATTTGCCCGGTATGTGGTGATGAACCGCAACAATATCACCCTGCCGTTTAAACGTTACCAAATGCAGCCGGTGTGGCGGGCCGACCGTCCTCAAAAAGGACGTTACCGCGAATTTTGGCAATGCGATGCCGATGTGGTGGGAAGCGATTCATTGCTGAATGAAGCCGACCTGCTGCTTATTTACCTCGAAGCCTTTCAGAAATTAGGATTGGAAGTAGTAGTGCGGTTAAACAACCGTAAAATTCTGGAAGGCATGGCCACCCTGCACGGGGAACGTACCCGCTTTGTTGAGTTTGCCACCATCATTGATAAGATGGATAAAATAGGCTATCAGGCAGTGATGGATGAACTGCACAAAGCCGGATTTGACATGCAATCGTTAACGGCCAGCGAAAAAATATTTTCCATTCACAGCGATGATTTTCCCAATACTTACCAAAATAATGTAGTGCTGGGTGCATTAACCGATTTGGAAGTGGAATTTGAAAAAAGGAATATCGATTTTGGAGTAAAAGGAATTGAGGAATTAAAAACTGTTTTTAATCTGATTCCTGAACCGTTTCGAAAAAATGTGATGATTGACCCGTTGCTTGCCCGCGGACTCTCTTACTACACCGGAATTATTTGTGAAGTGGTGAGCAATGAAGGTACTTTAAAAAGCAGCATTGGTGGCGGTGGCCGCTACGACAACCTTACCGGTGTTTTTGGCATGCCCGGTTTATCGGGAGTGGGTATTTCTTTTGGCCTCGACCGCATTTATGATATTCTCGAAGAGTTAAAACGTTTTCCCGAATCACTGAATAAAGTAAGCGTTACAAAAGTACTTTTATGCGGCATGGACAGCGCCTCGCAGCAAGTTGCCTTTAGTTTGGTGCAGCCCATGCGTGCAGCCGGTATTGCTTCTGAAGTTTATCCCGATCAAAAGAAATTAGGCAAGCAATTAGATTTTGCCAACGCCCTGCAAATACCATTTGCCGTGATTATCGGAGAGTCGGAATTAAAAAGCGGACAACTGACTTTAAAAGACCTTACGGCCGGAACACAGGAATCGATGACCATTGAAGAAATCATAAAAAAGTTAAGTTAAATTTCACGCAAAGGCGCAAAGCACGCAAAGGAGTTTTTCCTCTCATAAAAGAACAGGTATGACAACAGTTGAAATAGATCATTCGCTTTCGGTACACAGCATCGGCAGCATTTTAACGAATAAAAAACAAATTACTTTATCGGCTGCAGCTAAAAAGCGGATTACCGATTGTTACGATTATTTGCAGCAAAAAATTAAAAATAGTGACGATGCCTTTTACGGCATCAATACCGGATTTGGTTCCCTGTGCAATACCGTGATTGCAAAAAACGAACTCACTGCCCTGCAGGAAAACTTATTGCGCTCACATGCCTGCGGCACCGGAAATACCGTTTCAAAATCGATTGTGAAACTGATGCTGCTGTTAAAAATACAATCGCTTTCCTATGGTCATTCGGGGGTGCAGTTGCAAACGGTGCAGCGCCTCATCGATTTTTTTAACCTCGATATTCTTCCGGTAGTTTACGAGCAGGGCTCGCTGGGCGCCTCGGGCGATTTGGCACCGCTGGCTCATTTATGTTTGCCGCTTATTGGCGAAGGAGAAGTTTGGAAAAACGATACCGAAACAGAAGCAGCCTCCGATGCATTAAAACGCAACAACCTTGCACCAGTTGGTTTAACTGCCAAAGAAGGGCTGGCACTTATTAACGGCACCCAGTTTATGAGTGCTATAGGCGTATGGTGTTTGCTCGAGGCGTACGATTTATCTAACTGGGCCGATACCATCAGTTGTGTTTCCATTGATGCATTTGATGCCCGGCTTGACCCGTTTCATCCGGCATTACACAGCATACGCGCACACCGCGGACAGGTGGCTACTGCGGCTGCTATTCGTGCTAAATTAGAAGGAAGTGAAATAGCACGGCAGACAAAAACAGCTGTGCAGGATCCCTACGCTTTTCGTTGCATTCCGCAGGTGCACGGAGCAAGTAAAGATACCATCACCTATGTGGAATCGGTTTTTAATACGGAAATAAACAGCGTGACTGATAACCCGAATGTTTTTGCGCAGGAAGATTTGATTCTTTCGGGAGGTAATTTTCACGGACAACCTTTGGCCATCACATTAGATTTTCTGGCCATCGCATTGGCCGAACTTGGAAGTATTTCGGAACGCAGAACCTACCAGCTCATTTCAGGGCAACGCGGCTTACCGGCTTTTCTCACTTCCAATCCCGGATTAAATTCGGGCATGATGATTCCGCAATACACGGCTGCTTCTATCGTAAGTCAAAACAAACAACTCTGTACTCCGGCTTCGGTTGACAGCATTGTGAGCAGCAACGGACAAGAAGACCATGTGAGCATGGGTGCCAATGCAGCTACCAAATGTTTGCGGGTGGTGAACAACCTGCGCACCATTTTAGCTATTGAATTATTGAATGCCTCCCAGGCACTTGAACTGAGAAGGCCGTTGAAAAGCAGCAAACGCATTGAGACCTTACTGAGCAGTTACCGCCAACAGGTTTTGTTTATGAAAGAAGACCGTTACCTGCATGAGGATATCAAAAAATCGGAAGCGTTTTTGGGATAAAAGCAGCTAAAAATAGCTTAACCTATAACTAAAATATTCCAATTTGGAATATCGCTTGTTTTTTTAAAAAATACCTCCCACCTTTGATAAAGCTAATTTGTTAAAACATGAAACCATCATCCCCCACCACCACACAATTAAGAATTTTTATCCTAAGCATGTGTTTGCTTAGCACATCCTCTTTATTTGCACAGTTTACAGGTACGAATCCAATTACCACAACCAGTAATGTTAATATACAATCTCCGGGCAATGATGCGGCTTTGGATGTTGGAGGTGCGGGCGATTCCGCAACGGTTCAAATCACTACCCCTTGGGTAATGCCTGCCAGTTATGTAGGCCCCTTTCGAATAAGAGGAACTTACTCTGTAATAAATGGTCCTACTATGTATTTCCCGCTATTTTGCGTAACACCAAATGGAAATGTAGGTTTAAAAACAGAAACTCCCAGTGAACTGCTAACCCTGAATGGGGGTAATGCATTAGCACTAAATGGAAGTTTCACCGCGAGTAGTGGTAACTTTATCGCAATAAATGGTAGCTTTAAGACCCAAACCTCCTTAGGAACCACGAATTTTAAGGTTGATGAAAATGGTTTGTTAATAGCAAGAAGAATAGACGTTCATTTAGACCCAATTCCCGATTATGTTTTTCATGCCGCATTTAACAAAGATAGTGCGGCTTATTATGACAGTACCGGAGTTTACAAATTTATGACCCTGCAACAAGTAGATTCTTTTGTTCAAACCAACAAACATTTACCCGGAATTAAAAGCGCAGGCGAATACCAGAAGGTGGGAACTGTGAATGTAGGTGAATTGCAGTTATTGTTGCTTCAAAAAGTAGAAGAACTTACTTTGTATAATATTCAACTAATGAAGGAAATTGAAGAACTAAAAAAGAAACAAACTTTGTTAGAACAAAAGAATTAACCATTATACCCTCAAGCCATGAGAAGTTTAATTTTAGCAATATCAGCATTTGCATGCCTGAGTTCTTGCAAAGATAAAGACCCCGAAATAACCAAAACGTACGTGCTGTCGCAGGAAATGATGGCATATTTTGTAAACTATGCCGTAGGTACCAAATGGGTTTATCAGGACACTGTTGATCAAAATAATTATGATACCATTGTTTTGGCAACAAAAGAAGAATATAATGT
>Ga0268298_10005901_pt1 | contig 11303 bp, 8 predicted proteins | sample WWTPWeurt_MetaG_FD_194462 | JGI IMG/M metagenome (GOLD analysis project Ga0268298, IMG submission 194462) | Activated sludge microbial communities from WWTP in Nijmegen, Gelderland, Netherland - WWTP Weurt | ecosystem: Engineered > WWTP > Aerobic digester > Activated sludge | place: Netherlands... | reverse complement strand
GCACGGGGTCTTCACGACCGAGCCCGCGCCGCTGCACTCGGGGCACGTCTGCGTGAACATGACGAAGCCGCGATGGCTGGAGACCTGGCCGGAGCCGTTGCACACCGTGCACTGCTTCCGCTTGGTGCCGGGCTTCGCGCCCTCGCCGCTGCACGTCTCGCACGTGGCCGGCGTGTTGAGGACGACCTCGCGCTTGACGCCCTGGAAGGCCTCTTTGAGCGAGAGGCGCTGCTGCACGCGGACGTCCTGACCTCGCGCGGGGCCGCGGCGTTTTTGTCGGCCGCCGCCGCCGCCGCCCATGCCGAAGAACTCGGAGAAGACGTCCTGGAAGTGGGAGAAGATGTCGCCGCCCGCGAAGTCCGGCATGCCGGCGCCGTCGATGCCGGCGAAGCCGAACTGGTCGTAGCGGGCGCGCTTCTCCTCGTCGGAGAGGACTTGGTAAGCCTCGTTGACCTCTTTGAAGCGCGACTCGGCCTCGTGGTTGCCGGGGTTGCGATCGGGGTGGTTCTTGAGCGCGGCCTGTCGATATGCCTTGCGAAGGTCGTCGGCAGAGGATTCGCGCGGAACCCCTAAAACCTCGTAGAAGCAGCGTCTTTCGCTCATAGGGCGCAAGCGTCGTGCCAGCCTGCGGACCATAAGTCGCGCTTCTTTGCTGTCAACGCGAGGTTTGCGCGGAGATCAAAGGGGTGGCGGAGCGTGCGGTTCGCAGCGGACGCAAAGAGAACGTCCGCTCTTCGACGGTCGGGTTTTGCTTGACGACGTGGAAGGACGCTGATCGGCGAGCCCACGTGAGCTCGCGATCGCGATCACTGCCCGCGGCGCTGGAAGGCCGGGGTGTCCCAGTCGGAGTCGAGCGGGGGGACGAAGCTGGCGCGCTCACGACCCGTGGGGTTCGAGGGCGCGATCGCGGCCTGCGCGGAGGCAGGGACCTGCGGGCGGCGCGTGGAGTACGCGAGCTCTTCGCTGCGTGCGGAGCGCTGCGTGGTGGCCGGCTGCGCCTTCTCGCGAGGCGGCGACGCGGCCGGGATCTGCGAGATGAGCGGCTGCGGACGGCTCGCCTGCGCGGGGACGCTCGCGAGATCCACGGGGCGATCGAAGCCCGTCGCGATGACGGTGACCTTGATCATCTCGCCCATGTTCTCGTCGATGGTCGCGCCGAAGATGATGTTCGCGTCCTCGTGCGCCTGCTCCTGCACGAGCGAGGCGGCCTCCTCGATCTCCTTCATCCGCATGTCGGGGCCGCCGACGATGTTGATGAGCACGCCGGTGGCGCCGTCGACCGAGATGTCGTCGAGCAGGGGCGAAGAGATCGCTTGCTCGGCGGCGAGGCGCGCGCGGCCTTGCCCCTTGGCGCAGCCGGTGCCCATGAGCGCGCGGCCCATGTTGCTCATCACGGTCTTCACGTCGGCGAAGTCGACGTTCACGATCCCGCTCTGCGTGATGAGATCGCTGATGCCCTTGATCGCCTGGTAGAGCACCTCGTCCGCCTTGCGGAACGCCTCGACGAACGAGAGGTCCTCGTCGCCCAGCGTGAGGAGCTTCTGGTTCGGGATCGTGATCAGCGTGTCGACGTGCTCGGCGAGCATGTTGAGGCCGATGTCGGCGCGACGCGATCGCTGCTTGCCCTCGAAGAAGAAGGGCTTGGTGACGACGCCGACGGTGAGGCAGCCCTCTTCACGCGCGAGCTGCGCGATGACGGGGGCCGCGCCCGTGCCGGTGCCGCCGCCCATGCCGGCGGTGACGAAGACCATGTCCGCGCCCGCGATCATCTCCTTGATGCGCGTGACGTCCTCGAGCGCGGCCTTGCGGCCCTTCTCGGGATCGGCCCCGGCGCCCAACCCACGCGTGACGTTCGCCCCGATGTGGAGCTTGGCCGGCGCCTGGTTCGCACCGAGCGCCTGAGCGTCGGTGTTTACGACGATGAACTCGACCCCTTCCAGGCCGAAGTTGATCATCGTGTTCACGGCATTGCCACCGGAGCCTCCGCACCCGATGACCTTGATCCGCGCGTCGTAACCGGTGTGCTCCTCGGCGAACTCAATTGAGAAACTCATCGATAGCCTCCCGGGTGCTACGAGGGCGGACAATCCGCCACGCCGTGTCCCGTTGGCCCCAAGAGGGCCTTTGCCCCAGAGCTCCTCGCGTCGTGTCAGCCTGGTCGATCAGAAGGCCGACGGCCGCATGACACCTGATGATGACGGGCGCCTCTTCCCATCGTCACCGCGCGGAGAACCCTAGCTGCCAATAACTGCCAGTCTCGTCAATCGCAAATTACAAAGCCAATTCTCTACAACGAAACAGAAGTGCGAATTCAAGCTAGAAAGCGGCCCGGAGCCAGTTCCAGAAACCGGAGCTCTTGGGCTGCACGATCACCTCGGGCGCGGGCTCGCGCTGCGGCGCGCGCGACGCTCGACGGATCTCGCCGCGCGACTCGGTCGCGGCGGAGCGCTCGCGGGCCTGCGTGAGCGCGTTCGCGCCGTACAGGACGAGGCCCACGCCGGTCGCGTACTGAGGTCCCGCGACGAGCTGGGTGATGCCCTTCACGCCGATGGGGACGCCGAGTCGAACGGGCATTCCGAGGATCTCTTCGGCGAACTCGGTCATGCCCTCCATGAGCACGGCGCCGCCCGTGAGCACGACGCCCGCGGAGAGCTGCTCGAGCATGCCGGTGTCCTCGATGCGCTTGCGGAGGACGGCGAAGATCTCTTCGACGCGCGGCTCGATGATGTCGCTGAGCACGCGGCGCGCTGTCTTGCGCGGGAGGTGGCCGCCGACGCCGGGGACCTCGATCTCTTCGTCGTCGCTGACCATGCGGCCGAGCGCGCAGCCGCTGTTGCGCTTGAGGCGCTCGGCCTCGCCCATCGGGGTGCGCAGGCCCGCCGCGATGTCCGCGGTGACGTTGTTGCCGCCGACAGGGATGACGCTCGCGTGCGCGATGCCGCCGTCGACGTAGAGGAGCATGTCGGTGGTGCCGCCGCCGATGTCGATCACGGCGACGCCGATCTCTTTCTCGTCCTCGCTGAGCACGGCCTCGGCGCTCGCGAGCGGCTCCAAGACCACGTCGGCGACGGTGAGCCCGCAGCGCTCGGCGCAGCGGACGACGTTCTGCACGCAGCTCGTGGCCGCGGTGATGAGGTTCACTTTTGTGCCGAGGCGCACGCCGCTCATGCCCACGGGATCGCGGATGCCGTCCTGGTTGTCGACGACGTATTCCCTCGGCAAAACGTGGAGGATCTGGCGATCCGCGTCGACGGGGATCGCGCGGGCTCCCTCGAGGACGCGGTCGACGTCGGCGCGGGTGACCTCGCCGCCCGCGATCGCGGCCACGCCGTCGGAGGACATGCACCGGATGTGGCTGCCCGCGACGCCCGCGTAGACGGTGCGGATCTCGACGCCGGCCATCGTCTGCGCCGCTTCGATCGCCTCGGCGATGGAGCGCATGGTCCAATCGATGTTGGACACGACCCCCTTGCGGAGGCCTCGGCAGGGGACGTTGCCGACGCCGAGGATGGTGATCCCGTCGGAGTCGACCTCGCCCACCACCGCGAGCACTTTGGTGGTGCCGATGTCCAACCCGACGACGATCTCGGTCTGATCCGTGCGGCTCTTCATGTTCGTTCTCAGGCTTCCCCCGGGGCGCCCGGAGGACGCGGCGAGGACGGGCCGGAAGCTGTCATAGGCCGGGGAAGATGGACAAATTTGCGGCGCATCATTTCATCCTCACGACGACGCGCTCGGGGTGGGCGTTGTTGTCGAGGAAGACGACGGAGGCGCTCGCTTTTCGGCGCGCGACCTCGTTGAGCACGCGGGCGGCCTGCTCGATCTTCTCGCGGTACGGGGGCTGTCCGAAGTGCAGGAGGATCGCCTCGCGGCCGATGGTGACGACGAGCGATCCGTCGGTGTTCGTGTGCAGCTCCTGGATGGGGTAGCGGCGCGCGAGGCCGACTTTTTCGAGGTCCTCGGCGACGTCGAGGACGCGCTTGTTGGAGAGCACGACGCCCGCGCGATCTTTGGTGATCTGCTCGGGGAGGACGCCCGTGATGACGGGCATGTCGGTGGGGTCGTCGGAGGTGACCTTCTTGAAGAGGTCGCCGTCGCGCGTGACGAGGTAGAGCTCGCCGCCGATGGAGCAGAGGGCGCGGGCCTCGCGCTCGGCGATGACGATGTCGATGGTGCCGGGGAGGTTGCGGACGACCTTGGCCTTCTCGATCCAGGGATCGGCGAGGATCCCTGCCTCGGCGCGCGCGGGGTCGACGGCGAAGATGTTCTTGCCGATGGCGACGCCCGCGAGGGTCGCGACCTCGTCGGCGGTGCGGCGCTGGGTGCCGTCGACGGTGACGGTGCGCACGGAGAAGCGGTGGCTGGTGGTGACGTAGCGGCGCGCGCCCCAGGCCACAGCCACCGACGCGGCGAGGACGACGAGCACGCCGGCCACGAGCTGGAGCGTGGAGAGGAAGCGGCTGCGCGAGGCTTTTTTCGCAGGGTTCGCGGGGGGGCGGACGGTCTGCGCGACAGGGCCCGGCGGGGGGGAATCGTCACCAGAATACGGATCTGGAGGGGCCACGATCGCTTTTCGCGAACGGGTAGATCGGTTCTTCGGGGGCTCTTTCTCGTCCCGATCGCGCGCGCTCACGTGCTGCCTCCGCGGGGCGCGATGTCGATGGAGCCCTCGTCGCTCGGGCGAGGCGCGGGGATGTGTCCGCCCTTCGCTTCGAGGCGGGCCTTGAGCACGCGGACGGCCTGGTTGATGTCGCCGGCGCCCTGCGCGATCACGATGTCGCCGGGGCGGACGAGCTTCTCGAGGACGTCGGGGAGCTCCAGCTTGTCGGGGACGTAGCGCGCGTCGTGGTGGCCGTGCTCGCGGATCGCCTGCACGAGGCGCTCGCTGGAAGCGCCGGGGATCGGCGCCTCGCCCGCGGCGTAGACGTCCGTCACGAGGAGCACGTCGGCCTGGTTGAAGCACTGCGTGAAGTCGTGGAAGAGGTCCTTCGTGCGGGTGTAGCGGTGCGGCTGAAAGGCCACGACGACGCGGCGATCGTCGCCTGGATAAGCGCGGCGCGCGGCGTCGAGGGTGGCGCGGATCTCGGCCGGGTGGTGGCCGTAGTCGTCGACCATCGTGACGTTGTCGACCTGGCCGACGATCGTGAATCGGCGCGCGACGCCCTCGAACGAGGCGAGGGCCTGCTTGGTGACGTCGAGCGGGACCTCGAGCTCGTCGGCGATCGCGATCGTGGCGAGGCAGTTGAGGACGTTGTGCGCGCCGGGCATGCGCACGGTGAACCCGCCGAGGGGCTCGCCGCGGCGGTAGGCGTTGAAGCTCGTCTCGAGGCCGCGGAAGTGGATGCCGCGCGCGCAGTAGTCGGACTGGGGGGAGACGCCGTACGTCACGTGGCGCCGCGGGATGCTCGGGAGGATGTCCTGCACCTGCGGGTGATCGAGGCACAGGACGGCGAGGCCGTAGAAGGGGACGCCGGCCGCGAACTCGATGAAGGCGTGCTTGAGCTTCTCGAGCGTGCCGTAGTGGTCGAGGTGCTCGGGGTCGATGTTGGTGACGACGGCGATCGTGGGCGTGAGGCGGAGGAAGGAGCCGTCGCTCTCGTCGGCCTCGGCCACGAGGAGATCGCCTGCGCCGAGGCGCGCGTTGGATCCGAGGGCCGCCATCTTTCCGCCGACGACCACCGTGGGATCGAGGCCCGCGGCGCGGAGGACGGTGGCGACGAGCGAGGTGGTGGTGGTCTTTCCGTGCGAGCCCGCGATCGCGACGCCGTACTTCACGCGCATGAGCTCGGCGAGCATCTCGGCGCGGCCGATCACGGGGGTGCCGAGCGCGCGCGCTTCCATGAGCTCGGGGTTCGTGGGCTTGATCGCGCTGGAGTAGACGACAACGTCGGCGCCGCGGACGTTCTCGGCGCGGTGGCCGACGTCGATGCGGACGCCGAGGCTCTCGAGGCGGCGGGTGGTGGAGCCCTCTTTGAGGTCGGATCCGGAGACGTCGAACTCGAGCGAGCGGAGGATCTCGGCGAGGCCGCTCATGCCGACGCCGCCGACCCCGACAAAGTGAACGTGACGGACGCGTCCGCGGAACATCAGGCTGCCTCCTCGGCGATGCGGAGGACGCCGCCCTCACGCTTGGTGCGCTCGTGCGCGGCGATGGATTGTGCGACCGCGCCGTCACGCACGAGCGAGAGAAGATCCTCGGCGATGTCGGCCGCGGCGCGGGGCTTCCCGAGCTTGGCGGCGGCCTTCGCCATCTGAATACGACGCGCGGGATCGGCTGCGATCTCCGCGATTTTTGACGCGATGACCTCGGGGGTCGCGTCCTTCTGCGGGAGCGCGACGACGGCGCCTGCCTGCTCCAGGGAGCGCGCGTTGACGAGCTGGTGGTTGTCGGCCGCGAAGGGGAACGGGATGAAGATGCCCGGGCGTCCGACGGCGCAGAGCTCGGCGCACGAGGAGGCCCCGCAGCGCGCGATCACGAGGTCGGCGTCGGCGAGGGCGCTCGCGACGTCGGCGATGAAGGGGGTGACGGTGACGCGATCGAGGCTTGCGATCTCGGCATTTTCGGTGCGATCGACGCCGCGGACGGGGACGTGCAGATCGCTGTAGCGACCCACGACCGTGTCGATCGACTCCTTGCCCGTCTGGTGGAGCACGCGCACGTCGATGTTCGGAATACGCTCGATCGCGAGGGCGAACGCCTTGGGGAGGGCCTCGTTGAAGAAGCGCGCGCCGAGGCTCCCGCCGATCGCGAGGATCTTGAAGCGGCCAGGGACGGGCTCGTAAGGGGCCTGCGCGAAGGCGCGGCGGAGGGGCACGCCGAGCCTTCGGATCACGCTCGGTCGGAGGAAGCGCTCGGTCTCGGGGAACGCGGTGTACGCGCGCTCGGCCATGGGCGAGAGGAGCTTGTTGGTGAGGCCGAGGATGCTGTTCGGCTCCAGGATCGCGACGGGCACGCCGAGCATGCGGGCCGCGAGCGCGACGGGGCCTCCCGCGTAGCCTCCGACGGAGAGGCAGACCTTCGGATCCAGCTTCTTCACGAGGGCGCGCGCCTCGGGGAGGACAGCGAACGCTCGACCGACGCCGCGCACGAAGCCCCCCACGCCGCCGCCGCGGAGGGGCGCGACGTCCAGCAATTCGAGGTGATCGCCGCGCTCACCGCAGATGCGGCTCTCCATGCCGCGCGCTGTGCCGACGTAGACGACGCGCACGTCGTCGCGCGAGGCGAGGATCGCGTCGCCCACGGCGACCATCGGGAAGACGTGTCCTCCCGTGCCGCCGCCTGCGATCAGGACCGTGGTCACCATGCGCCCTCCTCCGCGCTCGTCGCGATGACGGCGGACGCGCTGGGCATCTTGGTGGGCTTGCTCTTCTCGGGGAGCTCGCGCGGGAGGCGAGGACGGCTGATGTTGAGGAGGATCCCGACGGCCGCCGCGTTCACGACGAGCGACGATCCGCCGTACGAGAGGAACGGGAGCGTGAGGCCCTTCGTGGGGAGGATGGCCATCGCGACGCACAGGTTGGTGAGCGCCTGCACGCCGAAGAGCGTCGCGATCCCGAAGGCGAGGAAGCTGCCGTAGTCGTCCGGCGCGTTCCAGGCGATCTTCACGCCGCGCGCCACGATCACGAGGTAAATCGCGCACAGGGCGAGGATCCCGAGGAAGCCGAGCTCCTCGCCGATGATCGCGGAGATGAAGTCGGTGTGCGCCTCCGGGAGGTAGAGGACCTGGAGGCCGCGTCCCACGCCGAGGCCGTGGATCCCGCCGGATCCGAAGCTCATCACGGACTGGAAGGGCTGGTACGCGAGGTCGTTGCGGTTGCCCTCCATGTCGGCCCACGCGAGGTAGCGGGCGTATCGATAGCTGGAGAAGCGCACGAGGCCGACGGCGCCGAAGCCCATGAGCCCGATGAACGCCGCGATGTACGGGACGCGCGCGCCCGCGACGAACATGAGCGTGAACGTGAGGAACATGAGCACGACGGCGCTGCCGAAGTCGGGCTGCTTGAGGCACAGGAGGCCCAGCACGCCGACGACGAGCAGGTGCGGGAGGAAGCCGACGGAGAAGCTCTTGATGCGCTCGGCCTTCTTGGAGAGCGAGTACGCGAGCCACACGACGACGCCGAGCTTCGCGACCTCCGCGGGCTGCACGTTGACGGGCCCGAGGTTGAGCCAGCGATACGCGTTGCCGGCCTTGTGGCCGAAGCCGATGACCGTGAGCAGCAGCATGCCCGCGACGCCGAAGAGGATCGGGTACGTGAAGGGCCGGAGCCTGCGGTAGTCGATGCGGCTCGAGAGCCACATGACGACGAGCGCGACGCCCGCGTAGATCGTCTGCTTCTTCAGGAAGAACTGCGCGTCGTGGTAGCGGACGGTCGCCTCGATGGCGCTCGCGCTGTAGACCATCACGACGCCGAACCCGATGAGCGCGATCACGATCGCCGCGAGCACGGGATCCACGGGCCCTGCGACGCTCTCTTTGAGCAGCGCGGCGAGGCTCTGAACAGGCTTCGACGCGAGCTCTTGCACGGCTGTCGTCGAAGGCTGTTCCGCAGGGGCGTGCCGGTTCCTCGGCAGGCTGTCGGTCAAGGCGGCCATGAGACCTACGAACACACCCGCGGACGCTGGGCCAACTCTTGGACAGCCTTCACGAAGGCGTCGCCGCGATCCTTGTAGTCGCGGAACATGTCGAAGCTGGAGCACGCGGGCGAGAGGAGCACCGCGTCCCCGGGCTCGGCGAGATCACCTGCCTTCGCGACGGCCTCGAACATCGTGCCGGCGCGCACGATCGGGAGCGCTCCCGCGGCGGCCTCGGCGATCCGATCGGCGGCCTCGCCGATCACGATGAGCGCGCGGCCCTTGTCGCGGAGCGCGTCGACGAGCGGGCCGTAAGATCCAAGCTTGTCGCGGCCTCCCGCGATGAGGACGGCCTTGGGCTCGAGGAGCCCGCGCAGCGCCGCGACGGAGGCGCCGACGTTGGTGCCCTTGGAGTCGTCGTAGTAGCGAACCCCCTTGATCTCGCCCACGAGCGCGGTGCGATGACCGAGGCCGGTGAACGACGCGAGGGCCTCGGCGATCGCGCTCGAAGGGACGCCCATCGAGGAGGCGAGCGCGATGGATGCGCACGCGTTCTCGATGTTGTGGCGGCCCGCGATCCGAAGGAGCGACAGGGGGTAGCGCGCGCCCGTCGTGCGATCCTCGATGTGGTCACCGCTCGGCGAGACGTCGCCCACGCCGTCCGTCGAGGAGAACGTCACGATCCTCGCGGAGCCTCGTTTCGCCTGCTTTTCGACGATCGGATCGCCCGCGGGGATCACGGCCACGTCGTCCTTGCTCATGCGGACGAACGGGTTGCCCTTCGCCTCCGCGTACGAATCGAAGCCGGAGTAGCGGTCGAGGTGATCGTCGGTGATGTTGAGCAGCGCGTGCGCGCGGGCGTGCAGGGTCGGGACGCGCTCGGCCTGGAAGCTCGAGATCTCCAGGACGAGCTGGTCCCACGCCTGGTCGACCACCTCCGAGAGCGGGATCCCGAAGTTGCCGCCGATGAACGTCTTCTTTCCGGCGCGCTGGAACATCTCGCCCGTGAGCGCCGTCGTGGTGCTCTTCCCGTTGGTGCCCCCGATCAGCACGATCGGCGCCGAAACGAAGCGTGAAGCGAGCTCCATCTCGCCGATCACCTCGCGTCCGGGCACGCCGTAAGAGGTCGCCTCGAACGCGTCGAGGGCCGCGAAGCCGGGCACGCCGGGCGAGATCACGACGAAGTCCGCGTTCGCGAAATCCGCGTGGTGGTGGCCGCCGGGCACCAAGATCGCCCCGGCCTTTTCGAGCGCGCGGGCCTCGGCGGTCCACCCTTCCAGCGGCGCCGAGCTGTTCGCGATCACGATCGCCCCGCGCGCGAGGAGGAGCTTCGCCGCGGCCACGCCGCTCAGCCCGAGCCCGATCACGATCACTGTCTTGCCTCTGACTTCCATGGTGCTTCTCTGCTCAGCGGAGCTTCATCGACGCGAGGGACACGAGCGCGAGCAGGATCGAGATGATCCAGAAGCGCACGATGATCTTCGGCTCCGCCCAGCCTTTCTTCTCGTAGTGGTGGTGGATCGGCGCCATCAGGAACACGCGCTTTCCCGTGAGCTTGAAGCTCACGACCTGCGTGATGACGCTCGCCGTCTCGATGAAGAAGATGCCGCCGAGCAGCACGCTGAGGAGCTCGTTCTTGGTGAAGATCGCGAGCATCCCGAGGCCGCCGCCGAGCGCCAGCGCGCCCAGATCCCCCATGAACACCTGGGCGGGATACGTGTTGTACCAAAGGAAGCCGATGCCCGCGCCGATGACGGCCCCGCAGTACACAGCGAGCTCTCCGGCCGACGCGATCCTGGGGATGTCGAGGTACGCCGCGAGCGAGAAGCTCGCGATGGTCGCGCCCGCGATGTACGCGAGGATCAGGTAGGTGCCCGCGTTGATCATCACCGGGCCGATCGCGAGCCCGTCGAGGCCGTCCGTGAGGTTGACCGCGTTGGACGTGGCCACGAGGACGAACACAGCGAACGGCACGTAGAACCACAGCGGCAGATCCGGCGAGAACTTGGAGAACGCGACGAACGGGATCGCGAGCCGCGTGCGGATGAGCGCCCAGTCCGCTGGCATGCCCTGCGGCGAGATGAACGTGTACGAGATGGCCGCGCCGCCGATGAGCGTCTGGCCGAGGAGCTTGTATCTCCCTGGTAGTCCGCTCGTATTCTTTCGTTTGATCTTCAGGTAGTCGTCGAGGTACCCGATGACGCCGTAGCCCGCCGTGACGGCCGTCGTCGAGAGCACGAACGGGTTCCGGAGGTCGGCCCAGAGCACCGTCGGGAGCAGCAGCGACAGGAGGATGAGCGCGCCGCCCATCGTCGGGGTGCCGGCCTTCACGTGGTGCGTCGCGGGGCCCTCGGTGCGGACGACCTGGCCGATCTGCTTTCGCTTGAGCTCGCGGATGAACCACGGCGCGAGCACGAACGAGAGCAGCATGGCCGTGATCGTGGCCATGATCGTGCGGAACGGGATGTACCGGAGCACGTTGAGCCACGAGAGCCACGAGTAGTGGAACTTGAGCGGGTAGAAGAGCTCGTAGATCACGCGTGACCCTCGGCCTCGGAGTGTCCCTGGAGCGCGCGGACGACCGCGTCCGTGCCGATGCCGCGCGAGCCCTTCACGAGGACGAGATCGCCCGGGCGGATCCGCTCGCGCGCGATGTCCGACGCTTGCCTGGCGGTGCTCACGTGCACGTGCGTGATCGAGCTGCCCTGGAGCTGCAAGGTGTATCTCTGCG
>Ga0268298_10005900_pt1 | contig 11305 bp, 11 predicted proteins | sample WWTPWeurt_MetaG_FD_194462 | JGI IMG/M metagenome (GOLD analysis project Ga0268298, IMG submission 194462) | Activated sludge microbial communities from WWTP in Nijmegen, Gelderland, Netherland - WWTP Weurt | ecosystem: Engineered > WWTP > Aerobic digester > Activated sludge | place... | reverse complement strand
TGCCGTCGCGCGCGCGGCCCGGCCGCGGGCTCAGTTCGGCTGCATCCGGCTCGGCAGCCAGGTGATGATCTCGGGCCACGCGACCATCAGCGCGATCGCGAGCAGGTGCGCGACGAAGTGCGGAAACGTGCCGTGGAACACCTCCGCGACCGGGCGATTCGAGTAGCGCGCCACGACGAAGCAGTTCAGGCCGATCGGCGGCGTGATCATCCCCACCTCCGCGGTCACGATCTTGATCACGCCGAACCACAGCGGGTCGAAGCCCAGCGACTTGATCAGCGGCACGACCACCGGCACCGTCAGCACCAGGATCGCGATCTGGTCCATGAACGAGCCCAGGATCACGTAGCCGACGAGGATCAGCGCGATCACGACCCAGCGCGACACCTGCAGCGTGCCGACCCACGCGATCAGGTCCTGCGTGAAGTGCGTGAGCGCGAAGAAGTAGCCGAAGACGTGCGCGCCGATCAGGATCATCGCGATCATGCAGCTGCCGTGCGCGGCGCGCACCACCGACGGAACCAGCGACTTCGGCGTCAGCCGGCCGCTCCTCCACGCGAGCACCGCCGCGCCGAACGCGCCGAGCGCGGAAGCCTCGGTCGGCGTCGAGACGCCCGAGTAGATGACGCCGGTCACCATGAAGAACAGCAGGATCATCGGGCCGACGACCCTGAGCAGCGCGATCTTCTCGCGCAGCGGCACCGCCGGCCCGGACGGCGCGCGCGAAGGGTCGCGCCACGCGAGGAACCAGACGGTGGCCATGATCGTCAGCGTGATCACCACGCCGGGAATGATTCCGCCGATCAGCAGCATCCCGATGTTGACCTCGGCGAGCATGCCGAAGATCACCAGCGCCACGCTGGGCGGGATCAGCATCGCGAGCGTGCCGGAGATCGCGACCACGCCCGCGGCCATGCGCGGCTCGTAGCCCTGCTTGAGCATCGCCGGCAGGCTGGTCGCCGACAGCGTCGCGGCCGACGCGGTGGACGAGCCGCAGATCGCGCCGAAGCCCGCGCCGGCGAGCGCGGTCGCCATGCCCAGGCCGCCGCGCACGCGCCCGACCCACGCGGCGGTCGCGCGGAAGAGGTCGTCGGCGATCCCGGACAGCAGCACCAGCTCGGCCATCAGCAGGAACATCGGGATCGTGATCAGCTCGTAGGCGCTGACGGTGGACAGCGGCGCGGTCTGCAGGATGCCCGAGAGCATCCGCAGCCCCCCGGTCAGGTACAGGCCGAGCGCGCCCGACGCGGCCATCGCGAAGCCCACGGGCGTGCCGATCGCCAGCAACGCGAACAGCACCAGGAGACCGGTCGCGAGGATCACTCGAAGTTCTCCTGCGCGCGGGCGACGTCGGTGACGACGTCGCGGCCCCGCGCGAGCGAGATCGCGTCGGCCGCCGCGTGCAGCAGCAGGCGTGTCGCGATCAGCCCGCATCCGAGCGGCACGAGCGCGAGCGACGGCCACGTCGGCCACGGGATCGCGCCGGCGAGGACGTCGGCGGACTCGAACGCGTCGAGCGCGCGCAGGCCGCCGAACCACGCGATCAGGCAGAACACCGCGAGGCCGACGAGGTCGGTGACGAGCGCCGCCAGGCGGCGCGCGGCGGGCGGGAAGCGCTGCTGGAGGATGTCGACGCCGACGTGCGCGCCGGCGCGGTGCGCGTCGCCGAGCACGAGGAAGAACACCGCCGCCATCAGGTACAGCGAGATCAGGTCGTAGGCCCAGGTCAGCGGGCTGTTGAAGACGTAGCGCAGCGCCACGTCGCAGGTGACGATCAGCATGATCGCGATCGACAGCACCGCCGCCACCGCGGTGACGGCGCGCTCGATCACGGCGAGCGCCTTGAAGAGTCCGAGCATCGGGCGAGTCTACGCGAGGCGCGGGGCGGCGCGGCGCTCAGCGCCCGGGCGCCGGGGGCGCGGCCGAAACGACCCGCTCGCCGACGAGCGCGTCGATCTCCGCCGCCGTGAAGCCCGACTCGCGCAGCACGGCCAGCGTGTCCTGGCCCAGCGCAGGGGCGGGCGCGGCGGGCGCGGTCGGCGAGCCGCGGAAGCGCACCGTGAAGCCGGGCATGCGCACGCGGCCGTCGAGGGGGTCGTCGTGCTCGTCGAAGAACCCGACGTCGGCGAGGTGCGGATCCGAGAACAGGTCCTCGGTGCTGTTCACGCGAGCGACCGGGATGCCCGCCGGCCCGAGCGCGTCGAGCCACTCGCCCGACGTGCGCGTCGACAGGATCTGCGCGATCGTCCCGTAGTAGGCGTCGATGTTCGCGGCGCGCGCCGTCATCGACGCGAAGCGCGCGTCGTCGAGCAGCTCGGCGCGGCCCGCGATCCGCGCGAAGCGCTGCCACTGCTTGTCGTTGTAGACGAGCACGGCGAGGTGGCCGTCGGCGGTCGCGTACGGGCGGCGCTCCGGCGAGATCACCCGGCGGTACACCGGCGCCGACTCCGGCGGGTCGTAGAACGCGCCGGTCAGGTGCTCGACCAGCGCGAACGACGCCATCGTCTCGAACATCGGCACGTCGACCTCCTGGCCCTCGCCGGTGCGCTGGCGGTGGAACAGCGCGCCGAGGATCGCGTACGCGCCGGTGATCCCGCAGACCTTGTCGGCCGCGACGGTCGCGACGTACTGCGGCTTGCCGGCGAGCTGCGACTGCAGCCACGCGAGGCCGCTGAGCGCCTGGATCGTGTCGTCGTACGCGGCGCCGCCGCTGTAGCGGCCCTCGCGCCCGAAGCCGAGCAGGCTGCAGTAGACGATCGACGGGTTCGCGGCGCGCACCGCGTCGTAGGCCAGCCCGAGCGACGCGATCGCCTGGGGCCGGATCGAGTGCACGAACACGTCGCAGCGCGCCGCCAGCCGCAGGCACACGTCGCGGCCGCGCGGCGTCGCGAGGTCGACGACGATCGCGCGCTTGCCCCGGTTCACCCAGCGGAACGTCGCCCCGGCCGCGGGCGCGTGCATCGGCGGCACGTGGCGCGACGTGTCGCCGGCCGGGGGCTCGAGCTTGATCACCTCGGCACCCATGTCGGAGAGGACCTGCGTGCAGTACGGCCCCATCAGCACCGACGTGAGGTCGAGCACGCGCACGCCGGCGAGCGGCCCGGGGCGCACCGGGCGGGCGGCGCTCACCGCGCGCCTTTCACGGAAGCGGCGGCGCGGCGGGCGCCGACCCGCGCCGGGGCGTGCGCCGCCGCGGCCGGCGCGGTGTCAGTAGGATCGAGGCAGGCCAAGTTCCTTCTCCGCGATGTAGCACATGATCAGTTCGCGGCTGACCGGCGCGATGCGCGGGATCAGCACCTCGCGCAGGTAGCGCTCGACGTGGAACTCCTTGGCGTAGCCGAAGCCGCCGTGCGTCATCACCGCCTGCGTGCACGCCTTGAAGCCGGCCTCGGCCGCGAGGTACTTCGCCGCGTTCGCCTCGGAGCCGCACGGACGCCCCGCGTCGTAGAGCTCGCCCGCGCGCAGCATCATCAGGTTCGCCGCCTCGAGCTCCATCCAGTTCACCGCGAGCGGGTGCTGGATCGACTGGTTCATGCCGATCGGGCGCCCGAACACCACGCGTTCCTTCGCGTACTGCGTCGCGCGCCGCAGCGCCGCGCGGCCCAGCCCCACCGCCTGCGCGGCGAGCACGATGCGCTCAGGGTTCAGCCCCTTGAGCAGGTAGCGGAACCCCTGGCCCTCCTCGCCGATGCGGTCGGCCACCGGGATGCGCAGCCCGTCGATGAGGAACTCGTTGGAGTCGACGCACTTGCGGCCCATCTTCTCGATCTCGCGCGCTTCGCAGGTGCTGCGGTCGAGGTCGGTGTAGAACAGGCTCAGGCCGTCGGTGGGCCGGGCGCACTGTTCCTTGGGCGTGGTGCGCGCGAGCAGCATGATCTTGTGCGCGCGCTGCGCGAGCGTGGTCCACACCTTGCGGCCGTGCACGACGTAGTGGTCGCCGTCGCGCACGGCCCGCGTGCGGATGCTGGTCGTGTCCAGGCCCGCGTCCGGCTCGGTGATGCCGAACGACGAGATGACCTCGCCGCGGATGATCGGCGGCAGCATGCGCGCCTTCTGCTCCTCGCTGCCGTGGTCGACGATCACGCGCGGCGCGAACACGCAGAACGCGACCGCGGACGCGCCGCCGAAGCCCGCGCCGGACTCCGCGACCGCCTGCATCATCACCGCGCCCTCGGTGACGCCCAGCCCGGCGCCGCCGTGAGCCTCGGGCAGCGCGACGCCGAGCCAGCCGTCCCGGGCCATCGCGGCGACGAAGTCGTACGGGAACTCGCCGTCGCGGTCGCGCGCGAGCCAGTAGGCGTCGTCGAACGGCACGCACAGGCGCGTGATCGCCTCGCGGATCGACTGGCACTGCTCGGAGAGTCGGGTGCTCATTCGGGCGCTCCGGACGGGGTGTTCAGCGGCCGCGGAAGACCGGCAGGCGGCGTGCGGCCACCGCCGCGACGCCCTCCTTGTGGTCTTCGGTCATGCGCTGCCAGCGCTGCTCGTAGGCCTCGCGCTCGGTCGCGGCCTCGACGCGCTCGGCGAGCCCGCGGCGCAGCGAATAGCGGTGCGACCTCACCACCAGCGGCGCCGACGCGGCGATCTCGCCGGCGAGCGCGAGCGCGGCGTCGCGCACGCGGCTCGCGTCGACCAGTTCGTCGGCCAGGCCGATCGCGAACGCCTCGTCGCCGTGGATGCGCCGGCCGGTGTAGAGCAGCAGCGACGCCTTCTGCAGGCCCACCAGCGCGGGCAGCGTGTGCGAGAGCCCGAATCCGGCGTGCATTCCCAGACGCGCGAAGTTCGCCGAGAACACCGCCTCCCGGCAGGTCACGCGGAAGTCCGCCGACACCGCCAGGCCCAGCCCGCCGCCGATCGCCGCGCCGTGCACCGCGGCGACCACCGGCTTGCCGAAGCGGAACAGCCGGACCGCCTGCCGGTACAGGTCCTCGGCGACGAGACCGCGCGTGACCGGCGGCTCGCCGTCGGCGGGCGGCGGCGCGAAGTTCGCGCCGGCGCAGAACGACTTGCCCTGCGACGCGAGGACGACGGCGCGGCAGTCGTCGAGCGCGTCGAGGCGCTCGAAGGTGCCCGCGAGCGCGTCGACGATCGCGACGTCCATGAAGTTGTGCGGCGGGCGGCGCAGCTCGACGAGGGCGACGTGCGCGTCGAGCGTGACGCCGATGTCGGGGGTGGACTCGATCGTGGTCATGGCCTCGGGCGGGAGCGGTCGGGAGCGCGTTGCGCGATCGGGCGATGGTAAGGCGCCCGCGGGCGGCTCGGTCGGCGCGGCGTGCGGTTTCCGGCACGACGCGCCGATTTCGGACGCTCGAGCGAGCGCCGGCGCGAGCGGCGCACCGCGGCCGTCGACCGGGCCGGCATTCGCGCGCCGGCCCGGCGCGCGTCCGTTCAGCTCCCGAGCGCCATGTTCACCGCCTGGTGCAGCGTGCGCGCCTCGGGGTAGTGGGACGACGCCCAGCCCCCGAGCGCCGTCGACGCCGCCAGCACGATCGCGAACAGCCACCAGGTCTTGCGCACGACGCCGCCGACCCATCCGCCCGCGTCGTGCTGCTTCGCGCGCTTCGCGAGCCCGCCGGAGAGCAGGGCGCCGAACGCGGCTTCGGTGAGGATGTCGGGTGCGAACCAGATCAGGAACCCGCTCAGGAAGAGGATCAGCGCGATGACCGCGACCGCGAGCAGCAGCAGCACGAGGCCGTCGCCGTCGAGGTCGCCGAAGCTGAAGCCGCCGCCGGAAGAGCCGCTGGACGAACCGCCGGACGAACCGCCGGACGAACCGCCGGACGAACCGCCGGACGAACCGCCGGACGAACCGCCGGACGACCCGCCTCCCGCAGTGGCGGAGGCGCCGCTGCCCGAGCCCGAGCCCGACGATCCGCCGCCGGGCGACGCGCCTGCCGCGCCGTCGAAGGCTGAGCCCGACGAGCCGCCCGAACCGCCGCCGGACCACCCGCCGGTCCCTGTGTCCGAGAGCCCGCCCGCCGAGTTTCCGGACGGCCCGCCGAAGCTCCCGGCGTCCTGCGGCACGTCCGCCGTCGGCTCGATGCCGGCGCCCCAGGCCGTGCCGGCGTTGGCGCCGGCCAGGTCGGCGTCGCCGGGGTTGCCCGGCAGGAAATTCGAGGGCCTGCCGACGATCGCGTCGACGCGGCCGGGACCGATCTGCGCATTCATCGCCGACGGCGTGAACGTCGGCGTCGGCGGCGGCGTCTCCGACCACGATCCGCTCGCGCCCGCGCCGCCGAAGCGTCCGCCGCCGCCCCCGCCCCAGCTCGTGCCGCCGGAGCCGCCCCCGGAACCGCCGCCCGAGCCGAGCGCGCCGAACGGGTCGCCGTCGCGGTCCTGCGTCGCCGCCTGCGTCGCGCCCGAGTGCGCCACGCCGACGTACTTCAGCCACAGCCACACGCCGGCGAGGAAGATCCCGTACGCGCACAGCGTCGCGATCGGGTAGCGCGCCCACATCGCGCCGATGCCGGCGTGCAGCATCGCCCAGTTCGCGAGCATCGCGGCGAGCGCCGAGCTCGTCAGGATCAGCGTCATGTGGAAGCGCGTGTAGAAGCGCTGCACCAGGTAGCGCTTGACGCGTTCGCGGGTCCAGCCGGGATCGGTCTTCATCGCGGGTCTCGTCGGGGAATCGTGTCGAGGAAGTCCTGCAGCGCGCGCACGGTGGCCCGCGGGTCCTCCTCGTGCGGCACGTGGCCGAGCGCGTCGAACACGACGCGCCGGCTGCCGGCGATGTCGCGCGCGAAGCGCTCGGAGTTCGCCGGCGGGATGAGCCGATCGCGGCCGCCCCACAGGATCAGCGTGGGCGCCCGCAGCGATGCGATGGCCGCCGCGTGCTCGCCGCGGCGCGACTGCGCGAACCGGCGCGCGAGCGCCTCCCGGTTGCCCTCGCGCAGCGCGAGCTCGTAGTAGCGATCGACGAGCTCCGGCGTCACCCGCGACGGGTCGCCGTAGACGTCGCGCACGCTGCGCTCGACGACGAAGCGCGGCAGCACCCGCGAGACCAGCGGCGCCACCGCCGGATGCCGCGCGATCCGGAAGCCCAGCGGTGTCGACTCGGCGTCGAACGCGTAGCCCGCCGCGTCGACCAGCACCAGCGCGGCCACCCGTGCCGGCGCGCGCGCGGCGAACTCCCACGCGATGCCTCCGCCCAGCGAGTTGCCGCCCAGCACGACCCGCTCCAGGCCGAGCGCGTCGAGCACGCGGCCGACGAAGTCCACGTACGCGACGTCGCGGTAGTCGCCGGCGGGATTCGGCCCGGTCAGACCGAAGCCGGGCAGGTCGAAGCGCACGACGCGACGCCGCTCGCTCAGCGCCTGCGCCCAGCCTTCCCACGTGTGCAGGCTCGCCGACGTGCCGTGCAGCAGCACGACGGGCTCGGGGTCGTCGCGCGGTCCCTCGTCGCGAACGTGCACGCGCAGGCCGCCGACGTCGAGGAAGGCCGACGGCGGCGGCGCCCAGCGCGCGGCGAGCGACTCGGGCGCGCGCTCGGGCGCCCAAGCGGCCGCGACCAGCGCGACGAGTGCCGCGCCCGCGAGCGCCGCGCCCGCCAGGATCCCTCTCGACGTCGACCTCATGGCGGCGATGCTACGCGAGGCCGCGCCGCGCGCCAGCCCCCGTGACCGGGATCGCGCCGTGTCGCGCGTGCGCCGATGGTTTATCCTCGCTCGCGCTGGCCCCGCGAAGGACGCACACGATGACCTCCCCTCACGAGCGCTCGGGCGACGCCGAGTTCCGCATCGAGCCGCTGCCCGAGGGCGCGATCTTCCGCCTCGCGCGGCCCGCGAAACTGAACTCGATCACGAAGGCGATCCTGCTCGGGCTCGCCGAATGCCTCGACACGCTCGAGGCGCAGCGCCGGCGCGTGCTCGTGATCACCGGCGAGGGCGAGCGCGCGTTCTGCGCCGGCACCGACCTCGCCGAGGTGCGCGCGATGCCCGAGGCGGCGCAGCTCGACAAGAGCCGGATGGCGCGCGACCTGTTCGCCCGGCTGTCGCGCTCGCCGGTGATCAGCGTCGCGGCGGTGAACGGCCTCGCGTACGGCGGCGGGCTCGAGCTCGCGATGGCGTGCACGTTCCGCGTCGCCGCCGCGCACGCGCGCTGCTCGCTGCCCGAGATCAGGCTCGGCCTGCTGCCCGCGTACGGCGGCACGCAGTTCCTGCCCGCGCTCGTCGGCCCGGCGCGCGCGCTCGACCTCATGCTCACCGCGCGTGCGGTCGCGGCCGACGAGGCGCTCGCGATCGGGCTCGTCGATCGGGTCGTGCCGGCCGGTGGCGACGTCGTCGCGGCGGCGCTCGAGCTCGCGCGCCAGGTCACGTGCTTTCCCGCGGCCGCGGTCGCGGGCATCCGCCGCTGCGTCGCGGCGGCCGGCGCCGTCGTCACCGACGCGGGCCTCGACGTCGAAGACGCGGTCGTGCGCGAGGTGTTCGTCCACGACGACGCGCGCGAGGGCGTCGCGGCGTTCCTCGACAAGCGCGCCCCGGTTTTCAAGGACCTTTGAAGAACGACGAGGAGACTCGCATGGCGATCTACGAACTGCGCACCTACACCGTCGCCGTCGGCAAGATGGCGGAGGTGGTGTCGCTGTACAGGACCGAGGGCTGGGCCGCGGTCGAGAAGCACCCCAAGAAGCTGGTCGGCTACTTCACCGGCGACGTCGGGGCGCTGAACCAGCTCGTCCACCTCTGGAAGTTCGACGACGACGCCGACCGCCGCGCGTTCTGGGCGGGCATCTACAAGGACGCGGACTTCATGGCGTTCGCCGGGAAGCTGCGCCCGCTGCTGCTGTCGCAGGAGAACAAGCTGATGATGGCGGCGCCCTGGGGCCCGCACCCCTGAGGCGCGGAGTCGCGAAGGCGTGTCCAGGGCCGCCGTGCCCGCCGCGGGTTCGTTCACGGCGCAGGCCGCCTGCCCGCGACCCGGCGGGCGTGCGTGCCGCGTGATGCGGTCGACCCCGTGAAGCGCCTGACTCGCGCGCCGAACCTGGCGATCGCGACGCTTTGGGCGGACCTCCTCAATCAGGCGGGGTTTCCCGCGAGCGTGCAGCGCGCGTTCGCGTCGAGCATCGTCGGCGAGATCCCGCCGGACCAGGCGCTGCCCGAGGTCTGGCTCGCCGACGACGCACGGTTCGACGCCGCGCGCCGGCTGCTCGACTCGCTGCGCGCCGCGCCCGACCGGCACTGGGTCTGCCGCGGCTGCGGCGAGCGCGTCGACGGCCCGTTCGAGCAGTGCTGGAACTGCGGCGCGCCGATGCCGTGACGCGACGCGCCGATCCTGCCGTCGACGCAGCGCCGGCCCGATGACGGCCGCCGCCACCCCGCCGCGATGACCACCGCGCTCACCCCCCGCCTCGCGTTGCTGATGACGGTGCCGCCGCTGCTGTGGGCGGGCAACGTCGTCGTCGGGCGCCTGGTGGTGGGCCAGGTGCCGCCGCTCGCGCTCAATGCGATGCGCTGGACGCTCGCGCTGCTGATCCTTCTGCCGCTGGGCTGGCGCGCGGTCGCCACGCCCGCGGCACGCGCGCAGATCCGCGCCCGCTGGCGCACGCTCGCGGTCCTCGGCGGGCTGGGCGTCGGCTACTACAACGCGATGCAGTACGTGGCGCTGAAGACCTCGACGCCGCTGAACATCACGCTGATCGCGTCGAGCCTGCCGGTGTGGATGCTCGCGGTCGGCGCGCTGTTCCACGGCGAGCGCGCGGGATTGCGCGCGCAGGCCGGCGCCGCGCTGTCGCTCGCGGGCGTCGCGGTCGTGCTCGCGCGCGGCGACGTGGCGAACCTGGCGCAGGTGCGCTTCGTGCCCGGCGACCTGATGATGGTCGTGGCGATCATCGGCTGGGCGTTCTACAGCTGGATGCTGGCGCGCCCGCCCGCGTCGCTCGCCGGGGAGCGGCGCCCCGACTGGGACTGGGCGGCGTTCCTGCTGGTGCAGACGCTGTTCGGCGTCGCCTGGGGCTGGGCGTTCGCCGGCGCCGAGGCGCTCGTCGCGCCCGCGCCGATCCGCTGGTCGCCGTGGCTCGCGCTCGCGATCGTGTACGTCGCGGTCGGCCCGTCGGTGATCGCGTACCGGTGCTGGGGCCTGGGGGTGACGCGGGCCGGCCCGGCGGCGGCCGCGTTCTTCGGCAACCTCACGCCGCTGTTCGCCGCGCTGCTGTCCGCGGCGACGCTGGGCGACTCGCCGCGCGGTTACCACGCGCTCGCGTTCGCGCTGATCATCGCCGGCATCGTGGTGTCGTCGCCGCGGCGCCGCTGAACGGCGCGCGGCGCCCCGGCCGTTCTCCGACGGCGGCGTTCAGGATCCGGAACGAAGTTTCACGCGGATCAGGCAAACTTGCGTCGGCGGCCGGCACGGCCGCCCCGACATCCACCGCACACGACCAGAGCGTGACGATCATGACAAGCGACTTCGGTATCGTTTCATTCGGCGCCTACGTGCCCCGCACCCGGCTTCAGCGCAAGGCGGTCGCGGCCGCCAACGGCTGGTTCAATCCCGGTCAGCGCGGCCTCGCCAAGGGCGAGCGCTCGATCGCCAACTGGGACGAGGACGCGATCACGATGGGCGTCGAGGCCGCGCGCGCGTGCCTCGCGGGCCTCGATCGCGGCACGCTCGGCCAGATCGTGCTGGCCTCGACGACGCTGCCGTTCGAAGACCGCCAGAACGCCGGCGTGATCGTCAGCGCCCTGAACCTGGGCTCGACGGTCCGCACCTCCGACACCACCGGCAGCCTGCGCGCCGGTACCAGCGCGCTCGCGGCGGCGCTCGCCGGCCCGCAGGACGGCGGCGCGACGCTCGTGATCGCGTCCGACGCGCGCAAGACCAAGGCCGCCAGCACGCAGGAGATGCAGTACGGCGACGGCGCCGCCGCGCTGCTCGTCGGGCGCGGCGCGCCGGTCGCGAAGCTGCTCGGCGCGCACACCGAGACCGTCGATTTCGTCCACCAGTACCGGCAGGCGGACCACGCCCACGACTACGGCTGGGAGGAGCGCTGGATCCGCGACGAGGGCTACCTGAAGATCGTGCCGCGCGCGGTCGGCGCGGTGCTGAAGAAGGCGGGCGCGGACGCCGCGAGCGTCACCCACTTCTGCATGCCCGCCACCCTGTCGCGCGTGGGCGCCGCGGTCGCCAAGAAGCTCGGCCTGCCCGAAGCCTCGGTGCGCGACACCCTCGGCGCCGGCTGCGGCGACACCGGCGCGGCGCACGCGCTCGTGATGCTGATCGACGCGCTCGAGAACGCGAAGGCGGGCGACCGGATCCTGGTCGCGGGCTTCGGCGAGGGCTGCGACGCGCTGCTCTTCGAGGTCACGCCCGC
>Ga0268298_10005899_pt1 | contig 11306 bp, 9 predicted proteins | sample WWTPWeurt_MetaG_FD_194462 | JGI IMG/M metagenome (GOLD analysis project Ga0268298, IMG submission 194462) | Activated sludge microbial communities from WWTP in Nijmegen, Gelderland, Netherland - WWTP Weurt | ecosystem: Engineered > WWTP > Aerobic digester > Activated sludge | place: Netherlands... | reverse complement strand
TTTGGAATGGCAAAGCCGCGGCTTGCTGATACTCGTCAAATGCTGGGACTGAGTTGGTGGTTCATGGGCTGGAATTTGGTAACGACCCTGCTGCTGGCCAGTGATGTTGTCGTGCTGGGGCTGCTCAACTCGGTCGAGTCTGTCACCAATTATTCGCTGACCAAATACATCCCTGAAACTTTGATCGGCGTCATCGTCATCATTATTTTTGGGATCATGCCCGGGCTTGGAAGTATTATCGGAACGGGAGATTATCAAAAAGCACTCCGTTTGCGCGACGAGATCAACTCATTCATCTGGCTGGTGGCGACAACCCTGGGCGCTTCCATCCTGATCTGGAACAGGGTTTTTATTGGGCTATGGGTGGGCGCGTACCATTACTCCGGGTCGATTCCCAATCTATTAATTGTCGTGGCCGCGATGCAGCTTGCTCTTATCCGAAGCGACGGCACCATTATTGACCTGACTTTACGCCTCAGTCAAAAGGTTCTTCTTGGGCTGCTCTCTGTCACAGTATCCATTGCAGCAGCAAGCATCATGGTCGGCGTCTTAAAGCTCGGGGTTGCAGGGTTGTGCCTTGGTATTATAGGTGGACGATTAATTATCAGCGTCGGCTATCCCATCTTGATCAACCGTTTCCTGGGCGTTTCATTATCCTCTCAATTAAATCATTTGCTTCGTCCAGGTCTTGTCACGATCCTGCTTTTTTCGACTGCAGCAGTTTTGGATAATTTAATCTCAAGTACAGCTGGAAAGGGCGTCACGGGCTGGATGACGTTCATTCTCTCCGCAACAGGCACAGGTGTCTTCTTTCTATTGATATCGTTCTTTGCCGGCTTATCAGGCGATCAGCGCAGGCATATGTTACGCCGTGTTCAGACAGTGATGACAGTCCATGAATAACAATCCCGCATCCATAGTGGAGATCGTTGGCCCGGCGGGCGCAGGTAAAACAACTTTGTGCCGGGCGTTGTGCCACGCCAGGAAATCCATCCACATGGGCAATTTCCCTGATGTCCGAAAAATAACATATGCGCCTTTTTTTTTCTGGAACGGTCTGCAACTATCCCCCACCCTTCTCCATTTATCCCGGCACAATGACAGAAAACTGACCCGCCGTGAATTCGCATGGCTGTCCATTCTCAATGGGTGGTCTGGCGTCCTGCAAAGGGAGCTAAAAAAAAATAAGATCATCCTGCTCGATCAAGGACCAGTTTATTTATTGACTGAGACAAAAGAGCTTGGCCCTGAATATTTGCGAGCGTCTCAGGCCAAAAAATTATGGCAGACCTTATATTCCCGTTGGGCTGAGACACTGGATATGATCGTCTGGCTGGATGCTGCAGATACAGAACTAGTGAAACGCATCCGCTGCCGTGACAAGGAACATGTTGTCAAAAACGAGTCAAATGAAACGACATTTAAGTTTCTGGCCCGCTATCGTGAAGCCTATGAGCGCACGATCTACAATTTAGAAATAAATCATATAGGTCTAAAAATCCTCCGATTTGACACAAGCCAAAGATCACCGCAAGAAATAGCGGACCAGCTTTTGTTTGAATTCCAATAAATTTGGACCTGGATAATTTGCCACCCATAAAAAGATCAACATATTCCCATCAGCGGGCAGATGGATACCAGAACAGCCTGATAAAACCAACATGAAAACATCAAAAGAACGATTGGCACTTTTTTTACCTGGCTTATATGAAGGCGGCGCCGAGCGCATCGTTCTTAATCTTGCAAAAGGGATTTCCGAGCGCGGCTACGCAGTTGATCTGGTTCTGGCGCGGGCAGAGGGTCCTTACATGTCCCAGATTCCTGACGCAGTCAGGCTTGTGGATCTGAATGCACCGCGTGTACTAAGTAGTGTCCCGGCTCTGGCCAAATATATTCAGCAGGAACGCCCAATTGCATTGCTTTCTGGAATGTTTGCCAATGTGATCGCTCTTTGGGCGCGGCGCCTATGCAGTGTTCCCTGTCGAATGGCGATCATCGAACATAACTCACTTTCTTCGATTGTCAACAGTAAAAAAGATTTGCGCTGGCAGTTGTACCCAAAGTTAGCAAAATGGTTTTACCCCTGGGCAAACAATATCATCGCGGTTTCAAACGATGTCGCAGATGATCTGGCACGAGTGACCAAAATCCCCCGTCATTTCATTCAAGTTATTTACAACCCGATCGTGACACCGGATATACAAATTAAATCCGAAGTGCCGTTGGAACATCCCTGGTTCAAGGAAGGCGCACCTCCAGTGATTCTGTCCGTCGGGCGTTTGACAGATCAAAAAGCGTTTGACGTGTTGATCCGCGCTTTTTCACTTGTGATAAAAAAAGGTCCTACACACCTGCTGATCCTGGGGGAAGGGGAAAACCGATTTGCGCTTCAATCTTTGATCAATCAGCTGGGATTGGAGCAGGATGTGATTTTGTTGGGATTTGTGCAAAATCCATATCAATTTATGGCGCGCGCCTCTATATTCGTACTTCCATCTCGATGGGAAGGCCTGCCAACTGTTTTGGTTGAAGCTCTATATTTGGGAATACCCATCGTTGCTACAGATTGTCCCGGGGGGACGGGGGAAATCTTGAAGGATGGTCAATTCGGCCGAATGGTTCCAGTGGACGATCCTCTCGCTTTAGCGGAAGCAATTCAAGGGTCAATAAATGACCGCCATTCTACTCCTGCCGTTGAAAGCTGGCAGCCCTTTCATTTGGATTTTGTAGCGGATCGTTATATCAAATTGCTGCTTGGAGCATAATAATGCGCCGGATCACCCTTTGGCTTGCGATCATTCTAATTTTCATCGTTCCCTGGGAAGATAGCTTTTCGTTAACAACATTGGGATCACTAGCCAGACTCATGGGGCTGATCGTTGCCGTATTCTGGGCAGCAACAATGCTGGTGGAAGGAAGATTTCGGAAACCGCATCTTTTCCATGTGCTGGTATTGATATTCTTTTTCTGGAATTTCATAAGCATTTTTTGGAGTTTGGATCCAGAAAGTACGCTTCAACGTATAAAAACGTACAGCCAGATATTTCTGCTGATGCTTATCTATTGGGAAGTATTCCAAAAGCCATCTGAATTATTGAGCGGACTTCAAGCCTATGTTTTCGGCACTTATGTACTGATAGCAAGCACGATCTACAACTATATCAATGGCAATGTCGCAGTTGCGTACGAAGGACGGTACAGCGCCACCGGCGTGAACGCTGTTGATCTGGCGCTGATCTTAATGATAGGTCTGCCCATTGCAATGCAATTGTTTTTTACGGCCGGGCAAAGCAAAAAGGGGACAATCTTGAAGGTGATAAATTTAGCTTATATTCCTCTGGCTATTTTTTCGATTATTCTGACCGGGAGCCGCACTTCCTTGATCGCGGTCATCCCGTTTATCATTTATCTAGCGACTACTCAACAGATCAAATTTGACCGCAAGGTCTTGTTTTTTGGAATTCTAGTAGTCTCATTCCTGATACTGCTCCCCTTTGTCCCGTCGATGGTCATTGACAGGTTGGGGACGCTGGGCGCATCAATCGAAGCAGGAGATCTTGGCGGCAGGGTCGATTTATGGCGGCAGGCCCTTTTGGTGTTTTCCAATCACCCGATTACAGGAAACGGCAGCGGCACATTGGATTCGGCCATCGGCTCGGCGGCGCATAACACCTTTGTATCGATTGCCGCCGAGACAGGGTCCATTGGATTCATTTTATTTTTTGCCATCCTCACAGTGGTCTTTTTCCAGGCGATGAATGTTCCGAATGGAAATGCGGGGCTTTGGGTGGCGATCTTCCTGACATGGGTCATAGGCGTTTGTTCATTATCCTGGGAGTTCAGAAAGCTCACCTGGCTATTCCTTAATTTTATTGTCATTGAAGGAAGTTTCCTTCACGTGCAGCTACACGCAGTGCAGGTTAAAATTGAAATAAAGCGTTTTTTCAATGCACGTGCCATCAAGGCAGAGGGAGATTAATGTTAAACAAATCGAAGGTTGATTTGTTTCTGACGCTCGGGTTTCTAATATTGCTTTCAGTGGTTCTAACAGGTTGTTTACCGGTTCCAAAACCTGTTGAAGCCGCTTCTCAAACATACACATATTCTCAAATTCCGGCATTTCCAGGTGCTGAAGGGTTTGGGTCCATGACCAAAGGCGGACGCGGCGGAATGGTGTTCGAGGTGACCAATCTGAACGACTCTGGTCCGGGATCTTTACGAGCAGCCATCAGCGCAGAAGGACCCCGGATCGTTATCTTTCGCAATGCTGGAACAATCGAACTTGAATCCAGCCTGGTGATCGCCAATCCAAATATCACCATAGCGGGGCAGACAGCGCCGGGGATGGGCATCACGTTACGCAGCATCAGTTCGGATGTTGAAGCGCTGATCAAGATCGAAACCAATGATGTAGTTGTTAGATTCCTAACCTTACGAGCAGGGCCGCCATCAATGGGGGATGCAATGCTGATCCTGACGTCCAATGCGCACAAAACATACAATGTGATTATTGACCATAACTCGTTGAGCTGGGCTGTTGATCGGAATTTGACGACCTGGTACGACGTCCACGATATATCCATTCAATGGAATATTTTTTCCGAAGCATTGAACTGCAGTATCAATCCCAAAGGTTGTCATAGCAAAGGGGTTCTGCTCGGGGGCTACGCGAGTGATGAGAACAAGAATAAACCCGGCGCGAACAATATTTCATTTCATCACAATTTGATGGCCCACAACGGGGAACGTAATCCATATATAGAAGCCAGCGGCGTAATCGATGTCGTCAATAATGTTGCCTACAATCCTTTTGGAACTTTCAGTCACATAGACATGGTTGATCAGCTGGCTCCGGATTTGGTGAATTTCATCGGGAATATGTATAAACCCGGGCCGAACACTGAAATGAAGTATGGCATTCGAGCGCTAAATGCGGGTGCGCCAGGCGCAGGAATTTTTGTTCAGGGAAACATCGGGCCTCGCCGCGAGAACAACAACCTGCCGGAGATCAATATCATTGACCCTGACTCAAGAAAGTTTGTTGTATCCAAGCCGTTTCCCGCGGAAATGATCACAACGGTCACAGCTCTTCAAGCGTATGACCAGGTACTATCTGGCGCGGGTGCAAATATGGGACTGACTTGTCAAGGGATATTTTTCTGGCGGCAAGACGCCATTGACGCGCGCATCATCAGTGATGTTAGGAATGGCACCGGCAAAATAATTGATGATCCAGCCGAGGTTGGAGGCTGGTTAACCATTGAGCCCGCCGCACCTTGTGTAGATTCAGACCATGATGGAATGCCGGACGCATGGGAACAAAAATACAGCTTCGATCCTGCCGATCCATTAGATGGTTCCAAAGACGCCAACAGGAACGGATATACAAACTTTGAAGAATTCTTAAACGGTACAGATCCGCTTCATTAGGAAAAACAGACAATGCAAATTATCGAATCCAAACAAAGAATCAAGGCGCAAACAGCGACCACAGTTAAAAGGTTGCTATTCGTTGGCCCAAAACCGCCGCCGATCGGCGGCTCACCGCTGACTGTACAAGCCATGCTAGCTGAGTTGGCTTTATACCCGTCTATCCAGGTAACGTTAATCAACACATCGCCAGCATTGGATGTTAGAAAAAAAATGACCGGGTTTAACTTCGAGAAGGTTATCAGGTCAATGCTCATCCTGCCAAAATATGTTTTGGAAATTCCACGCAGCGATGCCGTGCTGGTATTCGCCAACGACCTGTTCGCGATCACGCTCGCGCCTTTGCTTCTATTTTTGGCCAAGCTATTTCATAAACCTTTTTACCTCAAGCCGGTTGGGGCGGGTCTGGATCTATTCATTAACGCGCAAAAGAAAATATTTCGAGAATACCTGCTTTTTGTCCTGCGGGCAGCCGATGGCATCTTGACTCAAACCAAGTTGCTCAAGAACGACCTGAATAAACTCGGCTGCATGAATGCGCATTATCTGCCGGGCTGCCGTCCATTGGCAAAAATTAACCAGTCACCAAAACAAGGTTCATCCGAATTTCGCATGATCTTTCTAGGTCACATCACAAGACTCAAGGGTCCGCTCGTTTTACTGGACGCTTTAAAGATCGTCACAGAAATGAGCGCGGAGCCCGTGACCTGCGATTTTTTTGGCCCCATCCATGACGAAATCCACGATGAGTTTATGAACGGATTGAAATCCAATCCCAACGCCCGTTATTGTGGTGTTGCTGAAGCCGGAACAGGCCCGCAGCTGATCTCAGAATACGACGCGCTTGTATTACCAACTTACTATGACACAGAAGGCCATCCTGGCGTGCTGATCGAAGCTATGCATGCGGGCGTTCCAGTGATCACCACGCAAGTCCGTACATTCCCGGAATTGATCACGCACGGGGTCAATGGCTTCCTCCTCCCGACTCAGGATAGTGATTTCCTGGCTCAGGCGATCATTTTATTGGCGGTTGACCCGGAGTTGAGAAAAAGAATGGGGAAGGCAAATCACCTAAAGAGCCATGAATTTTGCGCGGAAAACGTAGTGGGGCAATTGCTCAAGATCGTGTTTCCAGGCTTGCTTGCAGTGAGGCGTGCATCATGAAAATCCTTTTTATGGCGCAATGTTACGCCCCTGAAAATGTAAGCGCGGCGGTCCTGATCACAGATCTTGCAACCGATCTTGCAAAGCGCGGGCATCAAGTCACAATCGTCACAGGCGCGCCGAATTATCCGCAGGGGCGGATCTTTAATGGATATCGCAATAGCCTGTATGCAGTCGAGGTATTGGATGGCGTGCGTGTTATCCGTACCTGGAGTTTTATTTCACCTTCAAAGAAATTCTGGTCACGGCTGTTTCATTATGGGACCTACAGCGCGACCGCCTTTTACGGCGGGTTGTTTGCAGGCCGGCCGGATGTAATTGTCAGTTATTCCCCTCCGCTTCCTCTCGGACTTTCGGCCTGGCTGCTCAGTCTAATCTTCCGCGTGCCCTGGGTACTTCAAATCGAAGATCTTTATCCGGATGCGGCAATTGCCGCAGGTGTGATGACGAATAATTGGGTTGTTAAATTTTTTCTCGGGATGGAAAATTTCCTTTACCGGCACGCCGAGGGCATCTCTGTCATCTCGAAAAATTTCCGATTGGCCCTGCTTGCAAAGGGAATTCGAAACTCAAAGATAAAAACCATTCCAGTTTGGGCCGACCCTGATGAAGTGCGGCCCATGCAAAAACAAAATGCTTTTAGGCACGAGCATGGGCTCGACGATAAATTCGTTGTGATGTACTCGGGCAACATCGGCCTGACATCCTGTCTGGAAGACATTCTCCACGCAGCGGAAATACTTCAAAAACAAATTGATATTCAATTTGTAATCGTCGGAGAGGGCGTCAAAAAACAGGCACTCGAAGCAGAAATGAAAGCAAAAAAAATACCTAACATTCTGTTTCTTCCTTATCAGCCAAGAGAGAAATTTCCTCAAATGCTAGCTGCCGCTGATGTGGGCCTTGTCACGCTCAACGCGGGAGCAGCGCTCTCTTCACTGCCCAGTAAAACATTCAATGTGATGGCAAGCGCACGGCCGATCTTGGCGGTCACCCCATCTGGAAGCGAGGTCATGCAGATCGTGGAAGAGGCGGGCTGTGGGTGGAATATTCCGCCTGAGTCGCCTGAAAAACTGGCAGATGCCATCACCCAATTAAAAGAGCGCCAGGCCGAGATGATCCAAATGGGACAAAATGGACGCGCCTGTCTTGAGAAGAAATATTCCCGCAATCATTGTGTGGATGCATATGAAAAAATGTTAACTGCCTTATATGACCGAACCCATTTGGATGCTGCTCACGCAGGAGAAATATTATGAACGTTGAAGTTTTTGCAGAATGGCTGCGTCGACAGGGACATCGGGTATTTCGTACAACCAGTAGTTACTGGTACGATGCGGGCCCGCGCGTACTTCAAGCATTCCCTTTTCACTGGCTGATCACGCCGGATGAAAAAGAGATCCGTGATCTGATGCTGGAACATGGAATTGCAGCCTTACGTTACTCAACACCGCTGGGGTTCCCAAACGGCATGGTAAGTTATCACGTTGTTCTTAAGAGGCCATATAAATTTGAGATGCTGAGGTCACAGGCGCGTAATGGTGTAAAGCGCGGGCTTGAAAATTTTAAAGTTGAACAAATTTCATTTGAACGATTGGCCTCCGAAGGGTGGTATTTACAGCAGGATACATTAATGCGGCAGGATCGACTGCGAAGCATGACCAAACAAGAATGGGAGCGCCTGTGCCGTTCTGCGGAAGGTTTGCCAGGTTTTGAGACATGGGCGGCGATCTCAAATAATGAACTGGCGGGCGCGGTCATCATCTGCCGTATTGATGACGTGTTCAACGTGCCTTATGCGATGAGTCACAGCCGCTTCCTGGCCGGCCATGTAAATAACGCCGTCTTTTTTTCGGTCAGTTGTGAAATGTTAAAACGGGATGGCGTGAACAGCATCTTCTTTACAGTGCAATCTCTGGACGCCCCGGCCAATGTGGACGAATTTAAATTCCGCATGGGTTTTGAACCCAAAGCTGTGCGCCAGCGGGTAGATTTTCACCCCTTCCTGAATCCTTTTGCTAATCCAACGCTTCACAACTTGAGCAAGAAACTACTCCAGCACGACCCGTCCAATCCCACGCTCGCAAAAGCAGAAGGCATGCTGCGTTTCCATGTGAATGGCAGACACCGTATCACAGAACAGGAATGGCCTAAATGCCTGACGACAGAGCATGAAACCGGAATAGGTTGATCTGTGAAATTTAGAAGGAGTAACAATGTCAAATTTTGATGGATGCCAGCTTCCTTGTGTGCCAAAATTTTCAACAGGAGCCGCCCGCCTGTCCGCGCAAACAGGGATCGGACGTATAAAACAATTATTGGCAGTTCCATGGAACCGCCATGTAAAGAAATGGTTGAAGCGGGCATATTACACATCCATCCGCCGGAACGTAAACGCGCCTCAACAGGCAGCCGTTAAAGATTTCGCTCCTGCAATCCCATTTGAACAGGGAGACTTGATACGTGTGCGTTCGAGCGCGGAAATTCTCTCCACGCTTGACCCGTTCAAGGAATTAAAAGGCTGCGCATTTCTACCGGATATGTATCAATACTGTGGGACACAGCAACGCATACTCAAATCAATGCGATATTTTATGGATGAGCGGGATTACAAACTCAAGAAGGCACGAGGCGTTATTTTGCTTGAAAACGTGATTTGTAACGGGACGCCGGCCTTCGGCGAATGCGATCGCTGCTGTTTCCTGTTCTGGCGTGAAGAGTGGCTGGAAAAAATAGCCGGGTAGATCAACTCCTTCTCCAGCCGCAAGACACATCCACTTTATTGGAGGAAATGATGATCCGCATGACACAACACCCCAAAGAAATGAAAAAAAAACATAAAACGGGTCTTTCCAGTTACTACTTGAGTAACAGAATGACCGGCATGGCAAAACGCGTTTTCGATTTCACCGCAGCATTGATCGGATTGATCCTGCTTTCCCCTTTCTTCATGATCATCGCTGTCCTGATCAAGCGAGATTCACCAGGTCCGGTATTTTTCTGGGGGCCACGCCTTGGACAGTACGGGGTTGTCTTCAAGATGCTAAAGTTCCGCACGATGTATGAAACCAAAAAAAGTTATAACGGCCCGCGTGTTACCTGCAAGGATGATGACCGCATCACACCGCTCGGAAAATGGCTGCGCGACACCAAATTAAATGAGTTTCCTCAGCTCTGGAATGTGCTCATCGGCGAGATGAGTCTGGTCGGTCCGAGACCTGAAGACCCTACCATTTGCAAAACCTGGCCGACAAATATTGCACGTGAAATTCTCTCTGTGCGACCAGGTATCACAAGCCCGGCCTCTGTTGTATATAGAAATGAAGAAAGCATGCTTCATGCTGGCGATTTTATGAAAAAGTACTTCCACGAATTGAGTCCAGATAAGATACGGCTGGATCAACTCTATGTTCGATATCGTTCATTTTGGCTTGACCTGGATGTTATCCTTTGGACCGCGTTATTACTAGTACCTAAGATCAAGGCTTATTCGCCGCCTGAGCAACTTTTGTTTGTGGGTCCCCTGTCACGCCTGATACAACGGTACGTCAACTGGTTCATATGGGATTTTCTGATCATATTTACATCTATTATCTTTATAAGTGCGGTTGTGCGTTTATTTGGCCCATTGAACATCAGCTTGTTAATGGCCGCAAAAATGTCTCTGGGATATACCCTGCTGTACAGCACAATTGGGCTTTTCTTGAACATAAATCGAATCAATTGGCCTAAAGCACCTTCCTGGGAATCAGTGCGCCTGTCAGCCGCCTGGATGGCGGCCACAATTACCATATTGGGTTTTCATTATTATTTGAAGTTTACGAGTCTGCGTATGTATGGTGTACTCCTCGCAGCCTCCATACTTTCCCTCTTTGGCATAATTGTTGTCAGGTACAGGTGGCAGTTGATCAGCGGAGTCTTAAGCCACATGCTCAAACATCGGATCAACACGCTTGCGATCCGCGAAAGAGTCTTGATCGTTGGTTCTGGGCGAACAGCTGAACACATCGCCTGGTTAATGGATCACCCGACTTATTCAGGAAAATTTCAAATCATTGGCTTTATTGACGACGACCTTCTATCTCAAGGCCTAAGCATTTATGGATCGAAAGTTATCGGCAGAGCCAAAGATATTCAAGCCCTCGTAAAGCAACACGATATCGGCCTGATCATTCTTGCTGACAATCAAATCGCCGCGCATACATACAAGGACTTTCACAACACCGCCAGTTTCAGTCCCGCAAGAATTGTTGTAGCGCCAGATATCTTTGGGTCGCTGAGCAATTTGGACGGAGGTCCGAAGAACAATAAAACCAACGACAATTTGAACAATTTTCAATGTCAGTATTGTGTGGCCCGATATGCCAGCCATCAAGTTCGAACATACGATTTTAAAACGGAATCAGTATTATTAATGGACCAGGCACACAACATTGAAAATGGAAAAAAACATAGATCCCGCACCAGCTCAAAAGGGAAAACCAGTAACCAGTAACCGGTTACCGGGAATTTATCGAAGAAAAGAGATGTGAGCTGATACTTGATAAAAGTAAACTCAACTCGGTATACAGCCCAACTAAAGGAAAAAAATATGGAGATCAAAGATCTAATACTGCTTATGTGGCGCAATATTCGAGTCATTGTTTTAGGGCTTGTTTTAGGCGCTGGGATCGGGGTGTTTCTTTCAATAATCCAATCTCCTGTTTATG
>Ga0268298_10005898_pt1 | contig 11309 bp, 6 predicted proteins | sample WWTPWeurt_MetaG_FD_194462 | JGI IMG/M metagenome (GOLD analysis project Ga0268298, IMG submission 194462) | Activated sludge microbial communities from WWTP in Nijmegen, Gelderland, Netherland - WWTP Weurt | ecosystem: Engineered > WWTP > Aerobic digester > Activated sludge | place: Netherlands... | reverse complement strand
GGGCGAGCGCGGGGGACCAGAAGGACGACGACTCGCCCATGCGCGTGCCGAGGACGAGGACGTGATCCACGGGAGCGGAGGTGAGGAGATCGTCAATCTCGGCGTGACCGCCCGCGCCTGTGACGCCCAGATAGAGGGGGTGATCCTCCGGGAAGATGCCTTTTGCGCGCGGAGAGCACATGACGGAGGCCCCTGTCCGCTCCGCGAGGAGGAGGACGCTGCGGGCGGCGTGGCGAGCCCCGAACCCGAGCCAGATCACGAATCGACCGCTCGACAGGAGGCGGGCCGCGGAGGCCGTCGATCCAGGGGGAGGGGCCATCTTTGCCGGGGTGGGCGACAGGGCAGGTGCGACGCGCGGAACAGGGGTGTTCTGCACCGAGATGGGGAGGCTCACGTGGGCGACGAACCCCTCGCTCCGGCGGCACCCCTTCGCGAGCTCCAGGGCGATCGTGGGCAGTTGGGCGGCGTCCTCGACGACGACGGCGTAGTCAAAGGGCGCGCCGGGGAGGAACATCGAGGATGGGACCGTGAGAGGGCTTGTCTCTTGCGTGGCGCCCTTTCCACGGTGGGGGGCGGAGGTGCAGGCGGAGACGAGGATCACGTGGGCTCCGTCCCATTTGGCCGCGAGGAGGGCCGTGAGCGCGTTGGTGAGGCCCGGCCCTGTCGTGGTGAATACGACCGTCGGGCGAGAGGTGGCGAGGGACGCTTCGAGGGCGGCGAACGCGGCGCCCGCCTCGTGGCGGACGTGGTGATAGGCGATGTCGCTCTGCGAGAGGGCGTGGCAAAAGGCGCTGATCGCCCCGCCGATCACGCCGAAGGAGCGCTGAACGCCGAGGTCTTCGAGCAGGCCCACGAGGGCAGTGACGGCCCGCGGGTGCTGGACGAGGCGGGGAGAGGACTCCGAGGTGGAGACGAGGCTGTCAGTCTTGGCGGAAAGGAAGGACACGGCGATCTCCGCTCGCAAGTGGGCCTCTCTCCGGCTCCGTGTGGGGAGCGGGCGAGAGGCGCTGTCTGTCCCTGCGGCTGTTCCCGCGGGAGCGTCGGCAAGCGAGGGAAGGTTCGCCGGGCGGGGGCGAACCTGACATGATCACGATTCTTTTTTTGGGGCGGCGGCTACGACGACGGCCGCGGAGCCATGGGGAGGGACACGGCCGCGAGGAGCTCGCCGTCGTCATCGCCAGTTCGCGCGAAGAGCTCGATGTGCGCTGTCGTCGTGCGGTGCTCCAGGTGGATGAGCAGCGTGGCCCCCTTTGGGCACACCGAAGCTCCGAGCTTCACGAGCCCGCGCGCGATCTCCTCGGCCCGCGCAGGCTCGGCGAGGGCGCGACCCTTCTGCGATGCTCCAGAATGAGACAGCTTGCTCTTCTTCTTGTCTGACGCCTGCGGGGGGACAACGGCCTGGCGCGCGGGCACGAGGAGAACGGGAGGGGCTCCAGGGCTCTCCGCGAGAGCCTTCACCGCCGCGGCGACGATGGACCGGAGATCGGAGCGCGGCGACGGAGCGGCTGGAGCGGAAGGTTTGGCGGAGAGCTGATCGAGCTTGGTCGAGAGCTGGAGGGCGCTCTCTTCGACGGCCTCGAGCCCGACGGCCGGATCCACGTCCCCGGAGCGACAAAGCCGAACCCACATGAGAAGCGACGCGAGCGGTGTTCGGAGGTCATGGGCAACCTGAGAAAAAAATGGTGAGCTTGCAGGCATAGGCAACGGCACCTCCTGGGAAGCCCTGACCTCTGCCCGCCGCGCCGGTGGTCCTCCGAGCGCACTTCGACCTGTTCTTTTTCGCGCTACGGACACGAGGCTTCATCGTACACGAAGCTCGCACTGGCAATACATACCAGTACCTATTCCAGTCCGCGTCAAAGCGTGGAATCCTCTGGGCCGTGCGCGGGGGAGCGCCTCGGAACGCGGATTCGAAGGCTTGGCTGGCTGTTCGCTCGAAAACGGGAGATCCTGCGATGTCGAAGGATTGTTTCCCGGACGGGCACCTTAGAGTCGAACCACCGTTCCACTGGAGCACCAATGCAGAAACACCGCATTGTCCTGGTCGAAGACCACCCTCTCCTTCGAGCGGGCGTACGCAGCGCCCTCTCGGCATATCCCGATCTCGCCATCATCGGTGAAGCGGGGGAGGTTCGCACCGCCCAGGACGTCATCAAGGCCGTTCACCCGGATCTCGTCATCCTGGACATCTCGCTTCCAGGCTCGGACGGCATCTCCCTCACACGGCAGATCTCGAAGTGGAAGGAGCACCCCAAGGTCCTCATTTTCTCGATGCACAAGGGCATCGACTATGTCCGGCTCGCCATCGGGGCGGGCGCGGGCGGATACGCGCTCAAGGACGATCCGCCGCACGCGCTCGTCGACGCCATTCGCGCGGTGATGGCCGGTGAGCTTTATCTGTCTCCCCAGCTCCGCGACAGGGCGCTGACGCCACAAGGGACCATCGCGTCAGATGGCCCGCTGGATCGTCTGTCGGCCCGAGAGCGGGAGATTTTCAGCCTCATTGTCCACGGTCACAGCAGCCAGGGCATCGCGAAAGAGCTCTGTATCAGCATCAAGACAGTGGAGACGCACCGCGCGCACATCAACCAGAAGCTGGGTGTCCACTCGACAGGCGAGATCGTCCGGCTCGCGGCGCACCGGGGGCTCCTCCCGGCGTGAGGACGGCGGGGGACGCGGGCGGCGGGGGGGACCGCTGACCGTCTCAGAAGAGACACTCTCAAGCGGCCCGATGCGGGTGCGCACTTTTTGCATTCAGCGCGTGGACCGGTGGGCTGTCAGAAGGTGTCGTCGATGGGACGGGGCTTCTTTGTCGGCGCGGGGGTGATGGCCTCTCCGGGGGCAGGGGCTGTCGGAGCCGCTGGAGAAGGGGCCGCCGTGACGAGAGGCGGAGTCGAAGCGACGGTGGCTGTTTTTTCGGGGGTCGGCGAGGAAGGGGCGCTCGCGCCAAGGGCGATCCCCGCGACGCCGCCGGGCCTGGTCGAAGACTGCGGTGCCGCGGAGGGCTGCGCGGAGCTCGCGCCTTGAACGGCGGTGGCCGGGACGGGCTTGAGGCTCAATTCGAGCTGGAGATCGCGATCGATCATCACGAGTCGCTCGTCGGGGAGGTAGCCGTCGGCTTCGACGCGGAGCTTGCGGGCCGTCGTCACGCGAGGGAGGGCGCCGCGGAAGGGGTTGGACGCGAGCGCGACGCCGTCCAAGAGGATGCGCGCCTCCGGGGGAGAGGCGCTGAGGAGGACATTGACCGTCGCGGGCTGCTCGGACGCGGACGAAGAGGAAGGAGCCGCGCCGACCGCGGGATTTGAAGCAGATCCGCGGAGGAGCTGGAACGCCACGGCCGCGGCGACGGCGGCGGCGGCGGCGAAGAGGAACAGGCGACCTCGACCAGAAGAGGGCTCATTTCCAGGGGCGATCTTCGTCTCGGCGGCCTTGAGGGTGGTCTCCGTCGGAGAAGAAGGGATGGAAGCGGGCGCCGTGGGCTCGGAGCTGGCGCGCCGCGCACTGGGTGTGATCTTTGTCTCCTGGGTGCCGTCGCGCGCCGCCTCGGAGGTGAAGCTGGGGCCGCGGAGGGAGCGCACCTGGGCCTCGACGAGGAGGCGGACCTTCTCGCGATCCTCGGCGAAGTGCTCGCGGACGAAGGCGCCGAGCTGCTCCGAGCCGATGCGGCGGCTGCTCTCCAGGAAGGCCTCCAGCGCCAGACGGAATTCAGCGGCGGACGCGTAGCGATCCGCGGGATCGAGGGCCATCGCCTTCTCGCAGATGGCGCAGAGCTCGGGCGGGGCGTCCGGCGCGACGTCGCGGATCTTGGGGTCGTTGCCCTCGCATCGACGCCGCGCGACGGCGACCTCGGACTCTCCGGAGGCGATGCGCTGGTGAGCGATCGCCTCCCACAACATCACGCCCAGGGCGAAGACATCGGAGCGACGATCGACGGGCTTGCTCTCGAGCTGCTCGGGCGCGGCGTACGTGACCTTGCCCTTGAAGACGCCGGTGCGCGTGACGCCCGCGGAGTCGGCGGCCTTCGCGATGCCGAAGTCGACGACCTTCACGAGGCCGTCGTACGTGACGAACACGTTGTGGGGGCTCACGTCGCGGTGGACGACGCCGAGCGGGGTGCCGTCGAAGCTCCTCAGATCGTGCGCGTAGTGAAGGCCCGCCGCGGCCTGCGTGAGCACGTAGAGGTAGAGATCGAGCGGCATGTTCTTGCGCTTGATCCGCCCCACGAGCGCGGCGAGAGACTGGCCTTCGAGGTACTCCATGACGATGAGCGGGTGCTCGCCGTCGCTCGAGACCTCGTACGTCTGGATGACGTTGGGGTGGTTGAGGCGCGCCGCGATGCGGGCCTCGTCGAGGAACATGGTGACGAACTCGGGCTCGCCCTTGAGCTCGTCCTTGAGCTCCTTCACGACGAGCAGCTTCTGCACGCCGGCGGGCCCGCGGGACATCGTGAGGAGCACGCGCGCCATGCCGCCCTGTCCGAGCGTGGTGATGACCTCGTAGCGGGAGGAGCGGCTCTCGGGCGGGGCGTCGGACATCGGTGTTTCCAGGGTGAGCATCGGTCGTATCACGGCGCGGGCGGCGCGAGATCAGGCTTGTTTCGTCGCCCGAACGGCGCGTATCCGAACGCTGGCGACGGGAGATCCCGTGAGGCGCTCTAAGGATCGACGACGCGGACGTCGAGCGTCCAGGGGCCGGATTGGCCGGCGTAGCCGTCGATCTGGATGAAATACGTGCCCGCCGCGAGGGTGAGATCGAGGTAGCTGCGCTGCACGAAGTAGCCGGCCGCGCACGCCAAAGGCACCTCGGTTCCAGGGCAATCCGGCCCCTCTCGGATGTCGAGGAGCGTCGCGTAGGAGGAGCCGAGCATGTCGAAGACGACGCGCTTCGCCGAGGGCAACGTGAGCTTCAAGAGCTGCTCCGGCGCGCCGCCGGGGGGCAGGCCCCCCTGGTCACAACCAGCGTTGAAGTCCGCGAGCGCGTTCGCGGTGGTGCCCTGAAAAAAACCACCAGTCGAAGGGATTTCGAGGACGTCGGCGCACGCGTCCGCGAAGGGGACGAGCGTCGGCGGGATGGCCTTGCGCACGAAGGCGGTGAGCTTGACGGGGCTCCCCTGCACGCTCTCGGCGACGACCCGATAGTCGCCGGCGGGGACGTTGTGCGCGGCCGCGCGGATGGGCGAGGGCGCGCCCGCCCCGCAAGCGAGCATGTCGCTCGGCGTGGAGCACGCGGGGAGGACGAGCTCGACAGCGCCTTGATCCGCCTGCGAAATGCGCTCGACGAGGAGCACGTCGGAGGCCTCGTCGAGCGTGAGAGCGTAGGCCGCGTCGACGGCGCCGGGCAGGCAGCCGAGCTGCACGTTGTCCTGATGATCGAGGAGCGGAAAGCTGATCGTCGTGTTCTTCGCGAGGGCAGGCGCGCCGTCGCAAAAGTCATCGATCGCAGGCGGCGTGGGCGGAGAGAGCTCGATCGTCACGAGCATGGAAGTGGGGGCCGTGGCCGCCGTCGCGAGGTAGTACGTGCCGGCCGGGAGGCTCTTCGCGACGACGTGCGCGTTTTGAGCCGAATGACAGGTGATCTCGTCGCCGGGGAGCGCGCAGGAGTCGTCGCGGAGCGAGAGGACCGGGAAGCCGTCGCCGTCCGTGCTCGTGGCATAGATGTCGACGTTCGCCGGATCGTCGAGCGTGAACGAATAGACGAGCTCGCCTGTCGCGGGCGCACAGCCCGAGGCGAGATCCTTCGCCGCGTCGATCACGGTGACCGGGAACGGCGCGCCGATCGGCGCGGGGATCGCGGCGCCGCACGTCTCATTCGTGGGCTTGGGCTCGTGCGGGAGGAACGCGACGTCGAGCACCACGGGGCCCGCGGGCGTCGTCGCGACATAGAGCGGATAGGCCGTGGAATCCGCGGGATCACCGAGGCCGCGCGCGATCAGCTTCGCGAGGACGCCGCCCTGGTTGGGGGGCCCGGGGTACGGCGTGCTGCACGCGATCTCGGTCGCAGGATCGCCGCACTGGCCCGCGATCGTGACCGCGACGCTCTGGTACTGGGTGCGCGCGGTGACCTCGACGTCGACGAGCGGCCCCGGCGAGAGGACGATCGCCGCGACCACATCGATCGCGCCGGGGAGGTTCGCCGTGCAGATCCCGGGGTAATCAAAGGCCGAGGCCGTCGTGTCGAGCGCGTAGCCTCCGGGCGCGTCGATCTCGAGGGCCGTCGCGCACGTGTCGTTCTGCGGCGTGGTGCAGGTGGGCTCGTCGATCACGCCGTCGCAGTTGTCGTCCTTCTGGTTCGCGCAGACCTCGGGGAGCTTGGCGCTGACGTGAGGATCGTTGTCGTCGCAGTCGCCGCCGCCGCAGTGTTTGTCGGGATCGCCGTCGAAATCGACGTCGCGCGGGGCGTGCGAGCAGCTCTGCGTGGCCTCCACGCACGCGTCGATGGTGCAGGAGTTGTTGTCGGTGCAGCCGACGGGCTCGCCGAAGGTGCAGCCGAGCTTCTGATCGCAGCGCTCGGGCCCGTTGCAGTGGACGCCGTCGGTGCAGACAGCGTCGTCGGGGATGAAGCGGCACTTCTCGATCGCGAGATCGCAGCCATCGATCGTGCAGCCGATCATGTCGTCGCAGTCCGCGTCCGTCTTGCAGGGACCGCCGAGCGTGGGGTCCGTGGTGCCAGTGATCCCGCCCGTTCCGGTGCCTCCACCGGCGCCGCCTTTCCCTCCGGAGGCGTCGTCGCCGGCGTCGGGCGGGTACGGGTTCTCGGTCGTCGGGACGCAAGAAGCGACGATCGAGCACGCAAAGATCGCGACCACGAGACGCGGAGCGACCGATGAAAGAAGGCGAAGACGCGAAGCGAGGGCCACGCCTCAGGCTACCAGCGTTTGCTGGTGGCAGACGCCGCGACCTCTTCTATCATCGCCGCGGAGCGCAAGAGCCATGGGCGGCGATCGACTTACAAAGAACGAGCTCTCATGGCTGTTCGCACAGGAGGCGCGCAGCGCGGCGACGAAGCTGCGCGCCGGTGTGAGCGTCCCCCCGGAGGCCGGCATCTTGCCGCCCCCGGCCGATGTGGAAGCGACGGCGGGCGTGGAGGGCGCACTGAATCGGCTAGACGAAGCGGTGAGCGCGCTCGCGTCGCTGCACGGTCACCCGATCGGTCGAGGGCGCCGCGGCAAGATCGACGTCGCCGCGCTGCTCTGGGAGATCGCCCCCGAAGCCAAGGTGCAGATCGAGATGGGCGACGGCACCGCGGTGTTCGGCGACGAGTCCGAGCTGCGACGGATGCTCCAGGTGCTCATCGCGCAGAGCGGAGATCCCTCGGGCGGCAGCGCGACGCAGGAGATCGCCGTGCGCCGGAAGGGCGATCTCGTGTGGGTCGAGGTGCCGCTCGGACCGGACACGCCCGCGACGCACGAGACAGAGCGCGCGTGGCTCTCGCGGATGGCCGTGCGCTACGGCGGCAGGCTCGATCTCGAAGGCGGCGTGCAGAGGCTCTCGCTCGCGGCCGACGTGGACGAGACGCAGCGTGAGCTGGACAGCCTGAAGAAGGAGCTCGCGGCTGCGCAGGCGCAGGGCGAGGCCTACGCGCGCGAGCTCGCGGCGCTCTTCTCCAAGGGCGAGGCGCAGCAAGGTCCTCCGAGCGTGCTGTCGCGGCCCTCGCACAGGGCTCCCGGCGATGACTCGCTCGCCGTGCTCGTCGCGGCGCTGCGCGCGATCGGCACAGAAATGCGAGGGATCCTGTCGGCCGTGGGGCGAGAGATCGCTCCTCTGCGCGGGCACGCGGGCGAGGTCGGCGAGGCAGCGGGCAGCGTCGCGCGCCACGTGACGGCGGCCTCGGAGGTGCTGTCGGATCTCGCGCGCGTCGGGGCGCTCCCGATCGGCGAGCTGCCGAGGATGGTCGATCTCGTCGACATGCTCCGCGACATCCTCCGCGAAGAGACGGCGCGCACGGCGCGGCACGACGTGAAGGTGGAGCTCATCGGCGCCGAGTCCGCGCTCGACGTGGTGCCCGCGGGGGGCCTCGGGGTGCTCTTGCACGCGCTCTTCGCGCACGCGCTCGACGCGACGCCTCCGGGCGAGACGATCACGATCCACATCGAGGCCCCGTCGAGCGGCGCCTCGGACGACATCTCGCCGGACATCGCGATCACCTTCCAGGACGGGGGCGCCGCCCTCGGACCGAGCGGGCTCAGCGGCGTGCTCAGCCGCGAGTTCGAGACGCTCGCGCCAGGGCGCAGGGCGAGCGTGTCGCTCATCGCCGCGCACGCCGTGGCCGCGCACCTTCGAATGAAGCTCTCGGTCGAGCCCATCCTCGACGGGCGGCGGGGAGCTCGCGTCCGACTCGACATCCCGCGCAGCTCCTGAAGAGAGACGTTCGCCTCGGGCGCGCTCTTCGCGGCCCCCAGGGGAGGCCGGACCGCGGTTGCGCCTCTCCGCGAGCACGTGAATACTCCGCGCGAATATCGAGCGGGCGGTCGCAACGAACCTGTCGCTCGAGCTGCTTCTTGACTTCCTCGACACGAAGGGACGCCGAATGACTTCGAGACTTGCCTTCTGGGCCGGGTGCTCTCTGCTCCTCTCCGCGATCGGCTGCGCGCAGAGCGTGAGCTCGACCGACAACACCACGAGCGGGACGAGCACGAGCATCGGCGGCGGCGGCACCGGCGGCGCGCTCGGCGGAGGCGGCACGACAGGCGGCACCGGGGGCTCCGTGCCCGAGATGTGCACCACCGCGGACGAGTGCGCGGGCCTCAACGACGCGTGCAACAAGGGCGACTGCGTCGACGGCAAGTGCATGGCGAGCCCGGCGAACAACAACCAACCCTGCGACGACAAGAACCCCTGCACGAACGCCGACGCCTGCAACCAGGGCAAGTGCCTCGGCGTCACGAAGTCGTGCGGGCAGGCGTCCGTCTGCCACATCGGGATGTGCAACCAGGCCACGGGCCAGTGCGAAGAGGTGCCCGGCGACAACGGCGCGCAGTGCGACGACGGCGACCCGTGCACCTACTTCGGGAGCTGCCAGAACGGCACGTGCGCGAAGGGATCGCCCATCGACTGCGGGCTCTTCACGACGGACTGCACGCTCGGCGTCTGCGAGCCCGGCTTCGGCTGCAAGCCGATGCCCGCGTTCGACGGCTTCGCATGCGAAGACGGGCTCTTCTGCACGCTCAACACGGTCTGCTCGAACGGTCAGTGCACAGGTGGTATTCCGATGCCCTGCGCGCCGGCGGGCGGCTGCTTCGTCGGCACGTGCGACGAGGCGAACAACACGTGCACCTCGGTGCCCGGCAACGACGGCGCGGCGTGCGACGACGGGAGCCCCTGCACGAGCGCGACGACTTGCTCGAACGGCGTGTGCACCAACGGGACCCCCGCGAACGAAGGCGTCGCGTGCGACGACGGCACCGCCTGCACGATCGGTGAGATCTGCTCCGCCGGCACCTGCGGCGGCGGCCTCGGCCCGCAGATCTTCTTCACCGAAGACTTCTCGGACAACGCCGCGGGCTGGACGCTCGGGCCCGAGTGGCAGATCGGCGCCGCGAAGCAGGGGATCACGATGGGCTTCGGCGGCCCCGACCCCGACGTCGATCACTCCCCCACCCCGGACGACGGCGTCGCGGGCGCGGTGATCGGCGGCGACGTGTCGACCACGGCGCACCCGTATTCCTACCTGGAGAGCCCCGTCTTCGACACGTCCGGGGCCGTTGGCCCGGTGATCCTCGGGTACTACCGCTGGCTCAACAGCGACGGCGATCCGTACATGCACAACCGCGTCGACGTCTGGAACGGCAACCAGTGGATCACGGTGTGGAGCACCGGCCAGTTCATGTTCGACGGGAGCTGGAGCTACCAGCAGCACGACCTGACGAACTACAAGAACGCGGCGATGAAGATCCGGTTCGGCTTCGACATGAAGGACAACGAGTTCTCGCCCTTCAGCGGCTGGAACATCGACGATGTGCTCGTGGCCTCGCAAGCTTGCCCCTAATCTGCCCGCCGATTTTGCTGGCTCGCCTCCCCCCTCCCCTGCGCGTCCGCGTCGCGCCAGCGCCCCTCGCTGCGGCCTCGCTCCTCGCGATCGCCAACGCCGTCGACATCGCGGCGACCCTGCGCATGCCGCCCGGAGGCCTCCCCGTGCGCGCCGCTCACCACGCCTTCGACGCGGCGCTCACGCTCGCCGTCGGGCTCGTCGCGGGCCTCGCGATCGGGACGCTCGGGCACGCGCTCCGTCATCGGCCCCACGTCGGTCGGCTCGTGTACCTCGCCGTGGGCGTCGCGCTCGCGAGGCTCGTCCTCCTCCAAGATCTGCGGCACCAGGCCGAGTACGTCGCGGGCGGCGTCCTCGGGACCCTGCTGCTCACGCTCTTCGTCGTGCTCTGCGGGGCCGCGCTCCCCGTCGCGCACGGGCTCGGGCAATGGTGCGGAGAGCGCCGGATCTGGCGCGTCCTCGCGCTCATCGTCGGGTGCGGCGGGATCGCCGCGAGCCACCTCGTCGTGCGCGACGATTACGCCGCGTTCCACGCGTCGATCGAGTGGACGGCGGCGACGATCGCGATGGGCGCGCTCGGACCGATGCTCGCTCGACGGCGCGCACGATCGCCGCGCGCGGGCCGCTCTCTGTGGAGGCTCCTCGCGATCGCCGGCGTCGCGGGCCTCGCGCTCTCGCCGAGCAACAGGACGCGCGTGGAGCTGTTCCAGGCCCCGGGGGCGATCGGCGCGTGGGCCCTCGCGCGCACTTTGTGGACATCCCCGTACCCGGACGTGCGCGGTGAGCCGCCGTCCGCAAGCTCACAAAACACCTCGGATCCAAGCGCTTTTCATCCTCCCACAGGAGCCGTCCCCCGCCTCCCCGAAGGGCCGACGCCCCCGACCCAGCCGCCGCTCATCGAGGGCGCGCCCGTCGTCGTGATGATCACGATCGACGCGACGCGCGGGGACGTGGTGCTCGACGCCCCGACCGCCTCCACGTTCCCGTTCTTCACGGATCTCCGGCGCAACGCCGCGACCTTCACGCGCGCGATCTCGCCCGGGAGCCAGACGTCCGTGTCGCTCACGACGTTCTTCGCCGGCCGCTATTTCTCGCAGCTCTACTGGTCGCGCTACGGCAAGGGCCCCTCGCGCTTCCTCTACGCCGCCGAGGACGAGACGCCCCGATTCCCCGAGATCCTCGCGGCGAACGGCGTGCAGACAGCCCTCTTCGGGGGCACCAACTTCCTCGCCAACGAGTACGGCGTCGCGCGCGGCTTCGAGTCCACCAAGGTGCCGGAGGGCCGCCGTCACGCGATGGCGAACGAGATCATCGATCCTCTCATC
>Ga0268298_10005896_pt1 | contig 11312 bp, 5 predicted proteins | sample WWTPWeurt_MetaG_FD_194462 | JGI IMG/M metagenome (GOLD analysis project Ga0268298, IMG submission 194462) | Activated sludge microbial communities from WWTP in Nijmegen, Gelderland, Netherland - WWTP Weurt | ecosystem: Engineered > WWTP > Aerobic digester > Activated sludge | place: Netherlands... | reverse complement strand
CTGCCGATTGCCGGACAGTACGGCCCCGAGAACACGAATATTTCTGCACTGGCATTCGACGCAACAGGGCGCCGCCTCGCCGTGGGAACCAGCGAAGGTCAGGTCGCCGTCTTCGACACCACCACGCATGAGGTCCTCGCAGCCGCCCCCGGGCATTACAGCGATCAGAAAGTCACTGCGCTGAGCTTCGGAACGGGAGCCCATGCGGATACGCTCTTCGCTTCCGCGTGGGGCAGGCCGCTTCAACGCTGGGCCTTGAATACCTGTCACCAGCAAGCCCTCATCGCCCGCGAAAATCCGGATCTTTCCTTGTACGCCATCGCGTGGGACTCGGCCGGGATGCGGCTCATCGTCGCCCCCTATCTGGATCAGGAAGGCAGCCGTATCGCCTTTGCCGACCCGGACTCGGGCCGGAGGGCGGATAGCCGCTCCGCTGTGATCGAAGAGCGCATCGATAAAGTCATCACGCTCGGTCGCGGCGCGGCGATCATCGGTGCAGCCCAAGGCAAACGCCACCTCCATCTCTGGAAGCCCCCCGGCGAAGCGCTGACCACGCTTTCCATTGATCAAACATCGGGTGTCAATGCGCTCGCTGCCACCCCTGATGGGCAAACAGTGCTCGCAGCCACCAATGAACATTTTCTGCGCGGGCACCTGGATGACAAGGGAATTCTCCGCATGAACACCCTGCCCTGTCCGTCGGGCGATGGGAGCAGTTGCGGTGGATGGCAGCTTGCGTTCGACCCCCACGGCCGGTGGTTCGCCGCCACGAGCCAACAGCAGATCTTCATCCGCAGGCTTGCCGACGGGGCACTGCTGGCACGCCTGACGGCCCACCACGGCCAGATCGACGTGCTCGCCGCCGCACCGTCGGGCGACACGCTGGCCAGTGGCGGCATGGATGGACGGGTCATCATCTGGAAGCTTCGCGCACTGCTGGACGACCCGGACGCCGTGCGCAAGGCTGTCCAGGCGCAGGCAGGGGTCCTTCCCGGCGCCTCCGGCCCGACCAACGCCCGGCCAGGCGCCGTCGGTGCCAAGGCTGCACCCCTTCGCTTGGGCATCACCCGTCCCGACCAAGCCGACTTCAGCTTTAACTGGGACGCCTACACCCAGGGCCAGCCGGCCGCGGCACGCTGCCGGTAGTGAGCCCGTCACCAACGCATTGGCGTCGGCCCACCATGCCGCTCAGCTAAAGAAATATAGCATAATCGACAGCACGCGCGGCGCAGCACACCGCCATGGCCAATCGCAAGCGTATTGTCACCGTGATCGACTCCCTCAAACATTACCGGATATTCGTCAGCTACCCGCGTGGCGGCAAGGCCCACACCTGGGCCGAAGCGGTGCAGGCTTTCCTGCAGAACGAACATGCCCGCGTGTGGCGCGACGAGACCGGTGTGCAGGAAGGCGACAGCGACTGGGTTGCCCAAATCGATAGCGCGCTCCGCGCCTCTGATCTTCTGGTGGCCATTGTCGGGTTGGAATCAGAAATCTGCCGCTGGCAGACCCGCGAACTGATCACCGCCGACAAGCACGGCACCCCCATCGTTGCACTGCGGGTGGATGACCGGGCGCCCATGCCTTTCGTGCTGCGCGAAAAGCAGCCTGTCGAAGCCCGGCCCGACAAACCGGCCACCCTCAAAGCCCTCTGCGATGCACTGAAGCGTGCCGCCCTGCCGCCCGCTGCGGTGTTGGGCGCCAGCAGCGTCGAACGCAACGGCATCCCGGCCGGACAGCGGGACGCCGAGATCGTCTGGCTCAACAACCTTCTCCACGGTGATCTGTCGGCCCGCGTCGACCTCTACGTGCCGCTGGAGGCGATCGAGTGCAGTTCGACCCGTGCCGAGCGCGCCCTGAAAAAAGTGCGCATCCCCACCGATGCGGTATTGAAAGCCTTCGGTGTGGTCGATGCGGCCGACACGACCATCGAACCGAAATCCTACTCGGACGTACTCGACGCCTATCGGGACCTGGGCCATCGCAAGATCCGCCGACTGGCCGTGCTCGGCGAACCCGGTGCGGGCAAGAGCTTTTCCCTGGAACGGATCGCACTGGCCTACGCCGAGCGAGCGCGCAACGATGCCCATGCTCCAATTCCCCTGCTGGTTCCGCTGGGCCTGTGGACGCGGGACGATGAACCCCTCAAAGCCTTCATCGCCAGACAACTCGAAGACCTTGGCCGTTTCCTGCCCCCACTCACCGACCAGCGCCGGGCCGTGCTGCTCCTTGATGCGATCAACGAGATTCCGCCGGGCCAGCGCCGGCACAAGGCTGCACAAATCTTGACGCTGGCCCAGGACGAGCGCTTGGCCAGCGTCGTCATCAGTTGCCGCGAGAAAGACTTTGCGGAATTCACCCTGCCCTTCGACACCCTCACCCTGCAACCCCTGAGCCCCCCGCGGGTGCACGACTTTCTGCGCCGCTACTACGTGATGCAGCGGGGGCCGGTCGGCATCGAGGCGGCCGACGCGCGTTTCTGGCTGATCGCCGGGGGTGAGGATGTACGCGACGCCTGGGAAGCCTGGCGCGAGGCGAGTGCCGAGGCGGTGTTCTGGACGGCTGAGGAGATTCCACGGGAACAGCCGAACGTCTTGACCCGGACCAGTTGGCAACAGGACCAGGCTTGGCAACGCGCACGTTTTGACACCCGCAGCCTGCTGCGCCTCGCTGCGAACCCCTACCTGCTTTACATCATGGCCCAGCTACCGGTGCTGCCCACCAACCGCGCCCAGTTGTTCCAGGGCTTTCTCGACATCCTCTACGACCGGGAACGAGAGGCGCACGAGGATCGCCACGACCCGCGCGCGCCCGACCGGGAGCCGTGGCTTTCCGCGCTGACGGCCCTGGCCGAAGCCCTGCAAAGGCTCACACCCGCCAGCAGCAACGGGGATGAAACGGGCGCCGGCACCAGTCTGCCGCGGGCCGAGTGGCCCGGCATGATTGATCAAGCCCTGGTGGACTTCTCCCGCGACGCCAGCGTGCTGGAACTGCGGGGCAGCGAGCTCCGCTTCACCCACCAGCTCCTGCAGGAATACCTGGCCAGCCGACTGCTGCTCGATGCCAGCCAGGGCCGACGCCCTGCGGCCGACTTCTGGCCTGCCGAGCGTTGGTGGGAGCGCAGTGGCTGGGAAGTGGTGGCCGAGATCGCCGCAGAATCCTGCGCAGGAGATACGACTGCGCAGATCAGGTTGATTGCCTGGATCGCCGAGGCCAACCCCGAGGCGGCCGAACAGATCTGGCGCCATGCCGGTGCGCCGGCCCTCCCGGCCACACTGCGTGCACACCTTGCCGCGCGGTGGATGCCTCTCATGACCGACCCCGCCCGCGTGCCCCAGGCCCGCGCCCGCGCCGCCATCGGCCGCGCCATGGGCCGGCTGGGGCTGGACCGTCGCCCGGGCGTGGGCCTGCGTGCAGACGGCCTGCCTGACATCGATTGGGTCAAGATCTCCGGCCCTCAGCCCTTCATCTACCAGGATGCCCGGCACCCAGGCCTCCCCAGCTTCGAGATCGCCCGATACCCGATCACCCATGCCCAGTTCCAGGCTTTCATCGACGCCGGAGGCTACAAGGATGAGCGCTGGTGGCAAGGGCTTGAAATCCCGGAGCCCTGGGAACCCACGTGGGACGAGCCCAACTCGCCCCGGGAGAAGGTCAGCTGGTACGAGGCCATGGCTTTTTGCCGCTGGCTGTCGGCCGCAACGGGAGATGAGATTTCCCTACCCACCCAAGTGCAATGGGAGCGGGCCGCGCGGGGTTGCGAAGGGCGGGAATACCCCTGGGGGACGTTTGAGTCGGGCCACATGAATTGCAGCGTTTATTCAGACGATGACGCTGAGGCGGACATCGGGCGTACCAGTGCAGTCGGACTCTTTCCCCAAGGCGCCACACCACTCCCGGAGAACGTATGCGACTTGAGCGGGAATGTATGGGAATGGTGCCTGGATCCGTATCATCAGTCCGTTGAAACCGGGGGCTCCAACAATGGGTCCCGTGTGCTGCGCGGCGGGGCCTGGGGCAACGATCCGGACTTCTGTCGCGCTGCCGGGCGCTACTTCAGCCTCGCGCCCGTCAACCGTGGCGACAACATCGGCTTCCGGGTGTGTCGTGGTTCCCCCATCGATCCGCGGGACGCCGCCCCGCTGGGCGCTGACACGCTGAGCCGCTGACCACTGGGCGGCGCGTAGCGCCGCCCGCTTTTTTTAGCGCCCCGACTTGCCCGGAAAATCCCCGGGCCGGAGCACAAAGGCCTCCAGCAGGTGTTCCCGCAAGCCCCAGGTATCGCCATGGGCCGCATGGGCAAGCCAGCCACGCACGCGGGCGTCAAACTCGGCGAAGCTCAACCGCCCCTGGCAGTAGGCCTCGTAGCTCACCCCCAGATGCCGGCTTGCAAAACGTGCTTTGCGGGCCTTCAGCAGCCTGCGCTCGCGGTCAATCACAAAGCCCAGCCAGGGCGAGCCGACCGACGTTGGCATCACCTGGGCACTCTCGTCATGGATACACAAGCGCAAGGCCGCAAGCCTGGCGCAAAGGGCGCGTTTCCAGGCCCACAGATCGGCCTTGCTGTTGGAGAAAAGCGCAAAATCGTCCACATAGCGCAAGTAAGCCTTGCAACCCAGCTCGCGTTTCACAAAGAGGTCAAAGGGATGGAGATAGCAATTCGACCAGAACTGGGATGTGAGGTTACCGATGGGCAGCCCCCGCGGGCGGCACTGGGCGAGCAGATCGTCACCCAGAAACCACACCATCCGGTATTCATCCCTGAGCGCGTCTTCCCCGCCGGTAAGGATTGTGCGGATCAGGTCCATCACGTCCTGCTCTTTGATCTTGCGGGCAAGACCCTCGATCAGGATGGCATGGTCAATGGACGCGAAGTGCTGCCGAATATCAGCCCTGAGCACATAGGCGTAGTGTCGACTCATGTCTTGAAAGCATTGAATCGCCCGGTGCGTGCCCTTGCCGATCCGATTTGCAAAGCTCTCCGGAATGAACACCCGCTCGAAACGCGGCTCGATCACCGCGCATAAGCCATGATGGACAACCCGATCACGGAAGGCAGCCGCGCTGATCATTCGGCGCTTGGGTTCGTGGATCGTGAAGTGGGTGTAGCCCTCAGGCCGATAACTGCCGTCAAGCAGATCTGCTTGAAGTGCCAATAGCTTATCGGCTAGCTGGTGCTCGAAGGCCGCCACGCCAGGCTTGCGCCGCTTGCCTGCCGCAGCACGGCGATAGGCGTTGAGTAGGCTGGGCCAACTGCTGATGGCCAGGAAAGCGGGTGAGTTTGCTGGAGATTTCGATGGCACAGGATCTGATTCTTTTGACACGACTCTTTGATCTGCTCGCCTGGCTGATGCCCAAGGCTGAGCACTTTCCGCGCGCGCACCGAACAACCGTGACCCTGCGCCTGATGAATGCCGCGCTCGATTGCCAGGAGGCCGTCTTTGCCGCTCAGGCCTGCCGCGACGATGAACGTAGACGTGCTCTCCGGGCTGCAGATGCCGCACTCAACCGACTGCGCCTATATTTGCGACTGGCCCACCATTGGGCATGGATCAACGATGGGCAGTATGCGCATGTGAGTGGCATGGTGGCCGAGATCGGCAAGCTCCTGGGCGGCTGGATACGCCAGAACAAAGCGGGATAGGGTGGGCGCCACGGGAGCGAATCCAGGTGGCGCCCTGCTTTGCTATGTGCCCGACGCCTTGCGGGCCGTGCGGACGGGACGTGCCTGCGCCATCGATCGCTGCCCGGCCTCGGCCGGCAAACCGTGGTCGGCCGGCATTTCCGGTGTATGGGCGGCGAGCCGCCCGACTCCGGGACGTTCACGATGTGGGAACCACGACACACCCGGAAGCCGATGTTGTTGTTACGGTTGTCGGGCGTGTTGTTGTTGCGGTTGGCAGCGCGGCAGTTGTCCGGATTGTTGTTCCAGGCCCCGCCGCGCAGCACACGGGACAGGTTTCAGGCCACCCCGCAGGCTCGCGCCTGCATGACCAGTATGGTCCATGGAGGCGATGGCCGCAAAAAAACCGGGCGGCGCTACGCGCCGCCCCAGTGCTCAGCGGCTCGGCGCTTCAGCGCCCAGCGGAGCGGCGTCCCGCGTTTCGATGGGGGAACCACGACACACACGGAAGCCGATGAAGTTGTCACGGTAGTCGGGCGAGTAGTAGTCGCGGGAGGCAGCGCGGCAGAGGCCCGGAAGGTTGAACCAGGCCCCGCCGCGCAGCACACGGGACAGGTGGTCTTTATCGCCACGTCCAACTGGGTCTGTCTGTGAGGCCGAATCGAAGGGCGCACCAGCATCCTCAACCCACTCCAACACATTGCCGACCATGTTGTACAGCCCAAATGGTGGCTCCCTGTCTTGCTTCTCTCCACGCTGGGTGACAGGCCATGGACCTTTTCCCTCAACACAATTGACATACCCTTCCTCGTAGCTTGCGCCCCACCAATAGGCCTTGCGGGTGTCACCACGTGCCGCGTACTCCCACTCGGCTTCCGTCGGCAGGCGCCATCTCGTCTTCGAGTCGGGGTAACGGGTATTAAGCCATTCCAGGTAAACATTCGCATCACACCAGCTGATTTCGATTGCCGGAAGATTGAGATCTTCAAGTGAAGTGATTGGCGGGTATACCGGGGCGGGAACACCTCTGCATTCGACCCGCTGGCTGCCCTTCTCACCGGCGTTCCGCAGGAAGAAGAGGTACTCCCGGCGGGAGATCTCGAACTTGCCGAGGCTATAGGGCTTGGTCAGCGTCACGTCATGAACTGCATCCGACGCGCTACAGTTGAATTTGAAGCGTCTGGAGATGGGATTGCTTTCCTCGCCATCGAGGGGTTTGTCCTCGTCCCGCTTCGGGTCGCACCCCATCGCAAAGGTCACCGGACGGTCCGTGACGATATCCACAAGCGCGGGTGGGGGCGGGGTATCGATGCCCAGGCTCCATTGGATATCGAGCCAGATGAGCGCCTTCGGATAATCATTCTTGTATGCCCAGCGTTCCAGCTCTTGGTAGTAAAGCCCAAATGCAATTCCCAACCCGGCCAACACCCATAGCCCAGCATGCATGACGGCCGCTCGCCGGCTCCACCGCAAAAAACGCGCCTCCGCGCTGCCCGGATCGACCACCAGCGGACGATAGGCCGCCAGATCCGTCCATCCGGCCAGATGCCACCAGCGCGCCAGCCCCCGGCTCTTGTTCCAGGCAAGGGCCTGCTTCTTCAGGCGGCGGAGCTGATCGCCACGGTCGGGATGGGCGGCGATGTAGTCAAAGAGCGTGGGCCAGTAGCCAAGCGGTTTGCCTTTGTCGTCCTTGCCCCGGGCACGGATCAGGGTTTCGTGGATCAGGTCCACGTGCCCAAGCAGTCTGCCCTCCCCATCCTTGATGGGCTTACCATCGGCGTCCCGCTCGGCGCTCACCACGATCAGGCGGAGGCCTTGATGGACCATGGCGGGGGCGTTCTCGTCGGGATGGCCGGACAGGCGGCGCACGATGTGCTCGCCGACGTCGTCGCGCCCGGCGCCCGCGGTGAGGATGGCATCGCGCCGGCTGATGCGCTGGCGGGTGTTGCGCCCGTCGTCATTGACGCAGGTGAGGCGCAACAGCAGCTCCAGGGCACCTTGACGCCCCCGACCTGCAGCACTGACCTTCAACTTGATCTCGGCATCGATGCGGGTGAGCAGGCGGTCGGCCTGGCTGGCCAGGATGCCGGCCAGTTTGCCCAGGCTGCGATACTTCTCGCCACTGAGGCGTTTGCCTTCGGGGCCCTCCCGTTTTTCCCACAGCACGCTCAGGGCGTTTTCCACCAGCGGCAGGGCGCCGGCCATCTCCTCGCGGGCGTCTTCGAGGATGGCGGTGCGCACCTCGCTCACATCCAGCCCGGCCAGGGTGGCGGGGCCGTCGATGACTTCACGCAAGCCCTGCTCGGAGATACTCGGCAGGAAGTATTGCCGACACGTGGTGTTGTACGGCCCACCCAGCCTGGGCAGTTGATCGAAGCGGTCGAGAAAGTCGGCACGAACGGTGGTGATCAGGAAAAATGGGCACCCCGGGTCTTGCAGGGCATGGGCCAGCAGGGCCTCGAAGGTGTTTCGCCCGGCCTCGTCGGCAAAGGTGAACAGCTCTTCAAACTGGTCGATGACCAGCAGGAAGGCCCGTCGCTGATCCGACCCGTAGGCGCGCAGGGCATAGGCCAGCTCGCGCTCGCCCCGCTCCAGTTGCGCCCGGCGCTTGCCGATGTCGCGTCGCTCCGGCGCGTCGATCAGGCCCCGCTCAAGGACTTCGGCGAGCATTTCAACCGGCTCCTGGCCGGGCACCATGGGGCCGAGAAGCGTCCACTGCTCAACGCCGGTGCGGGCCCACAGGGCGCCGCTGCGGATCATGGGCATGAGGCCGGCCTGCACCAGGGACGACTTGCCCGCGCCGCTGTTGCCCGTGACCTGCAGCCAGCGGGCGTACTGGGATCGGCCGTAGCCGGCAAGCTGGGTGGGGTCGGCCTCGGTGGCATCGCCCAGCAGGGCCAGGGCGGCCAGGGTTTCGCTGCGGCGGCCAAAGAATTGCTGGGTGTGCTCCTGGGTAAATGCGCCGAGGCCGCGGAAGGGATTGCCCTCAAAGATCGGTCGGGTGGCCTTGAGCGCGTGGCGGGTACGCAGGGCTTCGATCAGTGGTTCGGGAAGTTCGGAGACGCCATCCCAGTGGGTGGCCTGAAACAGCGCCAGGAAGGGCGGCAGGTTTTCGGGTGCGGCACCGGGGAGCAGGATGGGGAAGATGGGCAGACGTTCGGCCTCATCATGGGGCTGGTGATGGCGGATCAACGCCACCTCGACCTCGGCGCCAATCCAGCGCTGCACCCCATCCCGCCCCACCTGGACGACAAAGGCGTCGCAGTGCCCAACGGCCGTCTGCAGGCGGCCGAGCCAACGGTCGCCCGCACGCAGGGACATATCGTCCTTGAAGACCTGCAGGCCTTTCGCTTCGAGGGCTTCTCTCAGTGCATTGGCCGCCTTGTCGTCGTTGCGGCTGTAACTGAGGAATATCTCGCTCATGGGCATGACTCCCGGTTGACACTGGCGGCTACGTCGAAAACACGTTTCACACAAAGTATGCCATTCAGGATGCACCGGCGCTCGTCGGAGCGGAGCACAATGCAGACGGGGAATGAGCCTGTCTTGAACCTGACTTCGGAGCTTGTGCCATGAAATACGACGTCTTTCTCTCCCATTCCAGCAAAGACAAGTCTGATGTGGATCGGGTCCGGGATGAATTGACCGGGCTGGGATACCGCGTGTGCGTTGACTATGAGGTCCTCCCGGCGATCCGACCGGAGGACGTGACGAGGGAAACCGCTAACGCGCTGGTGGAGGCCATGCGGGATTGTTCATCCCTGATCTACGTGTTGTCGCCTGGCTCTGCTTCGTCCCAGTGGATGCCTTGGGAGATGGGCTTCTTCGACGGGGCCAACGGTACGGTCTTTATCTGGCCTGTGGATGGCGAGGCCGAGGCCTACGCAAAGGACCGCCGCTATGTGGACCTGTATGCAAAGATCCCGGTCGAGGGGCGCAGGAAGTTCCTGGAGCAGTTTCTCCCCCGGGAACCTCGCCCTAAGGTGGTGGCGTGCCCACCCGTGGCCCCCGTCGATTTTCAGCCTCGCCCGCCAAAGCTTTTCGGGTTTGGTCAGGAGAAAGCCACCGAAGGCTTCGGACAGCGCCTTCCAGCGATGATGTCCGACCCAGAACAGGCCATGCAGGCCGCAACCGAAATTGCGATTGCCTGGTGGCGCCTATGGGGGCTGATGCCTCGTCCCCAGCGACCGGGTGACATGCATGGGGAAGAGCGCTAAGCACATTCCAGCCCAACCGTGGCCGCCCCCTCGGCAAGTGCCAATCTGACCTCCATAGACACCCGTCTTAGTCATTTGCCATTGAAAACGGGGGCAGCCTGTGCTTCCCTGAAAGCTCCACCACCTGAGAGCACACCAATATGGCAAAGAACCTGATCGTCTGCTGCGACGGCACCTGGAACACGCCGGAGCAGCGGGAAGGTGGGCAGCCCTGCCCCACCAATGTGGTCAAACTCTACAACCTCAGCATTTCGGATGACACCCAGCTCAAGTATTACCACCCGGGCGTGGGCACCAAAGGTGGCATTGCCGACCGCATCTTTGGCGGCGGGCTGGGTGCTGGGCTGAGCCGCAACATCCAGAGTGCCTACGAATGGCTGTGCCGGCACTATGTGTGCGGTGATCGCATCTTTCTGTTCGGCTTCAGCCGTGGGGCCTATACGGCGCGCAGCCTGGGCGGGTTCATCGGTCGCTGCGGCCTGCTGGACCTCTCCACCCTCACCGACAAGGAGGCCTGGGAGCGGATCGCCAACGTATATGAGAAGGGCTATCGCCAGTCGAATCCCAAAGGCAAGTGGCCCGCCGCCTATCGCTTCATCCCCGGCCCGCTGGCGGACGGGAAGGCGGACATCCACATGATCGGGGTGTGGGATACGGTTGGCGCCCTGGGGGTGCCCGACGATCTGATTCTGCTCGATCAAGTGCTGGATGACCCCAGGAACTACCGCTTTCACGACACCAAACTCAGCCCCATCGTTCGCCACGGACGGCATGCGGTGGGCATGGACGAGATGCGGGCGAGCTTTGCGCCCACACTTTGGGATACCGACAGCCCGCGGCCGGACGACGGGAGCTTCAAGCAGCAGTGGTTCGCCGGCGTTCATTCGGATGTGGGGGGTGGCTACGTGGAGTCGGGGCTCTCCGACTGCACCCTCAAGTGGATGGTCGATGAAGCGGTGGCAGTCGGGCTCCAGGTGAATCCCGCGCTGCTGGCACAGATCCAGCCCAATCCACGCGGCGTTCTGCACGACTCGGCCACCGGAATATGGGAACACCTGCGCACCCTGCCCCGCGCAACCCCCCTCATCACCCCTGCGCAGGTCGGCGAGACGGTGTCGCCCCAGGTCATCGACCGCCACGTGGTGCCGCCGCTGACCCAGGCGCCTTACTGGCCCACCCGGGTGCTGGCCGTGGGCGAGGAGGTGAGCGTCGAGGTATTCGCCCGCCCCCACTGGAACGCGACCGGCATCTATCTGGAAAAAGATGCGACCTACGGCTTCAGCGCCCGCGGGGAATGGATAGACAGCACCATCGTCTGCGGGCCGGATGGTGCCGGCAAGGCCAAGTTCAAACTGGGCAAACTGGCGCAGACCTTCGGCAACCTGCTGGGCGAAGTGGAGGAGATGTATAAAGACCTTACCGATAAAGCCGGTGCCGACTGGTGGGGAACCAAGCGGTTCGAAAAAGCAGAC
>Ga0268298_10005894_pt1 | contig 11315 bp, 11 predicted proteins | sample WWTPWeurt_MetaG_FD_194462 | JGI IMG/M metagenome (GOLD analysis project Ga0268298, IMG submission 194462) | Activated sludge microbial communities from WWTP in Nijmegen, Gelderland, Netherland - WWTP Weurt | ecosystem: Engineered > WWTP > Aerobic digester > Activated sludge | place... | reverse complement strand
TAGCTTAGCGGTTCGCCTTCCGGCTTCGGTGGTTGAGGCGCTCGATCTCAAGCCCGGAGACAACATCGACATTCACGTCAGGGACGCACGTTCCTTTGCGATCGCGCGGGCGCCCGGCGCGCGCGACCTGTTGGCCAGGGTGCGCAAGTACCGCGGTCGACTGCCGGCCGACTTCAAGTTCGATCGCCTGGATGCCAATGAACGGGAGTGAGGACTTCTTCGACACCAATGTCGTGCTGTATCTGCTGTCGGCAGACACTGCCAAGGCGGATCGGGCCGAGGATCTTCTGGCCCTCGGTGGGACGATCAGCGTCCAGGTTCTGAACGAGTTCGTGGCGGTGGCCTCGCGCAAGTTGCGGATGTCATTGATGGAGATCCGCGAGGTTCTGACTCAGATCCGCGCGGTATGTACGGTCGAGCCGATAACCGTCGAGACGCACGAACGGGCCCTGCGCATTGCCGACCGCTACGGCATGTCGATCTACGATGCCCTGATCGTATCGGCAGCCTTGCTTGCGGGTTGCGAGACACTGCACTCGGAAGACATGCAGGACGGCCAAGTCATCGACCGGAAGCTGACGATACGCAACCCGTTCGCGGCAGCGTGACACAGCCGCGGCTCAACCTGACCCCGACGCCTGCCACCCGAGCACCCGCCCAATGAACGCGCCCCTCATTTGTGTAATGTCTGCTGCCGTTGTGCAGACGCTCGCAGGATGCGCATCGCACACTCGGCATGTGCACAGCACCGAAGTGCCAAGTCAGAAGCTGGCCGCCGTCTGCGTCGACCAACCCAACGCCGCGCACAGCCTTCCGATCCGGATTTCCGAGCAGGGGACCAGAGAGGTCAACGACTGGACGAAGGAGGAGGCCAAGAAGCGGGTTCAGTTCGCGGTCTCGACCTATCTGAAGGCCTTTCAGCCGCGAATGATCGCCGCGCTGCAAGCGCAGGGTGTCAGCGCCGTGCCCTGCGATCCGCCGCCCAAGGATGGTCGCGACAAGGTTTCCGCATATATCACCGGCGCCGAGGTCGATAGGACGATGCTCGGCTACAAGACGCAGATCAGGATCAGCGTGCGGTTGAACTCCTGGTTCAGTCCCGGACTGGGTTGGAGTGCACAGATCATGAGCGGCAACACGATGCCATCGCCCATGATGGTCGACGAGAAGAACGTCGACACGCTCGCCACGGAAGTGCTGCACCAGCTGCGGGAGTCCGGCTGGATGGCTTCGAAGTAGCGGGCGGAATCGCTGGTGACAAGGACGTTGGCGGGCGCCGGGCAATTCTGAACTCCATCCCGCTGGCCCAGCGCCCAATGAGCGTGAGCGGGCCACACCCGCGTGCGGGCGTGCACGAGACCCGACCCACCGGCGCATCCTGCAGGTGCTGCGCGAGCGTGAGATGACGGCCGGCGAGCTGGCCGATTGCGTTCAACTTGCCAAGCCGACGTTGGCAGGGCACTTCAACGTCTTGCGTGAGGCGGATCTGGTGACGTCCGAGAAGTCCGGGACCACCATCACCTATCGGCTCCATGTGTCGGTATTGGAGGAAGCACTGCTTGGCTCTGCCGACCTGGTGGGGCTGGCCGCGCCAACCGCCGGCCGAGCAACGCGCAAGCTGGAGAGACGAACTGTATGACCGTGCCGCCAACCGCTCGTTTGTCGCACTGACGCTGACGGCGCTCCTGCTGGATCAGCATCGCAGCCGTGGTGACCAGCGACTGGCGCCCTGCAGCCGTGCACTTCCTGCTTCCCCGGGCTTTGGTCCTGTTCGTTCAGCGGCCGCGGCTGAGCGCACGCGTGCATCAAATTGGGGATGGCGCTCGCCGCGCCATGGGCCGATGATCCGCGCATCAGCCCCTTGCGACCATGCCACGACCTCCGGCACCCGGCCATCGCCCGACCGACGACGTCATCGGCGGCAACCTGCTCAAACCCCTGCGCGAGCGCACGGCCAGCCACTGGCGCGCGGCCGCGAAACAGGCCCAGTTGCGCGGCAACGTCGCTGCCGCGCTGCAGTGCTGGCTGCAGGTGCGCCAGGTGCAGCCGCGTGCGCTGGACGTCCAGTTCCACATCGCCTGCTGCCACGCCCTGCTCGATGAGCCCGGGCGCGCGTGTGTGATGCTGTACGCGCTGGCCGAGCACCCCGATACGCCAGCACCGCTGCGCGAACGGGCCGAGCGCCTGGCCCAGGCACTCGAGCCCGACGCGCTGGCCAGCGGGCCGGGTTCGCTGGCCAGCTCGGGCGCCTGAGCACCCGCTGCCGGCAACGCGCGTGACGGCGCGGCTGCCCGCGCCGTGTCAGACTGCTGCCTTTGCGCTCCTTTGCGCGCCGTTCGGCGGCATCCGGCATTGGTCGGCGCCTGCCACGCCACTGACCGGTCCCCTCATATCGCCCCATGTCGGCCCCCGCCTCACCCCCACCGTCGCGTTCGTTCCGGGCCGAAGCGGCCTATCCATTGCTGTTCGTGCTGCTGTGGAGCACCGGCTTCATCGGCGCCAAGTTCGGGCTGCCGCATGCCGAGCCGCTGACCTTCCTGAGCGTGCGCTATGCGGTGGTGATCGCCCTGATGGGCGCCGGGCTCGTGCTGTGGCCTGCACCGTGGCCGGCCTCGCCGCGGGCATGGGTGCACATCGCGGTGTCCGGCCTCCTGGTAACGGGTGTCTACCTCGGCGGCGTGTTCATCGCCATCGGCCATGGCCTGCCCGCCGGGGTCACGTCGCTGGTGGTCGGCGTGCAGCCGCTGGTCACGGCGCTGGGCGCGCGCCTGGTGCTGGCCGAGCGCATCGGGCGGGCGCAGTGGGTCGGCCTCGGGCTCGGGTTCGCAGGCGTGACACTGGTGGTCGCGCGCAAGGCCATCGGCGTCGATCTCGGCGTCCTGTGGACGATGCTGGTGCCCGCCCTGGTGGCGCTGCTGGGCATCACCGCGGGCACGCTCTACCAGAAGCGCTATTGCCCGCGCTTCGACTTGCGCACCGGCGCCATCATCCAGTTCGTCCCGTGCCTGGTGTTCACGGCGGCGCTGGCGGCCCTCACCGAGACGCTGCAGGTCGACTGGAGCGCGAACTTCGTGTTCGCTCTGGCGTGGCTGGTGCTGGTGCTGTCGCTGGGCGCGGTGAGCCTGCTGAACATGCTGATCCGCCGCGGCAGCGCGGTCCACGTGGCCAGCCTGTTCTACCTGACCCCGCCGGCCACGGCCCTGATCGCCTGGGCGATGTTTGGCGAGTCACTCGACGGACCCGCCGTGGTGGGCATGGCGCTCACCGTGCTGGGTGTGTGGCTGGCGCACCGCCCGGCGCGCTGACGCCCGCCGGGCAACGCTCAGCGCTCGCGCAGCACCACGTCGCGCATGCGCGCCAGCAGCGGCGCGGTGACGGGCACGGTGAGCATGGTGCTGGCCACGGCCATCAGCAGCAGGGCGGTGAAGGTCTCGCTGGTGATGATGTGCTTGTCCAGCAGCACGTTGGCGAAGATGATCATGATGAGGGCCTTGGTCTGCAGCAGCCAGCCGATCAGGCGGCCCTCCCCAGGCTGCCAGCCCAGCAGACGACCGGCCAGCGCGGTGCCCGCGAGCTTGCCACCCACCGCTGCGGCCAGCAGAGCGGCCGCCGCCGCGAACACCGCCGCGCCACCCAACTGCCAGTCGGTGCGCAGCCCGGTGCTCAGGAAGAACACCGGCATCACCACCAGCAGCACGTGGTGGCGCAGGCTGTCCATGCGGTCTTGGTCGAACCACTGCGCATCGAGCACCGCACCGGCCAGGAAGGCGCCCACCATGAAGTGCAGGCCGCACCAGTCGGCGCCCAGCGCGCAGGCAGCCAGCCACACCAGGCCCACGTACCATCGGTCGGACTCGGGCAGCGCCACCATCAAACGCCGCACGCCCCAGGCGGCCAGCGCGAATGCGGCCAGGAAGCCGGCCTGGCGACCGACCCGGGTCCAGTCCATCAGGATGAGCGCCAGCACGCCCCAGATCGCGATGTCGTCGAGGCTGGCGTAGCGCAGGATGCGCTGCCCGATGGGCTGGCGCAGGATGGCGAGCTTCTCCATCAGCAGGATGAGGATGGGCAGCGCCGTGACGGCGCAGCTCATGCCGATGCCCAGCACGAACTGCCACGGCCGCCCCTGCGGCCCGATCCAGCCGGCCCAGCACAGCATCGCCGCGCCCACCGCGCTGCCCAGCGCCAGCGGCATGCCCAGCGCCAGTGCGGCGGTGAGCGCGCTCTCGTGCCGGTGCTGCCAGGCGCGCACCAGGTCGAGCTCGATGCCGGCGATCCACACGAACAGCATCACCGCCCACCAGGCCACGCCGTTCAAGCTCTGGATGACCGCCGGGTTGAAGACGAAGGCGTAGTAGTCGGGCAGCGCAGCACCCAGTACGCCCGGCCCCAGCGCAATGCCGGCCAGGATCTGCACCACCACCAGCGGGGCATAGTGGTCGGTGCGGCCGAACCGCCAGACGGCATAAGGCGCGGCAAAGATGATCAGCATCGCGATAAGGTAGATCTCGGTGGTGCTCACGGGTGGGCGGTCCTGTGCGATCGGGTCGGGGTAGGCGCGAGGGCCGGTGCGCGGCGCGCCGGCTGGCGGTGCCGGAGGCGGCCGGCAGTGTGGCATGCTCGGCGGCTTCATCCACTGCGCAGGTGTATACGCATGAATCGCCGACTCCTGCTGGCCGCCACCGCCGCGGCCGCCGCATTGACCCTGGCCGGCTGCGCCACGCCCACCGCCGTGAGCCCGCGCGCGCCGCTGAAGCTCACGGTGTTGCACACCAATGACCACCACGGCCGCTTCTGGCCCAACGCCGATGGCGAATACGGCATGGCCGCCCGCAAGACGCTGATCGACGGCGTGCGCGCCGAGGTCGCCGCGGCAGGCGGCCAGGTGCTGCTGCTCGACGGCGGCGATGTCAACACCGGCGTGCCCGAGTCCGACCTGCAGGACGCCGAGCCCGACTTCCAGGGCATGAACCGCCTGGGCTACGACGCCATGGCCGTGGGCAACCACGAGTTCGACAAGCCACCGGCGGTGCTCGCGCGCCAGCGGGCCTGGGCGCGTTTTCCGCTGCTGTCGGCCAACATCTACCGCGACGGGCAACGCCTGTTCGAGCCTTACCGCATTTTCGAGCGTGCCGGCTGGCGCATCGCCGTGATGGGCCTGACCACCGACGACACGGCCAAGATGGTGCTGCCCGAGAACATCCGCGGCATCGAGTTCCGCAAACCGGCCACCGAGGCGGCCCAGCTGGTGCCCGAGCTGCGCCAGCGCGCAGACATGGTGATCGCCGTCACCCATATGGGCCACTACCCCGGTGGGCGCAGCGGCGTGAATGCGCCGGGCGACGTGGAGATGGCCCGTGCCGTGCCCGGGCTGGATCTCATCGTGGGCGGCCACAGCCAGAACCCGGTGTGCATGACCGCCGAGAACCAGCGCGTGACCGCCTATGTGCCCGGCACGCCTTGCGCGCCCGACCGCCAGAACGGCGCCTGGATCGTGCAGGCCCACGAATGGGGCAAGTACGTGGGGCGCGCCGATTTCGAGATCGACGCCGGCCAGGTGCGGCTGGTGAAGTACGCCCTGCTGCCGGTGAACCTGAAGGTGCGCGGCGCCGGTGGCCAGAAGGTGCTGGCCACCGCGCCGATCGCCGAAGACCCGCAGCTGCGTGCCTTCCTGCAGCCGTTCCAGGCCGCCGGCCAGGCCCGGCTGTCGGCGCCGGTGGGCACGGCCGACGGTGCGCTCGATGGCGACCGCGACCGGGTGCGGCGCCAGCCCACGACGATGGGCACGCTCATCGCCCGCGCGATGATGGACAAGACCGGCGCCGACCTGGCGCTGATGAACTCGGGTGGCGTGCGCGATTCGCTGCCGGCCGGCGCCATCACCTACCGCGATGTGCTCAAGGTGCAGCCGTTCTCCAACACGGTGGCGGTGGTGCAGCTCAACGGCGCAGAGTTGCTCGACTACCTGCGCGCGGCCGCCCGCATGACGCCGGGGTCGGGCGCCTTCCCGCAGACGGCCGGCGTGCGCATGCGCATCGAGGCGGGCCAGCTGGTGGAGGTCGCCATCGCCGGTCAACCGGTCGATCCCCGGCGCAGCTACCGCCTGGCCCTGACCAACTTCACTGCCACGGGCGGCGATGGCTACCCGCCGCTGAACCGGCATCCCGGCTTCGTGGACTCGGGCTTCAACGACGCCGACGTGCTGCGCGCCTACATCGCCCGCCACAGCCCGCTGAAGGTGGCCGACTACGAGCCCGGCGACGCGGTGCAGCGCCGTTGACCCCCATATCCCTGCGCCGCGCGCGGTTGCGCCCGGCGCCGAGGAACCCGACATGTCCGATGAACCCATCGCAGCCGCCCGCCTGGCGCTGGCCTGCCTCGATCTCACCAGCCTGAACGATCAGGACGACGAGGCCGCGATCGACGCACTGTGCGCGCGTGCGGCGGGGCCCGTCGGAGCGCCGGCAGCCCTGTGCGTGTGGCCGCGGCTGGCGGCCCGTGCCCGCGCGGGCGCGCCCGCAGGCGTGCGCGTGGCAGCGGTCGCCAACTTCCCCGACGGCGCGGCCGACGTCGATCGCGCGCTGGCGGACACCCGCGCCGTCGTCGCCGCCGGTGCCGACGAGGTCGACCTCGTACTGCCGTGGCGCGCGCTGGCCGCCGGTGACGACGCGGCCGCAGCGGCGCTGGTGCGCGCGGTGCGCGCGGCCTGCCCGGGCCGGGTGCTCAAGCTCATCATCGAGTCGGGCGAGTTGCGCAAGCCGGAACTGATCGGCCGCGCCTGCCGGCTGGGCCTGGACGAAGGTGTCGACTTCCTCAAGACCAGCACCGGCAAGACCGCCACCGGCGCCACGCCCGAGGCGGCGCGCACCATGCTCTCGGCCATCGCTGCGCACCCGCGCGGCGCGGCGGTGGGCTTCAAGGCCTCGGGCGGCATCCGGACGGTGGCCGACGCTGCGGGATACATCGCGTTGGTGCGCGGCATGCTCGGGCCGCAGGCGCTCGGGCCGCAGCGCCTGCGCTTCGGCGCCAGTGGTCTGCTGGCCGACATCGAGCGCATCCTGGCCGGCGGTACAGCGGCCACGTCACCCAGCGGCTACTGAGCGCACCCGATGCTGGCGGTCGAGATCATTCGGGCCAAGCGCGACGGGCAGGTGCTCAGTCCAGCGCAGATCGCCGAGTTCGTGCGCGGCCTGGTCGACGGCAGCTGGAGCGAAGGCCAGGTGGCGGCGCTCGCCATGGCCGTGCTGTGGCGCGGCATGCAGCCGGCCGAGACCGCCGCACTGACCCGCGCCATGTGGCACTCGGGCCAGGTGCTGCAGTGGCGCGACGCCAAACTGGCCGGCCCGGTGCTGGACAAGCATTCCACCGGCGGCGTGGGCGACAAGGTCAGCCTGATGCTGGCGCCCCTGGTGGCCGCCTGCGGCGGCGTGGTGCCCATGATTTCCGGCCGCGGCCTGGGCCACACCGGCGGCACGCTCGACAAGCTCGAGGCGCTGCCCGGCTTCGACACCGCGGCCGACCCGGCGCGCCTGCGCCAGCTGCTGCACCAGGCCGGCTGCGCCATCGTCGGCGCCGGCCCGACACTCGCGCCGGCCGACCGCAGGCTCTACGCGGTGCGCGATGTCACCGCCACGGTCGAATCGATTGCGCTCATCACGGCCAGCATCCTGAGCAAGAAGCTCGCCGCCGGCCTGCAGGCCCTGGTGCTCGACGTCAAGGTCGGCAACGGGGCGGTCTCGCCCGATGTGGCCACCGCCCGCGCCCTGGCGCACAGCCTGGTGGAGGTGGCCGCGCAGTGCGGCCTGCCCACCTGCGCGCTGCTCACCGACATGGACCAGCCGCTGGGCCGCTGTGCCGGCAACGCGCTCGAGGTCGACGAGGCGCTGGCCTGGCTGCGTGGCGAACCGCCCGATGAACGGCTGACCGAAGTGACGCTGGCGCTGGCCGCACAGCTGCTCGTGCAGGGCGGCCTGGCCGCCGACCTGCCCGCCGCACGGTCACTTGCCCAGAGCCGCTGGCGCAGCGGGGCCGCGGCCGAGCACTTCGCGCGCATGGTGGCCGCGCAAGGCGGGCCCACCGACGTGCTGCGCGATGCCCGCCTTCCGCTCGCCCCGGTGCAACAGGTCGTCCCGGCGCCGCACGCGGGCTTCCTTGCCCACATCGACACCCGCGCGCTGGGCACCGCGGTGGTCGCGCTCGGCGGCGGCCGCGCCCGAGCCGACGACCGCATCGATCCCCGCGTCGGCCTGAGCGGGCTCCACCCCCTGGGCACGGCGCTGCAAGCCGGCACGCCCCTGGCCGTCGTCCATGCCGCCACCGCCGCCGCTGCGCACGAGGCCGCCCGGCGCGTGACCGAGGCCTGCCGCATCGACCACGCCCCGCCGCCGCGGCCCTCGCCGGTGCTGGAGGTGGTGCGCGCATGACGGCCCGCGCCCGGGTCGCCATCGGCCCGCGGCCAAGCCCCCGGCACGGCCAGGGCGGCGGCCAGGTCGGGTGCCCGTCGGTCGCGCCCCGATTCCTATAATCGCGCCCCGCATCACGCCCGCCCACCCGTGCCCGCCCGCATCGACCCGTTGCGCATCAGCGCCTACACCGCCACCACCGCGGCGGGGCCCGGTCGCCAGGCCTTGCACGAGGCGCTGCGGGCCAACCGTTCGGCGCTGCGGCCCAACGACTTCGGCCCGCATGCGCTGGACACCTGGATCGGGCGGGTCGACGGCCTGGAGGACGCGCCACTGCCCGAGCCCTGGGCGCCCTGGGAGTGCCGCAACAACCGCCTGGCCTGGTTGGGGCTGCAATGCGACGGCTTCCTGTCCGCGGCCCTGGATGCCCGTGACCGCTACGGCCCCGCGCGGGTGGCCGTGGTGCTGGGCACCTCCACCTCGAGCATCGGCGCCACCGAGGAGGCCTATCGCTCGCTGGATGCCGACGGCCGATTCGCGGCGCCGATGCGGCTGCCGCGGCTGCACACGCCGCATTCGCTGGCGATGTTCGTCCGCGAGGCCCTGGGGCTGGAAGGACCGTGCCTCACCGTGTCGACGGCCTGTTCATCCAGCGCCAAGGTGTTCGGCGACGCCGAGCGCATGATCCGCCTGGGCCTGGTCGATGCGGCAATCGTCGGCGGCGTGGACACCCTGTGCGGCAGCGTGCTGTTCGGCTTCAACTCGCTGGAGCTGGTGTCGCCCGAGCCCTGCCGGCCGTTCGATGCCCAGCGCCGCGGCATCAGCCTGGGCGAGGCCGCCGGCTACGCCCTACTCGAGCGAGCGCAGGCCGACGATGCGCTGCGCCTGCTGGGCTACGGCGAGGCGAGCGACGCCCACCACATGTCCACGCCACACCCGCAGGGCGTGGGGGCCGAGCGCGCGCTCGACGATGCGCTGGCACGCGCCGGCATCCACGTGGGCGCGGTGGACACCATCAACCTGCATGGCACGGCCAGCGCGAAGAACGACGAGGTCGAGGCCGCGCTGGTGGCGCGCCGCTTCGGCACTGGCGTGCACGCCAGCGCCACCAAGGGGCTGACCGGCCACACGCTCGGGGCCGCCGGCATCGTCGAGGCGGCGATCTGCCTGCTGGGGCTGGAGCACGGCTGGTGCTGGGGTACGCCCAACACGCACGTGCTCGATGCCGTGTGCGGACCGCAGATCCGGCTCGAGCCGCAGCGGCGGGCCCATCGCGTGGCCTTGAGCCACTCGTTCGGCTTCGGCGGCAACAACTGCGCCCTGCTCTTCGGCCGAACCGACGAATCGCGATGAACTGCCACCGCGTCACCATCGAAGGTGTGGGCTTCTGGGCGCCCACGATGCCGGGCTGGCCCATGGCCCAGGCGGTGCTGCGCGGCGAAGCCGGCCCGCAGGATCCGCCCGCACGGCGGCCGGCGCCGCAGGCGCTGGCACCGGCCGAGCGCCGACGCGCCCCCGATACGGTGGCCCTGGCCCTCGAAGTCGCAGGCGAGGCCGTGGCTGCCAGCGGACGCGCTGCCGCCGCGCTGCCCAGTGTTTTTGCCTCGTCGCACGGCGACCTGGCAATCAACGACCATCTGTGCAGCATGCTGGCTGGCACGCCCACGCTCATCTCGCCGACCAAGTTCCACAACTCGGTGCTCAACGCCGCGGCCGGCTACTGGACCATGGCCGCCGGCTGCCACGCCGCGAGCACCGCCATCACCGCCTTCGAGGCGAGCTTCGCCAACGCGCTGCTGGCTGGCGCCGTGCAGTGCGCCACCGACGACCACCCGGTGCTGGTGGCCGCCTACGACATCGAGGCCGTGGGCGCGTTGGCCAGTGTGACGCGCAGCACCGGGCTGCTGGCCGTTGCGCTCGTGCTGGCGCCCGGCACCACCCGGCCGGGAGCGCCGGTGCTGCAGTGGCAGCTCGAGCCTGGCACCACGGCCGCGCCCGCACCCCGCTGCGAACCCGCCCGCGCGCTGGCCACCAACGCACTGGCCGACGCGCTGCCCTTCTTCGAGACCTTGGCGTGCGCCGGAACCGCGCCGATCACCCTGCGCCTGGGCCCGGCACTGGGGTTGCGACTGCAGTTGCTCGGCTGATTTGTCCCGTGGGAGCCGCCATGAACGACGACGTCCCTCGAATGCGCCCCACCACCGACGACACCGACGTGCTCATCATGGGCGGCGGCCTGGCCGGCCTGACGCTGGCGCTGCAGCTGCGCCAGGCCCATCCGGCGCTGCGCATCCGCGTGCTCGAGCGGCGCACCCACCCGGTGCCGCTGGCCGCACACAAGGTGGGCGAGTCCACGGTCGAACTGGCCGCCCACTATTTCGCCCATGTGCTGGGGCTGCGCGGGCATCTCGAGTCGGCGCAGATCCGCAAGTTCGGCTTCCGCTTCTTCTTCAGCGAGGGGTTGCACGACCTGTCGCGTTGCACCGAGCTGGGTGCCAGCCGCGCGCTGCCCACCGTGAGCTGGCAGATCGACCGCGGCCTGTTCGAGAACCACCTCGGCGAACAGGTGCGCCAACGCGGCATCGACTTCATCGACGGTGCGCGCGTGAGCGGTCTGCGCCTGGCCGGCGAGGACGGCGAGCTGCAAGCCCATGAAGTGCAGTGGCTGCACGAAGGGCGCAGCCACACCTGCCGCGCCCGCTGGCTGGTGGACGCCTGCGGCCGTGCCGGCTTGCTCAAGCCGCGCCTGGGGCTGGCGCAACCCAACGAGCACCCGTGCCACGCGGTGTGGTTCCGGGTGAAGCATCGCATCGCGTTCGACGACTGGTGTGCCGATGCCGCCTGGCGCAACCGCTGCACGCCGCCCGAGCGCTGGCGATCCACCAACCACCTGGTGGGCGCGGGCTACTGCGT
>Ga0268298_10005893_pt1 | contig 11315 bp, 4 predicted proteins | sample WWTPWeurt_MetaG_FD_194462 | JGI IMG/M metagenome (GOLD analysis project Ga0268298, IMG submission 194462) | Activated sludge microbial communities from WWTP in Nijmegen, Gelderland, Netherland - WWTP Weurt | ecosystem: Engineered > WWTP > Aerobic digester > Activated sludge | place: Netherlands... | reverse complement strand
GTCTGACATGAGCCAATAATGCAAATCTTCAGTCACCGTACCCTGGTGTGCCCGCATGATGCCGGGGTAACTGAAACGAGCGATGATGGTAGGATTATTCTTCTGCGTCACATCAACAATGCTAACGTTTTCATCGCTGGCCAGGAAACATATTTCATGGTTTTGATAATCGGCATCCGGGCCATGATAGACTAAACACTCGCTGTGGGAGAGAGGGGCTTCCCCTTCATCCAGGCAGCCCGCCAGGATAGGGTTGAGCGGATCTTGTAGGTTTAATATTTGAATACCTGCGCTGCAATTGCCGTCAGCCGCTCGTAGCGTGATATAAGCGTAGCCGGTGGCCTGGTTGATCCAGAGCATATGGCCGGTGCCGATACCATCATAATGGGCTGTCTCGGTAAAGGTAACGGGTGGATTGGCTACCTGACGGAGTTGGGTGAGATCAAACATCTGTAAGCCGTGACCGGGTATTTCATCGGCGACCACGTAAACGATGTCCTGATACACTTTCATATCCCGATAGAGGGAGCTACCGCCATGTGAGGGTAATTTACCCAGGTAGAGCGGATTTTCGGGATCGGTGATGTCTATGAAGGAGACACCGTTGCTTAAACCGAAGATGACGTAATCGCGGCCGGTCTGGGAATCAGTCCAACCCCAATGATCGTTGCCCACAACCGAACCATCTTTGGCCCCGATGGCGGTGAGGGGGAGATGAGCCAGCAGGTCTACGCCAGCACAGGGATAGATACCCGCCATACCGTTGGCGCAGGGGGTACGATTGGGGGCCGCGGCCGCATCATCTCCCCATCTCAACCCTAGCCATAACAAGAGTAATCCCATCCCACTTAGAATGAAATAACGTTGTTTCATATCCTTGCTCCGTCTAATCGTGCGTGTGATATAGTGATGCTTCAGACTGTGCCCAGGCATTGTTGGCAAAGAAAATAGCACGACTTTCATCAATGGGTAGCTTCTGCAAACGTAAAAACTCGCTCTGCGCGGCCGCGTCATTCTGTCCTGATCCTTCATAACAAAGGGCCAATATCTCATAAACCGCCGCCAGGTCCGGGTCAATCACCAGGGCTTGTTGCAATACCTCTATGGCCTGTTCATACTGCGCCGCCAGATAAAAACTCTTCCCCAGCTCAAACAACACCTTTTGATCTTGGGGATACTGCTCCCAAACCGCCTGCAACAACTGAATCGCTTCCGTAAAACGACTCTGTCGCTGTCGCAAAATCCCTAAATACGCCCGTGCCCGCCAGGACATCGGGTTGATCATCTGTGCTCGTACCAGCCAATCTTCTGCTTCCGACAAGGCATCTGTCTGTAAGTGGACCAGAGCTACATTGACATACCCATCTCCATAAGCAGGGTTCAAAGACACCGCCTGAGTGAACGCGGCCGCAGCTTCCTCGTACAGCCCCTGCTTCAGTAAACCAATGCCATACTGGTTAAAGCGCAGATAATCTTGGGGGAGCGTCTGCCCCAGCAACCCGTCTTCCCCAATCACAACCCTATCCAGGCTCATATCCACAACTGGGAAGCGGGGGGCATCCGGGGCGACGGCCCATTCGGTGTACCAGCGGTTAAACCGACGGTAGCGCACCCGGCTCGTGATCACAAAGGGCGCGGCCGCGGTCTCCGGAATTGTCACTTCATAATGCACCACCTGGGTTTCCTGGGCTGGAATTGAGTTATTAAAGGCTACCCCATGCTCATTCCACAAATCATGCTTACGAATCCACTCCCCTTCCCCGGTAATCGGCGGCGCAATAAATTGGTGTGCGCCAGGGTCCAAAACCCCGGTCTCATCTATCAAGCCGCTACTGTAAATCACCTCACCCTGCCCATCGACTACCTGAAACTCAAGCCACGCCTCATACAAATCAAGTGGCCCGGTGGGAAAACCGTGCGCGATATGGTTTGTAACCATCACATCAAACAAATATGTTTCTCCGGGGCGTAAAGGGGGGCTGGTACGGTCTAGCGGAGCCATGAGCATACTACGATCCGGCTGCGTCAGCGCAAAAATATCCACTTCTATTTCTTCCCTTTCCAGCCAGGCTATTGTTTCCGCCAGTTGCGTTTCATGCCCATAATAAAAAGGAATGGCCGTATTAGCGGCGATATAGCGGTGCGACAATACCTCATCCACCTGCCCCCCCAGGTCATAAGAAGGCACACTCTGCATGTGGCAATCATTACAGGTTTGTTTCTCCTCTACCGGATACCAGACCAGCACTGCTTCATGGGAGAAACCGCTCAACTGCCAATCATCATATTGATCCTGTAAGCGCAGCCAGTGATACTCATTCGTCCGTTCGTCAATAAACTGCTTATGGCACAGTGAACAATACTCTGGCTCTTTATAAAATGGCTTCATAAAGGTGTCGCTGTGTGGCCTCGGCTTCAGGCGAATCAGCAGATAGTTCAAATACTCAGGTATGGCTCCTTCCTGCTCCCAAAAGAGGTATTGGTCGGGTGGGGCAAAGGTATAAGCACTCGTTCCTGTCAGATCATTAATTTTGGTAATCGAATGGCAAGCGATACAGGAGATCCCTTCATTTGGATGACTGTTGCGTACCGGCCCCGAGGCGTCCATTTTGCCTGAAAGGAGAGCTAAGGGGTCATGGCAACCACCACAGTAACGGGTAGCATTCGGCCCTTCCGTTGCCACCATCTCCAGCAAAGCCTGCTCAAACCAGGGGTTATCTGTTGAATACCGGTGAACTGATTCGGCCCATTGCTCATACACGTCGGTATGGCAGTTGGTTTGACCACAACTTTGGGAATCAGCCATCATTGCTTCGGTGATGAAGGCCATATCGGGCGTCGTGGGTTGGCTGGGAGCGAAGGGGTTAGCTCCGAAAGGGTAAGCATAACCAGGCACCTCAATCGTATCTGGCAACGACGAACGGTAGCGCAGCCCTAACCCGGCTGTTAGTAACACTGCTCCTAGCAGTAGAGAAACGGTCACGGGCAAACCACGCTTGATGGGAAGGGCTGTTGTTTTTTTAGGTTGCCTGGCAACCGGCTCTTTTAACGCTGCTCGTACTTCTTCCCACGCCAGACCCGGATATAACCGTTGGCCCAGTCTCAAGAAGGGGGCTGTCATCTGTGGGTCATGCAGTTGGTTGACCAGAGCTACCATTTTGTCGGCCTTAGAGTTTCCGGGCAGGTGGCGATAGTTGATGTTGATGCGGCCGCAAAAAGCCAACAATTCCCCCTGGTTACTTCGCTCCGCCAGTGTCCGGGCTAACGCCTCAAGGCACGCTTTGCCAACCGCATCCTGCCTTACCCCCACCCCAGTCGCGCCACGTCTAGTCTTCTGCCGCTGATACGCCACAATAAGATGGTGTCCCAGACCGCCACACCCCGCCAAACTCACCACAATATGACTCCAATACACCCAGGCGGCCTTGCCAGAAACACCCGTAAAAATCATCACCACACCGGTCAGTAACGAACCGATAATCAAAACACCCGCCCCATGACCTATCCAGCGATAACTGCGCGAGACACGCCGTTCTGTGCCATTGGCCCGATGCACCAACCAGTGCCAGATGTAAAAATAGCTCATCAAAAGACCGGCTACAATGCCAACGCCCGTATGAAACAAGACATTAAATTGGATAAAAAAATGGGTGCTGGGCCAGAAGAAGGTGATAAGACCAGAGACGGCCCCAAAGAGAAACAGGGCAAAGGTGATGAGGAAAAAGGTTGTTTTCCAGGGGTTTTTTCTAAACGATAACAAACGCATCATCCCTGCCGCCATTCGGAAAAATGAAGCCCCAGCAAGCTCCACAATGGATTTGAGTAATCATGGTACGCTTGATTTGTAGCAACCATAAACAGGTTTTGAGTATAACTATTGTTAAAGGCAAGAGTATCGCTCTTAGGCATTACCAGGGATTAGAAAAGAATGATTTTAGTAGGGTGGAGTACACAGAGGGACATTAAACCCGGCTTGTTATGTAACCGGGAGGACGGGTAGCATTACAGTTAATCGTGAATGCTTACTCAATCGCGTTCAAATCACCGACCACGATTAAGTGCAGTCCTACCCCCGGAGTAAGGTAGATGGAAACGGAGTTAAACGTTCTACTGGTGACGTCGTTAATCGATCAGGAGACGTTGGTGGCTCATCATCTGTCGGCGGCGGATTTGGCCGAGCCGGTGCGACAGGTGGACACGGCCATCGCTCTGCAAATGGCACTGGCGGAAGGACGGTGGATGTTGCTCATTGCCGATGCCCAGACGCCAGAGCTGGCGGCGACGACCGTGCTGAAAATGGCGCACGACCATGATCCCGATTTGCCGGTTATCGTTCTTGACGCTCAACCCCAGGTAGTTACGGCCGTAACCCTGTTGCAAGCTGGCGCCAGCGACTACTTGCCCCAAAGGGAACTGGCGCGATTGGGCGCGGCCGCACGGCAGGCCATCACCACCGCCCAGGCCAGAGCTGCCACCCGGCAACAGCAAATAGAGGCGGCCGTGCAGCAGCACCGGCAGCAAACACGTGATCTGTTGGCAGCCATGCACGACCTGGTGGTGGTAGTGGATGGCAACGGCCGTCTCCAGGAGATCATCCCCACCGACCCCGAAAAACTCTATGTGCCGCCAGATGTGGCGCTGGGCAAAACCATCGTGGAGATTTTTCCGCCGGACAAGGCTGCCTTCTTCGACGAACAACGGCAGCGTGTGCTGGCCACCCGTTCCATCGTGGAAATAGAGTATACGCTGTCCATGGGCGGCCGCGACACCTGGTTCCACGCCCGGCTGGCCCCCCTGCCGGACAACGCTGTCCTCTTTGTCATCCGGGACATCAACGCCCAAAAAGAGGCAGAAGCCACCATACAACATGAAAAGGCATTGTCTGATTCCTTAATCAACAACCTGCCGGGCGTCTTCTATCTGTTTGATGAGCAGGGAAAATTTTTGCGCTGGAACGAAAATTTTGAAAAGGTCAGCGGTTATTCGGCGGCTGAATTCAGTCGCCTGCATCCACTCGACTTTTTTGAGGGTGCAGATAAAGAGTTGGTTCGGGAACGGATTGGCCTGGTTTTCCAGACCGGCCAATCCGATGCCGAAGCCAGTCTGGTCACAAAAGATGGTCGGCATATTCCCCACTACTTTACCGGGGCGCGTATCCAGTTCAATGGCAAGCCCTGCCTCATTGGCTCAGGTATAGACATCAGTCAGCGCAAACAGGCCGAGAAATCTCTGTGGGAATTGAAGCAGGCGGTAGACGCCTCCGGTGACGCGATTTTCCTGACGGATAAAGAGGGGATCATCACGGCCGTCAATGCCCAATTCACCCGGCTCTATGGCTACACCGCCGACGAAGTGGTGAGCCGTACCACGCCGCGCATCCTCAAAAGCGGCAAACAAAACCGGGCCGTTTACGAGCAGTTCTGGCAGATGATCCTGGACGGCGCATTGTTTCGCGGTGAAGTGATCAATCGTGCCAGCGACGGCCGTCTGGTCACTATTGAAGAAACCGTCAACCCCTTTTTAGATGACCAGGGTAACATCACTGGCTTTCTGGCCATTCAGCGTGATGTTACCACGCAAAGAAAGACGGAACGCGCCCTGCAAGAAGTACGCGACCTGCTGGAAATGGCTCTCATCCAATCCCCTTCCGGCATCATCATCGCCAGTGCCCCAGATGTCACTATTCAGATGGCTAACCCGGCCGCCTTCCTCATTCACGGCGGTGACCAAAAGTTGCTCACTGGCATTGGGATGAATCAACACGCCCGGCGCTGGCAAACGTTTCGCCCCGATGGCTCCCCTTGCCCTACAGAGGAACTGCCTCTTTCGCGGGCGATATTACGAGGTGAACAGGTACACGACGAACAGATCATCATCCGTGATGAGGCAGGGGTAGACCATTGGGTCAGTGCCAATGCTGCTCCCATCCGCAACAGCCAGGGAGAAATTTCTGCCGGTATCGTCATCTTCCACGATGTTACCGAACGTAAACTGGCCGAGGATGAATTGCGTCTGCAAGGGGCGGCGCTCGCGGCCGCGGCCAACGCCATCGTCATTACCGGCATAGATGGGACCATCAAATGGGCCAACCCGGCCCACACCCGGCTGACCGGCTATGAACTGGATGAGGTGATCGGTAAAAGTACACGCATCCTCAGATCAGGCGTCCAGCCAGCTTCTTTTTACAAAACGTTGTGGGACACCATTCTGGCGGGCCAGGTATGGCATGGGGAACTGGTGAACCGGCGCAAGGACGGCACGCTTTACACTGAGGAACAGACGATTACGCCCGTGTGCAACGAGCGGGGGCAAATTACCTATTTTATCGCCATCAAACAAGATGTGACGGCGCGTAAACAGGCCGAAGAAGCCCGGCAACGCCAACTGGCCGAGCTACAGGCCAGCCGCCGCGAAACCGACTTTCTGGCTAATCTGCTGGAACAATCCTCACAGCCGTTGGGGGTTGGGTTTCCCGACGGTCGTTTAGGCATGATGAATACCGCCTTTTGCCGCCTGCTGGGCTACAGTAAAGAAGAATTACAACAAATTGAGTGGAACCGGACGCTGACGGCACCAGCCTGGCATGAAAGCGAGACGCGTTATTTACAACAGTTAGAGCAGGATGATCAGCCGGTGCGTTATGAGAAGGAGTACATTCACAAAGACGGCCGGGTTATTCCCGTGGAGTTATTTGTTCACCTGATGCGTGATCAAACGGGTGAAATTGCCTATTACTACGCCTTTGTCACCGACATCACCCAGCGTAAACAACATCAGCGGGAGCAAGAGGCGATTATCGCCGTCAGCGCGGCGCTGCGTACCGCCCAGAGCCGCGCCCAAATGCTGCCAGTCATTTTAGACCAGCTGGACATGTTACTCCAGGCAGAAGGGACGGCACTTGTCATCGTCGATCAGGCTAGCGGCGATACAATCGTCGAGGCGGCGCATGGCACATTTGCCGCCATAGCTCATACGCGTCGCAAAGCCAGCGACGGCATGTCATATCAGGTGATTGCAACCGGCCAGCCTTTTATCACCGCCGACATCCACCGGGAAGAGGGGATAGCTCGGCCGGAACTATTCCGGCAGGTGCGGGCTGTCGCCTGTGTGCCTTTGTTAACTCAAGAGCAGGTCATTGGTGCTATCTGGTTAGGGCGGCAGGCTGAAATTACGTCTGGTGAGATGCGGCTATTAACGGCCGTGGCCAACATGGCCGCCAATGCCATCCAGCGCACTACCCTATATGAACAAACGCGCAAACAGGCCGAGCAAATCAGCCAGATTATGCAGAGCGTCCCCGATGGGGTATTGCTGCTGGATGCCCATTACCGGATTTTACTGACCAATCCCCCGGCGCGGGAATACCTGGGGTTGTTGGCCGATGTACAGGTGGGCGACACGCTTTCCCACCTAGCCGATTGCCCGCTTACCCGGCTTCTTACTTCTCCACCCACCGGTCATTGGCATGAATTGGCTCAAGGCGAGCGGAGCTTTGAGGCCATTGCTCGGCCGCTGGCGAATGGGGCTACGCCGACCGGTTGGGTGTTGGTGCTACGTGATGTCACCGAACGGTGGCTGGTGCAGCGCCAGCTTCATGACCAGGAGCGTCTGGCAGCTATCGGCCAGTTAGCCGCTGGCATCGCCCACGATTTTAACAATTTGCTGGCGGTGATCTCCCTGCATACCGAATTGGTGACGCGCTCTGCCCAGTTGGATGAGCGAAACCGGGAGCGGTTGGCGACCATTATGCAGCAGGTGGCCCATGCCGCTCATATGGTGCGCCAGATTTTGGATTTTAGTCGCCGTTCTCACATTGAGCGCAAGCCGCTTGATCTGGTACTACTGTTAACCAAGCAGGCTGAACTATTGCAGCGTACCTTACCGGAAAACATCGTTGTTGTCTGCCATTGCCAGCTGGATGAATTGCTGGTGCAGGCTGACGCCACCCGTCTACAGCAGGTGTTGATGAACCTGGCGGTGAATGCCCGCGATGCCTTGCCCCAGGGGGGGCACCTGACGTTAGAACTAAGCCAGTTGACGTTGCGGCCGCACCAGAAGTCGCCGGTAGCTGGTATGCATCCCGGTCGTTGGGCGCAGTTGCGAGTGATGGATACAGGTAAAGGCATTCCGGTTGACCATGTAAACCGTATCTTCGAGCCATTTTTTACGACCAAAGCGCCGGGCGAAGGGACGGGGTTGGGGCTGGCACAGGTATATGGTATTGTGGCGCAGCATGATGGTCACATCACGGTGAACAGTCAGGTGGGGACGGGCGCTACGTTTACCATTTATTTGCCGGAATTGCAGGTCACGGCTGTGCCCCCATCCCCTGACCATACCGCTCTGACCCGGCCATTAGGCCAGGGGCAGGTGGTGCTGGTGATAGAAGACAACGAAACATTGCGCACCTCGTTAGGGGATCATTTGCGGCTCTGGAATTATAAGGTGTTAGAGGCGGTTGATGGTCATGAGGGGTTGGCGATACTGGCGGACCAGGGCAGTCAGGTATCCTTGATCCTCAGTGATGTGGTAATGCCCCGGCTGGGTGGTGTGGAACTATTTGCAGCGTTGCAGCAGGACGGCCATACCATTCCTCTGATCTTGATGAGCGGCCATTCATTAGACGAGTCCAAAGTAGCGACCTTGCAGAGCCAGGGGCTGTATGGCTGGTTACCCAAACCGCTGGACATAGACTATCTGGCCCAGTTGGTCGCGGCCGCTGTCAGTTAGACAGGGTAGTTTTGCGTAACAACCAGCCAGGCTTGTAGCGGGATGAGCGCTTACATACCGCTTGACGCCACCATTTCACGTTCCATTTCGATTGCCCTGGAGAAAAGAATGTTGTTCTCCAGGTGAACATGCTTCTTGGTGACAGCTTCGAACTCTTGCAGTAGCACGTACAGCGTGCGGTAAGTGGGGCAGGCATCGGCGGGCGGCGTGTCGTTATCGCTGAGTGCACTATTTGTGCCAACCCGTCCCCCGTCGCCTCGTGTTATGCATCCATTTTGGGAATCATCGCGGCCGCCGAGCCGAAGGGTGGCGCAACAGCCTGACTTTCCCCTACTGTAGTATGCACCAACCGCTTGATGTAGAAAAAGGGCATTAGCTCCTCTTTTTGCATGTGCATCGCCAGTTCACCCTGGACGCCAGGCCACAAATTGGCGATCTCTATCGTTTCCGGATGCGCCTTGCCGTGGGCCTGCACAACGGTCACCAGGTAATGAGGTTAAGCCCCAACTGAACTCTAAACTTAAGTTCTATAGACTCAAGGCTTAATCCCAGATTTTTGGGGGAGAGGGAATATGTCTGAAGACCAGCTATTGGGTGTGCAGAACCATCCTATTTGGTCATTCACTATAGGCTGGTTTTGCCATGCCGATGGCAAAGGTTCCAGTCGCCTGGGCTATCAAGGTGTCGCCACTGTAAACCAGGGCATCCAGGAAAGCGATTCGTTTGCCTCTTTGAATCACTCTTGCCTCACACCGAAGTTGCCCCGTAGTTATGGAACGAAAATAGGACATTTTTATCTCTACAGTCGTACAAAGTTCATCTTGATCCAAGATAGAAACGAGGGCACCACCCATGCCTGTATCTGCCAGGGCATAGATGACTGCACCGTGGACGACCCCATTCGGATTTAGAAACAGGGAGGTGATGTCAATGTGGCAAAGGCTCCGCCCCTGATGCCATTCGGAAAAATGAAGCCCCAGTAAGCTCCCAAATGGGTTCGAGTAATCGTGGTACGCTTGATTTTTATCTGTCATAAACGGATTTTGAGTATAGCGGTTGTCAAAGGCAATACTATCGCTCTTAGGCAATACCAGGGATGAGAAAAGAATGATTTTGGTGCGTTGTAGAAGCAGGGTAAGTCAAGACACCCGTTCTTCCGCTGTACCCAGTTTCGCTGTGCGTGCTATACAATCCGGCGAACATATACTCAGCAGGGGAAATCCATGAAATCAACCTTCTTCCAGAAGTATGAGCTGCCCATCTTCTTTATTCTTGCATACACCCTGAGTTGGCTTTCTGCGCCATTTGCCAACGGTGGCTTGCTTCCGCACGGTCCCACCCTGGCGGCGGTCCTCGTCATTGCGTTCACAACAGGCAAACAGGGTTTGCGCGAATATTGGAATTGCCTGACAAACTTCCGCGCAGGCTGGTGGTATTTCATTGGTCCCACCATTATCGCGGCGTACTTACTTGGCGCGTTCGTCATCAACGTGTTGATGGGTGCGACACCAGTGAGCCCGTTTCCTGTTCCCTCTGTCTCCACATTCATCATCCTTTTGCTGATGGGCGGACAGTGGGAAGAACCAGGCTGGACGGGTTACGCGCTCCCGAAATTTCAGGAATACTTTGCCTCTCCTTCCTACGCGACACTGGCCGCGATCCTCACAACTGGACTCTTCCGTGCGGTTTGGCACCTGCCGTTGGTTCTCTATGGAGATATTGCGTGGTATGACGCTGCCTTCTTCATCTTTGCCTTTCAAATCATCATTGCGTGGCTTTACTACTTGAGTTTAGAGCCGCAGTGCGTCAAAAGAGGCACCGGCAGGCGATAAATCAGGTAGCATAAAACGTGCGAACCTGACAGTTAGCACCTTAACAAACGATACAGTGACCCCGAATGAGCGTCTACTTACCCTTTTTCGCTCGTTTTGCCTTCTTCTGCGGCCGTTTTGAGCTTTTGTACACCACCGGATACCGCTTTTTAGGCTGGGGCCGATACCCCTTGGGCCGCCCTGTTCCTTTTCCGGCGGGTCTGGGCGGAGCGGCCGGTGTGCCGAAACCGCACAAAAAGGCCAGTGCGCCCCGTTGGACGATACCCGGTGAATGTGACCAGGGTTGGGTTGAGGGAGCACGAGGATACCAGGCAGGACGGTGGTCGGCCACCAGAGGCTCCATCAAGAGCAATTGCCAATAGGCTAAAGCTGTCAACCACTGCCACTGGGCAATGGCGTGAGGGTTGGTTGACTGTGCGGTGTTGAGACCGAGGCGTTGTTTCAGAAAGCGAAAAGCATGTTCGATGGCAAACCGCCACAGGTACATCCGGCAGAGGTCTTCCAGGGGCACCGTGCATGGCCCCGTCCAGAAAAGGTAAAGCGGCGTTTTGTAGCGCGGCGTATCATCCGCTTTGAGAAACTCAACCCGTAACACCATCCCCACCAACTGCGGCAACAGCCGTAGGTGAAGGTTATGCCAGGCGGAAAGCGACACTTTCTGACCCGCCAGGGTGATGATGAGACTTCGGTCAGCCGCCCGTGTGGGGCTGGTCAGTTTAAAGACTGGCCCATGAACCCGAGGACGGCCCTTTG
>Ga0268298_10005892_pt1 | contig 11317 bp, 8 predicted proteins | sample WWTPWeurt_MetaG_FD_194462 | JGI IMG/M metagenome (GOLD analysis project Ga0268298, IMG submission 194462) | Activated sludge microbial communities from WWTP in Nijmegen, Gelderland, Netherland - WWTP Weurt | ecosystem: Engineered > WWTP > Aerobic digester > Activated sludge | place: Netherlands... | reverse complement strand
ACGGCGATATTGCCTCCAACGATTTTGATGCTAATAATGTTCCCTTAGCCTTAGGTTATGATAAATACTCCCGACAAGTTTTTGCCAATAAAGATTTTTTACTGAACTGTGTGGAATATTTAGTAGATGATAATAACTTGATTGAAGCCCGAAACCGAGAAGTAAAAATGCGTTTGTTAGACAAAGCAAAAGTATTGGAACAAAAAGGCAAATGGCAATTAATCACCTTTGTAGTTCCTTTGTTATTCACCTTAATTTTTGGATTAATTTATCAATTTCAAAGAAAGAAAAAATACGCTCGCTAAAATTCCATTTTTTTAAAGCTACGATCTCCTGTTTTTAAAATGTATTTTTTATCTTTGATAGCAACCGCTCTTTGTCATAAACAAAAGATAATTAATTACTCATGCTTTTATATTTAAAAGAGATTTAAAAATGGATTAAAACAAATATCCTATTTTTCTAAAACTGAACTATTCAATAATTTTTTATAATGAAAGATACTAAAAACAAAAATCGAAACAAGCAAACAGATCCTCTTGCAACTTCCTTTGGTCTTCTCAATCAAGTATTAGATTCTAAAATTGGAAAAGCATTGAATTTGCGTAAACTTTCTGAACAACTAGTATATCAAGGTACTGTAAACGGAATGAAAGTAGCTGGAGGAGCCTCCAGAATTTTTAAAGGTTCTGGTAAAAAAGGAGAACGACTGGATACCCAACAGCCTACGGATTTGTTTGACTTAAACTACAATGACGAGCAACAAATGATTCGTGATACTTTGTTGCAGTTTGCTACTCAAATGCGTACAGTCGCTCAAGAAACAGACGACAACATGACCATCTCAGAGGAAATTTGGAATGGATTTAATGAACTTCAATTAGCTTACATGCAAGTACCCGAATCTATGGGCGGCATGATAAAAGAACGCTCTACTGTTACTCAAATGATGATGGTAGAAACCTTAGCGTATGGCGACTTAGGTCAGGCATTAGCATTGTTCTCTCGCCACAGTGTTCTAAACGCCATTATGCAATGGGGAACACAAGCACAACAAGAAGAATTGGTTCCTATCTTTTTGTCCGAAACACCCGAATTAGCAACCATCGCTGTCAATGAACCCAATCCATTATTTTCTCCTTTTGATTTGCAAACTACCGCTTTCCGCGAAGGAGATAAATTTATTTTAAAAGGCAAAAAAAATATCGTTCCACTTGCAGCAAAATCTGCCTTCTTCTTAGTAGCAGCAAAAACTCCTGATAAAGGACCTCAACTATTTATTGTGGACAGAAACACGGCGGGTATTACCGTTTCAACAGACCGCGCCATGGGACTTAGTTGCGCAGAATTAGCCGAAATAGAATTAAACAATGTAGAAGTAGATGCTTCCGCACAATTAGGCGGAGATGAAGGCATTAAATACAACGAATTTGTAAATTATTGCAAACTTGGATGGTGTGCTTTAGCAGTAGGATGCGCCCAATCTATATTAGATTATGTAATTCCTTATTGTAATGAACGTCAAGCTTTTGGCGAACCTATCAGCCACAGACAATCTGTTGCATTTATGATTGCCGATATCAAAATAGAATTAGACAGTATGCGCATCTTAACACAACGTGCTGCCGCTAAAGCAGAGCAAGGTTTAGATTTCGAACGCGAAGCATATTTGGCTCACGTAATGTGCAGCGATAAATCTATGCAAATAGCTAGCAACGGCGTACAATTATTAGGAGGTCACGGATTCATCCGCGATTACCCAGTAGAACGCTGGTACCGTGATTTACGGGCAGCTTCTATTGCATACAATGGTTTACATCTTTAATCAACTTTTAGAAAATTATAAATATGAATCTCGAAATACCCAAAAAATATAACGGCGTAAAAAACGCTGCGCTCATGGCGGCAAAAACAGTTTTTCGTCCTATCTCCCGTAAATACGATGTAGAAGAACATGCTTATCCCAAAGAATTGGACTTATTAGCAGCAGGATTAAATGGACTAAATGATGGCTCCGGCGGTGCTATCGGCGGTGCAAGCTCTAAAAGTGACGACTCTCCTGAAGGAACAGTACGCAACGGTGGTAATATGGCAAACTGCATCAACATCCAAGCAATGTGCTATGGTGACGTTGGATTATTATTAACTATTCCTCGCCAGGGCTTAGGGAATGCTGCCATTTCTGCAGTAGCAAACACAGAGCAAAAAGAACGCTTCAATAAATTGTGGGCAGCTATGGCTATCACAGAACCTGGCTGCGGCTCCGACTCTTCCGCCATTACTACTACCGCCCGAAAAGAAGGCGATTATTATGTATTAAATGGAGAAAAAATTTTCATCACTTGCGGAGAGCGTGCCGATGTAATTGTGGTGTGGGCTACTTTAGATAAATCTATTGGAAAATCAGCGATTAAATCTTTTGTAGTAGAAAATAATTCTCCCGGAATGGATCTTATCCGTGTAGAAAAAAAATTGGGAATCCGTGCTTCTGATACTGCCGCTATCGTTTTTACAGATTGCAAAGTTCCTGCTGCAAACTTATTAGGGAGTCCTGATATTGACATCAAAAAAGGATTTGGTGGTGTAATGGAAACATTTGACAATACCAGGCCTTTCGTAGCATCTATGGCAAATGGCGTGGCAGAAGCTGCCTTAGAACGAACGAAGGAAATTTTAGCCGACCAAGTAAATTTAGACTATCAAACACCTATTAATAATGTAAAAGCAGCAGAAGCAGAATTGTACCGAATGGAAGCAGAGCATGAAGCCGCCCGCTTGCTTACGTTACGCGCGGCGTGGATGGCGGACAACAGAAAACCAAATTCTTTGGAAGCATCTATTTGTAAAGCAAAAGCAGGTCGTATCACCACTGCACTTACATTGAAATGCGTGGAACTTTGTGGAAGCTTAGGATATTCTTATAAAGAATTATTGGAAAAATGGTCTCGCGATTCTAAAATTCTAGATATTTTTGAAGGAACACAACAAATTCAACAATTGATTATTGCTCGTCGTTTATTAAAAAAATCATCCACAGAATTAAAATAATAATATGTCAATACGAGATAAGCGCGTTGTTACTATTCCTGAGATCATCACAAAACTGCCAGCAGTTGTAAGAGCTTTACCAAAAATACTAACAGCAGTTTATTACAATTTCACCATTTCTCCCTCCACTAAAGCATCCATAACGGATTTATGGTTAAATACAGTAAATAAATATCCTAACCGTCCATGTGTTTTATATCAAGATAAAAAATGGACATATCAGGAATTTAATGCTTGGATAAACAGATTGGCAAATCAATTTACGGAAATGGGCTTTCGCAAAGGGGATGTGGTTGCCGTGCTTTTAGAAAACCGACCTGAGTTATTAGCAATTTCTATGGCAATGGCTAAAATTGGTGGTATTGCAGCATTAGTCAACACTTCTCAAAAGCATAAATCGTTGGCACATAGTTTTAATTTAGCCAAGCCCAAAGCCGTTCTGATTGGTGCAGAGCTTTGGGAAAATTACAGTGAAATTAGAACAGAAGTAGATCATAAAGCTTCCGTTGTTTATTTAGTTGCACATGATAAAATAGAACTTCCAAAAGTTCGTGGGATAAAAAAATTCGATCGGGAAGCAAAAAAATTCTCCTTTATAGAACCAAGACCTTCAGAAGCCATTTATGCGCACGATCCATTTGTATATATCTATACTTCTGGAACTACCGGCATGCCAAAGGCATCTGTATTTAGTCACGGCAGATGGATAAAGGCATATAGTGCATTTGGATTAGCCAGTATCCGATTAGAACCAGAAGATGTATTGTATGTCCCCTTGCCATTTTTCCATGCTACTGCTATGGTGGTATGTTGGTCATCAGTAGTAGCAGGTGGTGCTTCTGTTGTAATAAAACCAAAATTCAGCGTATCAGAATTTTGGAATGACGTAGAGAAATACCAAGTAACAGGCTTTGGTTATGTAGGTGAAATGTGCAAGTATTTATTAAATGCCCCTCCGCATCCAAAAGAGAAAAACAATACACTGACCAAAATGATTGGCAATGGATTGCGTCCCGAAATTTGGAGTATTTTTAAGGAACGATTTGGCATTGAACAAGTGTCGGAGTTTTATGCATCCAGTGAAGGAAATATCGCCTTTTTTAATGTATTCAACCTCGACAATACAATGGGTTTTTCTATTGCGGGATATGCCATTGTAGAATATGATAAAGAGAACGAACGGCCAGTGCGCGACCGAAAAGGGTTTATGAAAAAAGTACAAACGCACGGCACTGGTTTGCTTTTGGGAGAAATCAGCGATCGCTACCCTTTTGATGGATATACAGAAAAAGGACAGACAGAAAAAGTTATATTTCGAGATGTATTTAAAAAAGGAGATGCGTGGTTTAATTCTGGTGATTTAGTGCGTGATCTTGGGTTTTCTCACACTCAATTTGTGGATAGATTGGGCGATACTTTCCGTTGGAAAGGAGAGAATGTTTCCACCACAGAAGTGGAGGGAATTATCACGAGATTTCCTGGTATATCCGAAAATATTGTATATGGTGTAGAAATTCCGGGATGCAGCGGACGTGCGGGAATGGTGAATTTAATTTTAGAGATTCCCATCAAAGATTTTGATTTAGATGGTTTTTATACTTATTTGAGTAAGGAATTACCTCCGTATGCGGTACCACGTTTTATTCGTATTTCACCAACTACAGAAATTACCGGCACGTTCAAATACAAGAAAAGTCATTTGCAGGAAGCCGGCTACGACCCAAGCAAAACCGGAAAAGAGGTATTTGCTTTAATCCATAAAAAATACAATCGCATTACTGCTAAAATTTTCAAAGATATTAATTGCGGTACTTATTCTTTTTAATACGAATAAATTACCGCATTTCTATTAGTTTCTGCACCACTTCATACAATACATACGTGTCTGTATAACAATAATCTTGCAGCTGTTGCAGTTTAGTCGGTATTTCTTCTGGATGATTCCAATAAAATAATTCATTATATACTGCCATTGCTTCTTCTCCATTTTTCACCTTCCCATTGGAATATTCATCTTTTCCCAATAATACATTTCCAATTACTTTTAATGAAAAACTTCCTTCTTGTTTTGGGTGATAATAGTATAATTCTTTAAATGGAATTTCTATATCTACTATGCGATTAATGCGCTCAAGTATGGCTTCTTTGTATAGAGGAAAATCGTTGGTGAGTTTAAATAAAATTCCTTTTTCTAATAAAGTATTAAACACTAAAATTTGACCTGCGTTTTCTGTAGCTTTTAAAAAATGCTCTATAAAATTTTGCCTGTCATCTTTGCCAATAGGAGAAATATAACTGGTGTGTTGTAAAGGGGCATTTTCACTTTCTTTATAATGCAAAGAATATAAAAAAGGAATTCTGTCGTAAGGACGAGTGTTTTCAAACAAAGGAATAGCAGGCTGGAAAGCTTCTATGTCGAAATAGTATAACGGATATTGAATAGCATCTACAAAATCTTTCAGCTTATCTTGAACAATATGTGTTTTATTATTTTTAAAACTTTGAATAATAATTCTTCGTCGCTCATTCAACTCGTCTATATTATCCATTTCATCCATCGTAGTGATGCCTTGCTCAACAAAAATATTTTTTTCCTGCATCGAAACTCCGGGAAGATACCAAATTGAATTTTTTGAAATATTTTTCCAGCAATATCCTGTAAAATCACAGGGATAGGGCTTGGTGCAATGCGGCCCAACGGGTACCTCTGGGATGGTATTTTTGCTCAGTGTTTCAATAGCATTCTCAATGGTTTGTTCTACAAAAGGAATCCGTTCTTTTATGGCATCTAAAACAGACGTTTTTTTTAAAAACTCCTCCACTTTTAGGGTGCCATCATATAAGTAATCATTATTGATATTTACAATAGAAAAATCCTCTAAAGGCAAACCGCTTTTTGTAATAATATGATATTGAATTGCAGCATCTAATAAATAAGTATTCGAAATTCGAAAAGAGCTTTTTACTTCGTAAGCATACCATTTTCCATCTTTGTATTCCAATATATCTAATGCTACGAGAATCCCATTGTGCCTAAATGCAGCTTCATATATTACTGGGAATTGTTGCTGTATTAATAATTTAGTGGCAGCAACCGATTCGTCATAACTGAATGGATTGGGCGGTGAGCAATCCTTGCCACCGGGAAATAATTGATGGGCTAATCTCCCTACACGATGACCTCTATCAAATCGTTGTTGCTGGGCCGTAGAAGGCTTATCGCGTAAATTGTAAAAATTCTTATATAAATAGAGTGATTTAGAGCATTGAATACTTCGAATTAGGGTGGATTTACTTAAACTGTTTTTTTTATTGCTCATTATATTTTTACTAATTATTGAACTCGATTTCTTATCTTTGATATATTAACAAATAAAGTGCGGCATTTGCAACTTTTAATATAGCTAATCAAAAAAAAATTATCGCATGAAACTAACAAAAATTACACTCATTTTTTTGTTCTTTTTTATGACTTCTTCTGCCTTTGCTCAAAAAGGCGGTAGCATTAGTGTTGGAGTTACTCCTGGGTTGTCGTATATGCTGGCGCAAAACACGTTTTATTTAGCAGGAAATAGCAAACAATTAAATTATCGACCAAAATTTAGCTATCATGCTTTTATTCAAGGGGGTTATAATTTTAAAGAACAGCATGGTATTGTGGCCTTTGCGAATTTCTGCGCAGAGGGGCAGCGTTATCAAGATGATTTTAAATGGAAAAAATATCCAGCATTAATAGGAACGCATCAAAAAAATGTAGATTTCAAATACATGGGTTTTGGAGTATTATATCGTTTTGCACCATTATTGCGTGGGCAAAAAGACCATGTTTTAGTAAAAGACGATAATTTCCATTGGAGAATGAAATTATTAGTAGGTTTTGAAACAGACTTTTTATTACAAGCAGGAATGACCTATAAGGTAACGCCTCCAGGTGGAACAGCAACGCAAATCGGTTATCCCGTTGACCCTTCCATAGGTGGTTATCCAGCCTATTCCCCTAACCAAAGCAGCGATTATAAATCCTACTTTAAAACGATACAAGGTGTTGGCGTATTGCGTTATGGATTTGATTACATCTTCAACAACCACATGTATATGGGAGTTGCCTTAGAAGCAAAATTTGGATTAAATGACATTAATGCAAAATCATATCGAATTCACCCTGAATACAAAAAATCAAAAAATTATTTCTTAGGATTGAATTTGGAAATTGGATATAATTTTCAAAAAGCTAAAACTAAAGAAGCGGCAAAAAAAACCGCCAAAAAAGCAGAAACGATTCAACAAAAACCAAAAATTAATGGAATAGATATGAATAAAAGAGTGGATGAGGTAGATAAAGCCACCAAGAAAATGTATAAAAAATAAAATTTGTTATTTACAAATGGCTCTATATTTTACCACTACAGTATCATTTATTGTAGTGGTTTTTTCTTTCATACGGTTTAAATAATTACACCAATCTGTACGTTCTGTAGTAAGATACCATTGCTCATATTGTAAGTTATAATGCGTGGTGTCTGAATTTTTAATGGTGTCAATTCTCAATATACAATCGATACAACCATTTTTACCTTTGTTTAAATCTGTTCCATATTTTTTACAAGAGATTGCAACAGATAACACGAGAAATATAAAAATCCAATTTTTCATAATAAGCAAATTTACTAATAAATATAGCAAATGCTGAATTTAAATAGAGCTCACACAAATTCATCTTGTTTTACTAACTTCGCAACAATATTTTCAGATTGAGTACTATCAAGAAATTAGCCACCGATACTGCTGCTTATGGTGTAAGCAGCATCTTAGCACGCCTTATTAATTTTTTGTTTGGCTTCCTGATTATCAAATACATTACACAAGCAGAATTTGGAACTTTTACAAATTTTTATGCCTATGCAGGATTTATCCAAGTCGTATTGACGCACGGCATGGAAACAGCTTATTTTCGTTTTGTCAATAAAGAAGAAAGCAAAGAGAAAGCATTTTCAATTACGTTTTATTCTATTTTACTGGTGGTCTTGTTTTTTATTCTTTTGGTTTATATTTTCCAACAATCTATTGCAAGTTATGTAAAAGAACCAACACTGTATGTGAAATTCTTTATTTGGATGATGGCTTTCGATACACTTGCAGCTATTCCATTTGCTTCCCTCCGAAAACAAGGACGGCCTATTTTATTTGCAGCCTTAAAAGTATTAAATATACTGGCATTCATTGCGTTTAATATTTTGTTTTTTATGATACTGCCTTTGTTTCATTATACAACAGATTTAACTAAAGTATCTTATATTTTTATTGCTAATATTTTTGCAAGCATCCTAACTTTTTTATTCTTGTTGAAACAATTCAATCAACTGCATTTTTCTTTTGATACAAAACTCTATAAAAAAATGATAGTGTATGCCATGCCTATTATGTTAGTAGGTTTTGCCGGAATGATAAATGAAGTATTAGACAGAATTATTATGACCCGATTATTACCTTATGATGACATCACCAACAAGGAACAATTAGGGATTTACGGATTTAATTATAAGTTTGCAATGTTGGTGACCATGTTTTTACAAGCCTATCGCTATGCCGCTGAACCTATTTTTTTTCGACATGCCGAAAAATCAGACAGTAAAGCTGTTTTGGCAGATACCATGAAATATTATACGATTAGTGTTTGCATTATATTTTTATCTATTGTACTGTTTTTGCCTCTCATTCAATATCTTTTTGCTTTATATTCCCCAAAATCAGTAGATTATTTTGTAGGCGCCGACATTATTCCTATTTTATTAATGGCAAACATCTGTTTAGGAATATATTTTAATATTTCTACTTGGTATAAAATTACCGACAAAACCTATGTCGGTGCCATAATTGCCATTGTAGGCGCCATAATAACCTTTGTAATGAATGTTATCTTAGTTCCCAAAATTGGATACCACGGCGGAGCTTGGGCAACCTTAACTTGTTATGTTTCTATGGTTATTATCGGATACGCAACAGAGCAAAAATATTATCCTATTCCGTACAATTACAAACGTATCTTATTTTATTTAGCGTCAGCATTATTCCTCTATTTACTTTTAAAATTTGTAGTATTGCCACTCCAATTTCATTTATTGGTCAATACAACAATAGCATTCCTTTTTTTATCATTATATATTTTCACTGCTTATTTTTTAGAAAGAAAAAATAAAGCCTAAATAAAAACTCACTATATTTGTATAGTAGTTGGATGTATCATGTTTGCTAAGTCTTAATATATCTCTTTCAACACTTATATCGAATAAATATGAAATTAAAAATCGTAAATACATCGGATAATCCGCTTCCACAATATGAAACGGCAGGCTCTGCAGGCGTAGATTTGCGGGCAAAACTGCAAGAACCCGTCCTGTTAAAGCCATTACAACGAGCATTAATACCAACGGGGTTGCACATTGAGCTTCCCGAGGGATACGAAGCACAAGTGAGACCACGAAGCGGATTGGCATTAAAAAAAGGGGTTACCGTATTAAATTCACCCGGCACGATTGATTCAGATTATCGCGGCGAAATAAAAATTATCCTGATAAATTTATCTAACGAAACAACTATCATCAATACAGGTGAAAGAATCGCACAAATGATTGTTACTAAATTTGAACGAGTCACCTTTAAGGAAGTAGATGAATTAAACGATACAGATAGAGGCGAAGGAGGATTTGGTCACACCGGTGTTAAATAAAACTTGCTAAAAAAAGTTAATTCTATTTTTATTCTTGAATATGGAATCTAAAAATAGCTAACTTAGAAAAGTAGGAATAATTCTTGCAGATTACTCAATTATAAGATTCAGCATTGAAACAAAAATTCATCACTCATCCATTTATACTATTAGTACTTATACTATTAGCACATCCTCCCATTTTTGCCAAAAAAAATAAAAAAAATAAAAAAGAAGCCACTACGGGTTCTGCTATTCTTACAAAAAAGGAGGTAGAACAACAATCCCTCTTTATTAGCGGCATGCAAGCTTATATTTTAGGAAATTCACAAGAAGCCATTACCAAATTCAATGAAGTGTTGAAAATGAATCCTAAAAATGATGCAGCCATGTATGAGCTTGCAAAAATTGCTTTTGAATCGGGTAATATGGATAAAGCAATGGAGTACGCCAAAAATGCCATAAAACTTAACCCGACCAACGAGTATTATTATCAATATTTAGCAGAAGCAAAAGGAGAAAAACAAGACTACGAAGGAGCATCAAAAGTATATGAAACACTTATAAAACTACAACCTAAAGAATATGAATATTATTATGATTGGGCATATATGCTATCAAAAGCAGGAAAATACAAAGAGGCTATTGATGTGTATAATCAATTAGAACAAAAAACAGGTGTTCAAGAAGAACTAATCTTGCAAAAACAACCACTCTATATAAAATTAGGTAAAATTGAAGATGGCGTAAAAGACATAGAAAAATTAGCAAAATTAGATCCATCAGATACTCGCTACCTTAGATTGATTGGTGAAATATACCAATCTAATCAATTATACGACAAGGCAATAGAAACCTATAACCGAATTTTGACAATGGATGCCAATAACGCCAGTGCATTATTATCATTAGCAGAAGTGTATCAAAAAAAAGGAAACGAAAAAATGCATGATGAATATCTTTCCAAAGTATTTAGTAATAAAACGATAGATATAGATACCAAAATTGCAGTTTTTATTCCATACATAGAAAAAATGATAAAAGATTCTACCCTTCAAAAAGAAGTAATGAATATGGCTAATATGATTGTGGCTGCACACCCTGGCGATGTGAAAGCTATTACCGCAAAAGCCGATGTATTGTATAACTCAGGAAAGAAAAAAGAAGCCCAGGCAGCATACAGTCAAGCCATTAGAAGCAATAATGATATTCCTAACACTGTCTGGTTGCAATTATACATATTAGATGCAGAATTGGAAGAATATGACAGCCTAATTGTACATACTACCATTGGAATAGAAAAATCACCCAAAGACCAATTTGGTTATTTTTATCAAGCAGTTGCTCAACAGCAAATGAAAAACAACAAAGCTGCATCGAATGTTTTACTAAAAGCATTTGAAGTGCAACGCAATATAGATGAAAATAAATCCTTCTATGCACCTCAATTAAAATTGCAAATGCTTACCACCTTAGGCGATGTATCTTATGAACTTAAAAATTATGACCGCTCCGACAGTAGCTATGAAGCAGCGTTGGAAATAGACCCAAACAATGCAACCG
>Ga0268298_10005891_pt1 | contig 11318 bp, 12 predicted proteins | sample WWTPWeurt_MetaG_FD_194462 | JGI IMG/M metagenome (GOLD analysis project Ga0268298, IMG submission 194462) | Activated sludge microbial communities from WWTP in Nijmegen, Gelderland, Netherland - WWTP Weurt | ecosystem: Engineered > WWTP > Aerobic digester > Activated sludge | place... | reverse complement strand
AACTGGTTCAGGAATGCGTTGCGGCCACCGGCGGCTGAGCGTGGCAGACTCGCCTTCCACTTGCACAGCCACCCTTAAAAGCGAGATAATTTGATCTCCACCAATTATTGCGGACCAACCCGGGCATTCCGCGCACCATGACCAGTTATCTTTTCATCATCCTCGGCGCGGTTCTGGTCAACAACGTCGTCTTCGTGCGCATCCTCGGCCTGTGCCCCTTCATGGGGGTGTCGAAGAAGCTCGAAACCGCAGCCGGCATGGGTGCGGCGACCACCTTCGTGCTGACCATGGCCTGCGGCGCCAGTTTCATTATCGACCGCTGGCTGCTGATACCCAATCAACTGGAATACCTGCGCACCCTGTCCTTCATCGTCACCATCGCCGCCATCGTGCAACTGACCGAACTGGTGATCCAGAAGACCAGTCCCCTGTTGCACCAGGTGCTCGGCATCTACCTGCCGCTGATCACGACCAATTGCGCGGTGCTCGGCATCCCGCTGCTCAACGTCGCCCTGCGCCACAACTTCCTCGAATCCCTGTTGTTCGGTTTCGGCAGCGCGATGGGCTTTTCGCTGGCACTGGTGCTTTTCGGCGGCATCCGCGAACGCCTCGAAGCGGCGGACGTGCCGGTGCATTTCCGCGGCACGGCGATCGCCATGATCACCGCGGGCCTGATGAGCCTCGCCTTCATGGGCTTCGCCGGCCTGGACAAGTACAGGTAGTCATGCTCGAAGCCATACTGGTCATGGCGCTGGGCGCCGTCGTACTCGGTGCCGCGCTGGGGTATGCCGCGGTGCGTTTTCGCGTCGAAGGCGATCCGCTGGTCGAGAAGATCGACGCCATCCTGCCCCAGACCCAATGCGGGCAGTGTGGCTTCCCGGGCTGCAAGCCCTACGCCCAGGCCATCGCCAAGGGCGAAGCCGACATCAATTGCTGCCCGCCAGGGGGCGAGGAAGGCATCCACAAGCTGGCCGACCTGCTCGGCCGCGAGTTCAAGCCCCTGTCCGCGGAACATGGCATTGAAAAACCGAAATCCGTCGCCGTAATCGACGAGCAGGCCTGCATCGGCTGCACGCTGTGCATCCAGGCCTGCCCGGTCGATGCCATCGTCGGCGCGGCAAAGCAGATGCACACCGTGGTCGCCGCCCAGTGCACCGGCTGCGAGCTGTGCATCGCGCCCTGCCCCGTCGACTGCATCGTCATGGAACCGATCAAGGAAACCGTGGATACCTGGAAGTGGAAATATCCGGTGATCCCGCTGCGGCAATCGGCATGATCTCGCGGCTATTCACATTCAAGGGCGGAGTGAAGCCCGACTCCCACAAGGATGAATCCGCCGGCGCGCCGATCCGCAAGGCGCCACTGCCCTCGCGCTTGACCATTCCGCTGCGCCAAAGCACCCGTGCCATGGCGCGCAGCGTGGTGGAACCGGGCCAGCGGGTGCTGAAGGGCGAGGTGATCGCCGCCCCCGAAGGACCGATGTGCATCGCCGTCCATGCAACGAGCTCGGGCACGGTGCGCGCCATCGAAGCGCAACCGGTGCCGCACCCCTCGGGCCTGCCCGCCCCCAGCATAATCATCGAGCCCGACGGCGAAGACCGCTGGCTCGAACTGAAGGCCTTCGACTACCGCAGCGCCACACCGCAGCAGACCAGGGATTTCCTGCGCGACTGCGGCATCGTCGGTCTCGGCGGCGCCGGTTTTCCCAGCCACATCAAGCTGGGACCGGGCGAGAAAGGGATCGAAACGCTGATCTTGAACGGCGCCGAATGCGAACCCTGGATCACCTGCGACGATCGCCTGATGCGCGAACACCCGGACGGGATCCTCTCCGGCGCCTTGATCATGCGCCACATCACCGGCGCCCGCCGCATCCTGGTCGGCATCGAGGACAACAAGCCGCAGGCCATCGAAGCCATGCGGGCCGCGGTCGGACGCACAAGCGAAGCGGAGATCGAGGTGGTAGCTGTCCCCACCCGTTACCCGGCCGGCGGCGAAAAACAGTTGATCCGCGTGCTGACCGGCATCGAGATACCCTACGGCAAGCTCGGCACGCATTTCGGCGTGCAATGCTTCAACGTCGGCTCCGCGTATGCCGTCTTCCGCGCCGTGGAACATGGCGAGCCGCTTGTTTCGCGGGTACTCACGCTCTCCGGCAACATGGCGCATCCGGGCAATTTCGACGTGCTGATCGGCACGCCGATCCGGGAACTGCTGCCACTGGCCGAACCCCGCGCCGACACCGACCGTTACCTGATGGGCGGGCCGATGATGGGCGTCGCCCTGCAGAGCCTCGACATGCCGGTGGTCAAGGGCACCAACTGCATACTGGCCGGCTCTCCCGTCCTGTTCCCGCCACCGCCGCCGGAAATGCCCTGCATACGCTGCGGCGCCTGCGCCCAGGCCTGCCCCGCCGAACTCCAGCCCTTTGAACTTTACTGGTTCAGCCGGGCAAGGATTTTTGGCAAGGCCCAGGAATACGATCTCTTCGATTGCATCGAGTGCGGCTGCTGCTCCTACGTCTGCCCTTCGCGGATTCCCCTGGTGGATTATTTCCGCTTCGCCAAGGGCGAAATCTGGGCGCGCGAAAAGGAAAAAGCCGCCGCCGACACCGCACGCGAACGCTACGAATTCCGGCTCGCGCGGGAAGAGCGGGAGAAGGCGGAAAAGGCGGCCAAACTCGCTGCCAAGACCGCCGCCGGCAGGGAGAAGGCCGCGGCAGCGCTGGCTGTTGCACAGAAACCTGCCGCCACGCCCGAAGAGGATGCGAAGAAGGCGCTGATCGCCGCCGCCCTGGAGCGGGCGCGGGCGCAAAAGGAACATGTGCAGCCCGAAAACGTCGGCAACCTGACGCCGGAACAGCAAGCCGAGGTCGCCGCCATCGAAGGACGCCGCGCCGAGATTCGTGACATGGCAAAACCGCACCTGCCCCAGGAAGATTAGACCCGTCGTGAACAATTCGCCCTATTCGCTCCAACCCGCCAGCGTGCAATCGGTCATGCTGCGCGTGCTGCTCGCGCTAATGCCTGGCATCGCCGCCTACGTCTGGTTTTTCGGCGCCGCGATCCTGGTGCAGATTGCGCTCACCTCGGTCACCGCCCTTGCCGCCGAGGTGCTGATCCTCTCCATGCGCGGCAAACCGGTCATGCAATACCTCACCGACGGCTCGGCCCTGGTCACGGCCTGGCTGATCGCGCTGACCTTCCCCTCGATCGCCCCCTGGTGGCTGACCGTGCTCGGCACCCTGCTCGCCATCGTCATCGCCAAGCATCTTTATGGCGGACTGGGACAGAACCCCTTCAATCCCGCCATGGTGGCCTTCGCGCTGATGATCGTCGCCTATCCGTCCCTGATGTCGCAGTGGCCGGCGGTCGGCGCCGGCGATTTCGCGCAGCACATGAACGCGATTTTCGGCCCACGCCAGCTCGACGCCATCACCATGGCCACGCCGCTCGACGCCCTGCGCACGGCATTGCACACGGCCGACGCGCGCGCCACGGTGGCCGGCGTGCTCGGCAGCGGCGCCAGCTTCGGCAACATCGGCGGCAGGGGCTGGGAATGGATCGCGGTAGCCTATCTGGCGGGCGGCCTGTGGTTGATGCAGCAGCGCATCATCACCTGGCACTTGCCTGTCGCATTTCTCGCCACCCTGTTCGCGGTGGCGGGCCTGTTTTCCCTCTTCGACCCGACGCAGTTCGCGCCGCCGCTGTTTCACGTGCTTACCGGCGGCGCCATGCTGGGTGCCTTTTTCATCGTGACCGATCCGGTCTCGGGCGCCACCACGCCGAAGGGCAAGCTGATTTTCGCCGGCGGGGTGGCCCTGCTGACCTGGATCATTCGCAGCTTCGGCGCCTATCCGGACGGGATCGCCTTCGCCGTGCTGCTGATGAACATCGCCGCACCGCTGATCGACAGGTACACCCAGCCGCCGGTTTTCGGCCGCAAGCAGCAGGAGCGGGGCAAGCCATGAGCGAACCCGTCGAAGTCGGCCGCAGGGATTCGGGCGTGTTCCGCATCTCGGTGCGCACAGCCGCGATCATGCTCGCCTTCACGCTGATGTTCACGGGACTGATGGCCGGCACCTACAAGCTCACGGCGCCGATGGTCGCCGCCAGCGCGCTGGCCGAAAAACAGCGCCTGATCGGCGAAGTCCTGCCGACGACGATGCACGACAACGACCTGATGAAGGACGCCATAACCCTGGCACCGAGCAAGGCCCTCGGCCTCGATGACGATACGCGACTGTGGCGGGCGCGCAGGAACGGCGATCCGGTGGCCTTGGTGTTCGAGACGGCGAGCATGGCCGGATATTCCGGGCGCGTCGGCCTGATCGTGGCCGTCGGCGCCGACGGCAGGCTGCTCGCGGTGCGCGTCACAGCGCACAGGGAAACGCCGGGGCTGGGCGACTACATCGACCCGAAGAAGGACCGCAACAAGGCGCGGCCGTGGATCACCCAGTTCAACGGCCTCGGCTTGGACACCGTGCCACGCGACAAGTGGCGCGTGAAGAAGGACGGCGGCCGCTTCGACCAGATGAGCGGCGCGACGATTTCCGCCCGCGCCGTGACCAACGCCAGCGGCCGTGCGCTGGCTTGGACCGTGGAAAATCGCGACAAGCTTTTTTCCCTGCCGCCCGACAGCCGGTTCGAAGGAAAGGAAACACCATGAGCATCTACAAGGACATCGCCTGGAACGGCCTGTGGAAGCAGAACTCCATCCTCGCCCAGCTTTTGGGCCTCTGCCCGCTGCTGGCGGTCAGCACCAGCCTGGTCAATGCGGTGAGCCTCGGCCTGGCCACCATCCTCGTCATGATGCTGGCCAATTTCGCCATCTCCGCCCTGCGCGCGCTGATTCCCTACGAGATCCGCATCCCGATCTTCATCCTGATCATCGCCGCGCTGGTCACCGTGGTCGATCTCGCTTTCAACGCCTTCCTGCACGACCTCTACCTGGTACTCGGCATTTTCATCCCGCTGATCGTCACCAACTGCATCGTGCTGGCCCGCGTCGAAGCCTTCGCCGCAAAAAACGGCCTGCGCGCTTCTACCTACGACGGGCTGATGATGGGCGTCGGCTTCGTCTGGGTGATCGCCCTGCTCGGCGCCGTGCGCGAATTCATCGGCCAGGGAACGATCTTCTCGGGCATCGAAATGATCTTCCCGACGCTGTCCGCCATCCAGGTGCTGCCGGAGTCCTATCCCGGATTCCTGATCGCGATCCTGCCGCCCGGCGCCTTCTTCATCCTCGGCCTGCTGATCGCCGGACGCAACTGGCTGGATGCGCGCGCCAACCAGCGCCTGCGCGACAAGCGGCAGCATGAACAGCCGCCCGCGGCGACCGCAGCCGCGGCATGACGCCGAAAAAGGTTCGCGAGTTCTTCGCCCGCCTCGCCGCGGCGAACCCGGAACCGAAGGGCGAACTCGAATACGCCACGCCCTTCCAGTTGCTGGTGGCCGTGGTGCTCTCTGCCCAGGCCACCGACAAGGGCGTCAATCGCGCCACGCGCACCCTGTTCCGCGACCACCCGACGCCGCAGGCGATTGCCGCGCTGGGCGAGGACGGCCTGACCGGCTACATCCAGACCATCGGCCTCTACCGGACCAAGGCGAAGAACGTCGCCGCCCTGTCGCGCCTGCTGCTCGAGCGCCACGACGGCGACGTGCCGCACGATCGCGCCGCACTTGAAGCTCTGCCCGGCGTCGGCCGCAAGACCGCCAACGTGGTGCTGAACATCGCCTTCAAGGAGCCCACGATTGCCGTCGACACCCACATCTTTCGCGTCGGCAATCGCACGGGTCTCGCGCCTGGCAAGACCGTGGATGCCGTCGAGCAGAAGCTGCTGAAAGTCGTGCCCGCCGAATTCCGCCTGCATGCCCACCACTGGCTGATCCTGCACGGGCGCTATACCTGCAAGGCGCGCTCGCCCGATTGCGTGCATTGCAGCGTATTCGACCTTTGCGTCTGGAAAGAGAAAAATGTTTAACCCGTCGCGTGACCAGGCGCGCCAGTTCCTGATCGATGCCTGGGCCAAGCGCCGCAACAAGTTGCCCGGCACGCCGATGGACACGCTCGCCGCGGACCTCGCCGAGCTTCATCCCGAGTACCACGCCCTGCTCGAAGCCGAGGACGCGCTGACCCGCGAATGGACGCCGGAACAGGGCGAGACCAATCCCTTCCTGCACCTCTCGCTGCACCTGGCGATCGAGGAGCAGCTTTCGATCGACCAGCCACCGGGCATCCGCGCCGCCTTCACCCTGCTGCAAAGCCGGCGCGGCGACCGCCACGAGGCGCTGCACGACGTACTCGAATGCCTCGGCGAAATGCTCTGGCGCGCGCAGCGCAGCAAACTGCCGCCGGATGGCGAAGCCTATGTCGATTGCGTGCGGCGCAAGGCCGGATGAGAGACCGCAAGAAGTCGGCGCTGACGACACGGTGGACAAGGCGACAAGCAGCCCGCACTGAGCTATTCTTCCGATTCAACCCTGAAAGAACACACCATGCGCTTTGAAGGAACCGATACCTACGTCGCCACCCAGGACCTGATGCTGGCGGTCAACGCCGCGATCACCCTGCAGCGGCCGCTGCTGATCAAGGGCGAACCCGGCACCGGCAAGACCATGCTGGCCGAGGAAGTCGCCGGCGCGCTGGGCGTGCCGCTGCTGCAGTGGCACATCAAATCCACCACCAAGGCGCAGCAGGGCCTTTACGAATACGACGCGGTGTCGCGCCTGCGCGATTCGCAGCTCGGCGACGAAAAAGTCAAGGACATTTCCAACTACATCGTCAAGGGCGTGCTGTGGCAGGCCTTCGAGCAGGGCAAGCCCTCGGTGATCCTGATCGACGAAGTGGACAAGGCGGACATCGAGTTTCCCAACGACCTGCTGCGCGAACTCGACCGCATGGAGTTCCATGTGTACGAGACGCGGCAGACCGTGCGCGCCGCCGTAAGGCCCATCGTCATCATCACCTCGAACAACGAGAAGGAGCTGCCCGACGCCTTCCTCCGTCGCTGCTTCTTCCACTACATCAAGTTCCCCGACAAGGAGACCATGGGGCGCATCGTCGACGTGCACTTCCCAAGTCTGAAAAAGGATTTGCTGCGCGAAGCCATGGAAGTCTTCTTCGAGCTGCGCGAGGTTCCGGGCCTGAAGAAGAAGCCCTCGACCTCCGAACTGATCGACTGGCTCAAGCTGCTGGTGGCAGAGGACATCCCGCCCGAGGCGCTGCACTCGAAGGACAAGAAAGCCGTGGTGCCGCCGCTGGCCGGCGCGCTGCTGAAGAACGAGCAGGACGTGCATCTGTTCGAACGCCTCGTATTCATGGCCCGGCATAACCGCTGAAACGCCGTCCCGCCAGCGCCGACTTTTCATGCTGATCGACTTCTTCCTCCACCTCAAGGCGAAGAAACTTCCCGTTTCCACGCGCGAATTCCTCACGCTGCTGGAAGCGCTGAAGGAGCATGTCGCGGGCAACTCGATCGACGACTTCTACTTCCTCGCGCGCACCTGCCTGGTCAAGGACGAAACCCACTACGACAAGTTCGACCGGGCCTTCGGCGAATACTTCAAGGGCATCACGGAAATTCCAGGCCTCGACGCCGACATCCCCGAAGAATGGCTGAAGATGATGATGAAGAAGCATCTGACGCCCGAGGAAAAGGCCAAGCTGGAAAAGCTCGGCTGGGACAAGCTGATGGAGGAATTCAGGAAGCGCCTCGCCGAACAGAAGGAACGCCACGCCGGCGGCAGCAAGTGGATCGGCACCGGCGGCAGTTCGCCCTTTGGCCACGGCGGCTACCACCCCGAGGGCATCCGCGTCGGCGGTCCCTCCGCGGGCAACCGCACCGCGGTCAAGGTCTGGGAAAACCGCGAATACCGCAACCTCGACGACACCGTCGAATTGGGCACGCGCAACATCAAGATCGCGCTGCGCCGCCTGCGACGCTTCGCCCGCGAAGGCGCCGAGGACGAACTGGATCTGGACGGCACCATCGCCGGCACGGCGCGCAACGCCGGCTGGCTCGATATCAGGATGCGCCCCGAGCGTCACAACAAGGTCAAGGTGCTGCTCTTCCTCGACATCGGCGGCTCGATGGACGACCACATCAAGGTCTGCGAGGAACTGTTCTCGGCGGCCAAGAGCGAGTTCAAGCACCTGGAACATTTCTACTTCCACAATTGCATTTACGACTACGTCTGGAAGGACAATCGCCGCCGCCATGGCGAGCGCTTCCCGCTGTGGGACGTGATGCACAAGTACGGCGAGGACTACAAGGTGGTGGTGGTGGGCGACGCCACCATGAGCCCCTACGAAATCCTGCAGCCCGGCGGCTCGGTCGAATATTCCAACGAGGAAGCCGGCGCCGTCTGGCTCGCCCGCATGCTCGACACCTGGCCGCGCGCGGTCTGGCTCAACCCCGAGCCCGAGCGCCTGTGGGACTACCGCCATTCCATCGAGCTGATCCGCACCATTTTCAACAGCCGCATGTTCCCGCTGACCCTGGCCGGCCTCGAACGCGCCATGCGGGAACTCAACAAGTAAGGAGGACGCCATGCCCGATCGCCGCCACACCCTGAAAGCCCTCGCCGCCGCCGGCCTGCTCGGCCCCGCCGGGATTTCCGGCCTGATCCGCGACGCGCTGGCCAAGGGCGACGTGCCGATCCGCCCCGGCCTGCACAAGATCCGCGGCGAAGTCATCGTCAATCGCCGCCTGGCGACCGAAGGCCAGTTGATCAAACCCGGCGACACCATCGTTACCGGCGCCAACAGCGAGGCGATCTACGTGATCGGCCAGGACGCCTACATGCAACGCGAACTCACCACGGTGAGCTTCGGCGCCGAGGCGCTGCAGAACCTGATGCGCGTGGTGTCAGGCAGGATCCTCTCGGTCTTCGGCAAGGGCGCCAAGAGCATTCAGGTATCGACGGCCACCATCGGCATCCGCGGCACCGGCTGCTACATCGAGGAGGAGAACCACGGCGCCGCGGCACGCACCTACTTCTGCCTGTGCTACGGCGACGTCGAAGTCACGCCCACCGCCGCGCCGCAGGAAGCCATGCGCTACAGCACGAAGCATCACGACAAGCCGTACTACCTCCACAACGACATGAAAATGCCGAAGATGATGGTTCCCGCCTCGGTCATCAACCACACCGACGCCGAACTCGAATTGCTGGAAAGCCTGGTCGGCCGCAGGCCGCCCTTCTGGGGAAGCGCCTCGGGATACTGAAACGGCCCCGGCGCGAAGCTTCGCCCGGGTCAGTTGGCGTCGAACATCGGCGGCGCGACCTTGATGATTTCCGCGATGGTGGTCAGTCCCGCCGCCACTTTCTTCGCGCCTGCGATGCGCAGCGGCTTCATGCCTTCACGCATGGCCTGCTCTCGCAGCCTTGCCAGGTCGGCACCTTCGGAAACGAGTTTCATGATCTCGGGCGACATCTGCATGATTTCGTAAATGCCGATCCGACCCTTGTAGCCCGTCATGCGGCAATCGAGGCAGCCGACCGGGTGGTAGAGCTGGGTCGGCATGGTGGACTTCCACGGCGCGACCAGCGCGGTCCATGCCGCCTGATCCTCGGCGCGCAGCCCGCCCGGCTGCTTGCACTTCGGACACAAGGTGCGGATCAGGCGCTGCGCCATGATCCCCAGTACCGTGGCCGACAGCATGTAGGACGGAACCCCGAGTTCGACCAGACGCGTGATCGCCGACGGCGCGTCGTTGGTGTGCAGGGTGGACAGCACGAGGTGGCCGGTCAGCGCGGCCTGGATGGCCATCTCGGCCGTTTCCAGGTCGCGGATCTCGCCCACCATGATGATGTCGGGGTCCTGCCGCATCAGCGAGCGTATGCCCTCGGGGAAGCCCATGCCGATGTCCGGCAGGATCTGCACCTGGTTGAAGGAGCCTTCGACCATTTCGATCGGGTCCTCCAGCGTGCATACGTTGACCTCGGGCGTGGCAAGGTTCTTCAGCGTCGAATACAGGGTCACGGTCTTGCCGCTGCCGGTCGGCCCGGTCACCAGGATGATGCCATTGGGTTGTGCCGACATCTCTTGCCATGCGGCCGCCTCCTCGCTGGCGAAGCCCAGTTCGGAAAAGTCGCGGACCAGCACGTCGGGGTCGAAGACCCGCATCACCAGTTTTTCGCCGAAGGCCGTCGGCAGCGTCGACAGCCGCAACTCGACTTCCTGCCCGTCCTGCGTGCGCGTCTTGATCCGCCCGTCCTGCGGGCGGCGCTTCTCGATCACGTCCATGCGGCCGAGAATCTTGATGCGGCTGGTCATGGCGTTGAGCACCGTCATCGGGATCTGGTGCACCTGATGCAGCACGCCATCGATGCGGAAGCGCACGATACCCAGATTGCGCCGGGGCTCGACGTGGATGTCCGAAGCGCGTTGCTCGAAAGCATACTGCCAGAGCCAATCGACGATGCGAACGATGTGCTGGTCGTTGGCATCGAACTGCTTGTTGCTCTTGTTCAGCTCGACCAGTTGCTCGAAGTTCGAGGCGCCGCCGGCGACGTCGCCCTTGTCCATCGCGCCCTTGATGAACTTGGCCAGGTTGTAGAACTCCACCTGGTAGCGAAGGATGGCGTCGGGATTGGCGATGACGAGGCGAATGTCCTTGCGCAGGATAGGCCGCATCTCCGCCTCCCAGGCGCGCTGGAAGGGCTCGGCAGTGGCGATCACCACTTCGTTGGCCTTGACCTCAACCGGCAGGATGCGGAAGCGCGTCGCGTAGCTGCTGCTCATGACCCCCGTCACCGCCGCATAATTGATCTTCAGCGGATCAACATGCAGGTAGTCGAGCCCGGACCACTTCGCCAGCCATTGCGTCAGTTGTTCCAGGTCGAGCACCCGGTGCGGAGGCTGCAGCGACTTCCAGCGCTGCTCGGCGATCACCACCAGGGGATGGGCATCGCCCTTGTAGTAACGGCGCTCCTGCTTGAACACCGCGGCATCGGCGGCGGGGATCAAGTCGTCGGCAACGAGGGCGTCGATGACTTCCGGCAGCGTCAGGCGGTGATCCTTGATGTTCGTTTGATTCATGGCATGGTCCGATTGCGACGCAGGTATGAAAAGTCGGCGCTGGCGACACGGCGAACTATAGCCCACAAGCCGGTCCGGCCTCAATGCGGGAGTATCATTCGCCGAGCTTTTTTCGAAAGCCAGGCAAGAATGACGTGCGTGAAATACCTGCTGATGCTGACGGTCGCCGCCCTGCCCTGGCTGCCGGCATTCGCCCAGCCGGTGGCCGATGACTGCGCCCGGGCGCGCGACCCGGAACGCTGCGAGGCACGCCAGGCCGCCCTGAAGGCCTG
>Ga0268298_10005890_pt1 | contig 11318 bp, 8 predicted proteins | sample WWTPWeurt_MetaG_FD_194462 | JGI IMG/M metagenome (GOLD analysis project Ga0268298, IMG submission 194462) | Activated sludge microbial communities from WWTP in Nijmegen, Gelderland, Netherland - WWTP Weurt | ecosystem: Engineered > WWTP > Aerobic digester > Activated sludge | place: Netherlands... | reverse complement strand
GAGTTCAAGGCCAATTCGGTGGTCAACCTCGGCATCGGCATGCCGGAAGGCGTCGCCAACATCGCTGCCGAGGAACAGGTCATCGACCTCATGACGCTGACCGCCGAACCCGGCGTCATCGGCGGCGTGCCGGCCGGCGGCATGAGCTTCGGCGCGGCGACCAACGCCCAGGCGATCATCGACCAGCCCAGCCAGTTCGATTTCTACCAGGGCGGCGGGCTGGACATCGCCTTCCTCGGCCTGGCCCAGGCCGACAAGGAGGGCAACCTCAACGTCTCCAAGTTCGGCCCGCGTCTCGCCGGCGCCGGCGGCTTCATCGACATCTCGCAGAACGCCAAGAAAGTGGTCTTCGTCGGCACCTTCACCGCCGGCGGGCTGGATATTGCGGTCGACGCCGGAAAACTGCTCATTCTGGAAGAGGGGCGCTCGAAGAAATTCATCGAGGAAGTCGAGCACCGCACCTTCAGCGGGGCCCAGGCAGCCAAATGGGGCAAGCCGGTGCTCTACATCACCGAGCGCTGCGTCTTCAAGCTAAGCCCGGAAGGACTGGAGCTGACCGAGATCGCCCCCGGCGTCGACCTGCAGAAGGACATCCTCGACCAGATGGACTTCCGGCCGATCATCAAGGCCGAACCGACGCTGATGGATGCCCGCATCTTCCGCGACGAGCCGATGAATATCCGGCCGCAAATGCTGGAAATCCCGATGGCCGAGCGCCTGACCTACGATGCCGGCAAGAACCTGTTCTTCGTCAATTTCGAGGGGCTGAACCTCAGGAGCGCCGAGGACATCGAACGCATCCGCCAGGCGGTCGACGATGCCCTGAAGACGGTCGGGCACAAGGTCAACGCCATCGTCAATTACGACCGCTTCACTATCCTGCCCGAGCTGGTCGACGACTACATCGGCATGGTCAAGGGTATCGTCGAACGTCATTACCATGAAGTCACGCGCTATACCTCCAACACCTTCCTGCGCGTCAAGATCGGCGAGGCGCTGCAGAAAGGGAGGCTGTCGCCCCACCTCTACGAGACCGCCGACCAAGCCGAGGCTTCGCTGCCGGGGGGCGGGAACTAAAGGCTTCCCGATCTGCTCCTGATTGGTCATTCCGGTGCAGGCCGGAATTCAGGAAGATCAACGACCTGGACACCTGCCGGCGCCGGTGTGACGAAAATTCTCTTCTCGCCGCGCGCCTCACACAATGCCTGGGCAACCGACTGCCCGACGCGCGACCCCGGCTTGTGGCCATCGGCCAAGGCGTATGCGAGCGGTGCGATCAGCCCGACACCGCAGGCGAGAAGGACCAGCGCGCTTTGCCAGCACCAGAATGACCAGCGGCGTCCGCCAGGTCTGCTTGTTCAGGCGAAAGAGTTTCCCGAATCCCCTTCGGACATGCCGTTCACGCCGGGTTCCCGGCACGCGCTTCGAGCACTTCCCAGCGCTCGAGCAGCCCAGTCAGTTCATCGTCAATGTCCGCCAGCCGCTCGGCCACCTTCTGCGCCGCCTGCGGATCGCTCTGGTAGATCGACGCATCCTCGATAAGCCGGGTCAGTTCGGCCTGTTCGCTCTCGAGTACGGCAATCCTGCCGGGCAGTGCCTCAAGTTCGCGCCGCTCCTTCCACGACAGCTTGTCGCCCCTGGCTTTGGCCGGCTCGGCAGCCTTGACCGCCGGCCTGGTCTCGGTCTTCCGCCTCGCCGCCTCCCTGGCTACACCCGCCTTGTAGGCCGCCCAGTCGCTGTAGCCGCCGGCATATTCCTTCCAGTAGCCGTCGCCCTCGGCGGCGATGGTCTGGGTCACCACGTTGTCGAGGAAGGTCCGGTCATGGCTGACCAGGAACAGCGTGCCGTCGTAGTTGGCGAGCAATTCCTCGAGCAGTTCCAGCGTTTCGATGTCGAGGTCGTTGGTCGGCTCGTCGAGAACCAGCACGTTGGCCGGTCTGGCAAACAGTCGGGCCAGCAGCAGGCGGTTGCGCTCGCCGCCGGACAGCGAACTGACGGGCGATCTGGCCCGCTCGGGCCGGAACAGGAAGTCCTCGAGGTAGCCGATCACGTGCTTGCGCGCACCGCCGATGTCGACGAAGTCGGACCCGGGCGAGATGACGTCGACCAGCGACGAATCCGGATCGAGCTGGGTGCGGAACTGGTCGAAATAGGCGACATCGATCTTCGTTCCCAGCCGGACGATGCCTGCGTCCGGCTGCAACTCGCCGAGGATCAGGCGCAGTAGCGTCGTCTTGCCGGCGCCATTGGGGCCGATCACGCCGATCCTGTCGCCGCGTTGGATGCGCGCCGAAAAATCGCGCACGACAGGCTGCTGACCGAAGGACTTGCTGACATGGTCCAGTTCGGCGACCAGCTTGCCGCTGCGCTCGCCGGCATCGAGCTGAAGACTGACCTTGCCCAGGCGCTCCCGCCGCGCCTGGCGTTCGGCGCGCAGCTTGTCGAGCCGCTGGACCCGGAACACCGCCCGCGTCCGCCGCGCCTCGACGCCCTTGCGGATCCACACCTCCTCCTCCTTGAGCAACTTGTCGGCGCGCGCATTGGCCAGTGCCTCCTCGTGCAGCAGCAGTTCCTTGCGCCTCTGATAGTCGCTGAAACTGCCGGGGAAACTGGCCAGCTTGCCGCGATCGAGTTCGACGATGCGCGTGCAGACGCGTTCAAGGAAAGCCCGGTCGTGGGTGATGAAGAGCAGCGTCACGCCGGTCTCGATCAGCATGTTCTCCAGCCATTCGATGGCGGCGATGTCGAGATGGTTGGTCGGCTCGTCGAGCAGCAGCACCTCCGGCGTGACTGCCAACGCCTGAGCCAGCGCCAGGCGTTTCTTCTGGCCGCCGGAAAGGCTGCCGACACTGGCCTCGGGGTCGAGACCGAAGCGATCGATGACCTTTTCAGCCTGCGCCTCGTAGGTCCACGCGCCGCAGGCCTCCAGTTCGTGCTGCAAGGCATCCATCCGCGCCAGCAGCGCATCGTGATCGCCCGCCCCTTCGGCCATCCGGTGCGATACCTCGTGATACGCGGCAAGCAGCCGCGAGGCCTCACCCATCCCCGAAATCACCGCCTCGAACACCGTCGACCGCGCATCGAAGGGCGGTTCCTGCGCCACATATCCGACACGAATTCCCGGCTGCACCCAGACCTCGCCGTCGTCGAGCTTGCCCCGCCCGGGGCCGGTCGCCAGCGCCGCCAGCAGAGACGATTTGCCGGTCCCGTTGCGGCCGATCAGCGCGACGCGCTCGCCCGGGTCGAGCAGAAAATCCGCGTGATCGAGTAGCGGAACGTGGCCATACGCGAGGCAGGCGTCGGAGAGTTTGAGATAGGGCATCGGAAATGTGAAAACGGCGCCCCGCAACAGCGCGGGCTATGGGAGGCGCCATTCTATCCGCTTGGCGCCGCGCGCGACGTATCCGGTTCGTGATACGCCACGCAGTCGCCGCAACTATCCGAAGCGGGCACTACACCAGTACAATGCGGTCTTGCCGATGGTGCCCGTCCCGGACGCCCGCGCGGCCTCCATAGTTAAATGGATATAACACGCCCCTCCTAAGGGCGAATTGGTGGTTCGATTCCGCCTGGGGGTACCAGATAATTTCCGGTGGTTGTCATCTGGACCGTGACATTCCATCGCCACCGAACAAGCAGGCTTCACCTGCCCGAAGCTCACGACGATGTACCTGCCCGTGCCACGGCCACTCACCTGCAGCTATTGGGGCATCAAGTTTGCCCGGACTGAGCACGGTGCTGCTTGAAACCTCGTAACGCCCCACCTCGCCACGCTGTGGCCTTGGCCCATTCGGTCGATATCAGTGAGGAGGCCGGAGTGCGTTTCCTGCACTTCGGCTCGGACTGGGTCCAGGGAGCCATGCGCATTGCCCGGCCATGGTCGCTCGAACTCGCCTACACGCGCGAGATGATGGCCGGACTGCTGCTGCGCGACGAAGCAGAGTGGCCGCGCAACGCCTTGCTGATCGGGTTGGGCGCCGGTTCGCTGGCCAAGTTCATCTACCGCAACCTGCCGGAGTGCCGGAGCACGGTCGTCGAGATCAACCCGCGGGTCGAATTCATTGCGCGCCAGTATTTTCGGCTGCCCGACGATCCGGTGCGCCTGGCCGTCGTAATCGGCGACGGCGCCGACTACATGCTGGCCGGCGACCGTCGTTTCGACTACATCCTGGTCGACGGTTTCGACGCCGACGCCCGCGCCGGTGTCCTCGATACCCTGCCCTTCTACCAGGCCTGCCGCGCCCGACTGAGCGACCGCGGCCTGCTCGGCGTCAATCTGCTCGGGCGCAGCAAGGGTTTCGCCGCCAGCGTCGAACGCCTCGAGGCCGCGTTCGACGGGCGTGTCGCGGTTTTCCCCTCGAGCGACAGCGGCAATACCATCGCCTTCGCGACCGGCGGCGAACCCGTGGAAATCACGCTGGAAGCCATGCGCGAGAATGCCCGTCAACTCATGAAGGCGTCCGGCCTCGACCTGCGGTCGACGATCAGCCGTTTGCAGCTCGCCCATCCACTGCCCGGCGGCGTGCTGACAATCTAGTCTCCTGCGAACGGAGCCTTGGCAGTCGACCGCGGCGATCACGTCAGCGCGGCAACGCCCCTGCATACTTGCGAGGATTTCCGGAAACGCTGCCCGCAAACGATCTGCGATCGAGTACCAGGCTCAGGCATCGCGCGACCGTTGCCCGAATCCGTTCTCGGCGGCATAGAGCGCCACCTGGACCCGGCTCGACATGCTCAGCTTCTTGAAGATGTTCTGAACGTGGATCTTGACCGTGCTCTCGGCCAGGCCGAGGTCACGGGCGATTTCCTTGTTGCTTTCGCCCTGCGCCAGGCAATTGAGGATGTCGCGTTCGCGGCGTGAGAACCGGTCGCGTTCGATCACGATGTGCGAGAGTCTGGGCTGTTCGCGGACGCCCTGGACCAGCTTGGCCGTCATCTGCGGCGATACCACCGAATCGCCGCGCGCCGAACGGCGTCAAGCAGCGCGTCCATCTCGATGTTCTTGACCAGATAGCCACTGGCGCCGGCGCGCAAGGCGTCGATGAGATCCTGCGCGTCTTCGGAAACGGTCAGCATCAGCACCCGAATGCCCGGAATTTCCTCCTTGATCGCCTTGAGGGCTTCCAGCCCGGAAATTCCGGGCATGTGCAGGTCGAGCAGAACGACATCCGGCTTTAGCGAGCGGGCCCGCTTGATGCCTTCCAGCCCGTCGCCAGCCTCATCGACGACCTCGAACTCGGCGTAACGCTGCAGTAGCGCCTTGACCCCGCCTCGAAACAGCGCGTGGTCATCGACCAGCAGCACCCGGATTTTTTCTGTCATCTCACACCACCTCCGCATGTTTTCTCGGCAGGATCAGGCACACCCGTACGCCCTTCCCCGGCTCCGATGTTATCTGACATTGACCGCCGATCCGTTGCGCCCGCTCGCACATGATCTGCAGTCCGACATGCCGATCGGACTTTGTCCTCGACTCATTGAGGGGGTCGAAGCCGGTCCCATCATCGTCTACCCGCACCTCGATCTCGCGGTGCGAACGGAAAACCGCGACCGTCACCCGACTGGCGCCCGCATGTTTGCGGATGTTCGACAATGATTCCTGGACAATGTGCATGATCTGGATCTCGATGGCCGGGTCGAGCGGCTCTCCGCTGCCATGCGCTTCGAACGCCGTGGTAACGCCGGTCTGCGCCTCGAATTTTTCGAGCGTCGCGACAATGGCCGAGTCAAGGTCCGACTGAGCCACCTTGGTACGAAAATGCACCAGCAGTTCACGCACATGGTCGTAGCTCTCCTGCACCCCCTCGCGCAGTTGTCCGGCGGTCTGCATGGCCTCGTCGCCATGGCCCTTGCGCAAAGAGTCCTGCAATAGCTGGACCTGAATGTTGAGGAAGGCCAGCCCCTGGGCGATCGAGTCGTGCAGTTCCTGGGCCAGCAGGTTGCGCTCCTCCGAAACCGCCAGTTCTCTTTCGCGCAAGCGCAGACGCTGGTTCTCGATGGCAACCCCGAGATGCTGGCCGAGGGTTTCGAGCAGATTGATCTCCTGCCGGGAAACCGGACGCGACGCCCGGAAATAGAGGTTGAAGACCCCGACTCTCTGCCTGTCGTACTGGACGGTAAAGGCTGTCACCGTGGCGAAGCCCTCGCGGACACAGGTGCGCAGTTTCATTCCGGGCGGCGGATTGGCTGTATCGACGGCAATCGGCATCCCGGTGTCGATGACGTCGCCGCAGAGGCAGTCGCCACAGCGCATCTCCGATTCGCTGGCGACGAAGTCCGCCGAGAGTCCTTCGTGCGTCAACAGATAAAGCGTCTCGGTATCGGCGGTGTACAGGCGCACTGCCCCCGCATCCGCCGCCAGTGCGGCACGGATCCGGCCGAGGAAGCCCTGGCAAAGTGCCTCGATCGGCGCCGGCTCACTGAGAAACGCAGTGATCTCGTACAGGATGCCCAGTTCCTGATTGCGTTCGGCGAGGCTCCACGTCTTGGCCACGACCCGCTGCTCCAGCGTGCCATAGACCGCCTGCAGGTGTCCGGCCATCTCGTTGAAGCCGTTTGCCAGCTCTCCCAGTTCGTCGTCGGTCTTGACCGGCAGACGAATCGCCAGATCGTTGCTGGCCATCCGCCGGATGCCGGCGTGCAATTCGCTGACCGGCCGAATCACCAGCAGCATGAAGAAGCGGATCAGGAGTACCGTCCCCAGCGCAGCCAGGACGATCAGCCCCGCCTGCACCGTGCGCAGGAAACGGGTGCTCGCGGCATAGTCGTGCTCCATCGCCAGAACGAGATCGTTGATGCTCCCGACAAAAGCGTCCAGCTCGCCGTCGAAGCGATCGAGCGCAGTCTGCCGCGGGGCCGGACCCTGACCCAGAAAACCCACGACCAGCGGCCGTACCGTCGTCCGCCAGGCAGCCTCGACCGCAAGTAGCTTGCGCTGGACAGCTGCTTCGCGCGGCGCGGCCATCGGTCGCTCAGGATCCCCCTGCTGCAAGTCCCGCAGGACAAGGTCGAAGCGTTCCACTTCATCCTGTAGACGGGCAGCCATCGCCGCGGCCGCGGCGCGGTTGTCCAGCCCGCGCGACATCAGGTGCGCCATGCGATAGGCGCGCATGCGCTGGCTCCCGGCGTCATTGATCGCCGCCGCCACGCCCTCCAGTTTCCAGGAGAGGTAGAGCGTCATGGCGATGGCCGACAGAGCCACCAGGAAGAAAACCAAGAGCATCCCGACGATCTTGCGCGAGAGCTTGCCAGGAAAGACGAACATCAATGCCTCGAACACGTGATGACCAGCACATTAGCCCCGGGGCCACGACAAATGCAAGCGTATGAGTCAAGGGGCAAAAAAAGCCCACCGGCTTGCGCTGGTGGGCAAACGTCGCAGGAGGAGAGAGAGCTTGCGACGGTGGAGACAACCGGCTCAGGCGGCGCTGCGAACGCCAGGGGAAACCAGGGACATCAGCGATGCTCCCGGCGCGGCCGAAACAAAGTCACGACGTGAAAAGGCGGGAGTCGACTCCGGCGGGAGTTTCTTGTCTTCCAAGGCTTGCTCCTTGATTGCGCGAATCGAAAAACCGAATGGGCGCCACACTCATGCCACAAGATCACGGCAGCACAGGTGGACGCCGTTGTCCACCGAACCCATCAAACTGATCGGGCCCTTGCCCGGCCGCCATTGACCGTGCGTTTCAAGATAGCCAACGCAATGGTCGTGCCAAGCCCATTCGAACGAATCGATCCTTTGTAACCACGTGATATTTGGCACGTTTTTCCGGATCCCGGGGAGGCGGGCGCACCGCCGGCATGCACTGCTGCGGTGCAGCATGCCAACCTGCCTGCACAAAAAGAGGGATCTCAGACCAGGATGCGCACCAAGCATGCCACTTGGCAGGCAAGCTACCGGCCAGCTGCTTCGAGCGCCGCAGTGGCCATGGCCTGGATGACAATCTCGTTCTCGCCGATGGCATCGCCCAGTGAAAATTGCACCTGCGGCCAGGTTGACCGCAACTGGCTGATCATTGCCGGCACATCGCGCTTGAGATGCCCACCCTGGGCGATGAACATCGGCACCACGACGATTTTCGCGGCGCCGGCGGCAACCAGCGCGGCCGCGCAGTCATGCAGGTTGGGTGCCATGAATTCAAGAAACGCCAGTTCGACCTGTACGCCACCCAGGCGCTTGCGAATCGCCGCCTGCACACGGCGCATCGGGCTGGCCCATTCCGGGTCGCGGGCACCGTGGGCGAAGAGAATCAGGGCAGTGGTCATGGATCATCATTCCGAAGGCGTTGCTGATTATCCCGCCCGCGACGCGGTATTGCCAGCACGGCGCCAGGCGAGCGCCACCAGCGTGACCAGACAGAAAGCCGCACCGGCGTAAAAAGTGAATGCCGCCCCCTGGCTATCCCAGAGCAGACCGGCAACCAGGCTGGCCACCAGCATCGCCAGCCCGCTGACCAGATTGAAGAAACCGAAAGCGGTGCCGCGCAGGTCGGCCGGCGCAGTATCGGCAACCATCGTCGCCAGCAGGCCCTGGGTCATGCCGAGGTGAATACCCCACAGCGCCACGCCGCCGAGCAAGGTGCTCCAATGGGTACTGGCCGCCAGAACCAGATCGGCAGCGATCAGCACAAGGAGCCCGCCGGCAAGCAGGCGGGAATGGCTGACACGGTCGGAGAGCTTGCCGAAAGGATAGGCCGCCAGCGCGTAAACGATGTTCATCGCGACCATGACCAGCGGCACGAGCGCCAGCGCAATGCCGATCTGCTGCGCACGCAGGACGAGAAAGGCCTCGCTGAAACGGGCCAGAGTAAACAGTCCGCCGACCCCGACCACCCACCAGTAGGCGCCGCCCAGCCGGCGCAGGTTGTCGCGGCGGATCGGGTTGCTGCGTTGTTCCGGCAGGGGCTTTTCGGGTTCCCGAACGCCCAGCCAGAGAAGGCCGACGGCGAGCAGGCCGGGGATCACGGCGACCCAGAATACCGCCCGAAAATCATCGGCCCAGAGCAGCATCAGGCCGGTCGCGAGCAGCGGACCGACGAAGGCGCCGACCGTGTCGAGCGACTGGCGCAGACCGAAGGCCGCCCCACGAATTTCCGGCGGCGCGATGTCGGCGATCAGCGCATCGCGCGGGGCGCCACGCACGCCCTTGCCAATGCGGTCGAGCAGACGGGCGGCAAGGACGAACCCGGTCCCCGAGGCCAGCGCGAAGACCGGCTTGGTCAGCGCCCCCAGCGCGTAGCCGAAGACCGCCAGCCCCTTGCGCCGGCCGAGGTAATCGCTGAGCGCGCCCGAGAACACCTTGACCATCAGCGCCGTCGCCTCGGCCAGCCCTTCGATCAGGCCGACCACCAGCGCGCTGGCGCCCAGGGTGGTGACCATGAACAACGGCAGCAGGCTGTGGATCATCTCCGAGGAGATATCCATCAGCAGGCTGACGAAGCCAAGCACCCAGACCCCCGATGGAATCTGCCCCAGCGCTGACCTTGGCGCGAAACTCATGTCAGCCCCGCCCTAGTGCAGCATTTTGAGCAACAGAACGAAGTTGACCGCGAGCGAGGCGGCAGCGACGATTTTCCACAGCATGAGCGGGTTGCGCTGGACCAGCGGTTGCCGGCTGGGCGCGGCAAGCGGCCGGCTGGCACCGCGTTCGAGAGCCAGCAAGAATTCCTCTGCGGTTTCAAAGCGCTCGTTCGCGTTGCGGGCGACGGCCTTGAGCAGGATGTTCTCGAGCCAGCCGGGAATTTCCGGGCGCCAGCGGGTCGCTCGGACAGGCTCGCCGAATTTCGGCTTCTGGAAGGGTTCGATCTCGCCATAGGGATACTTGCGGGTCAGCAGGTGGTAGAGCGTAACACCCGCGGCGTAAAGATCGAAGCCCGGCGCCGGCGGCGCATCTGCAAGGAGTTCGGGTGCCATGTACGATGGCGTTCCGGCCTGGCCGACGGGGTCGTTGGCCTTCCGCTCGCCGTGGCTGAGCGCGACACCGAGGTCGAGGATGCGCAACGTGCCATCCTGCCCAAGATGGATGTTGGCCGGCTTGATATCACGATGGACGATATCGAGCCGGTGCAGCAGGGCAATGCCCTTTAGTAGCGTGATACCCAGGCGCACGACTTCTCCGACCGGGAAATGCTGATCGGCATCGAGCCGCGCCTGCAACGTGGCGCCGGCATGCCAGGTCATCAGGTAGTACAGGCCACTTCTTTCATCGGACGGCACAACCTGCGGAAAGTGCGGAGAAAGCACCCGTCGCGCCCGCCATTCCTCCATCAGCAGCGCGGCGCTGGCGCCGGCATCGCCTTGCAGCGCCGGCTGCAGTGTCTTGAGCACAAGCTGCTGGCCATTGCGCAGGTCGCGCACGCGGTAGAGCAACGTCTCACGGGAATCGTGCAGCACCTCCTCGACGACCAGCCCATCGATCTCATGCCCGACCTTGAGGCGATGCGGCAAGGGCAGGCTGGCGGCGCTCTCGAGGCTGTCGCGCAGGCTCGCCCGCGGCAGGGCCTGCACGTCGATGACCACCGTCGTCGCGTTGTCGTTCCCGCCGTGGGCCAGCGCCAGGCTGGTCAGCGCGGCAGCGGCGGCCTGCGGCTCGGGATGGTCGAGCAGCACCTCGGCCAGCAGCGCATCGGGCAGCACGCCCCAGACGCCGTCGGAAACCAGCAGGAAGCGATCATTCAACGCCAGCTCGCCGTCGGCAAAGTCCATCAACACGCGCGGGTCGAGGCCGACGGCGCGCGACAGCACGTTCTTGAGCTCCGGATGTTCCCAGGTGTGGTCGACGGACAGCGCGGCCAGCCGCCCTTCCTGCATCCGGTAGATCCGGCTGTCGCCAATATGCGCCGTGTAATAGCGTCGACCGCGCAAGACCAGCGCCGACAGCGTCGTCGCCATTCCCGCCAGTTCGGCATTGCGGCCTGCTTCGGCGATGACCCAGCGGTTGAGCGCCGTCGTCACCGTCTCGATGGCGCGCGGCACGCTCCAGGTGTCGGGCGTCGCGTAGTAGTCGGCGAGCAGGCCGCGCACCGTGTATTCCGCCGCCTCGCGGCCGCCCTTGTGGCCGCCGATGCCATCGGCGACGGCGGCGATGATGCCCTTGTTTTCAAGCTCCTGGCCAGCGGGGGTGGCGAGGCCGCAAAAATCCTCGTTCCGCTCGCGCGGGCCGGTCAGCGAGGCGTAGCCGACAGCAACTTGCAATGGCATGACATGGTCCGCAGAAGAAGGCGGGGAAGCCATCTGGCTGCCCCGCCCCGCAACTCTACGTCAGATCCTGGCGGCCGTCAGGTGGCTGGCGCCCCAAGTGGTGCGCCAGCGAGTCTTGA
>Ga0268298_10005888_pt1 | contig 11319 bp, 13 predicted proteins | sample WWTPWeurt_MetaG_FD_194462 | JGI IMG/M metagenome (GOLD analysis project Ga0268298, IMG submission 194462) | Activated sludge microbial communities from WWTP in Nijmegen, Gelderland, Netherland - WWTP Weurt | ecosystem: Engineered > WWTP > Aerobic digester > Activated sludge | place... | reverse complement strand
TCCCACCAATCGCAAAGCGATTGGTGGGAAGTCCGCCGATAAGCCGGGTTCTGTCGTGGGCAACCATTCCTCTGGGACCGCCGTTACCGACGGCCTCTAGCAGCCTACCCGGGAGCGACGCGGGCCGCGCCAATGCTCCCCTATTTGGCCTTGCTCCGGATGGGGTTTGCCATGCCGTCCGTGTTGCCACGTCCGCGGTGAGCTCTTACCTCGCCATTTCACCCTTGCCTGTGCCTTGCGGCCATCGGCGGTATCTTTCTGTTGCACTTTCCGTCGCCTTGGGTCTTTCGACTTGCTGCGCCCGGCCGTTAGCCGGCATCCCGCCCTGTGGAGCCCGGACTTTCCTCCAATCGATTGCGCGATCAGCGGTTGCCTGGCGAACTTCCCGGGGGCATTGTACGCGCCGGGCGAAACTGGCGCGTGTCATCGTAGTAATCCGGCTGTTCGTTGTCCGCCGCGGCACCGGGGATGCCGAGCAGCGGCAAGGGCTGCCAGTCGCGTGGGGAAAAATCATCGCTGACGAAACGTGCCGCGAGGCGCGCGTCGAGCGCAGCCAGGGCAGCCAACGCCGGCAAGCCCAGCCAGGTCACATCGACTTCGACGAACAACGCCTTGCCGCAGAGGCCGATGAAGGGCATCGCCAGTGCGTCATGGCTGGCGTGACCGAAGACGATGAAGCGGGTGCTGTGCAGCAGCTCGTCGCGCCGCTCGACGAAAACCTCGCGCCAGCGATGTTCGCCCAGCGCCCGCCACAGATCCGGCGCCGTGCCCGCAACGACGACACCGCATTCGTCGAACTGCGTCAGCGCGTCGCGCAGGGTGCCGCGTCCGGTGCTGCCGGCCGTTCGCGCCAGCACCAGGGAGTCATGGTGGCGCCGGTTGAGCGCCGCCTTGCTGCGCGGGAAGGCGAGCCAGATCAGCGCATTGAACAGATCATGCCGGTTGCCGGGACGCGTGGCGATCGTGCCCTCGCGGTAAGCACGCTCCTCGTAGCCCCGGTCGTCCGCGACGGGCCGGACAAAGCGCAGGGAAGCACCGCTGCCGCTGACCAGCGCACACCGCGCGGCAAGCTCATTCAAGACATCGAGATCAGGAACCCCGTCGGCCAGCCACGGCGCCAGAAAAGCCGACAGCGGATGCAAGGCCGGAACGTCATGCAGCGCAGTAGCCCCTTGCGGGAAGGTGCTCACGTCACGGCGGTCAGGCGAATTGCCAGGCCACCGTTTCCCCCGCGCGCAGCGGCACCAGCCGGTCGCCGGGGAGGTAATCAATGCTGGCCGGAACCGCCATCGCCTCGCGCCGCAGGGTGATCTTCTCCGTGTTGCGCGGCAGCCCGTACCAATCGGGGCCGAAGAAGCTGGCGAAGGCTTCCAGCTTGTCCAGCGCCCCCGCCGCACCGAATACCTCGGCATACAACTCGATGCCGGCATGCGCGGTGTAGCAACCGGCGCAGCCGCAAGCCGCCTCCTTGGTACTTTGTCCGTGCGGCGCCGAATCGGTGCCGAGGAAGAACTTCGGGTTGCCCGAGATCGCCGCGGCGACCAGCGCCTGGCGGTGGCTTTCGCGCTTCAGCACCGGCAGGCAGTAATTGTGCGGACGGATGCCGCCGGCGAAGATCGCGTTGCGGTTGAGCAGCAGGTGATGCGCGGTCAGGGTACCCGCCACATTGGGACCGTGTTCCAGCACGAAGGTTATGCCGTCGCGGGTGGTGATGTGTTCGAGCACCAGCTTCAACTTCGGAAACTCGCGCAGCAGCGGCCGCAATACGCTATCGATGAACACCGCCTCGCGATCGAAGATGTCCACCGCCGGGTCCGTAACTTCGCCATGCACCAGCAGCGGCACGCCAAGCTGCTCCATGCGCGCCAGCGTCGCCGCGCATTTCTTCAGGTCGCTGACGCCGGCGTCCGAATTGGTGGTGGCGCCGGCGGGATAAAGCTTGATCGCATGGACGAAGCCGCTGGCCTTCACCGCGTCGATTTCCGCCGCAGGCATGTTGTCGGTCAGATACAGGGTCATCAAGGGCGTAAAACTCATCCCTGCCGGTAGCGCCGCGAGAACCCTGTCGCGATAGGCCGCCGCCAGCGCCACCGTGGTCACCGGCGGCTTCAGGTTAGGCATGACGATGGCGCGGGCGAAACGGCGCGCCGTGTCGGGCAGCACGGCAGCCAGCGCGGCACCATCGCGCAGGTGCAAATGCCAGTCGTCGGGGCGGGTCAGTGTCAGGATTTGCATGGGCGAATTATACGGGGCCGTCTTTCAGTTCCAGTGCCCGCGCGTAGAGTGCGTTCTTCGGCTGACCGGTGATTTCGGCGGCGAGCTTGGCCGCCTGCTTGACCGGCAGTTCGGCGAGCAAGGCAACCAGCACACGCTCGGTTTCGACGTCCATGCCCTCGCGCGGCGGCGGAGCGGACACCACCAGCACGAATTCGCCGCGCTGGCGATTGGCATCGGCCGCGAGCCAGGCCGGGGCGTCGGCCAGCGGCATGCGCTCGATCTCCTCGAACAGCTTGGTCAATTCGCGGGCGATGACGATCTCGCGCTGCGGCTCCAGCAGTTCGGCCAGTTCGTCCACGGTTTCAACCACCCGGTGTGGCGCCTCGTAGAACACCAGCGCCGCGTCTACGGCCCCCAGCTCCCGGATCGCCGTGCCGCGGGCGCCGACTTTTGCGGGCAGGAAGCCGACGAAGAGGAAACGCGGCTCGCTCAGCCCCGCCGCCGACAGCGCTGCGATTGCGGCATTCGGCCCCGGCAGGGGGATCACGCGGAAGCCCGCGGCGCGCACTGCGGCGACCGCACGCGCACCGGGATCGGAAACTCCGGGCGTGCCGGCGTCGGACACCAGCGCCACAGCCTTGCCTTCGCCCAGCAGGCGCACCAGCTTTTCGGCGGCCTCGTTTTCGTTGTGCTGGTGCAGCGCCAGGGTCGGCACCTTGATGCCGTGGTGGTCGAGCAGGTGCCGGGCGTGGCGCGTGTCCTCGCAGGCGACCAGATCGACGCCGCGCAGGGTTTCCAGCGCACGCAGGCTGATGTCGCCGAGATTCCCGATCGGCGTGGCGACGACATACAATGCATTTTCCATGTCCGGCATTCTTGCACAGTCCAAAGGCGCGGCCGGCGAACAGCTGGCCGCCGATTACCTGCAACGCCGGGGACTCACGCTGGTCGAGCGCAATTTCCGCGTCCGCGGCGGCGAGATCGACCTGGTCTGCCGCGACGGCAGGACCACGGTGTTCGTCGAAGTGCGCCTGCGCAGCCGCGGCGATTTCGGCGGCGCCGCTGCCAGCATCACCGCCGCCAAGCAGGCGCGCCTGATCCTCGCGGCGCGGCACTGGCTGCTGCGCCACGGCGAAACGCCGTGCCGCTTCGACTGCATCCTGCTCGACGGCCTCGAACCGGAAAACATCGAATGGCTGCGCGATGCCTTCAATGCTGACTAGATTATTGCTGCCGCTCGGCTTCGGCCTCGCCGTCAGCCTTGGCGCGCTGGCCGCCGAGGTCCGCATCCTGGTGCAAAGCTCGCCGCTGGCGGGCTTTCAGTACCACGCGGGCGAAACCCTGTGGCAGGACATGCGCGCAGGCGACCGGCTGGCGCTGGTGCGCGAAGCCGACAACCCGCATGACGGCAACGCGGTGCGCGTCGAGTGGCGCGGGCAGAAGCTGGGCTACCTGCCGCGCGCCGAAAACCGCGCCGTCGCGGCGGCGCTGGACCGCGGCGAGCCGGTGGACGCCCGCATCGCGAAATTGCGCGAACACCGGAACCCATGGCAGCGGGTGCTGATCGAAGTATTTGTTGTACTCTAGGCGCCCTGTTCCGGCCTCGAACCGGGGCCCGGCAGGCTATCCTGAACCGACAACCTCAACCGACGCAGCAAGACTCTTTCCATGTCAATCGCGCAACGCATCCAGCAACACTTCGAGGACAGCGCCCAGGTCAAGCTCGCTGCGCTGGCCGCCATGGCCGCGCCGATCGAAGCTGCCGCGCGTCGCATGGTGCACAGCCTGGCGGCCGGCGGCAAGGTGATGGCCTGCGGCAACGGCGGTTCGGCCGCGGATTCGCAGCACTTCGCCGCCGAAATGCTCAACCGCTTCGAGAAGGAACGCCCGCCGCTGGCGGCGATCGCGCTGACCACCGATACTTCGACCCTGACCTCGATCGCCAACGACTATCGCTACGAAGACGTCTTCGCCAAGCAGGTCAGGGCGCTGGGCAAGCCCGGCGACGTGCTGCTGGCCATTTCGACCTCGGGCAATTCGCCCAACGTGATCGAAGCCATCCGCGCCGCCCAGGCGCACGGCATCGCCGTGGCCGCGCTCACCGGCAAGCAGGGCGGCGCGATCGCCGCACTGCTTGGTCCCCATGACATTCACCTTTGCGTGCCGGCCGAGCGCACCGCGCGCATCCAGGAAGTCCACCTGTTGACCATCCACTGCCTGTGCGATGCCATCGACGCATTGATACTGGGAGAAACAGCATGAACCAACGAACCGACACCGCCACGAAAATCGCCAGGCTCGCCGCACTGGTCATCTGCATTCCGCTGCTCGCCGGCTGCGTCGGGGCAGCCGTGGTCGGCGCCGGAGCCGGCGCCCTGATGATCGCGGACCGCCGCGCTTCGGAAACCTATATCGCCGACCAGGGCCTGGAACTGCGCGCCAACAGCCGCATCAGCGACAAGTACGGCGACAAGGTGCATGTCAATGCGACCAGCTACAACCGCATGATGCTGCTGACCGGCGAGGTGCCCACCGCGGAGATCAAGGCCGACGTGGAAAAGATCGCGGCCGGCGTGCCCGACGTCAAGTCGATCGCCAACGAACTGGCCATTGCCGGGCCGTCCAGCTTCGGCGTTCGCAGCAACGATTCCTACATCACGTCCAAGGTCAAGGCGCGCTTCATCGATGCCGGGAAGTTTTCCGCCAACGTGGTCAAGGTGGTGACCGAGGCCGGCGTGGTTTTCCTGCTCGGCATCGTCACCCAGGGCGAAGCCGATGCGGCGGTCGAGATCGCCCGCACCACCGGCGGCGTGCTCAAGGTGGTCCGCGTGTTCGAGATCATCAGCCCGGAACAGGCCGCGGCAATGAACAAGGTCGTCGCGCCGGCGACCCAGCAAACCAAGCCGGCGCCCGGCAAGTAGGAGCGGCATCGCTTGGCCTGCCCGTCGCCGGCCTTCGAGGCCAAGATTGTCGATCCCGCCGACCTCGCCGGTCGCGTCGCCCGCCTGCCGCGGCCGCTGGTATTCACCAACGGCTGCTTCGACATCCTGCACCGCGGCCATGTCACCTACCTGGCGCAGGCCCGTGCGCTGGGTGCCGCGCTGGTCGTCGCAGTCAATTCCGACGCTTCGGTCAGGCGCCTGGGCAAGGGCGACGACCGCCCGGTGAACCCGTTGGCCGACCGCATGGCGCTGCTGGCCGCGCTCGAATGCGTGAGCCTGGTGACCTGGTTCGACGAGGACACGCCGCTGGCACGCATCCTCGAATGCCGGCCCGAGGTGCTGGTCAAGGGCGGCGACTGGCCGGTCGAAAGGATTGTCGGCTACCGGGAAGTCAGTGACTGGGGCGGCAGCGTGCACTCCATTCCCTTCATTCACCAGCGCTCGACCACGGCGCTGATGGAGAAGATTCGCAAGCTCTGAGGGCCAATCGTTGAGCGGGCATCAGCCCGCCGGGTTGCGGCAAAAAGGCCGGCTGCAGTCGGCCCCCCGCAGCCAATGAGAAAGTCGGCGCTGGCGCTACGGCGGCTCAGGGCAACGTTTGGCGCACGATGATCTCCCGCACCAGGTCGATATGCACGCGCAGGGTGTAGAGCATGTCGGTGAACGCCAGCGGCGTGCGGATCGTGCTGGCATCCTTCTCGATGGCGTCGAGTTTCCCCAGCCACTCGTCGCGCGTGTGCAGGCCGGGGGTTTCATTGACTTGATTTTCGAGGAACTTCAATTCACCGTAGCGCCGGTAGATGCGCGAGCGCACCCGCCAGCCGTAGATCAGCGGCGCAAAGCGGATCAGCGGGAACAGTACGACGATCATCGGCAACAGCATCACTACCGTGCGATCGATCAGCGTTGCCGCCCAGAATGGCAGATAGCGCTGCAGGAAAGGTTTGCCGGACTTGTAGTAGCGCCCGGCTTCCGGCGACAGCGGAAACTCGCCGTGCCCGGCGCGGGGAAACTCGTCGGGTTTCTGGAATACGCCCGGTTCGCCATGGACCTCATCCGCGGCCTGCATCAGCAGATCGATCAGGGCCGGATGCGTGTCCTCCCGCGCCAGCAGGGTCGCCATCGGCGACACCAACTGGATATCGCTCGGCGGAATATCCTGCGGCAGGTCGATGACCCCGCGCGGCAATACGAGGCGCGTCAGGTACGGAAAGCGCCGCGTGTAGGCATCGGCGCGCGCCAGGCTCATCAGGCGCACGCCCGGTGCGTAGAGCAGGGACCAGACCAGGGAAGACTGCGTCGGTCCGACCACGAATACCGCGTCAATGTCGTTCTTCTGCAGCCGCCCCATCAGTTCCAGGCCGCCGACTTCGATCAGTTTCGAGTTCTTCGCATCGATGCCGTTCGCCGCCAGGAGTTCCATCGCCAGATGCCGCGTACCGCTGCCGGGGCCGCCCACCGCGATACGCTTGCCCTTGAGGTCGAGCAGGTTGTCGGTCCTGCCCAAGGCCGCCTCGCGGTAGAAAATCCATAGCGGCTCGTGATACATGTCGCCCAGCGAAAACAGTCCATCATCTTCGTTGGGACGCGCCGTGCCGGCCTGGATGAACGCAACATCGACCCCGAACGCCGGATCGCGCAGGCGCGCCAGGTTTTCCGTTGACCCGGCGGATGGCTTCGCCACCAGCGTAATGCCGTAGCGCGCCAGCACGTCCTTGTAGCGGGCGGCGAAGATCTGGTAGGCGCCGCTGTCGCCACCGGTGCTGATCACCAGCTGATCGGGCGGCGCCGGCTTGATGAACTGCGCCGCCAGCCAGAATGCGCCGATCGCCAGGAACAGGGACGGCAGCGCGACGAACACGATGTCGCGCCAGGAAATCAGCTTGAGTTTTTCAGCCATCTTCATTGGACGGAACCCGTCTGGCGAACATCCCGGAAGCCTGCGTAACGCCGCCGGTGACCCGGCGTCCGGGGTTCCACGGCGATCCCCGCAGTGTCATCCTGCCTGGAGGCTAGAACGGAATATCGTCCTCGAAGTCATTGAAGTTGCCGCCGGCCGGCTGCGCCGCGGGGCGATTGCCGCCGCCAGCGGAGCCCGCGCCGGCGCCCTCGCGCGGCGGTGCGTCGCTCATGCCCTGGCGGCCGCCGAGCATCTGCATGCGATCGCCGCGGATTTCGGTCGAGTAGCGGTCCTGGCCCTCCTTGTCCTGCCATTTGCGGGTACGGATGGATCCCTCGACATAAATCTGCGAACCCTTCTTCAGGTACTGCCCGCACACTTCCGCCTGCCTGCCGAAGAAGCTGACGCGATGCCACTCGGTGGCCTCCTGCTTGTTGCCGTCCTTGTCCTTCCACGTATCGGTGGTGGCGATGCGGATGTTGGCCACCGCCTCGCCGCTGGGCAGATAGCGCATCTCCGGGTCCGCGCCGAGATTGCCCACCAGAATTACCTTGTTCACAGATGCCATGTCACCTTCTCCTCAGGGTTTGCTTTCAAGTATGCCATGCGTGGATGGTGCCGTCGCGGCTGCCGTTCGCCGCACGGGCACCGGCGGCATGGTGGCCGCCGCCGCCAGCCAGAGCGCGGCCATTGCCGCGCCGCCGACAAACACCGCGCCCGCATCGTAATTCTTTACCAGCCAGCCGCCCAGGGCGCCGCCGGTAAACAGGCCGAGGGCCTGGGTGGTGTTGTAGACCCCCAGGGCCGCGCCCTTGGCACTGGGCGGTGCAATGCGCGAAATCAGCGAGGGCAGCATGGCTTCGAGGATGTTGAAGGCGACGAAGAAGCTCAGCAGGCCGCCGGCCACCACCGCGAAACTCGTGCTGCCGAAGCCCATCACCAACAAGGTAAGGAGCAACAGGCCGATGGCGGAGACGAACACCGGCTGCACCTTGTTGCGCTTCTCGGCGAGGATGATCGCCGGCACCATCAGGACGAAGGAGGCCAGCACCGCCGGCAGGTAGATCTGCCAGTGCGAAGCCAGCGGCAGGCCGCCATAACGGACCAGCAGGCCGGGCACCACGACGAACATCGCCATCTGCACCATGTGCAGGGTAAAGATGCCGAAGTTCAGCCGCAGCAACTGGGTATCGAGCAGCACTTCGCGAAACGGCGGTTTCGGTCCGCCCGGCAGCGGCGGTGCCGGCGGCACCACGTGGGTCACCAGGCCGATGGCGGCGAGCGCCAGGATTGCCGTCAGCCAGAAAATCCCGCCCATGCCGATCGCCGCGTACAGCGCGGGTGCGGCGACCAGCGAGATGGCGAACACCAGTCCGATCGAGGAGCCGATCATCGCCATGACCTTGGTGCGGTGCTGTTCGCGCGTCAGGTCGGCGGCCAGCGCGGTGACCGCCGCCGAGATCGCCCCCGCGCCCTGCAGGACGCGACCGAGGATGGTCCACCAGATGTCGGTCGCCAGGGCGGCCACGGCCGAACCGAAGGCAAACAGCAGCAAGCCGGTGATGATGACCCGTTTGCGACCATAGGTGTCGGCGGCCATGCCGAAGGGAATCTGGAACATCGCCTGGGTCAGGCCGTAGGCGCCGAGCGCAATGCCGACCAGGGTCAGGTCGTCGCCGCCGGGAATGGTCTGGGCATGGATCGCGAACACCGGCAGGATCAGGAACAGCCCGAGCATGCGCAGCGCGAAGATCGAGGCGAGGGATACGCCGGCGCGCTTTTCGTCGCGGCTCATGCCGTCGGGCGTGGGAGATAGCATGGGATTCAGGAGCTTGGCGGCAAGGTGAGGTCGTCCGGCATGATCAAGTCCAGGGGATGGCGACCCTGCCGGCGGTAAACGTGGAAGTCGCGATCCAATGTACACAACGGACCGGGTTGTGTCTCGGCCAGACGCACCATGCAGGCGTCGGCCAGCGTCATCGGCAGGTCTGCGTAGCGCTGCATCAGGGCCGCGATCGCGGCAGCATCCCGCTCGATGCCTACCCCGATGCGAAATACGCCCTGTGCCAGCTTGTTCAGCACCCGCGTTGGCGACACCCCGGCACGCGCCAGAAGAAAGCAGCTTTCAGCCAGCACAGGTTCGCAGGTCGTCACGGGGGCAATGAATGAAGCGAACTGGCTGACGGCCCAGGCGTGAAAACGGTCCGTGGGACAGAAATAGGCAACCAGAGGCCCGGTATCAAGCAGTACGCCGCGTTGCATGCAGTTAGCGGCCGAAGCCGTCCAGATGCGACGGATTGACCGAATAATCCGGCGGCGTCGGCTCCGCCACGCCGCAACAATCCTGCATCAGGTCATGCAGCGAAGCCGGGGGTGGAACGGCCGACGGCGCGTCGGGCTGATCCAGCACGCGGCGCAGGCCATCCTCGACCAGGTCCTTCAACTTGCGACCGCGCAAGGCCGCCTCCGCCTTGGCGCGACGGAACAGTTCATCGGAGAGGTCAATGGTCGTTCGCATAAACGCATTAAAGCATAAATATGCAAAACCTGGCAAGGGGGAACAAAAAAGTCGGCGGTGGCGGTACGGCGACCCTGCCACGACAGGGGAAACCGCACGTTGGCTATCGAATCCCCGGCGGGGTATATTCTCCGGTTCCCCCAACATCGCAGCATGCATCATGGAATACATCAAGATTCGCGGCGCGCGAACGCACAACCTGAAGAACATCAACCTCGACCTGCCGAGGAACCGCCTGACGGTAATCACCGGCCTGTCCGGCTCGGGCAAGTCCTCGCTGGCCTTCGACACGCTCTACGCCGAGGGCCAGCGGCGCTACGTGGAATCGCTCTCGGCCTACGCGCGGCAGTTTCTGCAACTCATGGAAAAGCCCGACGTGGACCTGATCGAGGGCCTCTCGCCGGCAATCTCGATCGAGCAGAAGGCCACCAGCCACAACCCGCGTTCCACCGTCGGCACCGTCACCGAGATCCACGACTACCTGCGCCTGCTCTACGCCCGCGCCGGCACGCCGCACTGCCCCGATCACGACCTGCCGCTGGAAGCCAACAGCGTCTCGCAGATGGTCGATCACGTTCTCGCCCTGCCCGAGGACACAAAACTGATGATCCTCGCCCCGGTGGTGGCCAACCGCAAGGGCGAGCAGCTCGACCTGTTCGCCGAACTGCGGGCGCAGGGCTTCGTCCGTCTGCGGGTAGATGGCACCGTGCATGACATCGACACATTGCCGAAGCTGGCCAAGACGCACAAGCACACCATCGACATCGTGGTGGATCGGATCAAGGTGCGCCCCGACGTGCGCCAGCGCCTGGCGGAAAGCTTCGAGACCGCGCTGATGCACGCCGAAGGCCGCGCCCTGGCGGTGGAAATGGACACCGGCCGCGAATACCTGTTCTCCTCGAAGTTCGCCTGCCCGGTGTGCAACTACGCCTTGCAGGAACTGGAACCGCGCCTGTTTTCCTTCAACAACCCGATGGGCGCCTGCCAGAAGTGCGACGGCCTCGGCCAGATCCAGTTCTTCGATCCGGCGCGCGTCGTCGCCTATCCGCACCTGAGCCTCGCCGCCGGCGCCATCAAGGGCTGGGACCGGCGCAACCAGTTCTATTTCCAGATGCTGGAGTCGCTCGCCGCACATTACGGCATCGACACCAATGTGCCCTTCGAAAAGCTCCCCGTGGCGACCACCGACATCGTGCTTTACGGCTCGGGCAAGGAGCAGATCAAGTTCAGGTACCTGAACGAGAAAGGCACCCGCTTCGACCGCACACATGCCTTCGAGGGCATCATCCCCAGCCTCGAACGTCGCTACCGCGAGACCGATTCGATGGCGGTGCGCGAGGAACTGGCGAAATACCTCAACAACAAGCCCTGCCCCGAATGCGCCGGCGCCCGCCTGCGGCGCGAGGCCCGCCATGTCTTCGTCGGCGGCAAGACCATCACCGAGATCAGCCGCCTCTCGCTGATCCACTGCCGCGACTTCTTCAACCTGCTGCAACTCACCGGCCACAAGGCCCAGGTCGGCGAAAAGATCCTCAAGGAGATCACCGCCCGGCTGTCCTTCCTGATCAACGTCGGCCTTGACTACCTCTCGCTCGACCGTTCGGCGGAAACGCTTTCCGGCGGCGAGGCGCAGCGCATCCGCCTGGCTTCACAAATCGGCTCCGGCCTCACCGGCGTGATGTACGTGCTCGACGAGCCCAGCATCGGCCTGCACCAGCGCGACAATTCGCGCCTGCTGGAAA
>Ga0268298_10005887_pt1 | contig 11321 bp, 9 predicted proteins | sample WWTPWeurt_MetaG_FD_194462 | JGI IMG/M metagenome (GOLD analysis project Ga0268298, IMG submission 194462) | Activated sludge microbial communities from WWTP in Nijmegen, Gelderland, Netherland - WWTP Weurt | ecosystem: Engineered > WWTP > Aerobic digester > Activated sludge | place: Netherlands... | reverse complement strand
GACGCTGTCGGCGGTGAAGAGCCAGGCGCTGTTGGCGTTGGCCTCGCTGCGCTCGACGCCGGAGCGGGCCGCCTCGATCAGGGTCAGCGCCTGCGGCAGGTGGGCCCGGTAATAGGTGCACTCCCAGAGCGCGGCCGCGAGGGGCAGCGCGGCGCGGTCCGCCTTGTCGACGTGGTTGCGGCCACCCTCCGTCGGCAGAGCGGCGCAGGGTGCGTCGGGGGGGCCATGGCAGGCCTGCTGGTCGAAGGCGCGGACGAGGCTGTCGGGGCAGATGCAGCGGTAGTGCCGCGTCTCACCGACCGGCGCCGTGCCCGCGACGCCGTCGCTGAGCCGCACCGTGATCTGGGCTCCGGGCCCGCTCGGGTTGAGGGCCCACAGCGGGTTGGTGCGGTCGCTCTCGCCCACGCCACCGCTTTGAGGGGCGCTGACGCGGAAGAGCTCCGTCGCCGTCGGCAGGCGACCGCCGAGCGCCGCGCAGGCCTGATGCGCCGCCGCCCAGGTGGCGAGCCCGCGCTCGGTGCCGTCCCACCGCTCGGCCCAGGCGTCGGTGATCTCGAGATTCAGGCCACCGCAGGTCGGGGCGCAGCGCTTCGCCCGGTTGCAGCGCGCGCTGCCGCAGTCCCCGTTGCCGGCGCAACCCTGACCCGCGTCGCACTTGGTGGAACAGCCTCCCCCGCAGTCGACGTCCGTTTCCGTGCCGTTCTTGAGGTGGTCCGTACAGCTCGCCGGCGCGGGCGCAGCGTCGATGCCGCCCCTGGCGTCGCGCCCGCCGTCGCGCGCTGGGCCGATCGACGCAGAATCGGTGAAGGAGAAGGGGCCGCGATCTCTTCGCCCTCCGGCGTCGACGCGAGCGTCTGAGTCCGTCGCCGCCGGGTTGCTGGAGGTGCAGCCCGCCCACGGCGCGGTAGAGACGACAACGACCACGAGCGCACTGCGTAGATGATGCTGGGCCACGGCTTCTGCTCCAAAACGCCCGCGCTGGCGAGGAGTCAAGTTGGGCTGGAAGTGCGCTCCCCGGTCAAGTCCTTTCCGGGCAGGCCAGGAGGGTGTCGACGGTAACCCCATCAGGCCACCGCAAGAGCCTTCTCGAAGGTGGGCGGGGCTTGCGCTGGTCGAGCGGTGCGCTCTGCGCTGCCAGGGCCGCGGGGGGCGAGGCGAGGCGAGGCGGGGCGGGGATGAGGATCGCTCGAGTCCAGCTCTATGTGGGGGAGCCGCTCGGCCGCTTCGGCTTGCTCCAGGGGCACCCCGTCGGCGCCGACCGACAGCAGGCCTTCTGGGCCGAGGCGCAGCGCCTCGGGCTGGACGCGCGTGCCGTCGTTTGTGCGCCGGCGCAGGCGACGCGGGAGCGGTTGGCACGCTTCCACACGCCGGCCTGTGTCGAGCGCGTGGCGCAGCGCTCGGCGCGCGGTCCGGGCCAGCCCCTTGCGATAGCTCACGGACACATGAGCCGCTCGCCTCGAGACGCCGAGCTTCGAGGCGAGCCGTGACGCGCTGCGCGCGAGGAGCTCGCCGCCCGCGGTGAGGAGCCCGGGACCGCGCGCGAAGAGCAGCCCCGTGAGCACCCGGTCGGGTCATTGCCTCCGCGAAGGGATGAGCAGATTGCCCAAGAGCAGCCCCGTGACGATGGCCACCGCGACCAGCAGCATCTGATACGCCGTCTCGACGCCCGAGACCACGTTGTTGGCCGACAGCGCGAACATGCTGCGCAGGCCAAGACTGCCGGGCAGGAGCAGCATCAGCGCCGGTGCCAGTACCGCGTTCGCCACCCTGCCGGACACGCGCGCCACGCTGTTGCAGGAGAGCGCCAGGAACAACGCGGCGAGGCTCGCCGCCAGCGGCACCCCCAAGGTGCCGACGGACGAGCGCTCGATCGCCTCTGCCGCGCCCCCCAGCACGACGACCCAGGGCAGCTCGCGCCAGGGCGTGCGAAACCAGACCCCGAGCCCGAGCAGGCCGAGGCCGATCGCCGCCACATCGACCCAGGGCGGCACGACGGGCAGCGCGACGAAGAGCGGCGCTGCGGCCAGGGCGAGCGTGAGCTTGCCGGCGAGCAGCACGCTCAAGCCCAGGAAGAGAATGACGGTGAGCGCGCCCATGCCGCGGGCCGTGCCGGCCACCAGGTGCCGCGCCGCGAGCTCGTCGAGCGCCACGGTGAACGCATAGCCTGGCAGCAGCAGCATCAACCCACCCAGGACGACGATGGCTGGCGAGGCCTCGACGACCCAGGCCGAGCCCGCGGAGGCGATCAGCGCGGCGACGCTGGCCGCCAGCGGATCGTGGAGACGCTGAGCTCGAGTCGCGCGGATGGCGCGCGTCAGGATGGCCACGAACAGGCCAATCAGCGCGGCGAGGAGCATCTCGCCGAAGCCGCCGCCGAAGAGCCGGCCCGCGGCGCCCGCGACCACGGCGCCGGCCGGGAGCTGCAACCACCAGGCGAGGCCGGGTTCGCGCTCGATCTCGCCCACGCGCTCCGCGGCCGCATCGATCGAGAGCGTGCCGGCTGCCACCTGTCTGCCGACCATGATCAGCTTCGATTGTCGAGACAGGTCCAGGCTTCCTGGATCGATGCGCACGATGACGGAGCGCGCCCTCGCGCTGGCGCGCCCGTCGTCGAACGAGGCCAAGAACGCGGTCGGCAGCGCGAGCATGTGCGACCTCAAGCCCAAGCGCTCGGCGACCCGACCCAAGAGCGACTCCAGGTGATGGCAAGCCATCCCTTGTCGGTGCAGGGCCTGGGCCAGCAGGACCACGAAGTCAGTCGGACCCGGGCCAGCGGCGGCCACGACCCGCTGCGCGTCTTCTTCGATGGCGGGGACCGGGTCCATGGTGTCGGCGTTTCTACTCGGTGAGCTGGTTGGCGCAGGCTGTCATCGCTTGGTATCCAAGGTCAACGCTGGCCCTATCACCAGGGCCTGGAGACGAAGCGGATGAACGCTGAAGCGCTGCGCGCGGCCTCGTGGCACCGACTCGACCCGGCTGCTGCCGCGGCGCTGCTCGAGAGCGACCCCCTGCGCGGGCTTGGTCAGGCGGAGGCCGTCGCGCGCCGCTCGCGCTTCGGCGCGAATGCGCTGGTCGAACGCGGAGGCAGATCCCCGTGGCGCCTGCTGTGGGACCAATTCGCGAGCGCGCTGGTGGCCGTGCTCCTCGTGGCAGCCGCCGTCTCCGCTGTGGTGGGAGGCCTCAAGGACGCCCTCGCCCTTCTCGCGATCGTGCTGCTCAACGCCGCCCTCGGCTTCATCCAGGAGTTCCGCGCCGAACGCGCGATGGCCGCGCGCTGGCCGCGACAGCTCTAATCGTGGTGGGTGCCATCTTCGGGCTCGGCGTACTGCTCGGCGCGAGCTGGCAGCTGATGTTCATGACCTCGGTGAGCATGGCGGTCGCCCTGATCCCCGAGGGCCTTCCCGCCGTCGTGACGATCGCGCTCGCCTTGGGCGCGCAACGCATGCTTCGCCGACGGGCGCTCATCCGGCGGCTGCCGACGGTGGAGACGCTCGGCTCGGTGACGGTCATCTGCTCGGACAAGACCGGCACCCTCACCGAGAACCGGATGACGGTGGCCGTGCTCGACCTGGCGGGTCACCGGGTCGATCTCTCAGCGGAGCTGAGTCGGGGGAAGCCCGGGGCGGCGACTGCGGCGGGCGAAGGGGCCTTGCTCCAGCAGGAGCCGGCGCTGGCCTTGCTGCTGCTGGGCGGGGCGCTCGCCAGCGACGCCGTCCTGCAGCCCGACCCCGCCAGGCCGGGTCGCCTCCGCGCCGTGGGCGATCCCACCGAGGGCGCGTTGGTCGTGGCCGCGCTGCGCTAGGGCTTGTCGCGCGAGCGTCTCGATGCGGCCTTCCCTCGAGTGGCCGAGGTGCCCTTCGACTCCGAGCGCAAGCGCATGACCACGGTGCACCGCGTCGCGGACGGCACGGCCTGGATCGGTGAGCGCGAGGGGCTCGCTCCCGGCATCCGCGTGGTGTTCACGAAGGGCGCGGTCGATAGCCTGCTCACGGTGAGCTCGCAGGTCTGGGACGGAGGCCGGGCCACCGCGCTCGACGAGGGGTGGCGCCAGCGGATCACGGCGGCCAACGATTCGCTCGCGCGCGAGGGCCTGCGCGTCCTCGGCGTGGCCTTTCGCTTCGCTCCTGGCAGCGACGCAGCGCGCAGCGAGCCACCGGAAGGGCTCGAGCGGGAGCTCGTGTTCGTGGGGCTCGTAGGCCTGCTGGACCCGCCGCGGGCCGAGGTGCAGCTCGCCGTCGCGACCTGCAAGAGCGCGGGGATTCGGGCGGTGATGATCACCGGCGACCACCCGGTGACAGCCCGCCGCATCGCCCAAGACCTGGGGATCCTCGGTGAGGGGCAGGTGCTGACCGGCCCCGAGCTACAGGGTCTGTCGCAGGAGGCGCTGGACGACCTCGTCGAGCGCGTCGCGGTCTACGCCAGGGTCGCTCCGGAGCAGAAGCTGCGGATCGTCGAAGCGCTGCAGCGACGGGGACAGGTGGTGGCGATGACCGGCGACGGCGTGAACGACGCGCCGGCGCTGCGCCGGGCCGATAGCGGGGTTGCCACGGGCATCACGGGGACCGATGTCTCGAAGGAGGCAGCGGCGATGGTGCTGCTCGACGACAACTTCTCGACGATCGTCGCCGCCGTCGAGGAAGGCCGGGCGATCAACGACAACGTCCGGCGCTTCCTGAAGTTCTCTCTCGCCGGGAACCTGGGCAAGCTGCTGCTCGTGTTCGTGGGCCCGCTCTTGGGCATGCCGCTGCCGCTGCTGCCGTTCCAGATCCTCTGGTTGAATCTGGTCACGGACGGCGTCCTCGGTCTTGGCATCGGCGTCGAGCCAGCCGAGCGCGGCGTGATGAAGCGTCCGCCCCAGGCGCCGTCGGACGGCATCTTGGCGCGCGGCCTGGGCCTCGAGATCCTCTGGCAAGGTGCCCTCCTCGGGGCGGCGAACCTCGCGGTCGCGTGGTGGGCCTGGAGCACAGGGCAGCCAGCTTGGCAGACCATCGTCATGACCACCGTGGTGCTGCTCCAGGTCTTTCAGGCCCAGGCAGGCCGGTCCCCACAGCAGTCGGTGTTCCGACTCGATCCCCTGTCGAACAAAGCCCTGCTGGGTGCCACGGGCTTGATCCTCGGGCTTCAGGCCGCTGTGATCTACCTGCCACCCCTGCGCGCCCTCTTTGCCACGCGGCCCTTGTCCGGCTATCAGCTGGCCGTTCCGCTCTTGGCGGGCCTGCTGATCCTCGGCGTCGTCGAGGCCGCGAAGATGCTCGGTTGCACGGATGCATCGCAGGGGACCCCCGCCGGGACCCCCGGGAGCACGCGCGGGTCGATCGCGCCGCGCCTGTAAGCGCCTGCGCCCGAGAGGCCAGGCGCCTCCGAGGAAGCAACCGATGGTTGAGCACTGCCGTCGAATCGCCAACAGCACCTCGTTTCACCGGGCGGTGAGGTGCCTGATTCTGTGATTCTGGTGGACGCGGTGGCGATGGGGCTCGAAACGTGGCCGAGCCTCTCCCGCTCCTGGGGCTGGCTCCTCGGCGCCGAGGCCACAGGCCCTGGCGCCGGAGCGCTTCGGCGCCGGGACGAGGCGACCGCCGCGCCAACCGGCCCTAAGAAAGTCGTGGCCCCGTCGGCCTCGGGCTCACGGAACTCTGCGAGCAGTCGGGGCCGCACCCACCGCTCGGCGCTGCGCGAGCAGCCAGGCCGCGGCCGCCTCGTCGGCGTAGGCTCGGTCCCAGCAGGCGTGGGCCTCGTCGGGATACTCGGTGTAGCGGATCACGCCGCCGGCCGCGCGCACGGCGGCGACCATCGATCGTGAGGCCTCGACCGGGATCACGGGATCGATCGCGCCGTGGAAGGCCCAGATCGGCAGCGCCGCGAGCGTCGCAGCATCCGCGGGTTTGCCGCCGCCGCAGATCGGCAGCAGCGCCGCCCAGCGGTCTGCGTGACGCGCACCCTGGTGCCAGGTCCCGAAGCCGCCCATCGAGATGCCGGTCAGATAGCTGCGCTCCGCCTCGATGGCGCGCTCGGCCACGGTCGCGGCCCACGCCGCCTCGACCAGCTCCGGCGCGTCGATCCACTGCCGATCGGCGGGACACTGAGGGAAGACGACGACGCAGGGCCAGCGCTCGGGATGGTCCCTCAGCGCTGGACCCAGACCCACCGTGGTGGGAGCCCAGCCATCGCTGCCACGCTCGCCCTTGCCGTGCAGAAAGACCACGAGGGGCCAGGCGCGGGCCGGGTCATAGCCCGCGGGCAGCCAGGTCGCGCAGGGTAGCGCCTGCCCACCGACCACGAGCTGTTGCCGCAGCCAGGCTGGCGCGCCCGTGACCGTCACAGCAAGGGCACCGCCAGCGCGAGCCCGAGGCCGAGGCGCACCGCGAACTTGCCCCGCGGATGGCGGCGCTTGAAGCGACCCCAGTAATAGGCGAGCGACACCATGCTGGCGAGCGCGACGACGATCAGCAGCAGGGTGGCCCCGAGCCCCAGGCGACCGATGTGCACGCCGAGGCCATTGTTCCAGACCGAACCGTAGAACAAGGCCAGGTGCACGACGTAGACGACGAGCGACTCCTCGGCGAGCGCCTGGAGCGGCCGCGGCAGGCGCCGGACACGCGCGCTGAGGGTGTAGAAGCCGGCCAGCATCACCAGCACGAAGCCCAGGCGGTTGAGCAGAAAGCTCGGCTTGGTCTCGGCGATCGTCGCGGCCGTGAACTGACTCTGCGCGATCAGTGGCCACAGCCGGGCAAGCAGCGCCGCGGCCAGCGCCAGCGCGAGCAGCCGGACGACGCCGTAGCGCAGGCTCCGCGGCGGCCTCGCCACCTGCAAGACCCCGAGCGCCGCGCCGACCAACGGGAACGTCGCCCAGCCGAACCAAGGGAAGAGCGAACCGCTCCCCGACTCGAAGAAAGGCGCGAGCGGGCGCCAGATCCACGCGCTCCAGGGCATCACGCGCACGACCGGCGTCAACCCGACCACGAGCAGCGCGAGCGCCAAACTGACTGCGGCGAAGCGCTCGGGCCGTTTGGTGACGAACACCAGCAGTTGGAGCGTGAGGAGGACGGTCGAGATCAGCTGCAGCACATCGACGCGCAGGAACGCCGCCCAGGCCTCGGGCCCCATCGTCGCCATCGCGCCGAGCGGCCGGATCGGCAGGTGGACGATGTAGCCGAGCAGCAAGAAGAAGCCGAAGCGCCGCAACCGCTTGTGGAAGCGCGGCCCCGCGACGAGGTACTCCGACCAGTACTTCATCGTCGCGACGCTGAAGGCGAAGCCGGCGAGCGTGAGGAACATCGGCGCCGTCAGCCCGCGCAGGTAGAGCCAGGTGTCGAAGACGAGATTGTGCTGCCAGGCGGGATCGAGGAAGACGTGCAGGGCGTGCCCTTGCACCATCATCAACACGGTGATGGCGCGCGCCAGATCGACGAACACGACCCGCTCGGTGGGGACCGCCGCGACCGCCTGGGGCTGACTCTGGGCACCAGCAGCGAAGACCAACGACTGCAAGACGGCTGCCTCCGCTCAGGATCCGAGGAGTGTGCGCGGACCGAAGCGGCCCCGACCCCGGGGCTCACGCGCCGGCCCATGCTGGAACAGTTAACCTCTGGCGGGCCGCCGCGCAAGCCTGGCGGTTGTCGTTCACGAGGTGCCTACACCAATGGCCGCGAACCCCGTCAAATATCGCACGCGAGCGCGACGAAGCGAACCCCTCGCCTGCGGCTCGGCGGGCGGCGCCTGGCTGACGCCAGGCTGGCAGCACGCGGGGCGCACCCCGTGCCCCGCAGGGGCCGGGAAACGAGCCCGCGGGGCGAGAGCGAAGCGGTAACCTGTTGCGCCCCGGCATTGGGGGTGGGGCCCCGCACCGTGAATACTTGCCTGGCCGCGCTCTCGGCGGGGAGGGGGGATGGGACATCCCCCCGGGAACGATTACGCCTGGCGGTCTCCGGGGCTCCGAGGTGATACAATCGCCTCTCATTGTCCGGCTGCGTGTCTCCACCGCTTCCCCTCTCGCGTTGCGTCGCGAAGAGGCGCCGAGCCGTCGTGAGCCCAGGATGAGCAGCAAGACCGCACCCTACCCCGGCGTCACCGACCAGCTCCTGCGGGAGCAGGCCACGCAAGCGGCGGCCGAGGACCGCATCGAGCGGCTGCGGCTCGCCGCCGGGCGCATGGTCCACGGCGACTACCAGGTCTATGTGCCGATCGAGCCACGCGACGCCATCGGCCGACTCGGCCTCACGCTCGTCGAGCTCGGGCAGACCCTGGAGCAACGGCTGCAGCAGCACGAGCGGCTGTTCGAGGTGATCGAGCAGATCAACCGCGGGCTGACCGTCAATCAGGTGCTGGATCACATCTACGCCGGCTTTCGCAGCCTGGTGCCCTACGACCGCATCGGCTTCGCCCTCGTCGACGAGCAGCGGCGCCGCGTGCGTTCGGTCTGGGCGCGCTCCACGGCCCCCGAGCTGCACCTCGCCGAGGGCTACGAGCTCTCGCTCAGCCGGGGCAGCCTGCAGCAGGTGCTGGAGCGCAGCCAGCCGCGCATCATCAACGACCTCGAGGGCTACCTGGGCCAGCACCCAGCCTCCGATGCGACGCGAAAGATCGTGGCCGAGGGCATGCGCTCGAGTCTCACCTGCCCGCTGCTCGTCGCCGGCAAGCCGGCCGGCCTGCTCTTCTTCTCCTGCCTTCGTCCCTACGCCTACGATGAGGATCACGTCGAGGTCTTCGTGCGCATCGCGCGCCTCGTCGCCACGATCATCGAGAAGAGCCGCCTCTACGAGGAGCTGGTCGAGGCCAAGCGGCTGCTCGAGGACCTCAACCGTGGCCTGGCCGAACGCGCCAGCACCGATGCGGTCACCGGCCTCGCCAACCGGGCGCACCTCGACATCGTGCTCGAGCGCGAATGGCAGCGCTCGGCGCGCAGCGGAACCCCGCTCGGCCTGGTCCTCGCCGATATCGATTTCTTCAAGCGCTACAACGACAGCTACGGCCATCAGGCCGGAGACGAGTGCTTGCGCGCGGTCGCCGCGGCGCTGCGCCGGTCCGCGTTGCGACCGACCGACGTGGTGGCTCGCTTTGGCGGGGAAGAGTTCGCGATCGTGCTGCCCTCGACCCCGATGGCGGGGGCCGAGGTCGTCGCGCAACGGCTCTGTCGAAGTGTGCGGGAGCTGCGTTGCGAGCACATCGGCTCGGTGGTCGCACCGCACGTCACGGTCAGCTGCGGCGCGAGCAGCGTGGTGGCCCATCGCCCGCGCGCCATCGCGGACCTCGTGGCGGCAGCCGACCGCGCGCTCTTTCGCGCCAAGGACGCGGGACGTGACCGCTACGCCGTCCTGCCGCTCGCGATCGACGACCCACGAGACGCGGCGTCATAGCACGGCAGCAGCGGGCGAGGCGGGCGGCGGAAGGGAGCTACCCGGCGCGCGCCACCCCAGTGGTCAGTTGAGCGTGCGGCGATCGAGCCCCCGGCGCGCGGGCCCGCCGAAGATCGACTCCCAGTTCTCGCGGTAGCGCTCGGTGGCCACCTGCGCCGGACCCGCGTGGCCCCTATCCTGCGACTCGCTGGCCGTCGCCGTCGCCGCCGTCGACTCACCAAGCTGGCACTGTACGTCGACGTCCCAGAGCAGCGGGCTCTCCTCGCGGCGCTTGAGCGCGACGATCTCGCCCCCGGGCAGGAGCGGCTGCCCCTCCTTCACCGGGCGAAGCTCGGCCAGGTCGAGACGGTTCGGGCGCGAGCGCAGCGCGCGCACGCCGCGCCCGTCCGCGGTGGGGCCGTGGACGAGCAGCACATCGTGCGGGCGAGGCTTGGAGTCTTTGTCGCGTTCAGCCATAGGGGTGACCCATTGTAGCGTTTGCCGGCCCTGGGCAACAGGGTCGGCCCGACAGCTCGGGTCGGCCCGACAGCTCGGGTCGGCCAGACGGACCACCAGGCGGTGGGGTCAGGACGCCGACCGCAGCGCCAGCAACGTCAGCAGGCCCGCCAGCGCCAGCAGCAGCAGCGCGCCGGCCGTGGCCAGCCCCCGCCGCAAGGCCGCCGGGTCGTAGTCCCGCTGGCGGTGCTGGGCCAGCGCGCGCTGCCGCTGGAGGCGGCTCCAGTCGGCGCGCTGCCGCTCGACGCGCGCGACCTGCGCGACGAAGGTCTCATCGCTGCGCTCCTCGCCCGCCACCACCAGGCGCCCGAGCGCCGCCAGTTGTTGGTTGGCCTCGCGATCGAGCTGCAGCAGCTCGGCGGTGCAGCGCTGCTCCCGCTGCTCGACGTCGCGCGTCGCGGCCGAGAGCTCGCGACGCGCGGCCGCCAGATCCCGCGCGGCGCGGCGGCTGTGGTCGCGCTCCTGCCTCAGGGCCTGTCCAAGCTCGCGCAGCGGACCGGCCAGCCGTTGCAGCGCGGCTTGGGTCTCCGACTGCGCACGCGTCGCATCACCGATCGCGACGGCCTTCTCCGCCGCCGAGCGCTCGAGGTCCTTGGAGGCCTCTCCCGCATCGGCGCGCGCCGCCCGCACCCGCAAGCCATCGCGCTCTCGCGCCAGCAGGCGCAGCGCCCGGCGCTGAGCGACGACGCGCGCCTCGAGGGCGACGCGTTCGCCCTTCCTCAGGCTGAGCGTCTGCATCACCTCGCGGGCGCGCGCCTCGGCCCGGTCTCGGCGATCGCCGATCGTGCGCTCCGCGTCGGCGAAGCGCTGCTCGGCCACCTGCTGCTCGACGCGCAAGCGCGCGAACTGCTGCTCGAGTTGAGCCCGAGGAGGATCGAGCCGGTCGAGGGCCGCGACGGCCGTTTCGCCGCCGCGGACCGCTCGCCCGACGGCGCGGGCCGCCTGCCCCAGCTCGGCATAGGCGGTATCGAGCTGCCGTTCCGCCTGGCGCACCTCTTGTTCCAGCCGTCGCACCACGGCCTGCAGCCGTGCCCCGGTGAGGACCACGCCCAGCGCGTAGCGGACGGTGGACCACCAGCCACGGACCTCGCCGCGCGGCATCGCGGGCAAGGTCTCCACCGCCACGCTCGGGTCGTCGCCGGCGGCGATGGCCTCGGGTGGCGCAGCGCCGTCGCCCGAGGCGGTCGGTGCAGAGGCTGGGGCGTCGTCCGGCGGTGGCGCCGCGGGGAGGGCCACGGCGGCGATCGACGGAGCATGGGGGGCGAAGCCCTGGAGCGTGTGGCTGGCCTCGGGCGCGTCGATCAAGGGCGGGGTCTCGAGGACCTCCGACGGGACGCGGGCCGGGTCGGTCGTGGTCGCGGTCGCATCGGCCGCTGGTGCGTCGGCGGGAACGAGGGCCGGGGGCTCGTGCAGGGTCCTGCCGCAGTGGTCACAGAGCGTGGCCCCAGCGGTGTTTTCGTTGCCGCAGGAAGG
>Ga0268298_10005886_pt1 | contig 11322 bp, 9 predicted proteins | sample WWTPWeurt_MetaG_FD_194462 | JGI IMG/M metagenome (GOLD analysis project Ga0268298, IMG submission 194462) | Activated sludge microbial communities from WWTP in Nijmegen, Gelderland, Netherland - WWTP Weurt | ecosystem: Engineered > WWTP > Aerobic digester > Activated sludge | place: Netherlands... | reverse complement strand
GCGGCCTGGTCACGGCCCTCGAACCGATCATGCGAGCCTGCTCGGGAACCTGGATCGCTCACGGCAGCGGCTCGGCCGATCGTCTGGTCGTCGATGGACAGGATCGCATCCAGGTGCCCCCGGAACGGCCCAGCTATCAACTCCGTCGTGTCTGGCTGAGTCCGGAGGAGGAGGCTGGCTACTACTACGGCTTTGCCAATGAGGGCATGTGGCCGCTGTGCCATATCGCCCACGTACGGCCGACCTTTCGATCGGGCGACTGGGCCCAGTACCTGGCGGTCAACCGCAAATTTGCCGAAGCCGTGGCGAGCGAGGCCAAAACCAAGGCCCCCATCGTGCTGGTCCAGGACTACCACTTCGCGCTGCTGCCGAAGATGATCCGGGAGATGCTGCCGGAGGCCACCATCATCACGTTCTGGCACATACCGTGGCCCAACCCCGAGTCCTTTGCCATCTGCCCCTGGCGGGATGACATCCTGGCGGGAATGCTGGGCAGCAGCATCATGGGCTTCCACACCCAGTTCCACTGCAACAATTTTGTCGACACGGTGGATCGGTTCCTCGAGGCACGGGTCGATCGGGAATCCTTCACGGTTTCTTTCGGGGGCAAGCTCACGGCCGTCAGGCGCTACCCGATCTCCATCGCCTGGCCCCCTGAAGCCGACATGCTGAAGAAGTCCGTTCCAGACTGTCGCAGCAGCCTCCGGGAATTGAACGATCTTCCGCCCGAACACAGTCTCGGCGTGGGCGTCGATCGCCTGGACTACACCAAAGGCATCGTGGAACGGTTCCGTGCCATCGAGCGCCTGCTGGACCTGAACCCGGACTGGATCGGCCGGTTCACCTTCGTCCAGATCGCCGCACCAACCCGCTCAGGCATCGATGAGTACCAGCAGCACGAGGCCCAAGTCCGGGCCACGGCCACGCGCATCAACGGCCGTTTCAACCGCCAGGGACCGCCCCCCATCGTACTGAGAATCGAGCACCATGAACCGCAGGCGGTCTATGAGTACTTCCGTGCCGCCGACCTCTGCTTTGTGAGTAGCCTGCACGATGGCATGAACCTGGTGGCCAAGGAGTTCGTCGCAGCCCGCGACGATGAACGCGGGGTCCTCATTCTTTCCGAGTTCACCGGGGCGGCGCGGGAGCTGCCGGAGGCCTTGATCGTCAATCCCTACGATGCTGACCAATGTGCCGCCGCCATGCACCTTGCTCTCACCATGTCGGCCACCGAACAGCGCGACCGGATGCGTCTGATGCGTGGACTGGTGGCGGAGTTCAATGTGTTCCGCTGGGCCGGTCGAATGTTGCTTGATGCTGCGGCCATGCGGAAGCGGGGCCGCCTGGTCGAGAAGACGGGGCGCGGGGGGAGATGACGATGCGGCGAGCCACCCCACCCATCGCCCGACTGGACTGGGCCTACTTCCTGGATGTCGATGGCACCCTGATCGACATTGCCGACCGGCCAGATGCGATCCGGGTCGACACGGCCCTGCTGGACCTGATCACCCAGTTGCATCGCGCGAGTGGTGGCGCCGTGGCCCTGGTCACTGGTCGCTCCTTGTCGGACCTGGACCATCACCTCGGGCCCCTGCGCCTGCCCCTGGCCGGACAGCAGGGGCTTGAACGACGCGATGCCTCCGGGCGCCTGTGGATTCACGCCGCCCCCCCGGCGGCCAAGGTGTCGATCAAGGAGGCGCTGGCCCCTGTGCTGGCTCGTCATCCGGGCTTGTTGCTGGAAGACAAGGGGCTGACGCTCGCGCTGCACTATCGGCAGGCTCCGCGGCTGGCCGCCTACGCCCATCGGCTCATGGGCCGTCTGGCCCTCTTGGCTGGCCCTGACCTCGAATTGCAGCCCGGCAAGCGCGTGGCGGAAATCAAGCCGGCCGGCTTCGACAAGGGCACGGCGGTGGCTGAGTACCTGTCTGAGCCTCCATTCCGGGGACGGCGACCCGTCTTCATTGGTGATGACCTCAATGACGAGCATGGGTTTGCCGAAGTCAACAGGCTGGATGGCGTTTCAATCAAAGTCGGCAAGGGAACCAGCTGTGCGCGCTTTCGTCTGGCGGACGTGGCTGCGGTCCACCGCTGGCTGAGTCACGCCCAGGAGGGCATGCCATGAAGAACCTTGATCTGGCTTTGATCGGGAATTGCACCATCGGCGCGCTGATTGATGACCGGGCCACGATCGCCTGGGGCTGCTTCCCCCGCTTCGATGGCGATCCGATGTTCTGCGCGCTCCTCAGGGATAGCGATGACTACGGGTATTTCGGAGTCGATCTCGCCGATTGTGAACGCATCGAGCAGCACTACCTCGAAAACACAGCGATCCTGGTGACACGCCTGCATGATCGGCATGGCGGGGCCATCGAAGTGGTGGATTTCGCGCCACGCTTTCATCTGCATGGGCGGACCTTCCGTCCCATGATGCTGGTGCGCCGAATCCGGCGGGTCGCCGGCAGCCCTCGCGTGACCCTGCGACTGCGCCCTGCCTGCGATGAAGGGGCAAGCCGACCAGGCCTGACCTGGGGCAGCAACCACATCCGCTACGTTGCTCCATCCCTTACGCTGCGGTTGACCACAGATGCCTCCCTGACGGCCCTCATGCAGGAGACGTCGTTCTTCCTGGAGGACACGGTCACGCTGCTGCTGGGCTCCGACGAAACGGTCAATGAGGCCGTGAGCGAAGTCGGACGTCGCTTTCTGGAGGAAACCACGCAGTACTGGCGGGAGTGGGTGCGCAATCTCGGCATTCCGTTCGATTGGCAGAGCGCGGTGATCCGCGCCGCCATCACACTCAAGCTTAATGCCTACGATGATACCGGGGCCATCATCGCCGCCATGACCACCTCCGTTCCCGAGGCAGCAGGCAGCACCCGCAATTGGGACTACCGATACTGCTGGCTCCGCGACAGCTATTTTGTGATCAATGCCTTGAACCGCCTGGGTGCCACCCGCACCATGGAGCGCTACCTCGCCTACATCATCAACCTGGCCGCCGACGCCGGTGGCGGCCCCCTCCAACCCGTCTACGGAATCGATGGTCGCCCCGAGTTGCACGAACGGGAGGCCCCGGCCCTGTCTGGCTATCGTGGATACGGCCCGGTGCGCATCGGCAACCTCGCCTACCGGCAGGTACAACATGATGTCTATGGCTCGGCCATTCTGGCGGCGACCCATGTCTTCTTCGACCAGCGGCTGACCAGGCGGGGCGACAAAGCCTTGTTCCATCGCCTGGAGACGCTTGGCGAACAAGCCATCTGCTGTCATGACCAGCCGGACGCGGGTCTCTGGGAACTGCGCGGCAGCGCGCGCGTGCACACCTTCTCCGCGGTCATGTGCTGGGCTGCCTGCGATCGTCTGGCCAGGATCGCCCAGCAGTTGGGACTGCCGGAGCGCGCGAGTTACTGGATGGAACAGGCACAGACCATCCACGCCACGATCAGCCTACGCGCCTGGAATGAGACAAGGGGCACCTTCGTATCAACCTTTGAAGGCGAGGCCATGGATGCCAGCCTATTGCTGTTGGTAGAGGTGGGCTTCCTCGATCGATGCGACCCTCGTTTTGCGGCCACCGTCAACGCCGTCGAGAATGAATTGCGCCGTGGCGATTTCATCTTCCGCTACACCGAGAAGGACGACTTCGGCGAGCCCGAGAACGCCTTCATCCTCTGCACCTTCTGGTACATCAATGCCCTGGCCACCCTGGAGCGACGCGACGAAGCAGCTGTCCTCTTCGGGAAATTACTGACCTGCCGAAACCGCCACGGCCTGCTAGCGGAACACATTGACCCCGAGAGCGGCGAACTTTGGGGGAACTTCGTGCAGACCTACAGCATGGTGGGATTGATCAACGCGGCGATACGACTGTCCAGACGCTGGGACCAGGCCTTCTGATCCAGATCCAAGGAGGGGCCAGATGCTGCAAGCGACGCTCCAGATGCCGCGCCACCATCAGGCGGACCATTGCCAATTGGACGGTCAATTGCCCCTGTGCGGGCGAATGCTTGAAGGTCGACCCTTGGGATTCCTAGCCTTGCTCCAGGGCATGGAAAAGTCTCGATGGAAGGAGTGACCATGATCGCCACGGGTTATGACCATGGTCGGGCTGTGGATGGGAACGGTCCCCCTGGCGCCGTCCGCCTTCGCCAACCGGAAGACATTCCAGCCATTCGGGCCCTGATGGCTCGGGCCTACCCCCAGCCCCATGGCCCGGAGGCAGTCTGGTCCGAAGCCACCCTGTTGGCCCATCTCCGCGTGTTCCCAGAGGGGCAGTTCGTGACGGTGACTCCGGCGGGGTCGATCACAGGCAGCGCCAGCAGCCTGCGAATCGATTCGGGCTTAGCCCTCGCCCCTCATACCTGGTCCGACATCACGGGTGGTGGTCAACTCAGCACCCATGATCCAAGGGGCGATGCCCTGTATGGCGTGAACATCGTGGTGGAGCCCGCGTGTCACGGCATGGGCTATGCGAGGCTGCTCTACGAAGCAAGAATCCGCTTGGCTCGCCAGTTGGGTTGCCAGTGCATGGTGGCTGGGGCTCGAATCCCCGGGTACCACCGGTGGGCCGATCGGATGACGCCCAAGGACTATGTGGAAGCCGTCATCAGGGGTGAGCTTTTCGACCCAACCCTCAGCAAGCAGCTGAAGATTGGTTTCCAGGTGCAGTGCGTTCTCCAGGATTACGCGCCGGACCCGGAAACCCTCGGACACGCGGCCCTGATCGTTCTGCCGGTGGAGCCTGACCATGCGCTTTAAAGCCCCGACTCCCGTCATGTCCCGCCCGGTCCGGGTCTGTTCGATTCAGTATGCCCTTCGCCCCGTGACGAACTTCCAGGCCTTTGCCGAGCAGGTGGAGAACTTTGTCGATGTGGGTGACGACTACGATGCTGACATCATCCTTTTCCCCGAGCTTCTCTCCACTCAATTGATCACCTGCATCGATGGTCCCGAAGTGGACGACCATGCGAAACTCATGCGCCAGTTGAGCGATCAGTACACCCGCGAGTTCGACGAGTTGTTCACGCGACTGGCCCTGGAATACGACCGAATCATCCTGGCCGGGACCCATCCGCGCTGGTTGCTCGGAAAGTTCTGCAACGTGGCCTCGGTGTTCGTCCCCAACTACGATCCGGTACACCAGCCCAAGCTACATCTCACCCCCACAGAGCGCCAGGAGTGGTGCTTCGAGGCAGGCAATGACCTGGCGGTGATTGAAACCTATTTCGGACGCTTCGGAGTCTCCATCTGCTACGACGTCCAATTCCCGGAGATCGCTCGGGTCCAGGTGGGCCATGGCATGCAGCTGCTGCTGGTGCCTTACCTCACGGACAACCGCCGGGGCCATCGGCGCGTCACAGCCTGTGCGCAGGCCCGTTGTGTCGAGAATCAGATTTTCGTGGCCACGGCTGGCATGGTGGGTAGTCTCCCCCTTGTCACCGACCTTACCGCCCAATACGCCCAGAGCGGGATCTACACACCCTCCGACTTCGCCTTCCCGGTGGATGGAGTGGCTGCAGAGGCCACCCCTAACACTGAGATGGGTGTGGTGGCGGATCTGGATTTGTCCCTGTTGGACCGGGCCCGGGCCAGTGGGTCCGTGTTGAACCTTCTGGATGCAGAGCGGGATGGCTTGCACACCCTGTTTGATGGGCTCGTGACAGTTCACGAACGTCCCTGGATCGATTGATGCACCTGGTTTGGATGAAAGGTTTGAGGTGGTGGATGAAGCGTCGTGACACCCCGGAATGCCTCTGATGAACATCCCTTCCACGGTCGTCCTGGTGGGCCTTGTGGTCTTCCTCGGCCACGCCTTGGAGGACTTGTTCGCCCGTTCCAAGGTGCCAGATGTCCTGTTGCTGCTCTTCCTTGGACTGCTCATAGGTCCCGTGTTCCAACTGGTCGGCCCGGAGAGCTTTGGTGCCGTTGGGCCAGTCTTCACCACCGTGACTCTGGTGGTGATCCTGTTTGAAAGCGGCCTGGGTCTGGACCTGGGCTTGCTGCTGCGGAGCTTGCGCGGGGCCACCCTGCTCACCCTGCTCAATTTCCTGGCGACTTTGTTGGTGGTCACTCCAGTGGCCCGCCTTTTCCTGGGGCTGGGCTGGCTGGGATCGCTCTCCCTTGGAGCGATCCTGGCAGGCACGTCCTCGGCGGTCGTCATCCCCCTTGTCAGACGACTGAGCATCGGCGATGGGACCAGAACCGTGCTCGCATTGGAATCCGCCCTTAGCGACGTAATGGTGATCGTCGTGGCGCTTGGACTCATGGAAGCCCAGAAGGCCGGGGAGTTGTACCCAGGCGCGCTGTTGGGTGGGATGGCAGCGTCCTTCCTGGTGGCGAGCCTGCTCGGGATCGGGGCTGGGCTGCTGTGGTCCATGACGCTTGACCGCATCCATGGCCTGCAGAATTCCATTTTCACCACCCCGGCCTATGTCCTGGTCGTCTTCGGACTCACGGAACTCATGGGCTACAGCGGTGCCATCGCAGCTCTCTCTCTTGGTGTAATGCTTGGCAATACCATCCGAATCCCAACGTGGCTGCACAAACTGGCGCCAGTGCGATTCGCCCTGCTCAGCGACACCGAGGTCACCGTTTTTGCTGAGGTCGTGTTCCTCCTGAAGACCTTTTTCTTCATCTACATTGGCCTAAGCCTTCATGTCTCTGGGTGGCTGGGTCCAGTCGTCGGGATAGGCCTGACGCTCAGCCTATTTGCCGCCCGCGTTCCGGTGGTCCACTTGTCGCTTCCAGCGAGTAGGAACCTGCGCAGGGATGCCATGGCCTGCGGCATCATCGTCCCCAAGGGGCTGGCAGCGGCGGTGGTGGCCACGATCCCATCCCAATTGGGACTCCCGGGGGCCGATCAGATTCGCAATACGACCTACGCCGTGGTGTTCCTCAGCATCCTGGCGACCTCCGGAATGGTCTTTCTGCTTGAACAAGGCTGGTTAGGAGGGCTCTCCAAATTCCTGTTCCAACGATACGCACCAGGGAGAGATGAACCCCCCAGTGAACCTGAGGGGTTGAATACCCTCTAAGCAGCGTGTTTCCGCCCTGGTTAAGAGTGCCTAACAAAACCCCGACGAGGCCGCGAGAAAGCCAGGTGGGATGCACCGCAAGGAAGGGCCCGCAGGGCGATGCGGGACATCGTTCAAGGGCCGTGACGCCGCGGGGCGCCCACCTGGCTTTCTCCCTCCGGGCGATGGCCGGCGGGCGTCGCGATCCAGCGTCACGCTCGTCGCGCGTAGTACCCGCTACGCGTCTCCTCGCCTCGCTCGCCCGGCGCCCCTCGCGCGACCCCGTGGGGGTTTTGTTAGGCACTCTAAGTGGGTGTAGCCGAATAATCAGATCGCCCCAAATCGGTGAATCAGGATGGCAACCAAGGCCAACCTAACCCAGGCAAGGGAACTCGCCGGGCTCTGCTCATAGTCCTTGCTGAGCCGCCGATAGCGCCCGAGCCAGCCGAATGTTCGCTCGATGATCCAGCGCCATTTGACGACCTTGAACCCCTCTGAGGTGGGCGGCTCCTGATCACCCTCCAACCAGACCTCTCGGGGTGCATCGTCGCTGCGGCGAACGATCTCCAACTCGCAGCCTGTCGCCTCCTTCACGGCAACCTCGCAGCGCCCCGCATAGCCTCCATCAGCCCATAGGCGCTTGAGGGTCTCGTAACGAGCGTGCGCCGCCTCGATCACACCCAAAGCCCCATCCCTGTCCTGCGTGTCCGCAGGCTGGATCAGGATTGCCATGGGGAAGCCTGTCACATCGGTCACCAGGTGCCTTTTCCGCCCTTTGACCTTCTTGCCCGCGTCGTATCCGCAGAGCCCCCTTTTTCAGTCGTCTTCACGGTTTGGCTGTCAATGATTCCAGCGCTTGGGCTCGACGAGCGACCCTCCAGTTCTCTCCACATCGCGAACAGGGCTTCGTAGAGGCGCTCCAGGTTGCCCGAGTCGCGCAGGCGCCTGAACACGCTCCACACGGCCGTCCACACGGGGAAATCCTTGGGGAGCTGGCGCCATTGGCACCCCGTTCGAGCCGCGTAGAAGATCGCGTTCAGGATGTCTCGCGGCGAGTGCCTGGGCTTTCGGCCACGCGGATCCCTGATCTTGGCCAGGAGCGGTTCCAGAACTTCCCACTCCCGATCTGTGAGGCTTGAAGGATAGGCTGAGCGGGTTGGTTCGCGACGATGCTCAGCCCGATAGCGAGGCGGCGTCTGGGGCGTTGGGATGGATGGGGGCTTGAGCCGCCTTTCCCGGGTGAACCCCATGGCCTTCAAAGCCCTGCTGATCGTCATGCCACTGGCCTTCTTTCCCTGCGCCTCAAGGAGGCGCACCAGTTCGACCATCGGCGTTCCAGGATGACTACGCACATGCTCGCGAAGCAATGCGCAGTCCTGCTCGTTCAGCAAGGGCTTGCGTCCGGGCCCGCCCTCCGAATGCTTGGTCTTCTCTCGCGCCATTCAGGCCTCCTGTTTCCTGGAGCCTTTGTCGCACGATTATGTGAAAAGTCAATTATTCGGCTACACCCTCTAAGATCCGTCTGAGCCACCACCAGCGGGACACCAACAAAAGAGCCACCCGACGAAGGTGGCTCTTTTGTTGGTGCTGGCATGAGTGGTGGTCCCGGAGCGACTCGAACGCCCGACCCTCAGATTCGTAGTCTGATGCTCTATCCAGCTGAGCTACGGGACCGCATTGAAAGAATGATTCTACCGGATCTGCGGGGGCTGTCCATCCCAAAGGCTGAGGGGCTCGGTGGTGGAGGCCGGGCAATGGAGGCCGGTGAGGTCCGTGGCCAATCGGTCCATGAGGGCCCGGGCAGTGGTCAGCTTGCCGCCCAGCACCAGGGTGAGGTTCGTGAAGCGGGCATGCCGTTCCAGGACGGCTTCGCGGCTGAGCCGGGCGGTCTGGCCCCCGGCGGCGACCAGGGGACGCACGCCCAGTTCCTCGGCGCGCACGGGCAGCCGCCGCCAGGGGATGGCCGGAAGGTTGGCGTCGAGAGCCTCAAAAAGTTCCTCCCGCTCGGTTGCCGCGATGGGCACCCAGCCGTCCGCAACCTCCCGCTCGGTGGTCCCCACCTGAAGCTGGCCGTCCCGCGGGATGACGAAGAGGATGCGCCCCTTGGGGCGACGGATGGCCCAGGGCCGCTCGCAACCGGGCACCGCCTCGAACCAGAGATGGATGCCCGAGGACAGGCGCAGGCGCTTCCGGGTCTCTCCGAACCACTGGCCCATGGCCCCATCCGTCCAGGGCCCCAGCGCGACCACCCAGCGCCGGGCTGCAAGAGTCCGGAGGGTGCCGTCCCGGCGGTCTCGGAGACGGAGGGTCTTCAACTCGCCACCCACATCCCCGAAAGCCTCGGGTTCGTGGAAATCCAGGCGGAGAGCCTGGCTGGAGGCCGCCAGGTCCCGCGTCAACTCGCGGTCCCAGGTCGTGAGGTCGGCGTAGGCCGTGGCGCCCCGGAAGGGGCTTCCCGCCCCGCGGGGATCGGCCGCGAAGACACCCTGCGGAACCCTGCCAAGGGTGAGGTGGGGGGGCCAGTCCGGCCGGTCGGCGCCCCAGTGGTCATAGAGGCCGATGCCGAACCGGTGGGCCAGACCCTCAGCCCAGAACCGGTGGGGCATCCAGAAGGCCTCCCAGCGGCAGCGGCGGGGGGCGATGCGGGCCCAGGTGGCGCGCTCGACCAAGCCTTCCCGCATCTGCGCGAGGTCGCCGGTGAGCATGTAGCGGATGCCTCCATGCAGCAGCTGACTCGACCACTGGCTGGTGCCTCCACCCACTTCGCCCTTGTCGATCAGGGCGCAGGACACGCCCCGCAGGGTCAGCTCCCGTGCCAGGGCGGAGCCGTGGATCCCAGCGCCGAGGATGGCGACTTCGGTCTCCAGCGTCGGGGGCAGCGTGCAGAGGCCTTCAGGTGGTGCAGGCCAGGCAGTCTCGGGCACGGGCTCCTCCTCGGCCCAGTGTGCCCGAGCGGAGCCCCGACTGTCGTCCATCCCGCGCCCCGCCTCTTGTCCAGGGAGCCGTTCGCAGGAACCATGGAGGCATCCCCGCCAGCTCTGGAGCAGCCCTTGAAACACTCCTGGAAGTCCGTCGTCAACCTGACCGTGATCGTCGGGGCGCTCGGGTACTTCGTCGACATCTTCGACCTGATCCTCTTTCCCATCGTTCGAACGGCCAGCCTTTCGGACCTGGGCGTGGCCCCTGACCAGATCCTTCCCACCTTCGTCTACCTGTTCAACTTCCAGATGATCGGCATGCTCGTGGGCGGCGTCCTCTGGGGCGTCCTGGGCGACAAGAAGGGCCGCATGTCGGTGCTGTTCGGCAGCATCACCCTCTACTCCCTGGCCAACATCGCCAACGCCTTCGTCACTACCATCCCCGCCTATGCAGCCATGCGCTTCCTCGCGGGCCTTGGACTTTCGGGAGAACTTGGCGCCGCCATCACCCTGGTGAGCGAGGTACTGCCCAAGGAGGTGCGCAGCTACGGCACAGCGGTGGTGGCGAGCCTTGGCATCACGGGCGCCCTGGTTGCCGATCTCGTGGGCAACAAGCTCGGCTGGCGGGGTGCCTTCATCGTGGGCGGCGTGATGGGCCTCATGCTCCTGGTACTCCGCATCAAGGTGACGGATTCGGGCATGTTCAAGCAGCTGGCCCACCAGAACGTGGCCAAGGGTGATTTCCTGATGCTCTTCACCAACCGTACCCGGTTCATCCGCTACCTGCGGGCCATCCTCATCGGCGTCCCCATCTGGTACGTGGTGGCGATCCTGGTGGCCTCCTCGCCCGAGCTTTCGAAGAGCCTGGGGGTGGTGGGGGCGGTAAATCCCGGCCACGCCATCGCCGCCTGCTACCTGGGCCTGGCCATCGGCGACCTGGGCTCGGGCTTCATCAGCCAGTGGATCGCCAGCCGGAAGAAGACCGTCCTGCTGTTCCAGGCCCTCACGCTGGTGACCGTGCTGCTCACCCTCTTCAGCCGGGGAGTCTCCGCGCAGACCTACTACCTCCTGTGCGTGGCGCTCGGATTCTCCGCCGGCTACTGGGCCGTGTTCGTCACCATCGCCAGCGAGCAGTTCGGCACCAACATGCGGGCCACCGTCACCGTCACCGTGCCCAACTTCGTGCGGGGAGCCGTCGTCCCCATCACCACCAGCTTCCTGGCCCTCAAGGCCCACTGGGGCATCGTCAACTCCGCCCTGTTCATCGGCCTCTGCTGCCTGGCCTTCGGCGCCCTCAGTCTCTGGGGCATGGAAGAAACCCATGCGAAGGACCTGGATTTCCTGGAAGTGGATTGATGTTCCGCCTGGTTCAAATTTTGCGACCTTGATTC
>Ga0268298_10005885_pt1 | contig 11324 bp, 9 predicted proteins | sample WWTPWeurt_MetaG_FD_194462 | JGI IMG/M metagenome (GOLD analysis project Ga0268298, IMG submission 194462) | Activated sludge microbial communities from WWTP in Nijmegen, Gelderland, Netherland - WWTP Weurt | ecosystem: Engineered > WWTP > Aerobic digester > Activated sludge | place: Netherlands... | reverse complement strand
CTGTTCGCCAGAAGCTTGCGGTAAATCTGCCACCGACTTTCGCTCTGAGCCGCGCCAAGAGTCTCTTGAGTGAACCGAGGCGGGTCGCGCATGAAAAGGCAGATCACGCCAAGGAGCAAACCCGGCGGAACGGTGGTGTAGAAGGCATAGCGCCATCCCAGCTGGGAGTCGGCGAAGTAACCGCCCCATGCGTAACCAAGCGCGCTGCCGACTGGTATTGCCATGTAGAAAAACGAGAGTGCTTTTCCTCGATGTTTCTCAGGAAAGTACTCGGAGAGCAGGGCTGCAGCAAAGGGGCCGAAGGCGGCTTCGCCGATGCCGATGAACATGCGGCTAAGGAGCAGTTGGTCGAAGTTCTGTGCAAGTCCGGAAAATCCGCTTGCCAGGCTCCAGATAATCACTCCCAGGCCGATGATCTTCCAGGGGCGCACTTTCAAATTGCTGAGGATCGGTGCTGCAAGCATGTAAACAAGCAGGAACACCATGGGAAGCAAACTGAGCAGCATGTTGTCGGCTGTGCCGTGCATGAGCCAGCCGAGCCATTTGACCAGGAAGTTTGAAATGGGACCCAAACTATCCGGATTGGATAGAAAGGACTCCTTCACCTTGGGAAGCACCGCTGCCATGTTTTGGCGATCGATGTAGTTGAAAAGGTTGGTCACGAACAGGACCAGGATGGTCAGGTATGCTCCGCGCAGAATGGTCGTTGGACCATTTCCGCTAGATGTGGGGCTAACCATGAAGGTTTTCCTTCTTCTGGAGTTTCTGTTAGACAGCTTCGCGAGGGGTTTTAAACCGGAACCACTCTGAAGCTTTTGAAGCGAAAAAATTTCTGCCAGTCGTTTTGGCGAAGGTTGTGAGCGCAGGCTTTCTGCACCACCAATACAAAGCTGAGTCTGAAAATTCTGGAGATTTCGCGCACCGTTTGGCTGACGCATGCAAGAGTGTTCACTCCGCAAACGCGGAAGTGTTCGGTGCGTAAATCCAGTTTGCGACAGGCGTTGAGAACCTCGCGTCCGCCGCCATCTTTGAATTTGGTTTCACGCGCATAGCGACGACTTTTGCTCGCGCGCTCCAGAATGCAGTCATGAGTGGGTCCTTGATTGTGGTATTCGAGCACTACTATAGCCCAATCGTTCTGAAGGGCGATGTCGATTTCGTGCATCACTTCTTGAAGAACCCGGCTTGATGCAATGAATGAGGGTTGCATGTCGACGATGACGAGAGTGGTGTCTTTTGATTGTTTCAAAAGTTCTTGCGAACGTTTGATTCGAACCTTCATGGAGAACGGGGCTAGAAGCGCCGCAAACCAGAACACCAACCTCAGCACGTTGCAGATGCTCCAGAAAAGAGCGTACTTTGGTCTGAAAGACATGGGATGTCTCTTTCTTATAGCTTCTACTTGGTTTGAGGTGAATAGCGACGGTGAGAGGAAAGTTTCCGTGCGCGATAAATAAGGGGATATCAAGATATACTGGATTCGCTAACTAGATTAGTAATTAAACAAAGACAATGAATTCAAAACTTAAATCAAAACTTAATTTGTTATATCAGTGAAAATTCAGGTCAGATGCTTAGTTTGGTACTTCGTTTGTAGAAAATGAAGTGTTTGATCTTGTTCGAATATGCCACCACTATGAATGGCGTTTAACCGAATATGGTGCTAGTAAAACTGCGCTAGGGAGCAATAACTTTTCTACGGGCTCTAGCTCAGCTCGCGCTAGCTATTGACCACCGGACGAAGCTAAGACTGGTGAGAAGTTCGATGGCTAGATGGTTTTCAAGTGCTCGGTGTTTATGAGATAAGAAAAAGATACATTTGCTTTAGACAAATGGAAGATTTTAGGTCTCAAGAGCTAGAACAAACGGTCTTTTTGTTTTTTCTATCCGAGTATTTTTCTCTTCCAGATTGCTTAACACGCGCTAACTGTTTCATTTCTAACCACAAACTCTCTAGAAAATGGAGCAAGAAACTGAACACAGCCTCGATCAACAAAATTCTTCTTGTGATCAAGCCAACTTCGCAGACCACTGAGTCCACCAGGCGCCAGCACATCGAAACGGTGTCAGTTGTCAGATCTGCTCTCGATTCGACTGGTATCGAGTACGGTATTACTGTTCGCGGCAAGCCCGGACGTTTCGAGGTCAATCATGACCTGGTTATAACAATCGGAGGCGATGGCACGTTCCTCGACGCATCTCACTCAATCGCCTCTGAGTCTGATCCGCGCAAGCGAGTTCCACTCTTTGGTGTGAATTCGGCTCCTGGTTCGAGCTTCGGTAATTACTGCAACGCCACTGCGGCGAATTTCCAGATCATGCTTGAGCGCATTTTGTCGGGCAAGGAATATTGTCACGATGTCGCTCGCCTTTCCGCGACGATCGACCAAAAGCCAGTCGAAGTTCCGGTTCTAAACGAACTGCTGGTTGCAGGGCAAAACGCTGGAGCCACCGCTCGTTACGACCTCGAGGTCAACGGTGTAACGTCTAGTCAGCGGTCGTCGGGTTTGATCGTCGCCACTCCCAGTGGTACTACAGGCTTCTTGCATTCGGCAGGGGGCGAAGTGATCGCTCTCAATTCGCGCAAGTTCGCTTATCAAGTTCTAGCGCGCTTTGGACTGCCCGAGGACAGATTCGACTGCAACTCGGGTTTCGTCTCGTTTGGTGACAAGATTGTGGTTGAAAGCCAGATGGGGAACGGCAAGATTTATATCGACGGACCGCATATTGAGCACGCATTCAAACGCGGCTCGCGTCTCGTGATTTCGGTCGATCCCAACCCGCTTCGGGCGTATGTCTCGCCATATCGTCACCACGACTACGACGAATATCAACTTCGTTGCAGACGACTTCCAGGCCAGGCAATAGCCTGAGTTGAACTCTATCTTCATTCGATTCTAAACCTAACCAGAAGCAATCTTCAAAGCAAGGGTCAACCACTATGGACCTCGATAAGGCAAGAGTTGCGGGCTTCGCTCGCCAGGCGCGCGCTGTATACGAGCGTGCGAGCAAGCTTGTGAAAGACGCGCAATCCCAGCTTTACCCCTATAACCACCTCAACGATGCCCAGCGCATCTTCGTCGCAACTGTCGCAACCCAAGCAAACCAGACAGCTCATCACGCTCTTGAGCAGTTGGGCTTGCATGCTGTTTGCGATATTGCGTCAGTCGACAAGTTGCTTGCCGATAACGACTTTGGTCCCACGATCGAGTCGTATATGCGTCAGGCTTCGCGCTTCATCGCCACTCATCCCGAATTGCTCTTGTCTGCCAGACTCAATATCTGTCAGCTTTATCTTCGCACCGCAAGCGAACTGATTCAGCGCGCTGATGGTGTACTCGAAGGTACCGAGAGTATTTCGGGGCAGAAAATAGGTCGCTCCGGGCTCTGGGACAAGTAGTTTTCTCTCTAAACTAAACTTATAAGCAAACACACAACAACGAAAGGCAAATCATGCGTTGTGACAAACACTCCGCGCCTTCGGTCCAACTTCCTGCGACAGGCAAATGCCAGGAATGCGACGCGGGCACGAACACCAGAAGCAAGAAACTGTGCCAACAGTGCAGCAAGCGGCTGAAGCAGTGCGAAGTTTGCCGCGCCCCGGTCAAGTCGTAGCAACCTAAGACAAACAGGTCAGCCATGATGAAGACCAAAGTAGTTATTATCGGTGGCGGCCCGGCTGGTTTGACTGCTGCGATTTATGCAGCGCGAGCCATGCTTGAGCCCATTGTCGTAGAAGGCTACTTAGCCGGCGGTCAGTTAACCATTACCACCGAAGTGGAAAACTACCCCGGATTCACAGAGCCGGTTCAAGGACCCAAGCTCGTTAACGACATGCGTGAGCAGGCTATTCGTTATGGTGCCAGCTTCGTTACTCAAGATGTGGACAGTATCGACTTGTCGACGCGTCCATTTGTGCTCAAAACAGAATCGAACTTAATCGAGGCTGATAGCCTCATCATCGCTACTGGAGCCAAAGCCAGAATGCTTGGTCTTGAATCCGAGAAACGACTGATGGGGCGAGGCGTCTCCACTTGTGCTACATGCGACGGATTTTTCTATAAGAACAAAAAGGTCGTTGTGGTAGGTGGCGGAGACGCAGCGCTTGAAGAAGCTTCTTTTCTGACGCGCTTCGCCGATCAGGTCACCATTGTTCACCGACGAGATACACTGCGTGCCTCGAAGATCATGGTGAGTCGAGCACAAGCAAATGCCAAAATCAAATTCGCTCTGAACACGGTTGTAGACGAAATTCTCGACCGCGGGCAGGGTGTGGTCTCTGGCATCAGGCTCAGAAACGTCAAGACCAACATGCAAGAAGAACTTGACTGTGACGGTGTTTTCATCGCCATTGGTCACGAGCCTAATTCGAAGCTGCTTGAAGGTAAGCTTGATCTTGACGCACGAGGTTATATCATGACCTCGATTTTGGATGCTAAAACATCCACTGCAATTGAAGGAGTGTTTGCTTGTGGCGACGTGCAAGACCCTGTCTACAGGCAGGCTGTCACAGCAGCTGCCAGCGGCTGCATGGCAGCGCTCGACGCTCAGCACTTTCTCGAATACGGCACAAAGTCTGGTTTTGCAGCCCAAAAAAGTCGAGATGCAAATTCTGTGCTAACAAGCATTCTCAGTTGGTTTGGCGAATGGCGCAGCCCGTTTTGAATCAGCTCTAGGCTGAATTGTTCTTGTCTGGAAGGAGATACTGGTTTATAGCCAGTTCTCCTTCCCGTTGTTTAGTTATTGATACAACTATATGATATAAGAGTACAAACACAAAAAGGGAAAGAGGAAAAGATCGCGACAAATGCGATCTCTCCTCTTCCCTTGCAGAAGGAAAACAACTAGCCGTCAGGCGTAAGCTGAATGAGCGTTTCCTGCACTGGAGGTGGTGGCAGTTTGTATGGCATCGCGCGAGACATCTGCGGATCCACGACAATCAGACGACGCGGACCTTTTCCAGGTTCGTAATCGCGAGTGTAGTCGTTGAAGAAATCACCCTTCGAGTGCTCATATCTTACAACCCTTCCGCTTGAATCGATCGCGTACAGTTTGTAAGGACGCGTGTCTTCCCGAGACGAGAGATAAATCTGCTCACCTTCGATGAAGGTGTTGCCTTGCTCATCCTTGCCCCAGGTGACAAGACGTTTTTCCTGACCGTTAGAAAAATAGGTCTGGACAGCGGCAAGTTTGAAGATGCCACCATCCATAACCCAACGCTGGGAGTGGGTCTTGCGTTTGTGTCGATCGAAAAATGTTACTTCCATTTCTCCTCCGTCGCCACCGTAGGGCTTGCTGAAATCTCGTTCTTCCAGTTTGCGGCCCTTTCTTGAGAAAGTGGTGACGGTGATTTTGTAGTCGCCGCGAAATACTTCGAACTCAGGCGTCTTGCCGTCTTCGAAATACCAAGTTTCGACTTTGGTAGCGTTTCCTACCGAATTGCCGACCGAGACGTATAGCTTGCCGTTTGGCTTGTAACGCCGTAGCTGCAAGGTGCCGTCATCGAGGCGCTTAATCGATTCCACCATGCGATTCTGGGGACTGTCGTCGAATTCTTCTGCCCATTCGAGAACCCACTTGGAGTCTCGTTTGAAGTGGACCTCGTTGCGACGAATTCGTCCGTCTTCGCGGTAGAACGACTTGCTGTACTTATCGGGAGCAAGAAGATTGCCAATTTGAAAGACTTTACCAGAGCGGTAATAAATGGTGTCGCGAATGAACGTGCCACCATCGTCGGTGAAAGTTGATTCCTGACGCAATTGACCGCGTTGTCCATCCGGATTGACGTAAAAGACCTTCCAGGATGAACGAAAACCGCGCGGGCTGTATTGCGTGTCGTAGTGAAGACCGTCAGGCGCATCGGTAAGCGACTGACGAGGGGTTACGTTGTCTTTGTAGAAAAAGACATTGCTTCGCTCGTCTTTATCCGAGACAAAGTAGCGATACGGCAGTTTGGTGGGGAAGCGCGCGACGTTGTCGGGCGCGCGCTTCCATTCGTGTTTTTGTTTCGGGCTGTAGAGCCAGCCTGACGCAAACACGCCCACCGCAAGCGCAAGCAGTCCCAGTCTTTTGGCAGACATGGAAACTCCTTTTGTTATTCGCGAGGGTTAGTGTTCCCACTGAGGATAGTCCGGCTCAAATGCAAGAGCCGGAGGCGGATCGTAGTCGAGCATCTGATTCAAGCCCGCAGGGGCTACGATGTGACTGGGCGAAACATCGACCAGTTCAACATCGCTCAGTTGCTTTTGTGTCTTTTGGTCCAAAATAGCCTGCGACACCACCGAGCCTGATGCGGCATCGAGAGTGAGGCGAACTTGAATTGAACTGGATGCGTCAGACTTGAGCCTGGTTTGATACCAGAACTCGCTCAGCGCGCCGTCCTTGTAGACGAAGCGAACGTCATTCAGTCCGTTAGAAGAGTCGAGCTCGACAAAGGATAGGACAAAGTTGTCTTTGACCAGACGAAGAGGCTCCGCCTTGTACGGAACAATCATCTGCCAGGTCTGATGAACTTTGCCAATGCCAGGAAGGTCGACCGAAACAATCATCGAGCTTCGAGTGAAAACTCGATTGGCTTCGAGATTGCCTCTGGAATCGAAATAGTCGGTGTGCACTTCCCAATAGCCAATGCCGTTGCGTTCGATACGCTTGCGCTCGAACGACATGCGCTTGGTGAGGCCGTCGGGATAGAAGAACCAGCCGTTCTGAGCGCGATAATCAATCTTCAGATACTTGGTCGCTTTGCCATCAGGGGCGTAGTCCCAGCGCTGTGAATGGAGTACGTCGCTAGCTACGAACAAGTATGCAAGCTGGTTGTTGGGATAGAATGACTCGTCGCGAGCAGTCAGATCGATGCTGGCAAGCCCGCCTCTGAGAATCATTGCGCGCGCTTCGTAAGTGCGAATGCGGGTGACTTGCTTGGTTCCAGGTACATAAGTCCTGAGCACGAAGCGATTGTCCACGCCTCGCTCGCCGTCTTCGATTAGTGCACCGGTCGACAGGTCGGAAGTGCGCTTTTGCAATATGGTCACGCCGTCGTCTGCCAGCCTGAACCAGACCTTCGTCTTTGTGGCGGCGTATTCCATGGTCAGTTCGGTGAGCACGCTTCTTTCGTTGAAGAAGAGAGTGCCTTTGTCACCGTTTGCGAAAGTGTCGAAAATGTACTCTTGGTAGCGGTCGTCTTTGTCCATCTGGATTCGACGGCTTGTGATGTTCGAGCCTATCCCAATCGGGAAGACTTTCTGGGTGAGAGCAGGAGGGAATGGTTCCTCGGCAAGCCAGCCAGCCTGTCGACCAAAGCCGTTGATGTCATCTTGGCCCTGGTTGTACACGATTGGCCAGACACTCACGAACAAAGCTGCCGCGGTAGCCAGTCCACAAAGGACAAGCACTGCGATTCTATTCATGTCATTTCCTTTCAGGGTAGACCGACTCCGGGCGCCAGGGCGCTAGCATTGAAGCTGGAGTCGGTTAGTTAGAGAGGTTGGAAGCGATTACAAAATCAAAAGAAACTGGAAACAAAAGACCCCATGATTATGCAAAGTAGACATGCTTCGTCACTATGTAAAATTTACTAATAAAGTTATTGATTCAAAAGACTAACAAGCTTTGAGAAAACATAATTACTCTGAAACTAAAGATGTCGAGAGGCTTTTGAGCTTATGAAGAGATACAATTGACCTTGGCCTAGGTTGCGCTAACTTTCAGGTAAATAGGCTTTAAGTTTTTAGGGCAAGCAAATTGATTTTCAATACCTACTGGTTTTTTCTTGCCCTGTTCCCCTTTCTTTTGATTTATTGGGCAGTGCCTTCGTCGCTTGGACGAATGGTGATTTTGCTGATTTTTTGCGCCGTTTTTCACACGCATTTTGCCGGTGCTGCAGGTGTGATACCAATTATAGTGCTCGCTTTGATTTCCTATCTTTGTGGTTTAAGTAAGAACAGACTCCTAATTGCTGCAGGGATAACTGTTTGCGTGTTGGCTTTGTGTTTTTACAAGTATTTGTTTTTTATATCTGACGAAGTAATAGGAGCTGTAAACCCTGAACTAGGCAGATCGTTCAAGCTTATTTTTACGAGCGTATTGCCTGCGGCCCCGCCGCTTGCCATAAGTTTTTTCACTTTTGAATTTGTGCACTATTTATACGAAGTTAGGAAAGGCGGTGAGCCAATCAAGAATCCATTGCATTTTGCTTTGTTTTCGATTTTTTTCCCTTCTCTTGTTGCCGGACCAATCAAGCGTTATAGCCAGTTCATTCCTTCCCTGGAAGAAGCAGTAAAAAAAATAAATTGGCGAAGTATGGCACTAGGGATGGTGCTTGTATGTTCGGGATTCTTTAAAAAACTGTGTTTGGCAGACAATTTGACTAGTTGTACTGAATATTTTGCTGATAAATTCGAACTGATTCCACCGATAGAACGTTGGCTTTACTTGATTGCACTCAGTTTTAGAATTTATCTGGATTTTTCTGGTTATTCAGATATTGCTATCGGGCTTGCGGCAATGATGGGAATTAAGTTGCCTTCAAATTTCAACTGGCCTTATTTGGCTTTGAATATTCGCGATTTCTGGCATCGCTGGCATATTTCGCTAAGCACCTGGATTCGTGATTATGTTTACATACCTCTTGGAGGTAATAGGCACGGAATGGTGCGCACCATATGTAATGGCGCATTTGCATTTGCCTTGTGTGGGCTCTGGCATGGTGCCCATTGGAACTACATTGCCTGGGGTTTGTATCATGGAATTGGTATTTCGGTATGCCTGTTATATCCGAAAGTTCTGGGACCTGTGGGATTGAAGATTCAAACCTTTTTGTCCAAATTTTGGTTCATAAAATGGCTAATGACCTATCTTTTTGTAGCCTTCGGTTGGCTTTTATTTTTCTTTCCACTTTCTGAAGCATTGGAAAAATTCCAACTCTTATTTACTTTCGGGTATCCAAAATGAAGATGAAAGCATATCTGGAAAACCTTAGACAGTGGGCGCTCGAAAATTTAGAGCCGAAATTGGTAATGGTTGGGGTGGTCGTAGGCTTTTTACTTTGCGTGGCACTTGGGCACTATTTCGCCAGACAGAATTTATATGTCAATTATCATCGCCTTCATCCGTACATCAGCATGGATACACAGTTTTTGCCGACATTTTCGAATTTGTACGAACTGGTTAAGTCCCGAATCGTGCCCGGTAAAACTCTCGTTATTGTAGGAGGAGACTCGGTTTTTAATGGACAAGGTCAAACAGTAGATAAGCTCTGGTCCGATCAATTGCAAAAAGATCTCGGCGACAAATATTCTGTAGTAAATATTTCTTTTCGTGGAGGTCGGGTTTTTGAGGGTGCTTATTGGATTTACGAAGCTTTAAGTAAGGAAAAACATGACGTCATTTTTGTAGCAAACGCTTTTGGTGCGGTCATAGGTATTCCCTGTGGAAATACACCTTACCGTTACATGTACTGGGACGGGCATTATAAGGGCTTTTTGCGCGACTTCAAAGCAAGAGAAGATTTCATCAAATTCAATTCGACCTTGCTTTTGGATCAATTTCAAAAGCCGCTCGACGAATTATATTTGTGTATGCAGATAGATAATTATCTGCGTTTTCGCGACCTCTGGAATGTCGTAAGTTATCGATTGTTCTCATCTATTTGGACAGAAGGAACTGCTAAAGATTGCTTAGTTCCTCGTATTTTGTTCGAAGATAAAATACCTCTTTCAGATACAACAAATGTGCGCGATTCAGATCAGTCTCTTTGGCTAAACACCGTGCGCAAATACTCCCAGCCTTATTACCAGACTGTTAATGGCAAATTACTCCCCAATCACTATGGATGGCGCGAATTTGATCTGCTTTGTGATTGTGCTGTTATGCCAGATTTGCGCTCCAACACCCTCGTGGTTTCCACAGGAGTTTGTCCGTTTTATTTCGATAAACTCAATTCTCTGGAGCAGGAGAGGCACAATATGGTCCTTGACCGTGCTTTCGGGCAATATGTCAGAAAAGGCTATAACACACTGATAATTAACAACCTGGAGACTGACGATTTTATTGATGCGGTCCATTTAACTCCCGCAGGTGGCTACAAAGTTGCAAGCCAAGTGGCTGCCAAAATAAGAGAGATTAAGGAAAAACAGCAAAATAACAACCAAAAATAGATAAATAACCTATTTAGATATAAAATCTGTTTCCCTCGAATTTTGGAACCAAACATGTCTGTCCAGACTCAAAACAGAACCCAAAAATTGTATGCAGCTCTTTTTTCAATGCTGTTAGGGATTTCGATGGGTATTTTCCTGAACTACATTCTGTACAGAATGTCGATGCCGACTAAGCCTTTTATTTACGCCTGGTTCTAGGAGTTTTTATGAAAACTGTTGCGGTGTGTATCTCCATAGCACTGGCGAGCAGTCTTGCTTTAGCTGTAGAGGCCAAGCTCAAACCACCGCATGCAGTAAAGTATGAAAGTTATACAAAACTTGCTTCTCAGCTTGAAGGACCGCGCCATAATTCGGTTCTGGAAGACCAACCTAAATTGACCAGGGTCAATTGGGATTCATATAAAGACAATGTTTTTGAACGAGCCAAGCTCGAAAAAAAATTAGTCCTGATAGATATGGAAGCTGTCTGGTGCCACTGGTGCCACGTCATGGAAGAAAAAACATATTCTGATGCAAAAGTAGCTCAGCTCATCAATAACAAATTCATAGCTATTAAGGTTGACCAGGACTCGCGTCCGGACCTGAGTTCGAAATGGGAAGACTGGGGATGGCCAGCTACTATTATTCTTGATAGCGATGGCAAAGAGCTTGTTAAGCGTCAGGGTTATATCAAAAAAGAAGATTTTTTGCCGCTACTAAAAAAAATAAGCAAGAATCCAGTGGCTGAAGCGCCGGGAAAAAAGCAGATTGTTTTTGGCTCTAGTAGTGCTTTATCAAAAGAAATTCGAGATGAGTTGACTCAAAAACATGTAAATGGCTACGATACTAAATACGGTGCGTGGGGTACTTTTCATAAATATCTTGATGCAGATAGTGTCGAATATTCAATGGAGCTGGGATTGGATGGTGACAACCAGGCTAAAGAGCGCGCCATCAAAACTCTAAAAGGAATGCAAAACCTGATAGACCCCGTCTGGGGCGGGGTTTATCAATATTCCACTGGGTCCAACTGGGACAATCCTCATTATGAAAAAATCATGGAGATGCAGGCGAATAATTTGAAGGTTTACGCGCTGGGATACTCCTTGTACAAAGATCAGGAATTTCTTAAATCGGCAAAAGCGATAGCTAACTATTTGCACGATTTTCTCACTTCTCCAGATGGCG
>Ga0268298_10005884_pt1 | contig 11327 bp, 8 predicted proteins | sample WWTPWeurt_MetaG_FD_194462 | JGI IMG/M metagenome (GOLD analysis project Ga0268298, IMG submission 194462) | Activated sludge microbial communities from WWTP in Nijmegen, Gelderland, Netherland - WWTP Weurt | ecosystem: Engineered > WWTP > Aerobic digester > Activated sludge | place: Netherlands... | reverse complement strand
GCATAGTTATCATCCGTGAGCACCATGTCGGCTGTTTCCTTGGCCACATCCGTGCCGGTGATTCCCATCGACACACCGATGTCCGCGCGCTTGATGGCGGGGGCGTCATTCACACCATCGCCGGTCATCGCCACGATCTCGTTGTTCGCCTGCAGGGCATCCACAATGCGCATCTTATGCTCGGGGGACACACGGGCAAAAACATCGGTATCTTCAATGATGTTCTTGAGTTCTTCATCATCCATGTCATCCAATGCCGCGCCGGTCAACACCTTCTTGCCGGGGCGCAAAAGACCGATCGCTTCGGCTATTGCCTTGGCAGTGTTGGGGAAATCGCCGGTGATCATCACCGTGCGGATGCCCGCGTGGCGCGCATGTTCGAGCGCGGGTTTAACTTCCACACGCGGCGGGTCGATCATGCCCGTCAACCCAACAAAGACCAGATCTTTCTCCAATTCTTCCGCATTGATCTGTTCAGGATCATTGGGGACATCGCGGTCCAGGCGATAGGCAAGTCCGATCACACGCAAAGCATCTCTGGTCATTGCATCATTGGCGGCAAGGATGTGTTCCCTGGCTTCGGCCGTTAATGGCTTGGGCTTATCGTCCATGCCTTGATATTGAGTACACAGGTTCAGCACAATATCCGGCGCACCCTTCACTGCGATCACATCCCAATCCTTGTGCTTCTCATCATAGAAAGGCGATGGATCGTGGGGTTTCGGATCGCGCACATCGTGAATGGTGATCATACGCTTGCGTTCAGAATCGAACGGCACTTCGTTCTCACGGGGGTAGGCTTCGTCGATCTCAACATGGATCGCCCCAGCCTTGGCAGCCGCCACCAAAAGCGAACCCTCTGTCGGGTCGCCAACGATGCGGTAAGTCTTCGTAGATTCATTTTCCCCGGTGGTCTCGATCGTGGCGTCATTGTTGATCAATCCCAGCCAAAGCGCAGAAAGGATCGCCGGATACTTCGCCACATCCACTTTCGCGCCGTCCACCTGAAATTCGCCGTTGGGCACATATCCAGTTCCGGTCACATGCACGAACTGCCCGTCCGCCCAAATGCGGGTCACGGTCATCTCATTCTGGGTCAGGGTGCCGGTCTTATCTGAGCAGATCACAGTAGCCGAGCCCAAAGTCTCCACCGAAGACAGTTTTCGAATAAGCGCATGACGCTGGATCATTTCACGCATGCCAAGCGCGAGAGAGATGGTCACCACGGCGGGCAGCCCTTCGGGAACCGCGGCAATGGCAAGGCTGATGGCGATAATGAACACCTCGGTGATCTGCTCTGCGAACTCCTTGAAATAAGCAACCGGGTTTGAGAACAGCTCGCCGATCGCGGTTTGATTAATGAGCGCAACAATAAAGACAACCGCAACGAGGATCAAAGCGCCAATACTGAGCGACCTGCCAAGTTGGTCAAGCCTTCTTTGCAAAGGTGTTTCTTCGGTTTCAACATTTTGCAGCATGGTGGCGATCAAGCCAAGTTGAGTGTGCATGCCGGTACTGGTGACCACACCGCGACCGCGCCCATAATTAACCACCGTCCCCATGAAAGCGGTATTTTTTCGATCGCCCAACGGGACATTCTTTTCCAACACGGTGGCGGCGTTCTTCTGCACAGGCAAAGACTCACCCGTGAGCGAAGCCTCCTCCACCCGCAGGTTGACCGCTTCGAGCAGGCGCAGGTCCGCAGGGATGAAGTTCCCCGCCTCCAGGAAAACAATATCACCCGGGACAAGGTTGTAGGCAGGGACGGAATGGCGGGCGCCGTCACGCAGCACTTGCGCATCTGGCGCGGCTAATTTCTTCAACGCAGCCAACGCCTGTTCTGCCCGCTGCTCCTGCACGATCCCCAACACCGAGTTAAGCACAACGATCGCCATGATCGCAGCCGCTTCCACATAATCACCAAGCAAGGCTGAGATCACTGAAGCCACGATCAACAAGATCACAACAAAATTATTCAACTGCCCCCATAACAAGGCAAGGAACCCGGGACGCGGCGCCTCACGCAGCTGATTCTGCCCGTAATGCTTCAGGCGTTTTTCAACTTCTGCAGAAGTCAGTCCTTCATCTTGCACTTCAAGATGTTTTAAAACCTCCTCCGCCTTTAACGCGTGCCAATCCTGTTCCTTCATTTCTTCATGTGTCATTGAATATCTCCTGATCGGAAGGTTATTTCCCAGACAAAAAGCCTGTTGGTTCCATAAAAATTAAAACGAGACCACCACATCCTCTGTGATGGTCTCGCCAACGTCTTGAACGCATAAGCTGCCGATGGCTTTTCTTCCAGCCAATGGGATGACGACAACCTATCCTGCGTGAACGCAGGCGGCTACTCCCCAAACGCTTTGAGTGTATCCACATGCAAATGGATTGTCAAGCAACATGCCGGACAAAAGTATAAGGAAGCGGGTACAATTCGCGCCATGACAAAAAACAAATCCCCACTCCTCTTTTTTTTCATCACGGTCATTGTGATCGCACTCCTGACCCTTTTCGGTCCTGAAGAAAAATCATTGGGATCGAACGTGCGGATCGTATATCTGCACGGAGCCTGGGTGCTCGCCGCAGAAGCCGCATTTGCGGCCGCGGCCCTTGCCGGACTTTTAGGGCTGGTCTTGCGCAAGGAAAGTTTCCACGCCTGGAGCGCCGCGCTCGGGCGCACGGGCATCATCTTCTGGCTTACATATCTTCCGCTCTCGCTCTTTGCCATGCAAGCCAATTGGAACGGATTGTTCCTTGCAGAGCCGCGCTTCCGCATCGCCATGATCTTCGCGATCACAGGCATTTTGCTCCAGGCCGGGCTCTGGATCTTCGATATTTCCTGGCTCACCTCAGCCGCAAATATACTTTACATCATCGCCTTGCGGGTGGTCTTTGCAACCGCACAAAATGTCATGCACCCGCCTCCATCTCCCATCTTTAACTCGGGGCTATGGAATATCATCCTCTTCTTTGTCGGGCTAAATATTCTGGCCTGGGTGGCCGCGTATTTCCTGACGCGCTTTTTCCTGACCTTCAAAACCAGCGAATAAACTTCATTGCGCATCCGCACCCAGCTTATTATCTTCATGTTCCTTCGCACCATCCTGAATACCGCACACAGGATGGTGTATCCATTTTTATCCACGTTTGCGCGCGGGCTTGGGGTGGAGACCTCTTCCCTCTCTTACCTGATGACCGCACGGGCCTTGCTTGGAGCCACCAGTCCCTTCTTTGCCCCCATCGCCGACAAGTACGGACGGAGATTCGGCATGCTGGCAGGGTTGGCAGTATTCATATCCGGCATTGCGGCAGTTACGATCTATCCCAATCTTTACACCCTCGCGGCGGCAGTCATACTCGCCGTGATCGGCAAGTATATGTTCGACCCATCCATGCAGGCCTATTTTGGCGACCGCATCCCCTACGCCCAAAGAGGCACAGCTCTCGCAGTAACAGAGGTAGCCTGGTCTGCCGCCTTTTTTGCCGGCGTACCGTTCATGGCCTTCCTCATGGGAAAGTACGGCTGGTCAGCTCCCTTTCCCGCGTTGACGATCCTCGGAGCCTTTGCCTTCATCGTGATCTGGAACATCGTTCCACGCGAAGATCCGCACCACGCTTTCGAGGCAGGCTCACGAAATGGATATCGGGCCGTCTTTACATCTGTAAAAGCAATGGCCGGAATATCCATCGCCATGTGGGCAAGTACCGCGAATGAACTTGTCACCATGGTGTTCGGGATCTGGCTTGAAGATTCTTTTGGACTCAAGCTCGCCGCTCTCGCAGGCGCATCCGCTGTGATCGGCATATCCGAACTTAGCGGTGAAGGACTGGTTGCCTTCACCACCGACCGGCTCGGCAAGCCGCTCGCTCTAACCATCGGGCTGATCGGCAATGCGCTGGCATCCATCTTACTGCCGTTCATTGGACAGACCCAGATCGGCGCTTTGATCGGGCTCTTCCTGTTCTACATCACCTTTGAATACATTATGGTCAGCCACATCCCGCTGATGACAGAGATCGTCCCATCGGCTCGGGCAACGATCCTTTCGCTGAATGTGACAGGCCACTCCATTGGACGCGCATTGGGTTCCTTCCTGGCGGTAATTCTCTACCAACAGTTCGGGTTTGTGGTCGTTGCGTTTGCCGCAGTGATATTTAATGCAGCGGGCTTTTTAGCCTTGCGAAAAATGCAAAAGGAATGAAGCACAAATTATTAAAATAAAAAGCCCCGTCTGTTGACGGGGCTTTTTATCTAAGCAGGTGCAAATTACACACCACTGAGGCTGGAATTGACTTTGCTGAACACATTGCCGATGATCGGGCCGAGGATCATAAGGGCCGCAATAACGACGATGGCAACCAAAACGAGGATTAGAGCATATTCAACGAGACCCTGACCTTTTTCTTTGGGGGCGAATAACATGTTAGTAAGTCTCCTTTCTTTTGGATTTCTCAGGAAGGTCTCCCAAGATTGATTTTATTTTACTCACTTGAAAAAAAAAGACAAGAGAGGCAAGGCGTTTTTTCTTTACAGTTATGTTAGTCTATTCAAAAAAAATAATGTATCAAACTCGGCTGAGACTGGTATTGATCTTACTGAAGGTGTTGCCGATCATCGGCCCAAGAATCATCAAAGACGCAATAACAACAATGGCAACCAAAACAAGAATCAATGCGTACTCAACAAGACCCTGGCCTTTTTCTTTGGGCAGGAACAACATCGCTAGTCACCTCCTTTCCAAAAAGATTTCTCAACATGATTGTGAGATTAGTTACATTTTACGACTTTTACTTTAATTTACAAGTTATTTGATGCTTTTTGGTCCTTCACAAAAATGATAGTTTTTACGATCAAGACGAACGACGCACACACACCATATCCATGTTCCACATCATACAATCTGTGGTTAAATTGGACGAATAAATAAATCAGGACTGCGGTGAAAAACCATGCTCATCCATTCAGCCTCCCAACTCCTTACCCTTGCGGGCGGTCCCCAACGCGGACATGCCCTCGGAAATCTCGGCATCATCGAAAACGGCGCCGTTGTTGTTCGCGATGAAAAGATCGTTGCGGTCGGCACCACTGACGAACTCAAGAAAGCCTATCCCGATGAACCCACGCTGGATGCAGGTCACTGCGTGCTGATGCCGGGATTCGTGGACCCGCACACACATCTCATTTGGGCGGGCGACCGCGCCAATGAATTCGAAATGAAAATGGGCGGCATGGCTTATCTTGATATCCTTGCGTCAGGCGGTGGAATTATCTCCACGGTGAAAGCGACCCGCACAGCCAGCATCGAATCGCTCATCGCGCAGACTCGCCCGCGCCTGCTGCGCATGTTCTCGCATGGCACCACAACCGCCGAAGCCAAAACCGGCTACGGACTGCAAACCTCCACTGAACTGCGGCTGCTCAAAGCGCTCATCGCTCTCGACGACGAAAGCCCGCTTGACCTATCCATTACCTTTCTCGGCGCACACGCCATCGCCCCCGAATACAAAGATAACCCGCAAGGCTACACCGATGAGATCGTCAACACCATGCTGCCCATGCTGAAGGATTGGTGGGAGACTCACGCGCCGCGACTGCCTCTGCCCTTTGTGGATGTGTTCTGCGAAACAAAAGCATTCACCCTCGAACAGTCGCGTCAGATCTTAACGCGGGCAGGGTCGCTGGGATTCCCGCTCAAGATCCACGCGGACGAATTTGACAACCTCGGTGGAGCATCGCTCGCCGCTGAGTTGGGAGCCGCCTCTGCCGATCACCTCGTCCGCACCTCAGATGCAGATATCGCCGCGCTCGGCAGGTCCGAAACGGTCGCGGTCTCCCTGCCGTGCACACCATTTGGATTAGCCGAACCCGATTACACCCCCGCCAGAAAACTCATCGATGCAGATGCGATCCTCGCCCTGGCCACAGACTGCAACCCCGGCACCACATGGAACGAGTCGATGCAGTTTGTGATCGCGCTGGCCTGCCGTGCAATGAAGTTGACCCCCGCAGAAGCCATCGCGGCAACCACGATCAATTCCGCCTACGCAATCCGCAGGGCGGATTCGATCGGCTCCATCGAAGTGGGAAAACAGGCAGATATGTTGATCCTGTCTGTGCCGGATTACCGCCAGCTTGGGTATCGCTATGGAACCAACTTGGTCAGGCAGGTCATCAAGCGAGGTCATGTTTATTCAGTAGATGTTGGATATTACCGAACCGCGTAATTAAAGGTGAACATGGAATTCAAATGGATATTATTTGGGGCGGTACTTGTCATTAATGCGTTTTTTGCCATCTCGATCTCTTTCTTCGTTGCAAAAAAATTTATTGTCCCAGGGCGCAATGCATTGATCTTTGTCCTGGTCTCGCTGGCGGTCTGGTCTTTCGGGTATGCCATGATCACCTTCTCGACCAGTGTTGCGGACAAAAAGTTCTGGCTTCGGGTCGAGAATATCGGCATCAACAGTCAACCAGTGTTGTGGCTATATTTTGTTCTGACCTATTCAAGGCGCAACAAGTTAACACTTTGGCCTTTTGTGGTCATGTTTTGCATCATCCCCTTCATCGCGCTGTCTTTCATCTTTTCTGATCGATGGTTCCATTTATATTACGCATCCATCAGCTTGGTATCAGAGATTGGCGGACCATTGGTGGTGCAGCGCGGACCATGGTATTGGGCGGCGTTCTTTCAAAGTTATGCCTTGAACATAATCTCCACCTTGTTGTTGATCTGGCGTTTCATTTCGTTCAGAGATATTTTCCGCCGCCAACTTGGTTTTCTGATCTTCGCAGTTCTGATCCCCTTGATCGTCAACATTGGTTACCAGCTGGTCTCCAATCTCGTTCCGAGCATATCCGCGCCGATCGACCTGACCCCGATATCATTCACTCTCAGCATTGGGCTGATCAGCGCCGGGATCTTCCGCACCCGTTTGTTGGATCTTGTTCCGATTGCCCGCGATGTGGTCATGGAGCACATTCCAGAAATGGTCTTTGTCGTGGATGCACACGATCGCGTTCTGGATGCGAACACCGTGGCCGAAACATGGATCGGCATCTCAAGGCGAGACATGGTCGGCAAAGACCCAATGGAAGTTTTTGAGAAATGGCCGCAATTACTGCATTGCTTTCTTTTTACAGAAAGAACCCGTGAAGAAGTACAGATCTCTGAAAACCCATTACAGATGATGGAAGTGGTCGTGACCCCGCTTGTCGCTGAAGATACTGGCGAGATCAACGGGCGAGTCATACTGGCTTACAACATTACAGAACGCAAGTTGCTGGAAAATGAGTTGAAGAACACCAATAAAGCGCTCGAAGCGAAGATCGATGAAGTGGAATTCCTCAAGGAAAGGCTGCAGGAACAGGCCATCCGAGACCCGCTTACCGGGGTTTACAACCGCAGGTTTCTGGCGGAGATCCTCGAAAAAGAAATATCAAAAGCCGAGCGCGAACATTTGCCGGTATCCGTTGTCATGATGGATGTGGATCACTTCAAGAATTTCAACGACACTTACGGGCACAAATGCGGCGATATCGTGTTGATCGATCTCGCGAAATACCTGACCGACAACTCGCGTCAGAGCGATGTGGTTTGCCGTTACGGCGGCGAGGAATTCATCATCCTCATGCCGGGCGCTTCCCTTCAGGATGCTTATGAACGCGCGGAGGCTTGGCGGCAGGGATACACTTCCAAAGTGATCAAATACGAAGGAAAGCTGCTCACAACATCCTTCTCTGCTGGTGTAGCAAGCTTCCCGATCCACGGAGAAACTGGCGAAGCGATCCTGCATAACGCAGACCACGCCCTGTATCAATCCAAAAGCAACGGACGGAACAGGGTAACTTTATATCAACAATAATTTTTTAGACTGGAGAGAAAAACATGAAAATAGATATTATCGGAGTCCCCATCGATCTCGGCGCAGACCGCCGCGGCGTGGACATGGGTCCCAGCGCGATCCGCTATTCGCATTTGCAAAACAAACTGGAAGACCTTGGGTATGAGGTCCGCGATGAAGGCAACATTGAAGTACCCATTGCTGAAATGTGCAAGATCACCAACCCCAAATTAAAGTACATTGACTGCATTGTCCCCATGTCCCGCCGTGTTGCGGGAGCGGTCGCTACGTCCATTCAATCCGGCAATTTTCCGCTGGTCCTCGGCGGAGATCACAGCCTGTCAATTGGGTCAGTGCGCGGCGCAGCACGCAACAAGAAGATCGGGGTGATTTGGATCGACGCGCACGCCGACTTTAACACCGCCGAGACCACCCCATCCGGCAACATCCACGGCATGTCACTCGCGGCCCTCTCCGGGCAGGGAGACCCGAGCTTGGTGCGCCTGTGGGATGAGAGCATTCCGGTCATCGACCCGCAGAAGATCGCCATCATTGGCGCGCGCGATCTCGATTCAGGCGAGAAGGACAACCTCGCCAAGGCTGGCGCGTTGGTGATGGGCATGGAGCAGATCGACCGCTACGGCATGGTCACAGCGATCGAAAAAGCCATTGAACGGGTCAGCCGGGACACAGACGGCATTTACCTTTCGCTTGACCTCGACGCCCTTGACCCACAGCATGCACCCGGTGTTGGAACGCCCGTGGCAACAGGGCTGACACAACGTGAAGCCCACCTCGCTTGTGAACTGATCTCCGAAACCAATAAATTGATCGGCATGGACCTGGTGGAAGTCAACCCCATCCTCGACGAAAAGAACAAGACCGCCGCCCTCGCTGTGGAGTTTGCCCTCTCTGCCCTTGGTCGCCGTATCTGGAACGGACAATAATGAACCCAACCCTCCCCGACCTCGAAAGACTCGCGCGCGGTGCAGGCGCCATTCTGCGCGACCTGTACAGCAAGGAACATCAGATCAGCTACAAGGGCGTCATCGATCTGGTCACTGAAGCCGACCATGCTTCAGAGGCTTACCTGATCGGTGAGATCCAAAAACACTTCCCTGCAAGCCATATCCTCGCAGAGGAAAGCGGCGAAACCAAAGGCAGCAACGACAGCATCTGGTATATCGATCCTTTGGATGGGACGGTGAACTACTCGCACCATATCCCGCTGTTCAGCGTTTCGATCGCGTACGCGTCAAAAGGAATCGTAACCCTTGGCACGGTCTACGACCCGATGCGCGACGAAATGTTTGCCGCTGAACGAGGCAAGGGAGCATTCCTCAACGGGAAGCCCATCCAAGCCGCCGCCACCACCGAGCTGCAAAAGAGCTTGCTGGTAACAGGCTTCCCTTACGATACATGGAATACAGAAAAAGACAACTTTAAGAATTTTGAAAAGTTGGCCAAAATGACCCAGGGTGTGCGCCGACTCGGGTCGGCCGCCATCGACGGCTGTTACGTGGCAGCCGGTCGCTTCGACGCCTTCTGGGAGTTGACCCTTCGCCCCTGGGATATCGCCGCCGCCGGATTGATCGCCGAAGAAGCGGGCGCACGCGTCACCGCGATCAATGGTCATCCAGATTACATCTCCGCTCCACAATCCATTCTTGCCGCCGCACCTGGCATTTACGAAAAAATGAAAGAACAGTTGAATTAAACAAAAAGGCGGAGGTCTACATGACCTCCGCCTTTTTGTTTACGCAGCTTACCTGCTTACAACTCGCTTGCGCGTCTGACGATCTTATCCTTTGCGCGCGCAATAAACTCACCCAATGCAAATCCATTCTGCTGACTGCCATCTCGCACCCGCAGTGAGATCTGACCTGCTTCCATTTCGTTCTTGCCGACCACGATCATGTACGGGACCTTCATCAACTGCGCCTGACGGATCTTGGCGTTCATGCGCTGAGACGAAAGGTCGGCGCTGGCACGCACACCGTTCTCACGCAGTTCCTTCGCGATCTTTTCGGCATACTCGTTCTGCTCATCCGTGATCGAGATGACTCTCACCTGCTCCGGCGAAAGCCAGACCGGGAAACTGCCTGCATAGTGCTCGAGCAGGAAACCCACCATCCGCTCGTGCGTGGAGAGCGGCGCGCGGTGAATGCACAGCGGAATTTCATCCTGCCCATCTTTGTTCGTAAACTTCAGATCGAAGCGGCTGGGAACGGCAAAGTCCACCTGGTTCGTGGCGAGGGAGAACTCACGCCCAATGGCAGACCAGATCTGCACATCGATCTTCGGACCATAGAAAGCGGCTTCATCTTCCGCTTCCACATAGGGCACGCCGCCGTTATTCATGGCGCGGCGCACCATGTCTTCTGTCTTGACCCACAACTCGGCATTATCCACATACTTCTTACCGAGTCCCGCCTTGCTGTGCAAGGACAGGCGCATCACATACTTGTCAATGCCGAACAACTCGAAGTACTTCTTATACAGATCCACCACACCCATGAACTCCTGCTCGAACTGATCTTCGCCGCAGTAGATGTGAGCATCGTTCATCTGCATCGAACGCACGCGCATCAAACCGAATAACTCGCCTGATTTCTCATAGCGGTAGCATGTGCCATATTCCGCCAAGCGGACAGGCAGGTCGCGATAGGAACGTCCCTTCGAGCCGAAGATCTTATGATGCATCGGGCAGTTCATCGGCTTGATGTAATACTTCACGCCTTCCAATTCCATTGGCGGGTACATGCTCTCGGCATAGTACGGGAGATGCCCCGAGCGCAGGAAGAGATCTTCCTTCGTGATGTTGGGCGTGCGCACGCGGGAATAGCCAGCCTTCTCTTCCATTTCCTTGGCAAGCTTTTCCAACTCTTCAATGATGATCCCGCCATTGGGCAGCCACAAAGGTAAGCCGGGACCCACCTCATCATCAAAGACGAAGATCTCCAGTTCCTTGCCCAGTTTGCGATGGTCGCGCTTCTTGGCTTCCTCCAACTGATGCAGGTACTCTTCCAACTGCTTCTTGCTTTCCCAAGCCGTGCCGTACACACGCTGAAGCATCTTGTTCTTTTCATCACCGCGCCAATACGCGCCGGCTACGTTCATCAGCTTGAAGGCATCCTGCTTGACCTCGCGTGTATTTTCCACGTGCGGTCCGCGGCACAAGTCAGTGAACGTGTCATGCTGATAGATGGAGATATCCGGCTTTTCCTTCAACGGGTTGCCGTATTCATCCAAGCCGCCTTTTTCAAGGCCTTCGATCAACTCAAGCTTGTAAGGCTGGTCGGCAAAGATCTTCTTCGCTTCATCAGCAGAGATGACCGTCTTCTTGAATTCGTGCTTACCCTGCACGATCTGCCTCATGCGCTTTTCGATCTGCTCCAGATCTTCAGGCGTGAGGTTGCGGGGAAGGTCAAAGTCATAATAAAAACCATTCTCCACCGGCGGACCAATGGTCACTTTTCCATCCG
>Ga0268298_10005883_pt1 | contig 11329 bp, 10 predicted proteins | sample WWTPWeurt_MetaG_FD_194462 | JGI IMG/M metagenome (GOLD analysis project Ga0268298, IMG submission 194462) | Activated sludge microbial communities from WWTP in Nijmegen, Gelderland, Netherland - WWTP Weurt | ecosystem: Engineered > WWTP > Aerobic digester > Activated sludge | place... | reverse complement strand
GTCTGCTTCGCGGTGGGCGGCATCACGACGAACGCCGTCTACCTCTCGCGCGTCGGCGCCCTCCCGACCTCCGCGATCGCCTACTCGCTGCCGATCGCGATCGCCTTCGCTTATGCGGCCACGAGCGCCGTCTCCAAGCTCTTCGGTCGGTTCGCCCCCAAGGCGGGAAAGACATCGACCTCGCGCAGAGATCTCATCGGCAGGACCGGCGTCGTGATCTCTTCAAAGGTCGGGGACGAGTTCGGCGAGGTCCGCATCACGGACGCGACGGGCAGCGTCCTCCGCGTGATCTGCCGCACGCTCCCCGGCGAGGAGCCGATCCCCGAGGGTCGCGAGGTCGTGTTCATCGAATACGATCGTGAGCGCGACCACCTCTTCGTGGCCCCGTTCGACATCGACGCGCCCCGAAAGAGACCTCGACTGCGCGTCCGCGCTGAGGTTCGAGCCGCGACAGAGCCTGTCGCGAAGCCGCCGCCCGAGCCCGCCGAAGAGAGCGAGCTGGCCGGCGAAGATCGCGCGAAGACAGCTTCTTCGTAGCGGATTCAGGGTTTGCTTTCCGGGCCGCTCAAGCCGGGTTACGCCGCGTTCGGGGTCTTTCCACGCGCGCCCGCAGCGAGAGCGTCCGGACATTCACGGGCTTTGCTTGGGAACCGTCCTCTTTCCTCGTGGAGAAGGGTCTATGAATCTCACTGACAATCCTCAAGTCGTCGCGATCGGGCTCGGGGTCTTTGCCGTCCTCTTCGTGCTGGTCATCACCGCGACCGCCTTCGCGCGGTTCTATCGGCGCCCCGGCGCCGACGAGGCGCTCGTCCGCACCGGCTCGGGGGGCAATCAGGTAGCGATCGGCGAAGGCATCTTCGTCTACCCGATCCTCCACCAGCTCATGCGCGTCTCGATGCGCTCGCTCAAGCTGAGCGTCGAGCGCAGCGCCAAGAACGCCCTCGTCACGAAGGACAAGATCAAGGCGAACGTCACCACCGAGCTCTTCGTCAAGGTCGCGCCGGTGAAGGAGGACGTCCTCGCCGCGGCGCGATCGTTCGGAGATCGAAGCCTGGATGAGCACGCGATCGGGGAGCTCATCGAGGGCAAGCTGACGGACGCGCTCCGCTCCGTCGCCGCCAACCAGACCTTCATCGAGCTGCACTCGCAGCGGAAGCAGTTCGCCGAGCACATCCAGGCCGCGCTCGCCGAGGAGCTCTCGAAGAACGGCCTCACGCTGGAGAACGTCTCGATCACGGCCCTCGCGATGGTGCCCGTGAAGGACCTCGACCCGCACGACGTGTTCGACGCCGAGGGCCTCCGCGCGATCACCGACAGCGTGCAGTCCAACGCCGAGAAGACGAACCAGATCCAGCGCGAGAAGGAGATCGCTATCCACCTCCAGAACGTGGAGGCCCGCAAGCGCTCGCTCACGATGGAGCAGGACCAGGCGCAAGCCGAGGCCGATCAGACCCGCCGCGTGCAGGAATACAAGGCCACGCAGAGCGCCGAGACGGCGAAGGCGATCTACATCCAGGAGCAGGCCCGCGAGACCGCCGCCTTCGAGAAGCAGCAGGCCGTCGAGAAGTCTCGCATCGCGCAGGAGCAGGCGATCGCGATCGCCGAGGCGGGCCGCCAGAAGGCGCAGCGCGAGGCGCAGATCGCGACCGAGAAGGCCCAGCAGGCCGCCGAGATCGCGAAGCAGCGCGAGATCGAGGCCGCGATGATCGAGAAGGAGAAGACCGTCCAGGCGGCCGAGATCGATCGACAGAAGGCCCTCGAAGCCGCCACGATCGCGAAGCAGCAGACCGTCGAGGCCGCCGAGATCGCGAAGCAGCAGACGATCGAGACCGCCCGCGTCGCGAAGCAGATCGCCATCACGCAGAGCGAAGAGCAGGCGTCGCGCGCCGCCGCTCTCAAGGCCCAGGCGGACGCCGAGCAGCAGCAGGCCGCGCAGGCGATCATCACGGTCGAGGAGACAGCGAAGGCCAACCGCGAGAAGGCCATCGCGATCATCAAGTCCGAGGAGGCCGCGCAGCAGTCGCGCATCGCCGCTGAGCGCGACGCCTTCAAGAAGAAGCTCGAGGCCGAGACGGCGGCCGCCGCGGTCAAGGCCACGGCCGAGGGCGAAGCCTCCGCGAAGAAGGCGCAGGCCGACGGCGAGATCGCCCGCGCGCAGGGCGTCGCTCGCTCGCAGGAGCTCCAGGCGCAGGCCGCCGCGAAGGTGGTCCAGATCGAGGTCCAGGCCGAGGCCGATCGCATCCGCATCTCCGCGGAGGCCAAGGCCAAGGCAGCTCAGCAGGAGGCCGAGGCCATGATCGCGCTCGCCGAAGCCTTGAAGAAGCGGGGCGAGGCCGACGCGCTCGCGAAGCAGAAGATGGTCGAGGCCGAGAACTCCGTCGCGACGAAGTTCCTGATGCGCGACATCGCGGTCAAGGCGCTGGACGTGCTGCCTTCGGTCACGCGCGAGCTCATGCAGCCCGCGAAGGCGATCAGCGAGATCAAGGTGCTCCAGCTCCAGGGCTCCCCGGGCATGTCCATGAACGGGGACGGTCAGGCCAGCGGCAACGGCGGATCGATGTTCGGGACGGCCTCGCCGATCCTGAAGACCATCATGGAGGCCGGCGCCGCGTACCCTCTGCTCCGCGAGATGCTCTCGTTCGCGCAGGTCGACACCGACAAGCTGGCCGACAAGGTGCGCGCCTTCGTGGGCACGCTCCCGGACGAGGTGAGGGCCGCGGTCGACGCGGATCCAGAGCTTCAGCACAAGCTCGCGGAGATCACCCGCCGCGTGCAGGACACCACGATCGAGCCCTCGGCGGAGCCGGAGCGCGGAGCCTGAGCCATGCCCCGCGACGCCGACAAGGCCGCGCTCCACGCGACCTTCGATCTGATGCTCCGGGCGCTCTCGCAGCCGAAAGCGAGCGCCGCGCCCGGGGCGTCCGCGGGGGCCTCGCCGCCGCCCGACGCGCTGATCGAGGCGTACAGCAGCGCGAAGACGACCCTCCGCGATCTCGCGACGCGCGATCCGATGGACTCGGTCGCGACGGTCGTGGGCCTCGGGACGGTGCTGTTTTACCTCGCAGAGAAGGGGAAAAACGAGAAGTGCAACACCATCTGGGACGCGCTCGTGTTCATCACGACGTGCCTCTCGGTCGGCTACGACGACGTCTTCGCGCGCACCTCCGCGGGCAAGGCGATCGCCTCGTTCGTGATGACGGTCGGCCCCAAGCTGTCAGCTTCGATCTTCGATCCCCCGAAGCGTGAAGCCGATCGCGAGGCCGCCGAGACCGCGGCGCTCCAGCGCGCCGTCCTCGCGCGCCTCGATTCCATCCTCGCCGCGCTCCAGACACCATCCTCTCCACACGCGTAAAACCCGCGCCCAGCGGGGACCGCCGGCCGTGGTAATCGTCGATCGGCAGTCACGCCATCGTCAGGGGACCGCATGGCTCAACCAGTCGTCAGCGAACGGGTCCTCGCGTGCCGGAGCGACGCGCGCAGCCTGTGGAACGTGCTCACCGACACCGATCGGACCAACCGTGCGATCGGCCTCGCGCGCCTCGATCTCGCGCCGATCACGAGCTCCTCCGCCGCGCGCTACCTCGTGAGCACGGACCTCGGAGGCTTCCACGTCGAGTACGAGGAGCGCCCCTTCGAGTGGGTCTACCTCAAGCACTTCAAGATCCTCCGCCGCATGCGATCGGGCCTCCTCGCGTGGATGGAGATGGCCTTCGAGCTCGACGAGACCAAGCGAGGGACCCGCGTCACGATGCGGCTCGCCGTCGCGCCGAGGATCGCCTTGATCTCGCCCCTCTTGCGCATCCGATCGGCTCAGACGTTGACGCGCATGGAGCGAGAGATCACCGCCGTCGACGCGGCCCTCGCCCGCGGGGAGCGCGCCCCGTCGATCCGCCGCGGCCACACGCACGGGGAAGCCCTCACGCGGGCCCTCCGCGCGCTCGAGTCCACGATCAGCCCCACGATCGCGAGGCGCCTGGCCGATCACGTCCGCGACGCCGACGACGCCGACGCCTCTCGCATCCGCCCCTACGAGCTCGCCGACGCGTGGGACCTCCCGAGGCGCGACGTCCTCGCCGCGTGCCTCGCCGCGGTCCCTGCGGGGATGCTCGAGCTTCGCTGGGAGGTCGTGTGCCCGAGCTGCCGCACCGCCGCCGACGCCCTCCCTTCCCTCTCGCAGCTCGGCGAGCACGCCTCCTGCCAGCTCTGCGACATCGAGATCGACATCGACCTCGATCAAGCCGTCGAAGCCACGTTCGCGCCCTCTCGCGCCGTCCGGGAGATCGACGCGGGCCCTTATTGCATCGGCGGCCCCGCCCGCACGCCGCACGTCGTCGCGCAGGCCATCTTGCCTGCCCGCGGACGCGCCACGCTCCTCGCGCCCGTCGAAGAAGGCCCCTACCGCCTCTTCGTTCGAGGCGGCGCCCACGCCCGGATCGATGTCCGCGAAGGCGCCTCCCCTCGCGTCGAAATCGCAGCCGCGTCCCTCGACGGCGGCACGCTCATCGATCCCCTGACGATCGCTCCGTCCGGCGCCCTCGCCATCACGAGCACCTCCCCCGATGAGACCCACGTGAAGCTGGAGCGCAGCACCTGGGCGCGCAAGGCCGCCACGGCCCGCGAGGTCACCGCGATGCCCGGCTTTCGAAGGCAATTCTCGTCCGACACCCTGCGCCCCGGCATGGCCCTCAAGGTCTCTCGCGTGGGCCTGTTCTTCAGCGATCTCACCGGCTCCACGGCGCTGTATTCCGAGGCCGGCGACGCCGCCGCCTTCAAGCTCGTGCAGGATCATTTCGAGGTCCTCATCGCGATCCTCGAAAAGAGCGGCGGCACCCTCGTCAAGACGATCGGCGACGCGGTCATGGCGGCCTTCCTCGACGACCTCGACGCGCTCACCGCGTCCCTCGAGATCTTGCGCGCCTTCGAGGCCTTCCGCGCGCACGGCGAGCTCCACGGCCGCACGCACATCAAGCTCGGCGTCTTCGCGGGCCCTTGCTACGTCATCACGGCGAACGGCGTCCTCGACTACTTCGGCCAGACCGCGAACATCGCTGCGCGCCTCCAGGGTGAAGCCCGCAGCGGCGAGCTCATCGTCGATGCCTCCCTCGCCGACCACGCCATCGAAACCGGCGTCCTCGATCCGACGCTCATTCGCGAGCGCTACGCTGCGAGCCTGAAAGGCCTGGACCACCCTCTCGAGGTCGCTCGCATTTCCTTGTTCCGATCGTCTTGACGCGCGGTTCGTAGCGCGCCTACACAGCGCGCAACCGGAGACAACACCATGGCCGTCGACATCCAGAAGCTCTTCAACGAAACGCTCCCCCAGGGCATCGCCGCGCACGCCGACGCTGCCAAGCAGATCGGTGCCACCTTCCAGATGAACGTCACCGGCGACGGCGGCGGTGAGTGGTACATCGACCTCAAGAGCGACACCCCCTCCGCCAAGGCCGGCAACCCCGGCACCGCCGAGTGCGCGATCACCATCTCGGCGGAGGACTTCCAGAAGCTCCACGAGAACCCGCAGGCCAACGGCATGCAGCTCTTCTTCGGCGGCAAGCTCAAGGTCGCCGGCAACCAGATGCTCGCGATGAAGCTCTCCAAGCTCTTCGATTTCGCCCCCAAGGCGTGAGCCTTCCGTTCTGATCGCCGCCGCACTACGCCCACCGCGTGCGGCCCCTCCAAGACATTCGCGTCCTCGACATGACCCGGCTCTTGCCCGGGCCCTTCGCCTCGCTCGTCCTCGCTGATCTCGGCGCCTCCGTCGACAAGATCGAAGACGCGAGCGGCGGCGACTACCTCCGCTACATGGCCCCTCAGGCCGGCGGCGAGTCGGTCGTCTTCCAGCTCTTGAACCGCGGAAAACGCAGCGCCGTCCTCGATCTGAAGAAGGCCGACGCCAAGGCCGCGTTTCGGGAGATCGTCCGCTCGTACGACGTCCTCTTCGAGCAGTTCCGCCCGGGCGTCCTCGATCGACTGGGCCTCGGCCACGACGTGCTTCGCCGTGAAAACCCGCGTTTGATCATCTGCGCGCTCACCGGCTACGGCCAGACAGGCGAGCACGCGCTGCGCGCCGGACACGACCTCAACTACCTCGCTCGCGCGGGCGTCCTCGGCGCGCAGGGCCCCGCCTCTGGCCCACCGCAGGTCCCCGCGACCCAGCTCGCGGACATCAGCGGGGGCATGTGGTGTGTCATCGCCATCCTCGCGGCCCTGCGAGAGCGCGATCGCACAGGCGAAGGCGCCACCCTCGACGTCGCGATGACAGACGGTATCCTGGCTTTCGCGAGCACCTCCATCGCCGCGGCCCTCGCGAACGAGCCTGTTCGTCGGGGTGACGAGCCCCTCACAGGGGGCATCGCGGCCTATCAAACCTACATGTCCAGGGACGGACACCCCATGACGCTCGCCGCGCTGGAGCCCAAATTCTGGATGAGCTTCTGCGCCGGCGTCGGCCTCGAGTCGTCGATGGAGGGCCTCATGCCCGGTCCGCACCAGGCGGATCTCAAGGCCAAGATCGCCTCGATCTTCGCGAGCAAGACCCGAGTCGAGTGGGAGGCCTTCTCCGCGGAGCGCGACTGCTGCATCGAGCCCGCGCTCGATCCCTCGGAGATCCAGTCCGATCCGCACCTCCGCTCGCGTGGCCTCTTCTTCACGATGGACACCCCTCGTGGCCCCATCCCTCAGGTCCGACTCCCCATCACGCCGCGCGACCTCACCGCCTCTCCTCCCCCCAAGAAAGGCGAGCACACCCGCGCGATCCTGCGAGAAGCAGGCCTCTCCGACGATCAGATCGCCGCTCTCTTCCAGGCCGGCGCCGTCAAGGAAGAGTGACCCCACCTCCCCAGACTGCCACTCTCAAAGTGCCAGTCTCAAAGCCGCTCTCGCGGGACCATCTGCTGCTCAGGGAGCGACGTGCGGAAAGCTTTTTCACCACGGAGCCACGGAGAGCACAGAGATCGCACAGAGATTTCTTTGTCCCAGATTCCGGAGAATCGCTTCACTTCGGGCCGCTGGAGGCCTCGAGCCGCGCGGCCCACCCCGCCCAGTCAAGGGCGCAGCGCTCGTCCTCTCGGTGCTCGCCCCCGGCACAATAGGCGCTGTCGTACGGCGGCCCCATCACCAGCGCGGCTGTCCTGCTCGCGAGCGGATAAGTCGCGCGCCAGATCTGATCGAATCGATCCGCGCGCCATCGAAACGCCTGCATCCCACGTCGTTGCTCGCTCCTCGCGAGCGCCGTGTCCGACTCGGCCAGCTTGTCGAGCGTCGTCTTGATCCGCTCGCGCAGCTCCTCGTCGTCCGTGCCCGCGAGCGCCCGCTGCAAGAACAGGATCGCCTCCCGGTTTCGCCCCGTCTTCCGCAGCAGATTGAACCCGCCGAGCGCCTGCCACCCGATGAGCTTCTTGTCATCCCCCAGCTCCGCGGCCCTCGCGAGGTACCCCGCGCCCTCGACCGTCCACTTCTCCTTCTCCGCCGGATCGCTCAGGTACGAAGAGGGCGCCATGAGCCCGATGAACGAGCCCGCCGCCGTGAGGATCTCCGGATCGTTCGGCAGGTTCTGGACGCCCCGCTCGAGCACCACGCGCGCCCGCCGGATGTCGTCCTCCGGCACCCCGTTGACTTGGAATACCGTCAGTGCCTCGACCAGCAAGTACGGATCTCGGAACGTCGGATCCAGCGTGTTGATCGTCTCGATGAGGTAGGGCAGGTTCTCGAAGCGCCGCTTTTCCTGCGTGTGGAGCCCCTGCTCGACGAGCACCGTGGCCCACAGATAATCCGCGACAGCCGCCCGATGACCGAGCGACATCGCCACCATCTCCTCCGGGGGAGGCAGCGAGTACACATCGGACGTCTCCTTCACCCGATGATGCGTGCTCGCCGCGGGCTCCCGCACGAACGCGAGGACCACCGCGGCCGCAGCCCACACCATCACGAGCCGCGCGAGATCGATCCACGTCTCTCGATCGATCCTCGAGCCCTCAAACGCGGGCGGTCGGCCCTTCGAGGTCGCATCCGGGCCGGTCGGCGCCATCACTCGACCTCGCGGTCCACGAACATCCCGGGGAGCACGCGCGCGCCCTGCCCGGGGAGCCGCTCGCCCTTCACCTCGAACGTCGACTGCATCCCGTCACCGTCGAGATCCCCGTGCGCCGTGGCCGAGAACCGCATCGCCTGCGTCGTCGGATCGAGCTCGCTCTGAAACTGGAAGGCGAACGCGTGAGGCTCCGTGAAGCCGAAATCGAGGCATTTCCAGGTCAGGTGCTCCCAAGCCTCCGGAGGGTCCGGCGCGCGCACGCCCCGAGGAACCTGCGCCGGCGTGAGGGGCGCCGACGGGGGAAAGCTGATCTCTTGGGAGTGGACGTCCGCGTAGGCCACGGCGTTCGTCACGATGCGATCGAGCCCATCGATCGGCTCGGTGAGCTTGGAGGCCGCGAGGTTCCGGATGAAGGCGGGGACGGCCACCGCGAGCACGCTGCCCGCGATCCCGAAGATCGCCGCTGCCTGGACCGCCGTGAACGCTCTCATCGCCGAGAGGACCTTTTAGTGGATTGTCCGCCCGCCGCAAATGGCTTGTGTCCAGACGCGAGCGGCCTGTGGGGGAGGCCGCCTCACGCCAAGATGGAGTCACTCGTATTCGGAGCTCACGAAGATCTGCGTGGAGACGCGCAGGCGCTTGCCGACGATGGCGCCCGACCGAGCGAACGTGGAGTGATCCCCGTCGCCGTCGAGATCCCCTGTCGCAGCCGCCTCGAAGCCGTCCGCGCCAGGATCCGGGCCGCCGAGGCTTGGAGAGACGTACCCGGCGCCCTTGTAGTACGTGTATTGATAGTAGATGGGGGTCGACATCGTGTAGCCGAGACACAGCCACCCATCGATCGACGTCCCGTTGTGGAAATCGGCCCCCTGGCCGTTGCCCGGCTGATACTTGGTGCCCGCCGGGATGGTCACCGGGACCGGGTTGGCCGATGTACACAGGTAGTTGACAGCAGGCTTGGAGTTGGCCCCGTTCGCCGCGCCGAGGAGCTCGGCTTCACCGTACTCCCGCTCGAAGACGCCCGCCGCGAGCTGTGAGATGGCGCCCACGTTCCCCTTGGCCTCGGAGGTCCGAGCGGCCGCGAGGTAGCTGCGGACGCCGTAGATGGCGAGGGCCGCGAGCACCCCGATGATGGCGATCACGATCATCAGCTCCACGAGCGTGAAGCCTCTTTCTCTCGCGTATCGGCGCATCATCGGGATCCTTCGCATCGGACAACCTCGAACGATAGCAGGCCTCGGGCCCAGCGATCACTCGAATTCGTCGAACACGTACACCTGGGTCGCGACGCGCATCTCGTTCGATGCGTCCGCCTGTCCGACCAAGGCGAAGGCGCTCGGGGCGGCGTCGCCGTCGAGGTCACCTTCCGCTGCCGTCTCGAAGCTCTCACCGCCGGAGACCGTCGGCGAGCCGCCGTGCGAGGACGTCACGGGGCTGTTGCCCTTCGTGTAGGAATACCGGTAGTAGATCGCCTGGGTCATCGAGAACTTCAGGCACTTCCAGCCGGTGATCGAGTCGCCGGCGTCAAAGTCGACGCCGTTGCCCGTGCCGGGCTGGTACTTGGTGCCGGCGGGGATGGTCGCCGGGACTGGCGCGGGGGAAGAGAGACAGAGAGCGTGGTTCGCGCCGGAGGAGTTGCCGCCGTTCGGGTTCACGATGAGCTGGCTGTTCGCCGTCTCACGCTCATAGGACTGCTTTGCCCCACGGGCGATGGCGCCGATCGTGTTCTTCGCCTCGCTCGTCTTCGCGCTCGCGAGGTAGCGGCGGACACCGTAGATCGCGAGGGCCGCGAGGACGCCGATGATCGCGATGACGATCATCAGCTCGACCAGAGTGAAGCCTCGTTTGCCGTACCGTTTGTAGGCGCGCATGTCGTCTCCTTCTTCTTTCCGTGGGGCCGCGGGACGCCAGGCGCCCCATGCTCCATTCAAGTGCTCGTTTCGAAACCTGGACCCTGTCACTCCGTGTCGTTCTCGATGTAGGCTTCGCTCGACCACGAGGTCGCCGCCACGAGAGCATACACTCCGTTGTCATTCCGATCCCCGGCCGCCTGAATGACATACCAGGCGCCGGTCGGTTGACCGATGTTGCCGAGGTTCGTGAAGCCGCTGGGCTGGACGACGCCGTTGTTCGGATCACCCGCAACGACCGCGTATCCAAACCGAACCATGCCGTCCGTGCGGACGTTGAGCTGACGCCAGCACTCGTAATCCGGGTGACTGGCCTGCTCCCATGTATACTTTGTGTGTGTGGGGCTCGCCATCGGGTAATACGAGATCAGGCTGCCGCCGCCAGGCGCGCAACCGTTCGCTCCGCAGCCCGAGCAGCCGAGATACTGGTACGTATCGACCTTGCGCTGCACCTCGCCATGGCGAATGAGCTGGATCATCGCCAGCGCCTCGGCCGTGCCGGCGGACGCCAGGTATTTGCGATAACCCACCATCGCGAGCGCCGCGAGGATACCCACCATCGCGACGACGGCCAACAGCTCGACCAGGGTAAAGCCGCTCGTGGCCCGAAGGCGCTTCGAGCGAAGCTTCCGTGACCTGATCGAAGGAAGGCGCCGCATCGTGCCTGACGAATACAGCTTTCGTGCCATCGGGAGGATCATCGCCCGATCTCGGGGAAGAGGCGATCTTTTCGTGCTCCATTCTTCTGGCAGCGCCCCCGAGCCCCCGCGAGGTGCCCAAAAACGTCACCTCCGACCCCGGCCCTGACGTTTTTGGTCGTGTGGTTGCTCGCCGTCCATCGGCGCAAACGTGGTCGCGGCGGCGCGCCCATCCACGCTGCCGATCTCGCAACACGCGGCCAAAAGGCTTCTTCCCGAGCGAGAGGCGCTCTACTCCCCGTCCTCGTCGATGCCGTCGTCCTGACCGAGACCGAGCTTCGCCAGGCGATAGCGCAGCGATCGGAACGTCACGCCGAGCAGCTTCGCCGCCGCTGTCCGCACGCCGCCGGTGCGCTCGAGCGCTTGCAGGATCAGCCGCCTCTCGACCTCACTGAGGACTTCATCCATCGCGCAGCCCTCCGGAGGCAAGTCCGCGAGCCGCGGGGCCGGGCTCGCCGAGAGTCCCGACACCGCCGCGGGCAGATCTCCCAGACCGATCGTCGGGCTCGAAGCGAGCGCGACGGCTCGCTCGATCATGTTCTCCAGCTCGCGCACGTTGCCCGGGAACGCGTAGCCGTCGAGCGCGCGCATCGCGTCCGGCGTGAGGCCTCGCACGTCCTTGCCGAGCTCCGTCGCGTGCTGCTTCACGAACCGCTCCACCAGCCTCGCGATGTCCTCGCGGCGCTCGCGGA
>Ga0268298_10005882_pt1 | contig 11330 bp, 9 predicted proteins | sample WWTPWeurt_MetaG_FD_194462 | JGI IMG/M metagenome (GOLD analysis project Ga0268298, IMG submission 194462) | Activated sludge microbial communities from WWTP in Nijmegen, Gelderland, Netherland - WWTP Weurt | ecosystem: Engineered > WWTP > Aerobic digester > Activated sludge | place: Netherlands... | reverse complement strand
CTGAAGGACCTGAATTCCTACTACGGGTGGTACTGGGACGATGACTGGTCCCAGCACGCGCTGAACCTGGACAACAGCGAGATCGTCGGCTTCGGCTGGGAGGAGGGCAGCGGCATCCCCTACCCCAGTGACAACTTCGAACTATGGGTCTGGTGGCAGGGTGGCAGTTGGCAGCTACGCATCAACAAGGTCCAGTCCTACAAGATGTCTGGCATCCCCTATGACGAGATCACCCAGCAGACTGCAAACTTCCTGAAGGGGAATCTGGCCACCGTCCCGGACTACCCCACCATCCAGAATGGCGACACCTTCCTGCTTCGGACCAGCGAAGGGCGCCTGGCCAAGCTCGAGATCGTGGAGTGCGTCCCCTACGACCCCTCCGGGGCCTACAACAGGGCCCAGCGCACTCGCGTCCGGTACACGGTGTTCGAGGACTAGGGTCTGTTTTCAAAGTGGATGCGAGCCGCGACGCCGTCCAGCCGCGCGCATGGCAGATATCAGTACGTCTCGTGTATCGCCAAAGGCGATACCGAGAAGACGGGGGCCGAAGGGCGATGCGGGACATCGTTCGAGGCCGCCAACGCAGCCAGGGGTGCGGCTGGGCGACGTCCCCCTCTCCCTATCGCAGGCCCCGCATGGGGCCTGCTCCTGCCCGGCGGTTCGCCGGGCAGAGGGCGGAACCGGGCAAGGGGCGGCGCCTCTTGCCCCGCCACACCCCACTTTGAAAACAGACCCTAGGCTCCCCCGAAACGGCAGGACAGGAGGATCGCGCCGTAGGACGTGGCGCAATCCCTGGCCGCCTGGACCCCGCTCGTGTTCAGGGTGACGTAGTGGAAGGCGCCCTCCACCGCCCAGTGGCGGGACCACTGGAAGCCGGTTCCCACCTTGATGCCTGCGCGCCCGGACTGGGCGATGACGCGGTAGTCGCCGGGACCATCGGGGGGCAGCAATCCAGAGTGGAACTCGTAGGTACCCTCCACCTGGTTCAGGGTGAATCCGCCCACCGTGTAGAAGGTCCGGCCGCCCCGGCGCACCAGATGCCACACCCAGTCCAGGGCCCACTGGCGGTTGGCGAAGGCCCCGCTGCCCTCGCTGGCGCGGTGGTAGAGCAGCCGCACACCGTGCCGCGGATTCAACGCCCGCTCCACCCCGAAATCCCAGGCCGTGGACTGGCCGCTCAGACCCAGGAACTCGCCGGTGCTGGGCCATTCCCGCAGGGGTGCAGATACCTGCGTGGGCTTCCGCCAGTTCGAATCGGCCAGCTCGCAGAGCCCCCCCTGGATCTGGAACTGGAGGGTCTGGCCCTGGGCAAGGGCGCTCATGGCGCCTGCAACCAGCAGCACTTTCAAATGATTCACGCAACCCATGGGCGGCTCCTGATTGATGATACGGCGGGAGGCTAATCACCGGCACCTGGGACGGGCAGACTGCCTTTCACGACAGGGGTTGCATCGCCGGGTCCGTGACGCTACCTTTCTGCACCGGCCCTTCGGGGCCGTTCTCTTACGAGATCCTTGTCAGTTCCATAGCGAGTTATCCAGAAAGGTGGAGGGACGGGCCCTGTGAAACCTTGGCAACCTGCGAAAGCAAGGTGCCAATTCCTGCCGTGAGCAATCGCGGAGAGATGTCGAGCTGTGTCGAACTGACGACGGCGACAAAGGGGCCCGAGCGATCGGGCCCCTTTGTCATGTTTGCTTTTCCTGGACTTGCTTGGACGACGGGGCCTCGGCCTTCTCACCTCACTTCTCAGGAGCCGCCATGAGCGCCGCCAACCCCAACTTCGAAACCATCGCCCTCCACGGCGGCCAGGTCGCGGACAGCGACACCAAGAGCCGGGCCGTGCCCATCTACCAGACCACGAGCTACGTGTTCGACTCCGCCGAACACGGCGCCGCGCTCTTCAACCTGTCCGTGCCCGGCAACATCTACACGCGCATCATGAATCCCACTCAGGCCGTGCTGGAGACGCGCGTGGCGCGGCTGGAGGGCGGCATCGCGGGCCTGGCCGTGGCCTCGGGCCAGGCGGCCATCACGCTCACCCTCACCACGCTGCTGCGCGGCGGCGACCACATCGTGGCGGGCGACAACCTCTACGGAGGCACCTACAACCTGCTGCACCACACCCTGCCCCGCACGGGCATCGACACCACGTTCGTGGATTCGAAGACCCCCGAGGCCTTCCGCGCCGCCATCAAGCCCCAGACCCGCGCCATCTACATCGAAGCCCTGGGCAATCCCAAGCTGGACGTGCCGGAGTTCGAGGCCCTCGCGGCCATCGCGAAGGAAGCGGGCGTCCCCCTCATCGTGGACAACACCCTGCCCAGCCCCTACCTGCTGAACCCCCTGGCGCTGGGTGCCAACATCGTGGTGCATAGCGCCACCAAGTTCCTGGGCGGCCACGGCACCTCGGTGGCGGGCGTCATCGTGGACGGCGGCACCTTCGACTGGAAGAACGGCAAGTTCCCGGAGTTCACCGAGCCCTTCGCCGCCTACCACGGCGCCGTGCTGGCGGACCTCGCGGGGCCCGCCGCCTTCATCACCAAGGCCCGCATCGAGGGCCTGCGCGACACCGGCGCCGCCATCAGCCCCTTCAACGCCTTCCTCATCCTCCAGGGCATCGAGACCCTGCACCTGCGCCTGCAGCGCCACGGGGAGAACGCCCTGGCCGTCGCCCAGTGGCTGGAGCGGCATCCCAAGGTGGCCTGGGTGAACTACCCCGGCCTGGCCGGCAACGCGAACCACGCCGCGGCGGCCCGCTACTTCCGCAAGGGCGCGGGCTTCGGCGGCATCCTCACCTTCGGCGTGAAGGGCGGCCTGGAGGCCGGCAAGGCGGTCATCAACGGTGTGCAGCTCTTCTCCCGCCTGGCCAACGTGGGCGATGCCAAGAGCCTCATCATCCACCCGGCCAGCACCACCCACCAGCAGCTGTCCTCAGCCGAGCGCGAGGCCACGGGCGTCACCGAGGACCTCATCCGCCTCTCCGTGGGCCTGGAGAACATCGGCGACCTCCTCGAGGACCTGGAACTGGCCCTCGCGAAGGCCTGATCCCATGCCCGTCAAGATCCCAGCCTCCCTGCCGGCCCGCGATGTGCTCGAGGCGGAGAACGTGTTCCTCATCGAGGAGAGCCGCGCCCTCCACCAGGACATCCGCCCTTTGCGCATCGCCATCCTCAACCTGATGCCCACCAAGGTGGCCACCGAGACCCAGCTCCTCCGCCTGCTGGGCAACACGCCCCTGCAGGTGGAGGTGACGCTCCTGCACATGGCCTCCCACGCCTCGAAGAACACCTCCGCAGAACACCTGCTGGAGCACTACGTGTCCTTCGAGGAGGTGCGTCACCAGGCCTTCGATGGCCTCATCGTCACCGGGGCGCCGGTGGAGACGCTGCCCTTCGAGGAGGTGGACTACTGGCCTGAGCTCACGCAGATCCTGGACTGGGCGAGGACGAACGTCTTCTCCTGCCTCTTCATCTGCTGGGGCGCCCAGGCCGCCCTCCACCACTACTACGGCATCCCCAAGCACCCTCTGCCGGAGAAGATGTTCGGCGTCTTCCCCCACCACCTGCGGGTGGCCCACGAGCGGCTGGTGCAGGGCTTCGACGACGTGTTCTTCGCGCCCCACTCCCGCCACACGGAAACCCGCCAGGCGGACATCCTGGCAGAACCTCGGCTGGTGCTCCTGGCCGAGTCCGACGAGGCCGGGGTGTACCTGGTGCAGTCCGCGGACCGCCGCCTGGCCTTCGTCACGGGGCACTCGGAATACGACCCCTGCACGCTGCAGGGCGAGTACGCCCGGGATCTCGGCAAGGGCCTGCCCATCGGCATCCCGCAGAACTACTTCCCGGAGGACGACCCCACCCGGCCGCCCCAGGTCCGCTGGCGGGGCCACTCGAACCTGCTCTTCTCCAACTGGCTGAACTACTTCGTCTATCAGGAGACGCCCTTCGACCTGGGCCTCCCCGCCGTGGAAAGGGGGGAGGCATGAGCCTGAAGGTCCTCAAGTTCGGCGGCAGCTCCGTGGGCAGTGCCGAGGCCCTGCGCCGGGCCGCCGGCATCGTCCGCGACGAGCTGCCTGCGGGGGGACTGGTGGTCGTATCCGCCCTGCGGGGGACCACGGACCAGATCCTCGATGCCTGCGCGGCGGCGGGCCGGGGTGACCTCCCCGTCGCCCAGTCGATCCTCTCGGCGATCCAGGTGCGCCACCAATCCGTGGCCGAGGAACTCGGCCTCACCCAGGCCGTGGCTGCAGCCTGGGCCCCCCTGTTCTCCAGGATGGACCAGCTCCTGACGGGCATGGCCATGCTGGGCGAGACCACGGCCCGGGCCCGGGACGCCGCCCTGGCCGTGGGCGAGACCCTCTCCGCGAACCTCGCCGCCCTCTGCTTCCAGGGGACCTTCCAGGATGTGCGGCAGGTCATGCAGACCGATGCCCGCTTCGGCAAGGCCCGGCCCCGGCTGGAGGCCCTCCGCGAAGCTGCCATTCCCTGGCGCCAGGCCCTGGCCGCAGGGGCACTCTGGGTCACCCAGGGCTTCCTGGGCTCCTCGCCCGAGGGCGTCACCACCACCCTGGGCCGAGGCGGCTCCGATACCAGCGCCACCCTGCTGGGTGAGGCCCTCGATGCCGAGGAGGTGCAGATCTGGACGGACGTGGACGGTGTCCTCACCGCCGACCCCAGCCTGGTGAAGGAGGCCCGCCCCATCCCCCAGATGAGCCTGGGCGAGGCCGAGGCCCTCAGCGCCTTCGGCGCCAAGGTCCTGCACGCGGACTCCCTGGCCCCCGGCGGCCGGGCGGGGTTCCGCCTAGTGGTGGCCAACACCCTGCGCCCCGGCGCCTCCCGAACCGAGATCCTGCCGGTGCCGCCGGTCCGTGCGGCCGGCGCCGTCACCTCCGTGGCCTACAAGGAAGGGATCAGCCTCCTGCGCTTCCCGGCCTCGGCGGGCCTGGAGCCCCCCCTGGACGCGGCTCGCAGCCTGGAGGAGGCCGGTGCCCTGCGCTTCGGGCTGATCTCCAGTCCTGCGGGCACCCTGCTGGCGGTCCGCCCCGAGACTCACGCCGCCACCGAGGTGCTGGGCACCCTGGCCGCTTCAGGGGTGCCCTGCGAGTCCGGCTGGGCCGTGGTGGCCCTGGTGGGTGAGGGCCTGCGGGCCGATCCCTTGGCGGCCCTGCGCCACCTGGGCGAGCTGGGCCAGGAACCCGTGGGCGGGCTGCTCACAGGCAGCAGCACCGTATCCCTGGCCTTCCTCGTCCCCGAGTCCCGACTCGGCAGCCTCATCCCCCGCCTGCACTCGCGGTGCGTGCTGGGGTATTAGCCCTGCCGCAGCAGCCAGGCCGTAAGTCGGGAGTGGAAGCTCTCGGGATTCTCCAGATCGGTCGGCAACAGGCGGGCCGGATGGGCGGGATCCCCCACCACCAGAGGGGCCGCCTCCACCAGGTTGGGAAGCCGCTGGCCATCGGGCAGGGTCCAGAGGGCACCCCGGCAGTCGGCGTCCCTCGGCGTGGTGGCTTGGCGCCGCTCGCCCTGTGTCTCGCAGACCATCCGCTTTCTCCTGTGGAATCTTAAAGATAGGCCTCCCCGCTACCCGCGCCACCCCTCGCCTGCCACCCTCGGGGGAAGGAGCCACCATGACCCGACGCATCCTCATCACAGGCGCTTCGCGAGGCATCGGCCGGTCCTGCGCCCTATGGCTGGCCAGGACCGAGGCCGCCCACCTGATTCTCCTGGGACGGGATGCCCAGGCCCTGGCTGCCTCAGCCGAGGCCGTCCGCCAGGCGGGAGGGACCGCCGAGATCCATGTGGCCGATGTGGCCCACCGCTCCGTGCTCACCGCCCTCACTGGATCAGTCGGTCCCCTGGACGGGCTAGTGGCCGCCGCCGGCATCTCCGGCATGACCCCGGTGGATCGGGACTCGGATGCCTTCTTCGACGAGATCCTGGCCACCGACTTGACGGGGCCTTGGAACACCGTGCGGGCCTTCCTGCCGGCCATGGGCGCCGGAGGCCGCGTCGTGCTGGTGTCCAGCGTGCTGGGCCGCTTCGGCGTGCCGGGCTACGGGGCCTACTGCGCCGCCAAGCACGGACTCATCGGCCTGGCCAAGGCCCTGGCCCTGGAGCTCATCGACCGGGGCATCGTGGTGAACGCCGTGGCGCCGGGCTGGGTGGACACGGACATGGCCCAGACCGGCATCCGCCAGATCGCCGCCGCCACGGGCCAGACCGAGGCCCAGTTCCGGGCCCAGGCGGAGGCGGCCGTGCCCGTGAAGCGGTTCTTCCAGGCCGAGGAGATCGCCCACGGCATCGGGTGGCTGCTCAGTCCCGCCAACACCATGCAGGTGGGCCAGTGCCTTAACCTCGACGGCGGCGTGGTCCAGTCCTGAAGAATCCCGTCGGCTCCCACTGACGGGACCGCGGAAATGGACGTACCTTTCCCCTGCGCGGATGCATCCCCGCGAGACAAGGGGCATGCCATGAAATCGCTCGCCGTACTTCCCTGCGCCATGCTGACCTGGCGCCGGAGCACCTCCACCCCTCCAGACTTCGAGCTGCAGGGGGAGTCAGGCGTCTACGCCACCCTCGCCTTCCTGGACGAGGACAAGTCGCTGGCGCGGATCCGAACGGCCGAGGGGACCTGGACGGTCAAACACCTGGGGCTCCTGAACCCGGTCATCACCCTGCGGGAGGAAGGCAGCGCCATCAACCTGGCCACCTTCCACCCCCACGCCCTCCGGCACGGGAAGCTGGACTTTCTGGATGGCGCGGCCTTCGACTGGGCCTGGCTCCATGAAGCCGGTCCCGGCGGCGCCTTTCTGGATGGCGCGGGCAGGCCGCTGGTCCACCTCCAGGCCCACCTCGGCCGCGATCTCACCTCCACGCCTGACGAACTGGAGGCCTGTGACGTGGATCTGGACATGACCATGGCCGCCCACTACCGCCAGGCCCTCCTGGCGGCCCTGGGCTGGTACCTGATCCAGCTGGACCACCTGAAGACGCGTGACGAGGCGGCCGCGGAGACGGCCCTGCGACTGTAGGAAGGTTTTGACTACTTGGTCCGCACTGGGAATGGCGGACGCACCAGCTTCTGGGGCGGGGTCTTCTTCAGTTCCGCCTTCATCAGCTCGATGGCCTTCTCCAGCTGGGGATCGCGGCCGGCGATGACGTCCTTGGGCAGCTGCTCCACCTCGATGTCCGGAGCCACGCCCTCGTTCTCCACCACCCAGCCCTTGTCGGTCCAGATGGCCAGGTTCGGGGCCGTGATGTTGCCGCCGTCCATGAGGGTGGGGAAGCCCAGGATGCCCACGAGGCCGCCCCAGGTGGGCCGGCCCACGAGGGGGCCCAGACCGAACTTGCGGAACATCCAGGGCAGCAGGTCGCCGCCGGAACCGGCGGTCTCATCCACGAGCATGACCTTGGGGCCCTGGATGGAGGCCTGGGGGGTCTTCAGGTCCTGGCCGTAGCGCATGGCCCACATGGCGATGAAGGGGCGCCGCAGCAGGTCGATGTAGTAGTCCGCCACCTGGCCGCCGCCGTTGTAGCGCTCGTCGATGATCACGGCATCCTTCTGGGCCTGGGGGTAGAAGTAGCGCTTGAAGTAGGTGTGGCCCAGGCTCGTGGTGTTGGGCACATAGACGTAGGCCACGCGGCCCTCTGTGGCGTCGTGCACCTTCTTCAGGTTGCCCTCCACCCAGTCGCGGTTTCGCAGCGCGGCTTCGCTCTCCACCGGCACCACCGTCACCGTCCGCGCGCCCTTGCCGGTGGGATCGGCCCCCACCGTCAGCTCCACCAGCTTCCCGGCCGTGTTCTCGAAGCGGGCGTGGAGGTTGTCCGGGGCCGCGAGGTCGCGGCCGTTGACCGCCAGCAGGTACTCGCCGGACTTCACGTTGACGCCGGGCTCGGTGAGCGGTGAGCGCAGCTCTGGGTTCCAGTTCAGGCCGCCGAAGATCTTGGTGAAGCGATAGCGGCCGTTGGCCACGTCGAGGTCCGCACCCAGCAGGCCGCCGGGAATGGCCTTGCCCGTGTCCGGCAGGTCGCCACCGCCACCGCGGTGGTGGCCCACGGCCAGCTCCGAGCACATCCACTGGATCACCCGGTTGAGGTCGGCGCGGGTGGCGAGGTCCGGCAGAAAGGCCGAGTACTTCTGCTTCATGGCCTTCCAGTCGGCGCCGTGCATGTTGGGGGCGTAGAAGAAGTCGCGGTTGATGCGCCACACCTCGTCGAGGATCTGGGCCCACTCCTGGCGGGGCTCGATCTGCACCTGCAGGGCATCCAGCCCCACCTTGCCCTTGCCCGGTTCAGGCTTGCCCATGGTCGGGATGATGGTGGCGGCGTCCTTCAGCCGGTAGATGAGCTTCTTGCCGTCGGCCGAAAGTCCATAGGCATCGGCCTTTTCCACCAGCACGGTCTCCTCGCGCTTCTTGAGGTCGAAGCGGCAGAGCGTGGCGGCCTCGTTCGCATTGAAGCGGTTCTCGCCGCCGGCCTTGCGGAGGTAGAAGAGGCTCCCCTCCTCGCCGGTGGCCAGATCTGAGAAGGCGGCGCTCTTGGCGGCCCCGATGGGAAGGATGCGCTCGGCCAGGCCCTCGAAGTCGATGCGGACCTTCACCTCGGCCTTGGCGCCCTTCTTCTCGTCGCCCTTGCCCTTGTCATCCGCCTTGCCCACACCGGCCTCCTCGTCGCTCTCCTTGGCCAGGGGCGAGGGCGTGTCCTTGGCCAGCACCATGAGGTAGAGGTTCCCGCGCATCAGGGCATCGGCATTGGACTGGGCGAACCAGTCCCGGACCGGGCCCGCCTCGGTGCTGGCAGTGAAGTAGAGGTACTTGCCGCCGCGGTCGAAGACGGGCTCGCCGGCATCGGCCAGGCCATCGGTCAGCGCCGTGGACTTGTCCTCCTCCACGGCATAGACGTGGATGCGCTGCATGCCGGACTCGGTGTTACGCGTGTAGGCGAGGAAGCGGGAATCCGGCGACCAGTTGTGGCTGAGGGTGGGCGAGGGCGTGTAGAGCAGCTCGCTGGAAACGGCCTTCACCGCGCCCGTTCCCAGATCGAGGAGGTAGAGGGCCATGGCGTTGTCGATGTAGGCGATGCGCTTCCCGTCCGGCGACCACTTGAGGTCGCGGTAGAACCCGGCGCCCTTCAGGGCGTAGCTGCGCACCTCGCCCTTGCCGTCCTGGGCCTGGACCTTCAGCGCGTATTCGCCGCCTGCATCCGCCACGTAGGCGATGGCCTTGCCGTCCGGGGACCAGGCGGGGTTCCGCTCGTGGCTGCCCGGCGTGCGGGTGAGGTTCCGGGCGTCGCCCTTCTCGGCGGGCACGCTGAGGATCTCCCCGCGGTACTCCACCGCCACGCGGTTGCCGGAGGGAGACAGGCCCATGCTCCGCACCCACTTGGCGCCGGAAGCCCAGCGGCTGCGGGTCTCCGGCAGGTCCGCCGGGACGGCGACCTTCAGGCGCGCGGCCTGCCCGGTGGCGGGATCAAAGCTGTGGAGCCAGCCCGCCTGCTCGTAGACGATGCGGCCCGCGCCGTGGCTGGCGGCCAGGATGGGGAAGTCCGCGTGCTTCGTCAGCTGCGCCACGGCCTTCGTCGCCAGGTCGTAGCTGAAGAGGTTGAACTCGCCGGCCCGGTCCGACACGAAGTAGACCTTGCCGCCGATCCACATGGGGTCGATGTCGTTGCAGCGCCCTTCGGGCTGGGGGATCTGCGTGACCTCGTGGTCCTTGACGCGGTAGATCCAGAGCCGTGAGGCCGTGCCGCCCCGGTAGTGCTTCCACTGGCGGAAGGCGTCGGACAGCGGGTTGTAGACGATGTGGCCGCCGTCCGGCGAATAGGTGGCCCGGGCGGCGTTGGGGATGGGCAGCTTGGTGGGCATGCCGCCGGCCAGGGGCACGGTGAAGAGCTGGGTGAACCGCGTGGTGTGCACCGAGCGGCCCGAGGTGAACAGCACGGCCCGGCTGTCCGGCGTCCAGTCCTGCACCACGTCGGCGCCGGGGTGCCAGGTGAGGCGCCGCGGCACGCCACCGGCGGCGGGGATCACCCACACGTCCGCGTTCCCCTCCAGGGCCACGGTGTAGGCGATCCACGCGCCATCGGGACTGAAGCGGGGGGTGCCCACACAGCCCCCGCGGGTGGTGAGCCGCCGGGCCGCGCCGCCCTCCGGCGCGCTGGTCCAGAGGTCCCCCGCATACAGGAAGGCCACTTGGCGGGCGCTGAGGGCCGGCGAGGCCACCAGCCGCGTGTCCTGCGGGTCCACCGCCGCGAGGGGCTGGACGAGGGCAGCGGCCATGATCAGGGCCAGGGGATTCGGCATCGAGATGCGTGGGGTCATGAGGACCTCCTTCCATAGCAAGACGAGGTATGAAATCAGACCTCCACCTTGCGCCCCGGAGCGGTTCCGGGTCAAGGAGGTCAGGGGCTTGTAGGCTAGGGACATCTGTCCTGGAGTTCCCATGGCCCTGCTCGATGCCTCCCGCAGCACCCTCGTCGTGATCGACTTCCAGGGGAAACTCGTCCACATGGTGCACCGTCCGGCCCCGGTGCTGGAGGCGGCTCGCCGCCTCCTCCGGCTGGCGGATCTCTTCGGTGTGCCCGTGGTGCTCACGGAGCAGTATCCCAAGGGCATCGGCCCCACGGAGGAGAGCATCCGCGCCATCTACGATGGCCTCGCGACGCGGAGGTTCTTCCTCGAGAAGACCGCCTTCGGCTGCTGCGGCGATGCCGGCTTCGAGACCCTGCTCCAGCAGGCCCAGCCCATGCTCCGAGCCCCGCAGCGCCAGATCGTGATCGCGGGTATCGAGGCCCACGTCTGCGTCATGCAGACTGTGCTGGAACTGCTCGCCCAGGGCTCGGAAGTGCACCTCTGCTGGGACGCCATCAGCGGCCGGGGCGAGGAATACCGGAACCGCGCCCTGGACCGCATGGCCGCCGCCGGCGCCACCATCACCAACCACGAGTCCGTGGCCTTCGAGTGGGCCCGGGACAAGAACCACCCCCAGTTCAAGGCCCTCTCGGCCCTCATGAAGGAAGGGCAGCCCCAGGGCTAGGAGACCATCCATGAGACCTGACCGGCTCCTTGCCCTCCTCCTCCTCGCCTCCGCCCTGGCCTGCGGGGGGCACGACGATGACGACAAGGACAACGAGTTGATGGCGCCCGGCCAGAACTGCATGGCCTGCCATGGCTTCACGGTAGCGGGGACGGTGTTCGGATCCGCGACCGCAGACTCCGGCAGCGGCCTGGCCGGGGTCACGGTGATCATCACGGACGCCAACTCCGTGGACACCACGCTCACCACCAATGCCGCGGGCAATTTCTTCTCCGGTGCCGCCCTGGCCCTCCCATTGAAG
>Ga0268298_10005881_pt1 | contig 11331 bp, 10 predicted proteins | sample WWTPWeurt_MetaG_FD_194462 | JGI IMG/M metagenome (GOLD analysis project Ga0268298, IMG submission 194462) | Activated sludge microbial communities from WWTP in Nijmegen, Gelderland, Netherland - WWTP Weurt | ecosystem: Engineered > WWTP > Aerobic digester > Activated sludge | place... | reverse complement strand
GCGCTGTCGAACACGAAGCTGGTCGTCTGGTGGATGGGTGTGGCGCGCGCGCCGGTCACCGGGTCGGGGATGGCGCCGGCGTGGATGGCGCGGGTGGCGAATGCGTAGTCACGGTCACCGCTTTTTGGAGGTTGGCTCATGGTGCGGCCCTCAATACGGCAGCTGCTGTGGCCGCTTGGCCGAGATCACGCGGGTGTTCACGCCCGCCCAGCCCAGGCCGCCGAACAGGCGCGCGTGCTCGATCTTCACGCAGCGGTTCTGGATCACCTGCAGGCCGGCGGCCTCGGCGCCCTCGGCGGCTTCCTCGTTCACCACGCCGAGCTGCAGCCACAGGCAGCGCGCGCCGATGGCGATGGCTTCCTCGGCCAGCGGCGGGATGTCGTCGCTCTTGCGAAAGCAGTCCACGAGGTCGATGCGCCCACCCTGCTGCGCGATCGCCTGCGCCGCCTCAACCACGCTGGCAAAGCAGCGCTCGCCCAGGATGCTGCCGTCCTCGCGGGCCACCAGCGGGTTGACCGGGATGATGCGGTAGCCGTGCGACTGCATGTACTTGGCGGCGAAGTAGCTGGGGCGGTGCCACTGTGGGGACAGGCCCACCACCGCGATCGTGCGGCAGTGGCCCAGGACGTCGCGCAGGGTGCTGATGGTGTCGGGGGTGCGGCTCATGGGCGCAGTGTACGCACTCGCCGCGCTGACAGAACGCGACGGCGCTGCCATCCCATCAGGGCCCGCGCGCCCCGATCAGGACTTGTACTTCACGCTGCAGCCGTAGGCCTGGCTGGTGGACACCGACAGCGGTTTGCCGGCCTTGATTTCGCCCAGCGCCTGGCGGATATACGGGGTGGCCTTGGGGATATCGTCCACGCGGGACGACGGGATGCTGTCGATGCCGCCGGCATACACCAGCACGCCCTGGGCGTTGACGATGTACATGTGCGGCGTGACGCGGGCGCCGTAGGCCTTGCCCACGACGCCGTCCTCGTCCATCAGCGTGGCGGTGGGGACGGCCTGCTTGTCCTGCATCCAGCGCGCCAGCTGCGCGGGGCTCAGGTAGTCGCCGCTGGCGGTCTCGGTGGAGTTGATCGCCAGCCAGACCACGCCCTGTGCGGCAGCTTCCTTTTGCAGCGACTGCATGTTGCCCTGGTAGTGCTTGCGCACGAAGGGGCAACCGGGGTTGTTCCATTCCAGCACCACGGTCTTGCCCTTGAAATCGGCCAGGCGCACCGGTTTGCCGGCGGTGTCCGTGAGCGTGAAGCCGGGCGCGCTCTGGCCCACCACCGCGGGTGCGGCCATGGCATGGCCCTGCATGAGGATGGCTGCCGCGGCGGCGGCGCTCAGGAATGAACGACGTTGCATGATGCTTTCACCTCCATTTGAGAGACGGAACAACCGAACCCCATGTCAGAGCGCGGCCAATGCCGAGCGCAATTCGTCCACGCCCAGGATCTCCGACAGCACCACCGGGGCACGGCCCTTCTGGTAGAGCACATACACCGGCACCCCATTGCGCCCCAGGGCGCTCAGCGCGGCGGTGATGGCGGGGTCGCGGCGGGTCCAGTCGGCGCGCAGCAGGTGCACCTTTTTCGCGTCGAAGTCGGCCAACACGGCGGCGTTGGCCAGCGTGGTTTTCTTGTTGTACTGGCAGGTCACGCACCAGGCCGCGGTGAAATCGACGAACACCGGTTGCCCGGCCGCCAGCAGGCTGTCCACCTTGCCCGTCGCCCAGGGCTGCCAGCGCTCGGCGGAGCCTGATACTGGCGTGGAATCGGCAAATTTCACGATATTTTGGCCAATCCCCAGCGTCAACAGGGCGAAGCCTGCTATGGATAACGTAGCGAAGACCAGGCGGGCGCGGCCGTTCAGCGTGAGCGTCCACACCACGAACGCTCCGCTGACCAGCAGCGCCAGCAGGGCGCCGGCGCCGTCGATCCCGGTCTGCTGGCCCAGCACCCAGACCAGCCAGACCACGGTGGCAAACATCGGGAAGGCCATCAGGCGGCGGAAGGTCTGCATCCAGGCGCCGGGGCGGGGCAGCGCGCGCGCCACCGCGGGCACCAGGCTGGCGGCCAGGTAGGGCAGCGCCAGCCCGAGACCCGTGATGGCAAAAACGGCCAGCGCCTGAGCAGCCGGCAGGCTGACGGCCAGCCCGAGCGAGGCGCCCATGAAGGGCGCGGTGCAGGGCGAGGCCACGGCCACCGCCAGCACGCCGGTCAGGAAGGCGTCGAGCACCGGATGGCGCGCCTGCAGGCTGGCCACGCTGGAGGGCAGGAACGAGCCGAACTCGAACAGACCGGCCAGGTTCAGGCCGATCAGGGTGAACAGCGCCGCCAGCGCCGCCACCACGCCGGGGCTTTGCAGCTGGAAGCCCCAGCCCAGGCTTTCGCCGGCGGCGCGCAAGGCCAGCAGCAGCGCACCCAGCGCGGTGAAGGACAGAATCACGCCGGCGGTGTAGGCCAGGCCGCTGAGGCGGTGGGCGCGCCGGTCATCGGCGTGGCGGGCGAAGCCGACCACCTTGATGGCCAGCACCGGGAACACGCAGGGCATCAGGTTCAGGATCAAGCCACCGAGCAACGCACCCAGCAGCACCAGCATCAGCGACGTGGAGCCGCCTGCGGGGGCCGCGGCGGTTGCGGCGGCGTTGGCCTTGAGGGCGGTGTCGGGTGCGCTCGATACGCCGGGGCCGGCGGCGACCTTGGGCCATTCGCCCACAACCTTGAGCTCGGCGCGCCAGCCCTGTCCGTTGGAGGCCAGCACCACCGGCATCAAGGACGGACTGTTCAGCCGCTGCGGCGCCAGCGGGATGCTCGCGGTCCATTCGGCGCCATTCCAGGCTTGCTTGGGCGTGGCCGCGGTCTCGATGACTTCGGGCGTTTCCGGGAAGACGTCCAGCGTCTTGCCGCGCAACTCCACCGGCAGGCCCTGCACACTGAAGCGCAGCAGGTTGCCGTCGATCCGGACCACGCTGTCGGGCAGGATGCCCTGGGTGGTCAGCGCTGGCCGGGGCTGGGCCTTGAAAGCGGCCTCAAACGCCGCCCCGTTGAGCGCGGTGGAGCCCTTGAGGGGGATCTGGAGGGCAAATTCGCCTTCTTCCGGAATGCACTCCTTGCGACACACCAGCCAGGACGCCTTGAGCTTGATGTCCAGCGTGTTGCCCGTCAGAGGCGGTTTGAAGTCGGGTGTGATCGTCAGCGGCACCGGCAGCAGCACCGTGCCCTCGTAGCCGTAGTTGGCCAGGCTGCCAATCGGGATCTTCTTCGGGATCGGCCAGGCAATGTCGCCGGCGATCACGCCCGGCGGCAGCGTCCATTCGAGCGTGGTCGGCAGGCCGGAGTCGCCGGAATTCTTCCAGTAGGTGTGCCATTCGGGCTTGTGCGCGAGTTGAAGCCCGACCCAGACCGGTTGCCTGGCCGCTGCCGCTTCGCCGAGTCCCACCGGAACGCCCTGCGGTGCGAACGCCAGCAGCTCGGCGCGCACCTGAGGCGTCGTGACGACCGTTTTGGAAGAATCTTGAGCCCATCCCAGCGTCGAATGGACCAAGCCTGCTATCAGAATCAAAGCAGGAAAGAGAATGCGCGGCAGACGGAATCGAATCATGGGTGATGTTGGGGCTGAGGCCGTGGGAGTGCGTCGGGTCGGATTTGGTTCCCCGGCAGCACCCGCCGCTGCCCGGTCGGGCGCGACAGCTGCCATTGTCGCCGCTTGCCGGGCCGGCCGCTGCAGGGGTGCTCAGCGGGCGCGCCGGGGTGCGGCCGGGCCTGGCGCTGCGGGCGGCGGTGCGGCCCCGAACACGGCGGGCAATTTTTGGGGCGCCTTGATGCGCAGCTGCTTGTTCACGTTTTCCTGGCCGAACACCACCTCGATGTCGGTCACGCGCACGCCGAACAGCGGCGCCAGGAACTTGACCATGTAGTCGGTGGCCCGGCCGTTCTCGGGCTTGGCCTTGACGCTGACGCGCAGCTGGTTGCCCTGGGGTTCACCGATGGCGTCACTCCTGGCGCTGGGCTTGCCCAGGATGTTGACGATCAGCACATCGCCGTCCCAGCAGAAGAACGACTCACCGGTGATGTTGCGGTGCTGCATGAAGTCGGCGGATGTCCGGGCGGGCCTTGGTCCGGCGCGCGACGCATCAGGTGGCGAAACCGAGCACCACGCGGCGCGTGGTGGCCGACTTCTTTTCGATCTTGGTCACGACCACCGCGCCGATTTCCGAGGTGTTGGCCACGTGCGTGCCGCCGCAGGGCTGGAAGTCGATCAGCTCGGTGGCGCCGATGCGGATCGTCCTGATGGTGCCGCTGCCGCGCGGCGGCTGCACGCTCATGCTTTTCACCAGTGCCGGATTGGCGTCCAGCTCGGCATCGGTGATGCGGCCCACCGTCACCGGATGCGCTGCGGTCACCAGCGCGGCGATGGCGGCAGTCAGCGCATCCTTGTCCAGCGGATCGGTCATGTTGAAGTCCAGGCGCGCATAGTCGGGCGTGATCGAACAGCCATTGACCAGTTGCGGCACCACATGGCACAGCAGGTGCGTGGTGGTGTGAAAACGCATCAACCGGTGGCGCCGGGCCCAGTCGATGCGGGCGGTCACCGTGTCGCCGACCTGCAGTCCTTGCTGTTGACAGAAGTCCTGAATCGATAGCGAAGAATGACCGTCTTGTGCTGGGACATGGCAGATATCGTTCGTAAACTGTCCTTCAGCGTCTTTTCCCTTGCGGGTGTCGCTGATGGGCAGCGCACGGCCGTCGGCGAGCACCAGGGTGCCCGCGTCGCCGGCCTGCCCGCCGCCCAGCGGGTAGAACACGGTGCGGTCCAGCACGACGCCCTGGTCGGTGATGGCCGTGACGGTGGCGGTGCATTCGGCCAGATAGGCATCGGTGCGGAAGAGGTCCTGGGTCATGGCCCGGATGATAGTTCGGCGGTGCGGGTGCTCGAACCGGGCGGTGCCTTTTCCGGGCGCCACGATGCAACCATTCGCATTAAGATGCGGCCGATGAGCTTGCTGCCTCGCTTCTGGTCCGACCTGGCCACCACCGACTTTGCCGGGCTTGATGCCACGCGCACCGTGGCCGTGCTGCCGGTCGCAGCGACCGAACAACATGGGCCGCACCTGCCCTTGTCCGTCGATGTCGATCTGGCCGATGGCATCGTGGCGGCCGCGTTGCCTCACCTGCCGGCGGATCTTCCGGTGCTGTTCCTGCCCACGCAGGCCGTCGGCTTCAGCCCGGAGCACGCGCGCTTTGCCGGCACGCTGACGCTGAAGGCCGAGACGGTGCTGCGCCTGTGGACCGACATCGGCGACTCGGTGGCCGACAGCGGCCTGAAGAAGCTGGTGCTGTTCAATGCCCATGGCGGGCAGGTCGGCCTGATGGACCCGGTGGCGCGCGACCTGCGCGCGCGCCGCGGCCTGCTGGTGTACAGCGTGAACTGGTTCAACCTGCCGATGCTCGATGCGCAAGGGCGTGATGTCGCAGCGCTGTTCAGCGCCGACGAGCACCGGTTCGGCATCCATGCGGGCGACATCGAAACCTCGATGATGCTGGCGCTGCGGCCCGAACAGGTGCGCATGCAGCACGCGCGCAATTTCCGGTCCACGTCCCAGGACCGCGCGGCCGCCTGGCCGCTGCTGGGCAACGGACGCAGCGCGAAGCTGGGCTGGCAGATGCAGGACTACCACCCTGCCGGCGCCGTGGGCGATGCGGCGGCAGCCACGCCGGAAAAGGGACGCTGCGTGATTGAGGCAGCGGGCCTGCAACTGGCCCGGCTGCTGCTGGAGGTGTCGCAGTTGTCCCTGTCCACCCTTGCCGATGCGGGTGGCGCAGCCTGACATCGCGCCGAGCAACCCATGATGCGCGCGACCTTGTCCGGACGATCACCGTGGATCCGGTTCGCGTCGGCGTGGCGGGCTTGGAGCGAGATCCTGGGTGCGGCTTTCCTGGCCTTCGTGCTGAGCCTGATCCTGGCCGGCGCGGCCCACAGCGCTCAGACCGCGCGACAGTCGCTGGACGGCTGGATCGAGAACGGCACCCAGGCCACGATCGATCAGGTCAGCGCCGCCGCAGCCCAGCGCTTCAAGCCGGTGTTGCCCGATGCGGTGCATGACCTGGGTCCGGGCAAGACCTTGTGGTTGCGCCTGCGGCTGCAGGCCGATCCTGGCGACAGGCCTGAATGGGGGCTGGACCTGCCGGTCCCCCTGCTGGATTTCGTGACGCTCTACGAAAAAGGGCCGGATGGCAAATGGTCTGCGCAGCGCGCGGGCGACACGCTGGCCGTGGCCTCCTGGAGCCGGCCCGGCCGCTATGCCAGCTTTGACCTGAACCTGCCGCCCGGCGCGACGCGCGAAGTCTTTTTGCAGGTGCGCCACCGCGACCCGATCGGATTCGAGTTGCGCATCGCGCCGGCGTCTGCGCTGGAGCAGGGACGCAAGATCGACTACCTTCCCCTGGGCATGATTCTGGGCACGCTGCTGCTGCTGACCGCGTGGTGCCTGATCCAGGCGGGCATTCATCGGGATCCGGTGTACGCCTGGTACGGTCTCTACGCGGCCGCGATGACCCTCACGATGGCCGCGGTCACCGGGGTGGCCGGCCAGTTGTTTTGGAATCAGTCGCCGTTCTGGGCCGACCGTGCGCAAGGTGTGCTGCCCATTGCGCTGTCCGGGATCAACATCCTGTTCCTGCGGCACCTGTGCAGCCTGGCCGCGCGCTACCCGAAGGTCGACCGGCTGGCGTTAGGGACGGGCGTTCTGGTTCTGTTGATGAGCGCTGCCTATCCCTGGGTCGAAGGCTGGGCCAGCAATGCCATGGTTTCCTTCAGCCTGCTGGCCAGCCTGGTTCTGACGTTCGTTCTGGCCGGTCTGGCGTGGCGCCGCGGCGATCCCGTGGGTGGCTGGGTGCTGCTGGCCTACGCGCCTCTGGCCCTGACGATCGTGGTGGTGGTGGTGCGCCTGTATGGGTGGATCACCGCGAGCTGGCTCACGTTCGACGCCAGTGCGGCGGCCTCGGCGCTGGCCGTGCCGCTTCTGCTGGGGGCGCTCCATGCGCGTTCGCGGGACCGCCATGGCGTGCGCACCCGCGTAAACAAGCTCACCCAGCAGGACGCGCTGACCGGCCTGCTGTCCGCCATGGCGTTCGAGGAGCAACTCAAAGGTGCGGTGTCGGGCGCCATCATGCGCCGGGAGGCCGCGGCCGTCGTGGTGGTGGAAGTGGTCAACCTGCAGGCCATCCGACAGGCCTATGGGGATGAAATGGCCGAGCAATGCCTGCTTCGCGCGGTCATCAAGCTGCACCGCGTGGTGCGCGATTCCGATCCGGCCGGGCGCATCGCGCCCGGCCGCTTCGGCCTGGTGCTGGAAGGCGTGCGCTCGCGCGCCGAGTTGCAGGAACGCATGGTGCGCCTGCTGACAGCCGGGCTGACACCGGCGCGCGGCGCGGCGCTGGATATTCCGCTGCAGTTTCACCTGGCCTGCGTGCTGCTCAGCGAGCGGGTCATGACGCCCGCACTGCTCCTGCGCGACCTGGACCGGCTGCTGGCCAGCATGTCGCCGCGCACGCGCCGTCCGATCCGCTTCCTGGATCCTGACGACAGCCGGGGGCCAACACGGAACAACCCGACAGACGGGGGTGCGCCGGCGGGAACGGTCAGCAGCCAGTCCGGTTCCAGCGGCCGTTCGCAGGGCCGCTCAAGCGGCCCCGACTCCGCCGGCCCGGGCGCGATGGTCTGATCGCCGGGATGGCGCCCGGTGTGCGGGCGGCCGTGGCGGTCGAGCCTGGCGCAGGAACGATAATTTGGGCTTGTCTGTCCTTTGTTCACCGGAGTCGCCCATGACCTTCTCGCGCCGCGGACTCGTGTCCCGCCTGTCCCGCACCATTTTTGCCCTGGCCGCTTTCGGCGCGCTTGGTGTGGCCAGCGCCCAGACCGGCAAGCCGGTCAAGCTGATGGTGGGCTTCCCGCCGGGTGGCGGCACGGACGCGATCGCGCGCATCCTGGCGGAGCGGCTCAAGGATGAGCTGGGCGTGCCGGTCATCGTCGAAAACAAGCCCGGCGCTGGCGGACAGATCGCGGCCCAGGCGCTGAAGGCCGCGCCGGCCGACGGAACGACCTATTTCCTGTCGCACGACCACACCATCACCATCTTGCCGATGGTCACGAAGAATCCCGGCTTTGCGCCGGCGACCGACTTCATGCCCGTGGCCGGTTTCGCCACGTTCGTCAATGCGTTTGCGGTCTCCGGCGGCACACCGGCCAAATCGTTCAACGAGTACGTCAACTGGGTGCGCACCCAGGGCAACGGCAAGGGCTCGGTGGGCGTGCCGGCGCCCGCGTCCACGCCCGAGTTCCTGGTCAAGTTGATCGGCGAGAAATACAAGTTGGATCTGGTGGCGGCGCCCTACCGTGGCAGCGCACCGATGATGGCCGACATGCTGGGCAACCAGATCGCGGCCGGCGTGGCCTCGGTGCCAGACTTCATCGAGAACCACAAGGCCGGCAAGGTGCGGGTCGTCGGCGTGCTGGGCGACAAGCGCCAGGCCGCGATGCCCGATGTACCGACCTTTGCCGAACTGGGCCTGGCCGGTTTCGAGGACATGCCCTACTACGGCATCTTCGCGCCGGCCGGCACGCCCAAGGCGACGGTCGACCAGTTCTCGGCCGCTGTGGCCAAGGCGATCGCCATGCCCGAGGTGCGCGAGAAGCTCACCGCGATGGGTCTGACGGTCGGCTACATGACGCCGCAGCAACTCGCCGCCCGCGAGCAGGCCTATGCCCAGGTCTGGGCGCGCATCATCAAGAACAGCGGTTTCCAGCCGCAGTGATGGATTCGAGCCCGCTGGCCTTGCAGGACCTGGCGGATATCCGGCGCCAGTTGCGTGCGCTGGGTGCCGGACCCGGCCATGAGCAGCGGGTGCTGCGCCTGTGGGCCCAGGCCCTGCCCCAGGACAGTGGACGTCGGCGGCTGGAGGACTTTCTGCCCGCCGCGTTGCGCACCGCGTTGCCGGCGGTGGCTGATGGCCTGGCCGGCCTGGCACGGCTGCGTTCGGAACACCCGGGGCAGGACGGCTCGGCTCGCCTGCTCGTCGAACTGGCGGACGGGCAGACGGTGGAGAGCGTGCTGCTGGCGCCGGGCCGCATTGCCGGACTGTGCGTGTCCACCCAGGTGGGCTGCGCAGTCGGCTGCGTGTTCTGCATGACCGGGCAGGGCGGGCTGCTGCGCCAGCTGGGCAGTGCGGAGATCGTCGCGCAGGTGGCGCTGGCGCGCACGCGGCGCGCCGTAAACAAAGTCGTGTTCATGGGCATGGGCGAGCCGGCCCACAACCTGGACGCGGTGCTGGAAGCCATCGATCTGCTGGGCACGGTGGGCAACATCGGGCACAAGAACCTGGTCTTCTCCACGGTCGGCGACGCGCGCGTGTTCGAGCGACTGCCGCTGGGGCGGGTCAAGCCGGCACTGGCGCTGTCGCTGCACACCACGGATGCGGCGCTGCGGGCCCGGTTGCTGCCACGCGCGCCGCGTATCGATCCGGCCGATCTCATCGAACAGGGTGAACGCTATGCCCGCGCCACCGGCTATCCCATTCAATACCAGTGGACGCTGATGCGCGGTGTCAATGACGGCGACGACGAGATCGAAGGTCTGGCGCGCCTGCTGGCGGGCCGTTACGCGATCCTGAACCTGATCCCCTACAACGCGGTCGAAGGCCTGCCGTTCGAGCGCCCGTCCTGGGAGCGTGCGGCCGAGATGGCGCGGGCCCTGCACCGGCGTGGTGTGCTGACCAAGCTGCGCCAGTCGGCGGCGCAGGATGTCGAGGGTGGTTGCGGGCAACTGCGCGCGCGTAGCCTGTCGCCGGCGCCCATCCGCTGGGTGGCCAAGCGGTCAAGTGCACAGCATTCGGTCGTGCAGGCATGAAACCCAGCCATCACCGCAGTGGCGGCTTTCGCAACAGCAACCCCGATATCGTGATCGGTAACTTCCCCTGGTACGAGATGGTCTGGCGCGGGCTTCGCGGCGATTTCACGCCGCTGGCGAAGCCCGAGGGCGGCTACGATGGCTTTGCGCGGGACTGGAGCATGCCGGTGGATCGTGCGCGGCTTGCGGCGCGCCGGATTGAGCCGGTCGTCACCTGGCTCGGTCATGTCACGGTTCTGTTGCAGGTGGCCGGTCTGAACATCCTGACCGATCCGACCTTGGCCGGCTTCGCAGGGCCGTACGGCCGCTATGGTGCGCCGCGCATGGTGCCGGCGCCGCTGATGCCGCACGAATTGCCGCCGATCGACCTCGTACTGGTCTCCCACAACCACTACGACCACCTGTGCGATGCGACGATCGCGGGCCTGATCGCGGCAGGCCAGCAGCCCAGCATTCTCGTGCCGCTCGGTCTGAAGGCCTGGTTCGATGCGCGCGACATCGGTCCGGTGACCGAGCTGGACTGGTGGGACAGCGTCGATGTGCCCACCCGTGTGGCCGGCGCGCACCTGCGCATCCATTTCACACCCTCCCAGCACTGGAGCCGGCGCACCCCGTTCGACACCAATGCCACCTTGTGGGGTGGCTTCATGCTGGAATGGCATCGCAGGGGCGCCCAACCCTGGCGCTTCCTGTTCCCGGGCGACACCGGTTATTCGGGGGACTTCAAGCGCATCCGCGAACGCCTGGGACCGGTGGATTTCCTGGCGGTGCCGATCGGTGCGTATCTGCCGCGTGACTTCATGAAAGCCATGCACGCCAACCCCGCGGATGCGGTGCAGATCCTGCTGGACCTGGAGGCGAAACAGGCGATGGGTGTGCACTGGGGCACGTTCCGGCTCACGCAGGAAGCGTTCGACCAGCCGCCTCGCGATCTGGCTGTTGCATTGCGCGAACGCGGGTTACGGCCGGATGCGGTCTGGCTGCTGCGTCATGGGGAAACCCGCGCGATACCTTTGGCGTCGGGCTGAGCAGGGCGACTTGACCTGCGCCGGCTTCAGGCCAGCAGCTTCACCAGCATCCAGCCGAACAGCGCGAGCTGGGCGCTCCAGAAACTCGCGCGGACGAACACGTTCACGGGCCCGGTTCCGGACAGGTGCGCGAGCGACTGCCCGATGCGTGCATACAGCACCCAGGGCGCCAATGCCTGGATGTCGGCCAGCCGGCCGAGAGCGGCCGCCACCAGCACGATCACCGCAAAGACCGGCAGGTTTTCCAGGCAGTTGGCATGGGCGTCTTCGAGCCGCTTGACGAAGGGCGCGTCATCGGCTGGCTTGTTGCCGCGGGGCCAGTGGTTGATGGGGGTGCCGGTAAGGAAGCGCATGCCCCGGTACAGGAAAACGCCGGCGATCAGGAGCAGGGTCCATGCGGCGAAA
>Ga0268298_10005880_pt1 | contig 11333 bp, 9 predicted proteins | sample WWTPWeurt_MetaG_FD_194462 | JGI IMG/M metagenome (GOLD analysis project Ga0268298, IMG submission 194462) | Activated sludge microbial communities from WWTP in Nijmegen, Gelderland, Netherland - WWTP Weurt | ecosystem: Engineered > WWTP > Aerobic digester > Activated sludge | place: Netherlands... | reverse complement strand
TTGATCTCGGTCAGTTTGTGTTCGCCGTGCGCCCAATGTTCGTTCATGGGACCATGCAGAACTTTCGCGATGCCTTTCAAAATGTAAGCGCCTGTGAAAAGCAAACCGATCATGGAAATGGCGGTGTAGATCTTCAAGACAGGGTACGCACCCCGTACCACCAGGAACTCGGAGACGAAGCCGTTGAGTCCGGGTAATCCAAGGGAAGCCATACTCATGAAGATTAGGATGCCTCCGTACACAGGAACGAGCGGGAATAAGCCGCCGAACTCTTCCAAGTTGCGCGTGTGCGTGCGTTCATAGATCACACCGACCATGAAGAACATGCCAGCTGCGGATAAGCCGTGATTGAACATTTGCAGAACTGCACCGTTCATGGCGATATGAGCCTCTGTCGTTCCTGCTGCAGCAGCTGCTGCAGCGATACCGAGGACTACAAAGCCCATGTGATTGACTGATGAATAAGCCACGAGTCGTTTGAAGTCCGTCTGACCGTACGCGGCAAATGCACCAAAGACGATGGCAGCCACCGCAAGGAAAGCCAACGCACCCGCAAAGATATTTGCTTCCAAAGGATAAAACGGAAGCACAAGTCGCAGGAAACCGTAGGCACCGAGTTTAAGCAGAACGCCAGCCAAAAGCATGGAACCAGCGGTCGGGGCTTCGGTGTGCGCGTCGGGCAGCCAGGTGTGGAAAGGCCAGATCGGAACTTTGATGGCGAAGGCAATGGTGAATGCCCAGAAAGCGATTGTCTTGACGGTATGCACCGGCATACCGAGCATCATCGCACCAGCATCCAGCGAATTCCAACGCTCATACAGGGTGACCAGGTCATAGGTCCCGAAGAGAACGCCAAGCATTTGTATGCCGAGCAGCAGACCGAGCGATCCGCCCATGGTGTAGATCATAAACTTGAGCGAAGCGTAATCCTTGTTGGCACTGCCCCACTGATTGATGAGGAAGTACATCGGGACGAGACCGATTTCCCAGAAGACAAAGAAGACCAGCAGGTCAAGCGACATGAAAACGCCGAGCATGCCTGTTTCCAGGAAAAGGAACAACATCATGTACGGCTTGACGCGGTCTGTCACGCTGAAAGATGCGAGCAGAGCGAGAGGCGTGAGCAGTGTGGTGAGCAAGACCATTGAAATGGAGATGCCATCCACTCCCAAATGAAGCGACGAGTTCAGCGCTTCATACCATGGATAAGTTTCTTGAAATTGAAAGCCTGTCTTGTTGGGGTCAAAATTGCTCCACAGGACAAGGGTGAGAACGAAGGGGATCAAGCTGGCGCAAAACGCGAACCAGCGCAGAAGTTTCGTCTCGCCGCTTGGCAGAAAGAGCATGACCAGCGCCGCGATCGTCGGCACGAATAAGATCAGGCTAAGGAGATGAGTATTGAGGAAATCCATCATGCGCTCCTATGCCAGCAGAAAAAAGTAGACTAAGCCGCCGACAACAACCAGGACGACTATTGAAAGGATGAGGTACTGCTGGATACGACCCGTTTGAATGGGACGAAGATTCTTGCCGATCCAGTATGTGGCATCTGCGGAACCGTCACCAAAGAACTGATTGACCACAGGCACATCAAAGTAATTGCGGATGGCGGTACCAATGCTGCCAGTGGTGGGACCAAAGATGTGAAGAATGCTGTCTATAACACCCTTATCCATCCACTTCGAGACAAATACTTCAGAGAACCAGATCAAAGGTTTGATGAAGATGACCTGATAAGCCTCGTCAAAATAATATTTGTTCTTGAGCAGTGGGATCTGGAATTTATCTTCCGCTGGGGATTTGATGTCTTTGTAAACGAACCAGCCGAGCGCGAGTCCACCGAGGGCCACAACAAGAGAGGTAAGCAAAGGAATCCAGTTGAATTCCAACACAGGCGGATGTTCAGCCAGTGTGCCGCCCACGAATTCATGGATCCAGTTCGGGACGAGGCCGCCGATGAGCGGGAAATGCTCGGGAATACCGACCCAGCCGTATCCGACGGCAAAGACTGAGAGCACAACGAGCGGAGCGGTCATCGTCCATTTATTTTCCTGAGCGTGTTCCGCTTCCTTTGTGCGGGCCTCTCCGAGGAAGGTCAATGTAATCTGACGCATGGTGTAAAAGGCGGTCATGAACGCGGCAATTGCCAGCGTGATGAAGATCGTTAAATGACCGTTGGCAAAAGCGTCCGCAAGGATCTCATCCTTCGACCAGAAACCAGCGGTGATAAGCGGGAAACCTGAAAGAGCAAAACCACCGATCAGGAAGGTCCAAAATGTGACGGGCATCTTCTTGCGCAGGCCGCCCATGTTAAACATATCCTGCGGGTCAACTTTGTGATTGCCAGTATGAAGCACGCCATGTTCCATACCGTGAATGACAGAACCAGAACCGAGGAAGAGCAAGGCCTTGAAGAAGGCGTGAGTGATGAGGTGGAAGACAGCGGCGATATACGCGCCCATACCGATGGCAGCGATCATGAAGCCAAGCTGTGAAATGGTTGAATACGCCAGCACACGCTTGATGTCATTTTGCGCAACCGCGATGGTCGCGGCGAAGATGGCAGTGAACGCGCCGATGAACGCAACGAATGTCATTGCCGTAGTCAGCGGACCACCTTCATGCCAGCCGGCGCTGAGCAGCGGGAACATGCGGATGACCGCATAGACGCCAGCGGACACCATCGTCGCGGCATGGATCATGGCGCTGACCGGGGTCGGGCCTTCCATCGCGTCTGGAAGCCAGACATGGAGCGGGAATTGGGCCGACTTACCGATCGTGCCAATGAAGAGCAAGATCGCGATCAGCCCAGCGGCGGATAAACCGAACACTCCGCTTGGTACTGTCGCAAGAACATGCAAAGTCTCTTCGGTGAATATCTCGCGGTATGAAAGTGTGCCAGTCGCATAATACAGGAAGGAAATGCCAAGCAGCATGAACACGTCGCCGATGCGGGTGGTCATGAAGGCTTTCACTGCCGCGTTACGCGCAGAGGGCTTGCCGAACCAGAAACCGATCAAAAGGTAGGAGCACAAGCCCATGATCTCCCAACCCACAAAGAGTGTGAGCAGATTATCGGAGACGACCAGCGTGTACATACCAAAGGCGAACAAACCAATAAATGCGAAGAAGCGCGAATACATTGGCTCGATCGAAGGCACTGTATGCCCGTGCACTGTCGCGCCATGCGGAGGCAGACCTGCATGATCGTGATCGCCAGCGGGTTGACCATAATTATGATAGCCAACACTGTAAATGAAGATCATCAACACAGTCCAGCCGACAAAGAATAGAACTGCAGCGGAGAGCGGGTCGATCAACACGCCGACCTTCAACCAGGTCTCACCCGTCGGGATCCAATTGATCGAAGAAGCAAATGGATGTTCGCCAAAATGCTCGACCTTGATCGCGTTCCAAAAAACAATCATGGCTCCCAACCAGGAGAGGAAAGCCGCGCTGATTGCCACCGTATGACTTAAGGCTTTATTCTTATTGGTGAACAACACAATAAGCGCAAACGCCAAAAGGGGTGGCAAGGGAATAAGCCAAACTAAACTAGTCACAAATTCATGTGTCATGTGCATCCCTACCACTTCAATAAATCAAGATCTTCCGCAACCACCGTATTGCGACGGCGATAAACAGAGATAACCAAAGCCAGACCCACAGCCACTTCCGCTGCGGCAACGGCGAAGACAATGATCGCGAAGACCTGTCCAGCCATCAGGGAAATATCGCCGTAGCGCCAGAAGGCAACGAGGTTGATATTGACCGCGTTGAGCATCAACTCAACACCGAGCAAGATCGCAACTGCGTTCCTGCGCACCAGCACACCGAACAAGCCGATACTGAATAATCCAGCCGCAAGAATGAGATACCATGAAAGAGGAATCATCAACGCCTCCTATTTCTTATTGAACGCGAGATAAACCGCGCCCACCAATGCCGCCAGAAGCAGAACGGATGCGACTTCGAACGGCAGGACATATCCCGCGGGGGAGGTCAACGCGCCGCCCAACTGATTGACAGCATCAAAGCCTGAGGGGATGGCGGCTGCTGTTTTCGAGAAGCCGCTCCAAGTCTGAAGCAGGAACGCGAGCCCCGCAAAGGTCAGCACAGCCACAACCGCACCGCCCCACCAATTCTTGTTCATCGCGGGGCCAGTCTCAGCCGCCTGACGACGGGTCAACATGACCGCGAAGATAAAGAGAATGGCGATCGCGCCGATGTACACCACAACCTGCACAACTGCCAAAAAGCCAGCGTTGAGCAAAGTATAGATGATCGCAACACCAAAGAGGGTCGCCACCAGCCATAACGCCGCGTGGACAAGATTACGAACAGTCACGACCAAAAAGCCAGCAATGAGTGTGACCGCTCCAACGATAAGGAAAATTATTTGTTCACCAGTCATATTTCATCATCCCATTTAGTGATGGGCCTCCGCAACTTGCTTGGGGACTTCCACTTTTTCACGTTCCTGTTTGGCCGCCGAACGCACAAATTCCATCGCGACCCACGCAACGATCACATTCGAGAGGATCATGCCTGTGACGAAGAGCCAGCTCGGAGCGCCATCCAGAAGCGCATTCATCAGCGCAGTCACCATCACAAGAACAAAGGCTACAGGTGTGAGGAACTTCCAGTTGAAGGCAAGCATTTGGTCAATTCGGATACGCATCACTGTGTATTTAACCCACATGATGACCCAGTATCCGAGCAATGCCTTGAAGAGAATAATTGCGATGGCGAGGAAAGGACTGACCTTTTCCAAACCAAAGAAGCGATAACCGCCGAAGAACATAATGGCCCAGAAGCCGCCAAATGTGAAGGCGTGTAAAAGTTCGCCAGCGTAGAACATACCGAATTTCATACCAGAATATTCGATGTTATAACCCGAGACCAATTCTGATTCGCCTTCCGCAAGATCGAAAGGCGCGCGTCCTAATTCTGCGATGGCGGCGATCAGGAAGATCAACGCGGCCAAAGGAGAAAGGAAGAAGAACCAGATATCCTGACTTTGGATGATGGCGTTCATTCCCATCGAACCAGAGAAAATGGTCGGGATAAGCAAGGTTGCCAACATGGGAATTTCGAACGAGACCATTACAGCCACCTGACGGAACGCGCCGATCACCGAGAATTTATTATTCGATGACCAACCCGCCATGATGATGGACAGTGTTCCGATAGATCCTGCGGCGATGATGAACAGCACACCCGCATTCAAATCCACGCCGAGCATGACAGGCGCGAGCGGCACAACCGCCCACAGGATCAGCACGGACATCATGGAGAGCATTGGTGCGATGTTGTAGACAACTTTGTCTGCGCCATCAGGCGTGGTGTCTTCCTTGATCATCAGCTTGATGATGTCTGCGAACGGCTGGATCAGGCCGAACGGTCCGAGGCGATTCGGGCCGATGCGGTCTTGAAAACGAGCCACCACCTTGCGCTCGATCCACACAAGGAAGATGTCGATCACCATCAAAATGGTGATGAGCATCAGTACGCCAAGAAAAGCCACGAGTACATGCGCACCGGCACTGGGCATACCCCAGCCGGTGAAAATGCCCGTCAGCCAATCTGCGGCTACTTTAAGAGGGTCATTCCAAAAAGTCATAGTTTGCTCCTGTAAACCCGTAGAGCGAATTGGCAATTCGCTCTACAAAAATTTACCTGCTTTACACAAAGAAAAGGCTGAATGGAAAAATCCAATCAGCCTTTTCCATATTTACCTAAAAATTAAGCCCACTCCAACATCCCTTTGCGCCAGGTGTAAACAAGTCCGGCAACAAGGATGAGAATGAAAACAATACCTTCAATAACAGCGAACATACCCAACTGACCAAGCTTTACTGCCCAAGGGAACAGGAATACGGTTTCGACATCGAATACAAGGAAGACAAGCGCAAAAATATAATACTGCGCCTTGAACTGCACCCAGCCTTCACCGACAGGTTCGATACCGCATTCATAAGTTGATTGTTTGATGGGATTCGGCTTCTTGGGTCCGAGCAACCAGCCAACGCCGATCGCGCCAACAGGGATGATCAAGCCGACAATAAAGAACAAACCGATATACAGCCACTCGTTCATCTACATTCTCCGTCTTTTTAGTCTTCAAAGCGCGAAAATTGTACCATATAGAACAAACCAACCCTATGATAGCATGTCAATATTTTGGGTGATTTTCGTCATATATTTCATCGGTATGTCATTGCAGAGCGACGCTTTTCCTTCTTCGCCTGAAAATAAATTTAAGAATATCCTCGATAAATGGAAAACCGACCACACCGCCAACGATGGAACCGACCACACCCGTTGTCCGCGCCAGATTGACCGACAACCCGAAGAAATCCACCGCCTCGATCTCGACGATTTGGGCTGATACGGCAATTCGGCTCTGCTCCCCCGTCAGCTTGTCCACAAAGTTCAAATGCAGCCAGACCGTTCCACGATAGATGCCCGTTTCTTGTGGACGAATGCTCCAATAAAAAGTGGAAGAACGGCCGCGCGTGAGCGTCTCAAGGACCGCTTCTGGCGGCGTTACATCCATGCCAGCCATGTCAAAACGCGCCTCGGCTACGACATCGTGTGTTTCATATAAATCAGGGATCTCAACCGTCTCGCCCACTACAATATTCCCGCCCATTTGCGCGGTCGGTGTGATATTGCCGAGATCATCCACCTCAAGCGTCAAGCGGACAATATCCCCCTCCACACCTGCGCGCATTTTAGGCGGGAACTCCAATGTTAAGCGTCGGTATTCAGGGATGGCTGGCTGCGCGGCGACCTGAGTCGGCTGGGATGTTGCCTGACTCACAGGCTGTGTAGCGGCTGGCGCAGGCGCGGCAGACTGCACGCTCCCCGCGCACGCGATGGAAGCAAGCATTAACATCAAAACAGAGGATAGAATGAAGGTTTTGCGAGAAGACAAAATAAGTTTGGTCATATTACGTTATTCGGAATGCGGACTCAAGCGTCCGCACTCCATGCTACGGCAATTGCATTTCCGATGGGGAGATCGGCTGGACGCGCGTCACATGCGGATTTGGAGAATATGCCCAAACCAGCAATGAAATCGAAACAGCGAGAATAATAATTGCAAAAAACAATCTGATCTTCTTCATAGCTATCTGCGTACTTCTTCCACTTCGATATACCATTTGACCCTTGTACCCACACGGTCACGGATCTGCCAGGATAAGGGCTTGGGCATTTCTTCGAATGTTTTCAACACTTCACGCACGCGGCTCAACACCAGGTCACGTTCAGATTGCGTGAGCGGCAAATCCATCTCTTCCATCAGGTCTTGCAGGCGCTTTAAATTGATCGAGATCGTCTTGTATAAACCCCAATCCTGACTGCATAGCTGGGAAAGGATCTGCAAGTTGATCATATCCTTATCGCCATTGCCTGTTTCATTATTTAAGAAGAGAGAAGTAAGGTCAAGCGCGTCTTTGCGATTCAGCTCCACGATCTGCGCCTTGGACAAAAGTAGTTCCGCCAATGGAATAGTGATGGGGTCGAAAGTCAGGCGGTTTTCCAATGGAATTTTATGGCACATCTCAAAATCACCGACAAAGATATCGATCTTCATATCGTTCCCGTTGTGATAGTAAATTTGGCGTTGATCGCCGTTCAGGATATTGAATTGTTTATGCGGAGAATAATTCACGGTGGGCATAAACGCTTCAAATTCCTTGCGCTGCTTTTTGGCAATGACAAAATCAAGGTCGCCAAACTCGCGCTTAAAAAGCGGATGATTCTTCCTGTTATGCGCCTCGACCGCCAATCCGCCAATGGCGCGCAGTTGAATATTCTTTGCGTTCGCCGCATCGATCAGGCGATACATTTCCTTCACAATATCAAACTCAGTCGTTTCCATTAATTACACCCGCACATCTTTCATCCAGACTGAAAATTCGGCTGAATCCATTTTCTCTTCAGCCCTGCCCCAGCGTTCAATGGCCCAACCCCAAAAGTCAAATTCGATGGTGGAGATGTTGGCTTGAATGGCCGCCCACAATCCCCAACCCACATCGGACATGATCATGTTCAATTTCATACGCGCGATCTTATCTGCGGAGGCTTCGCCAAAATAAGCTGCGCAGACTTCCGCGATCTGTTGATCGTTGAATTGCATTTCCTGACAGGTATTGCCCAACTCAAAGGTTGGGTCGTTGTTGCCGCTGTATTCATAGTCGATCAGCCAAAGTTGATCTCCGTCATCAATATAATTCTCGGCAAGCAAGTCATTATTGCATGGGACTGTCGCCAGCGGTTTGACGGACATGGCTCTTTCGATCTCATTGACCAGGTTCATTCTTTCCAGGTAGCCATCGGGGATTTTGATGTTCCGCTCTTTGCACAGGCTGAGATAATATTCTGTGAGGCGAAACATATTGAAGTCCAGAAGGAGGCGTTCACCAGCGTGAAGTCTCTTGATGGATTGAGCCATGCGCGTCGGCATCCCAGACTCGTTTAATGAATCCTTCGACATGGTTTTGCCATTTAGGAATTCCAGGACCATCACATCGTATTCAGGCAAATGATGTAAAACTTTGGGACCAATGCCTACCTGGGCCGCAACCCTGGCACTGTGATGTTCATTTTTACGGTCTATCGCAAGCAGTTCGGTGCCTTCCCCTGGCACGCGGATAAAAAAAGGCGTTCCGTCAACGGTCACTTTGTAATTCGTGTTGGTTAATCCGCCCGAAAGATGCTGAATGGATATATCCTTCCCCCTCCAATCATCCAGCTTTGCGGCCACTTCTTCAATGATGGACATACACGCTCCAAAAAAGAAGACCTGACAGGTCTTTAGAGACCTGTCAGGTCTGTGTAAAATTTATTTATTCGACAGGAATTTCTGCCTGCACCTTATCAAGATCGATACCGCCCTTCTTGCGGTAGGACTTGAAGCCGTAGTAGATGCTCGCTGACAAGGCATAACAGACCAACAGGAAGATCATGGAGTTTGTGTTCTTCAAGCTGATGCCATACAAGCCACCGCCTTCGCCGCCTGTGTTCAGCCACGGATCAAACATCCATTCGATCAGCAGGAAGCCGAGGAAGCCCGCGAAGATCACGCCGGCGATCGAGATCAGCGGAATGCCGAACACTTTCATTTGGGCAATGGGTGAAGCTTCGAAAAGTTCCTTCTTCTTATAGGGCAGAACAATGGCCGCGATCGCTGTGCCAAAATACATGATCGCAATACCCTGCGTAGCGGCGAGTGTGGCAGTGTAGAAGCCGCCCGTACCATCTGCCGCCGCGCCTACATTATATGCATAGAGATATGAGACGAAAATCGCAGGGACCACCATTAGCAACATCGCGTTGACAGGCACGCCCTTGCTGTTCAACTCGGCAACTTTCTCGGGGAGCAGGCGGTCAAACGCGGCCGCAAACACCACACGAGTGGACGAGAGGAACAAGGTCCCAGCCCAGCCAAACCACCAGAAGCTCATGAGAAGCATGACAACGATCTGGATCAGGCGGCTGTTGGAAAGGAAGACTGCCAGCAAGGCAGGGTAAGGCCAGACAGGCAATGGAGGAACATCAGTGACGTAGCCCCAGTAATAATTCCACCAGGCGCCATTGGCTTGCATGTAGAAATCCCAGCCGATGGTTTTTGCTACGCCGAGGAAAAAGACGATGCCAAGCACTGTGACCGTTCCAAGCGCCCAGGCCATGCCGGCAAAGTTGCGTTTGTAATCTGTCGCGCCGCGTACTTCACCATACAGGGTTGCGCCCCAGTTGGGCCATAAGTTGAAGAATACGAGCCAGGGGAGAGTGAGGAAGACCAGGTTGAGCGTTCCGCCGGTGAGCGGAGTACCGGCCCCGGCATCTGTCCCAGCTTGAACGGTCGCATCGTACACACCAGCCTGCGCGCCAAACAGGGCCGCGGAGTTTGATTCAAAACCGGCCTTGAATTTTTCTTGAGAGCCTGTGAACAAAAGAATGATAACGATTCCCAAGCCGAGCACGCCGGCATAGAAAGACCATTTTTGAATACGGGCATAGGTCTTCATGCCAAGGATGATCACCACAGATACAAAAGCGATCGCGATCAATGTGCTGACGAACAAAGGCGTGCCCTTGCCCGCAAACCAGACCGCCAGGTCTTGGAATCCAAACACACCAAGGATTGGGACCAACACAACTTGACGGAACATGTCACCGTATGCGGGAGTCCACAGCCACAAGGTGAACCACCAGCCCGTGATGGAAAGAATAAAACCGATTCCGCCGCCAAAAATGCGCGTCATCCAAACATAGTCACCACCGGAACGCGGCATGACCGAGATCAAGGACGCGTACACGATGATTTCAAAGATCAGGAAGATGGCGCTGAGTACCAGCGCGTTGATCATGCCGCCGCCAAAGAAATACATCTGGCTGAAGGCATAGAAACCCAATGTCACAAAATTGATGGAAAAGAACGCATAGACGAATGCGTCGAAGACTGACCATGACCGTACCAGACCAGTCGCCTTACGGACAAACAAGTTGCTCATAACTCTCTCCTCTTGGCTAAGTTTTTTAAGCAGGATTTGGCTTCCTGCGTTTAACCTGTTGTCAAAACGTAATTCTCGATCTTGTTCTTTCCTAATTTTACGATCGCGCCGAGTAAAGTTCCCTGCTCATACATCGAGCCTGGATTGATGCAAAGTGTTTTGCCGATGCGAGAAGTGCCGCGGCCTTCGTGGATATGTCCGTGCAGGCCGAGCAAAGGCTGAACCTTTTCGATGGACTCTCGCAGCGCTGTGGAACCAACGGGCTTCATTGAATTGCCCGCCAGCACGGGACGCATGTCCTTGTCCAACTCGGGCGCTTCATCCAACTGGGATTTATACGGCGGCACATGGATGTTGAAGATGGCATTGCGCGGATCCTTAAGCTGACGGGTCATCGCTTCATACCTGACTGCAAGCTGACTCTCGTCCTCTTCACGGTGCGTATCCCAGGGAGTGCGATTGCTCCAACCCGAGGCGATCATTTCGTGATGATCATCCAGCTGAGTCACCTGCCCCTCGACCAGGATCACGCGTCGGCTGGAGCGAATGATCGCGTCCACTTCATCCGCATCATCATTGCCCGGTGAGCAGTAAACTTTCATATCGGTGCCTTCGAGTTTTTTATCCGCAAGATCCATCCATTGCTGAACGACCTTCAGAACTTCCGCGAGAAATATGGCGCTGATACGGTCAGGGTCTTTCTCCAGCTCGGCAATTTCATCTGGATTGGTCATGTAGGGATAATAGCCGCGACTGCGGACACGCTTGGTGAGGTCGGCGAGTTCGTCTTCGTTCGTAACTTCAAAC
>Ga0268298_10005879_pt1 | contig 11333 bp, 11 predicted proteins | sample WWTPWeurt_MetaG_FD_194462 | JGI IMG/M metagenome (GOLD analysis project Ga0268298, IMG submission 194462) | Activated sludge microbial communities from WWTP in Nijmegen, Gelderland, Netherland - WWTP Weurt | ecosystem: Engineered > WWTP > Aerobic digester > Activated sludge | place... | reverse complement strand
GCCGGCAAAAGCCATCAGCAGCAGTGACCGTGCTCACTCTGGCACCACATCTTCTCAACCGCCTGCGCGGCGGCAAACGAACGACGGCAGCACGTTCGCCCCATGCACAACTTCTCAACCGCCTGCGCGGCGGCAAACACTACGGATGGATCGACCGCGACCCGTGCCACCTTCTCAACCGCCTGCGCGGCGGCAAACAAAGCCACATGCGATCGCTGGGGTTTGTCGCACTTCTCAACCGCCTGCGCGGCGGCAAACGACCTGGAGTTGCTGACGCTGATGTTGCAGCGCTTCTCAACCGCCTGCGCGGCGGCAAACCCCGGTTTCGCTTGGCGCGTGACGTGCGGCCTCTTCTCAACCGCCTGCGCGGCGGCAAACGTCGTTCGGCTCCAACAACGAGGCGGGGACCTCTTCTCAACCGCCTGCGCGGCGGCAAACGTCGTTCGGCTCCAACAACGAGGCGGGGACCTCTTCTCAACCGCCTGCGCGGCGGCAAACGCGTCGATGCGATACTTCGGCTCCATCCACCACTTCTCAACCGCCTGCGCGGCGGCAAACGCCAGCCGGAACGGCGAGCGCGCATCGTGGATCTTCTCAACCGCCTGCGCGGCGGCAAACCAGGCCGCGCCCGACATGGACCCCGCCACCAACTTCTCAACCGCCTGCGCGGCGGCAAACCCAGTCGCGCGCCGAGATGCGCCCATCTTCCACTTCTCAACCGCCTGCGCGGCGGCAAACTACGCGAGTCGCCAATCAGCGCGATGTCCGCACTTCTCAACCGCCTGCGCGGCGGCAAACGCCTTCCTGCCCTACCAGCAGCGCTGGGCGAACTTCTCAACCGCCTGCGCGGCGGCAAACGCGCGCGAGCTGCGCATTCTGGTCGGCGTCGCCTTCTCAACCGCCTGCGCGGCGGCAAACATGCGCTTGATGTAGCCGGCGCGGTTCTGCTTCTTCTCAACCGCCTGCGCGGCGGCAAACGGATTTTTCCACGGGCACAACCATCCGTCGCTCTTCTCAACCGCCTGCGCGGCGGCAAACAAGCGGCCCCTTCAGCGCGCCTGCCGGGCCGATCTTCTCAACCGCCTGCGCGGCGGCAAACCATCCGCATCACCCGTTTTGCCTCTTTCGGCTCTTCTCAACCGCCTGCGCGGCGGCAAACCCGAACCCGGCACGCTCGCCCTCCTCGGCGCGCTTCTCAACCGCCTGCGCGGCGGCAAACGCGGTGGCAGCAGGCGGCTGTCGGCGGGCTCTCTTCTCAACCGCCTGCGCGGCGGCAAACGATCCACTCGGAGGTTTTGCGCAGCCCGAGCTCTTCTCAACCGCCTGCGCGGCGGCAAACGTGGACAAAGACGCTCTGCATGGGCGCGAGTTCTTCTCAACCGCCTGCGCGGCGGCAAACGGGCCGCGCAGCATCCACGGCCTGCGCGCGCTCTTCTCAACCGCCTGCGCGGCGGCAAACGATCGTGAAATCGGCCCGCCGTGCCGTTTGCGCTTCTCAACCGCCTGCGCGGCGGCAAACACGGCATTCGGGCGCGACTGGATCGCGCACATCTTCTCAACCGCCTGCGCGGCGGCAAACTATGCGCGCCCTTCGGTGTGAGGGGCGCGCGACTTCTCAACCGCCTGCGCGGCGGCAAACCTGGTCATCATGGACATGGCTGCGCGGGATCACTTCTCAACCGCCTGCGCGGCGGCAAACGCAAAGACCGTTTCCATCATCTTCCAGGGCGACTTCTCAACCGCCTGCGCGGCGGCAAACGCGTCGGCTTCCTTTTACCGTCCGCCCCCTTTGCTTCTCAACCGCCTGCGCGGCGGCAAACTTCTTGTCTGTCATGGGGAACCACGTCGCGAACTTCTCAACCGCCTGCGCGGCGGCAAACATGGGCCTGCACTATCGGCTGTTCGCGCAGAACTTCTCAACCGCCTGCGCGGCGGCAAACGCTGCGTTCGATCTGGGTGCGGGCGTCGGCCTCTTCTCAACCGCCTGCGCGGCGGCAAACAATCAGCGATGGGTCGGCATTTGGGGCAGCATCTTCTCAACCGCCTGCGCGGCGGCAAACGCCGGCCTCACCGCCGACCAGGTCGCGGCCCTCTTCTCAACCGCCTGCGCGGCGGCAAACTGCTTGCGGAGCTCGAGCCCGCCGAGCTGCTCCTTCTCAACCGCCTGCGCGGCGGCAAACTATCTGCCCTGCTCACCCCTGCCCGCACTCTGCTTCTCAACCGCCTGCGCGGCGGCAAACAGAGCACGGCGACGCGGACGAGTCCGGGGCTCCTTCTCAACCGCCTGCGCGGCGGCAAACAACCCCGTCACGCAGATCCTGATTACCGCCAACTTCTCAACCGCCTGCGCGGCGGCAAACGTAGTCAGCCGGCCCATAGGCTTTTTCGCCTTCTTCTCAACCGCCTGCGCGGCGGCAAACCTGGCCTTCAAGCGGGACTGGCTCGCTCGTATCTTCTCAACCGCCTGCGCGGCGGCAAACGATCTCGATACTTCGAGTTCGATCCTGAAACACTTCTCAACCGCCTGCGCGGCGGCAAACGGATGGCGGGGCCGATGATGTTCTCCTTCGCGCTTCTCAACCGCCTGCGCGGCGGCAAACTGAACCAAATCACCAAAAAACCTTTTCGAAACAGTAGCATGGATCAAAATTCGAAGCCGAGGCTTCGGTGTCGGCTACACCTCCCATCTTTTTGATTTTAATGGTTTTTTTCACATAATTCCTTGATGAACCCAAACAAGAAGTCCAGGGCATCAGCATCTTGAAGGGTTTCGATCAGGAGGGCGCGGTAGGTGTTGTCCTTGACGCGGAGGTCCGCGCCGCAGGTGAAGGCCAGGGGCATCACGTAAGCGTCCTTGATCAGGTCGGCAATGTCGAAGACCAAGGCACCGCGCCGGGTTTTGCCATGCAGAAGAGGGAAGGCGTAGCTGATGCCCAGGCCGTTGAGGGCAACGGCGGCGAGGCCGTAGGCAATGTAGTTGCCATGATCGAGGAAGGCATTCACCCGCCCTTCCTTGCTAGCCTTGACGCCCATACCCTCCTGACGAGTGAAATTCAGGCCGTAGCCAGCTGCGAGACTGGCGTAGAGCGCCCGAGCCCATTCAGCTTCGGCCAGCAGCAGGGCTTGGGTGTCGGATACGGCGGCGCTGCGCAGTCGGAACTTGTCGATGGCAGCACCGGGGAGTTCGATCCTCCTTTGCAGAAGTTCGCCGTTTTTGACCCACGCCTTCCCGGTTAGCTCCATGCGCTCCGCAATCAGCGCCTTGGCCAGATCCAGTCGCCGGCCCTCGTCCATCCATTGACGCACCCAAGCCTGCATGTATTCGGTAGGCCGGTACTCGCTCTGGGGGGTAAGGAACACTGACTCGGTGGCGGCGAAGAGCGGTGAGCCGCCGCTGCCACAAAAACCTACCAGAACGTTCGAATCAGCTAGCCGGCGCATGGCAGCATCGGTGATCGATGTACCTTTGCCGAGCAGCAGCAGGGCAGTGTTACGTTCCGGCAGGTTGAAATACTGCTCCAAGTCTTCGCCGGTTTCGGTGAGCCATACGATGCGTTCATCCTTCTGGAGCACCCGGGCATGCTCCAGGTAGAAAATGTTGGCTCGCTTGGAAAGCAGGATCTGCCTGGGCTTGGGCCGGGCCTTGTTCATGGGAGCCAAGGTAGTGCGAAGGGGCGGGATGCCGTAGCCAGTCCGTAGCCATCCGGCGTTGCCGGTGCAGGAGCCAGTGCGGGTTGGGCTTCGACATAGAGGCGCCAAACCTGGCCGTTGCTCTGACTGCGCAGGGCGAAATAAGGCAGTTCGGCAGCGTCGGCGGACTGGATGCGGCGTAGCCGCAGGTTGCCGTCGGGCTTTCGTTCCGCCTTGCGGCTGGGAATGCGGTAGCGGCGATAGCTGACCCACGGACCTGTAAAGTCTTCTGGGACCGTTTTGGGATATGCAAAGCGGCCGATTTCCTTGAGCGATTCCTCGCTGGCCGCAACCAGTTGGTCCAGGGTTTCCCGGCTGGCGGCGAAGACCCGCAGGCGGGGAAAGCTGCGCGGGTAGTCGGGCAGCGCCAAGGCGTAATGCCCCGGATACTGCCCGAAGACCCCGTGCAAAACCTTCAGCGCGAGGGTCGCCGCGCTCGGCGAGGGGCGCGGACCAATTTGGAAGTCCACGTAATGGCGCGGCGCCATCACTCCTTGCCCCCCGAGAAGACGCCGCCCCGGATCAGGCTGGCGATCATGAACATGCCTTCGGGGGAGGTCGGATCCAGAGTGTTGAGGCGGCGGGCGAATTCGAAGGCGGAGGTCTTGCGGTCACGGAAGAATTCCTGGGCTTCCAGACTGGCGCCATTGGGCTCCACCGGCAGCGCCCGGCCGTGCTCGGCGTAGCGTGGATACCAGGTGTCGATGGTGCGCAGGGCATTGCCGATCTTCTGGTCGCGTAGCGCGGCGTGGCCCATTGTGCGGGTGCTTTCGAACTCCATGCCGGTGCGGCCATTGGTCCGTTCTGGCGTACCCAGACAGTAGAGGGGGCGGGCGAAGCCGCGCGGCTTTTCTTCTACGTAGTTCTGTGAGGGGAATACTTCGAGGGCGCCGCGCACGCCGAAATCAAGCCTCGCCTCGATATCGAGTCCGATGTCGTTATCTCCGCGCAGCCCTTCGACGATGTAGGCGGCAACCTGCCGCTCAGCGTCGGTAAAGTTGTCGAAGTGGTTCAGCGGCGTGGCGAGAGCGTCGAAACTGGCAACGGGTTTTCCGGCTTCGGTGACATGGACGTCGATCTTGCGGGCGATGGTGCGGTTGCGCCACAGCCAGCGACCGTTGGCGATGTTGCGGGCGAAGCGGGCAGCCACCTCATCCAGGCCAGGAGAAGTTTTGACCCGCTCGATGAAGGCCGTGACACTTTCCCGATAGTTGCGCACCACGTCGTCTGCATCGGTGCTGGAAGGAGCGCATGCAAACAGTACATCCTCCAAGTCGAGGAAGCGCAGGCTGAAGCGCACGACCAGGGCCTGGGCCCCTTCGTCTAGCTTTGCGGTGTCGGTGGTTTGGATGTTGGAGACCTCCTGGCGCTTGGCGCCAGCCGCAGTGCTCTTTTCGGGGTCCCCGTCCTTGTTCACGTTTTGGGTGCCGCGGATGCCGTGGCGCACCACCATGACTGGACTCTGGCTGTCCTTGAAATCGTTGAAGAACAGGGCGTCGGTGATGACGAGGCCGCGTTGGAAGGAAAGGACGCCGGGTAGTTTCTTGAATTCAATGGCATTCATGAGAAGACTCCTTTACGGAATGGAAATGGCTTCGGATTGGCGGACCACGAACACGTCGTCCTGCAGCCAGTTGTGTTCCCACCAAGGAATTGGGCGCTGACCGTAGTCGCCGATGGAGACGTACTGAACCAGACCCAGCAGGGGCTCGCAGAAGGCATGCGGTGGGGTCTCGCCCTGATCGGTTTGGCGCACTCCGGCTCGGGTCTCGAAGGGCGTGGTCATGGCGTAGCCGAGCACGCTGGCGGCGAGCCAGGACTCGGGCAACGGAGGTGGGGCGTCGGGGAGCAAGATGGCGGTGGTCTCCACTTTCGCCGGCTTACGGCCGATGGCAGCCACCAGGGCATCAACGGGCGAGCCTTCTCCCTGGAGCAGGTCGCTGCGTTCGATCAGCCAGAAGCCCTTTGGCAGTTTCAGTGCTTCCAGATCGTCTGCCGTTTCAATTTCGACGTGACCGTCGATGTTGCCGCCGGCGATGCGGGCGGTGCGCAGAAAGCGTTCAATTCGCTTCTTGTTCAAACTGCCCCGCACTTCTAGCAGTAGCGACAGGGTCAGGTGGCAACTGGCCGTGGGTTGGAGGGAGAGCATTGGCCGGATGTGCGCAGACTTCTCTTTTGGCTTTGGGTAGTCTTTTTGGTCAACGAAGGTGGCTCCCCGCCGCTGCTGTGGATGGAAGTCATAGAAGCCGTCGCTGCCATACTCGCCAAGCATTTGGGCGTCGTGATGCAGGATCGCCACCCGCTGGGGTTTGCAACCAGTCTTGAGTCCCAAGTTGTGACCGAACAGTACGCAGGCCAGCACCTGAGCCGGGCTGATGGCCAGGTTGCCGGCCAGTGCATTCGCTGCGCGGATGCGCAGGCGGGGCAACAGCAGGTAACTCATCGTGCCACCTCCTCGATCATCGCCTGCAGTTCGAAGATGTCCCTCTGCTCAAACTGAAACTCCTCCTTGCCATCGTCGAAACGGTGATCGGCGATCAGCCTCGCCAGCCGCTGAGCAAAAGCACGCGGCCAGTCCTTGTCCCGCAGGTCGGGATCGACGAGGCCCCGGCCCACCGGGTCGGCCGCAGCGGAAATAAGTGGCGTGCCGCCGGCTGGAAGCACGGCGCGATGGGCTAGCAGCCGTTGCCGCGCGGGTTCGCCCTGGGCCAGGATGGCCTGGGCAATCTGGCGGATATGGGCGATTTCCTCGTCCCGGGTATCCATGTTGGTGGGGATCTGTCCGCCATTACGCCGCCGGCAGTTGGCGCACCAGTCCCGGAAGCCACGCAACAGCGCGCGGGGCAGTTGAATCCGGCCGCCGTGGAAATACAGGGCGAGGATGGCCTTTAACTGACGGTTTTCCGTGGGGGCGAAGAAGACCAACGGGCGCTGCATGTCGCGCACCAGCGAGCCCACGTTCTGAGGGTTGGAGCCGCCCAGGCCAAACACTGCTGCGGGAATCCGCCGCAGTGCTTCGTCCGGAGCCTCTTTCAAGCGATCGTTGTGGTGGCGGACCTTCGCCCGGAGCTTGCGGCTTACTCCGCCGGAAGTCAGTGGCGTGACTGCCACATAGCCGCCCTGTCGTGGCAGCAACAGCTGCCGGGCACGCAGGGAGACCCTATCAGTGCCGATTTGGGCGCCCTGCGCCGTCGCTTCCACCAGGGTTGCCAGGATGCGTTCGGCCTCGTCGGGTGGGGCCGTGGTGGCACCTTCCCGCAACTGGCTCAACTGCTTGACTGCGGTGGCCGTCTTGCCTGCGTTCGCGATGTAGTCCAGCGTCGGCGTTTCACCTGCTCCAAGCAGGGTACGGGCTGAGACATAGGGCAGCCTCAGTCCCTGTTTTGGCGCCAGACGGATGCCACCGGCAGGAGAGTTGGAGTTAACGGTCTTGTGGGAAAAGGTGACGAGTTCGGCGCAGGTGGCTGCGTAGAGTTCGTGGGGCAGGGCAACCCACACTGGGGGCTCGGCAGCGACAGATTTCGTGGGGCGTGCCATTTCATGCCTCTCGCTTATCACTATGATGTCGGCACGCTACTCTGCTTTCTGCAAGGAGTCAATTCGCGCGCAATGTATCCTAATAACTAGGGAATATTATTCGGCCTTCGCCCGTTTTCCCAACCGCCTGCGCGGCGGCACACACTTGATATGTCACCTAAGAACTACTTCTCAACCACCTTCCCGGTGGCGGCCGCAAGCCTAACACGGACCTGAGAGAACACGATGCACATCACCCTGATTTCAGCCTGTGAGCGGCGGGCGGTGAAACGGAGCCGGGCGATTCTGGACAGCTATGCGATCCGTACCGGTATCCGCTCCTGGGCGACCCCGATCACCCTTGAGGGTCTGCGGGAACTGCACGGCTTCCTTAAGGCTTCGGCGACACGGCAAACGGCGGTGGCCTGCTACCGCAACGAAGGACGCGAGCGGCTACGGCTCTTATGGGTGGTGGGGGCGCGGGATAGCTTCGGACCGGATGGTCATTTTCCCGCCGGTCGTACCCGACGCCGGGCACCACCGCCCTTTTGGCTAAGGATCGTCGGCCTTCTGGCCCATGCGGCTGGGCTGGGGCACGACTTGGGAAAGTCCGGCAATTTCTTCGCCGAAAAGCTGGCTCGGGCGGTGGCCGGCGGTCCGCCTGAAGCCGACCCGGTTCGCCACGAATGGATTTCCATGTGCTTGGTGCAGGAGCGACGCAGTGGTCGGGATTGGGCACAGGCCTGGTTGTCGATTGCCAAGAAACGATCTTTGTGTGAGCCGCAGGGCCTCGATGCGCTCTGCGACCGGGGAGTCGACAACTCCGCACGGGCGCTGGATTACCTGATCGCCACCCATCACCGCCTGTTCGGCCCGGTAAAGGATGGATCGGCTCCCACGAGTGAGAACCATGTAGTGGAAGGTGAGCGCGCCCGAGAACTGGCACCGGCCGGCAGGCTGCCCGATGACCTGCTCGTAATGCTGGAGCGGGTGCAGGAGCGCCTTGTCCGCAAAGCCGGCGAGCGCAGCCCAGCATTCTGGCGCGGAGCGGCGATTCTGGCCCGGGCGGCGCTGATCCTTGCCGACCACGCGGTTTCCTCCCAGCCCTGCCCGGAGCACGTGCAGGGGTGCGAACTGTTCGCCAACACCAAGGATGGCGCTTACGACCAGCCCTTGGACTGGCATCTGCGCACGGTGGGTGGGCGGGCAGCCGATTTCGCCTGGCGTATTACCGGTTTACGACTGCCTGGGCTGGCGACGGAGAGCGTCGAACACATCCTGTCGCCGGCCGACGAAGGGGGACGATTCGTTTGGCAGAACCGGGCGGTCGCTGCAGTGACCTCCCTGCGCACGCGTTCGGAAGGCAGCCTGTTGATCTTCAACATCGCGGCCACCGGCGCGGGTAAGACCATCGCCAACGCGAAGATTGCCTGTTCGGTGTCGCTTCGGCCTCGATTCGCCATCGCCCTCAACCTGCGCACCCTGACTCTACAGACCGGCGACGTCCTCGCCGATGATTTGGGTCTGGGGGCGGACGAACTCGCCACGGTGATCGGCGACCGAATCGCGAGTCGGATGCACGCAGCGGGCAAGGGGGATGATCCGGCCCATGCCGGCACGTTCGAAACTGCAGGGCCGGCGACGGAATACGATGCCCAGGGCGGCGAGGTCGAATTGCCGGACTGGATGCAGGTGCTGGCCGAGCGGCGGCCGGCGTTGCGTAGCGTGATCGGCGCGCCCGTGCTGGTTTCTACGATCGACTACCTGATCAATGCCGGTGAGCCGGGACGCCAGGGGCACCACATCTCGGCCCTGTTGCGCTTGGTCGATAGCGACCTGGTGTTGGACGAAGTGGATTCCTACGAACCCGATGCGCTAGTGGCCGTGTTGCGTCTGGTCCAGATGGTGGGGCTAATGGGACGCAGCGTGATCTGTTCTTCAGCGACCCTACCGCAGCCGGTGGCGGAGGCGGTCTTCCGAGCGTTTCGCAGTGGTGTTGACATGCGCTGCTCGCTGGAGGAGCGGCAAGCTCGCTTCGGCGTCGCGATCGTGGACGATCGGACGGCACCAAGCATCTTCGCTAGTGACGCGGACCTGCCCGGACAGTTCGCTGCCCATATCCGGCGTTTGTTGGCAGCGTCGCGTCAAACGGTACGCCGGGCCTGGGTACAGCCAGTCGGTGCCCGCAGCGGAGCGGCGTTTCATGAGGCCATAGCCGAAGCAGTGGTGCGCCTGCATAAGGCCCACGCCTGGATCGAGCCCGGCGGCAAGCGCTTATCCTTCGGGCTGGTAAGGGTGGCCAACATCAAGACGGCAATCCTCACAGCTCGTGCTCTAGCCCAGGCCTTTCCTCACTCCCGAGTGGCCTGCTACCACGCTCAGGAATTCCGCATTCAGCGTTATGTGAAGGAAAAACGGCTGGATTTCCTGCTAAACCGCAAGCGGGGTGACAACCATATCGTGACGGACAAAGAAATTGCCGCATTACTAGCGATGAGTGCGGCGCCGGATGTGCCCTTCATCGTCGTGGCAACGCCGGTCGAGGAGATTGGTCGCGACCACGATTTCGACTGGGGGGTGATCGAGCCATCCAGCGCCCACTCCATCGTTCAGACTGCCGGTCGCGTCAACCGTCATCGCCTACGGGAAGTCGGCGAGCCCAACGTGGCGATCCTGCAGTACAACCGGCTCTGGCTGGAAGGGGGCGCGGGAAAGCCATGTTTCGTGCGGCCGGGCCTGGAGTCAAAATCGCAACGCTACTCAAGTCCCGACCTTCTCAAACTACTTGCCGACGCCGACCTCGACGCCCTCGATGCCCGTTTGCGTCTAGGTGAGGGCAAGATGGCGGAGGATGAGGATCGCATCCTCAGGGCACGCCTCGAAAGACCTTTGGACATTCTTGAGGCCGTAGAAGACGCGAGGTCGGAGTGGATGACCCAGTCCTTCTATACGAACTACGCGCTGCGCGATGGCGCGCCCCAGGAGGCCTGGCGGGCTGAGTGCGTGGATGGCTTCTGGGTCTTCAAGCGCCAGGCGCGCCTAGGTGAAGAAGAACCCTGGCTAACCCGCAGTTTGGGCGGGGAAGTATCGCGTCAGGTTAACGACTGGTTGGTCTGGGACCTGGAGGCGCTGGCTGCCTTCTGCGCAGAGATGGGTATCCCCCCAGAGGCCGGTTTGGAACTCCAAGTGCGCAGGCGGGATGACCCGGCCACTCTGCGATGGGACAGGTCTTTTGGATTCTCAATGGAGTGATGCGCCGACTGTTTGATCTTCCAACAGACTCCAGACCGCGCCAGCCTCAAGGGCCACAATCCCCGAAGCCACACACAGCCAAGAAAAGAACAATGACGTCAATTGCAGTTGACTGCGTTGATGGCGTCGGCCACCTCAAGCTGAATCGCGCCAACGCGCTGAATGCGCTGGACCTGCAATTCTGCACGGAGATAGACGACGCGCTCCTCGCCCTGGACGCACGCGAGGACGTGCGGGCGATCCTCATCTCCACGTCGCTGAAGCATTTCTGCGCCGGGGCGGACATCCGGGAGATGCTGGAGATGAGCGCCGAGCAGGCCAGCGCGACCGGGTTCATCGGCTGCGTTTCGGCGCCGCCCCGGCTCCGCAAGCCCTTGATCGTTGCTGTCAGGGGACTGGCGGCGGGCGGAGGGTGCGAACTGGTGGAGATGTGCGACATCGTGCTCGCCGCCGCTTCGGCGCGCTTCTGCCATCCCGAGATCACGCTGGGTGCCATGCCCGGTGCCGGCGGCACGCAGCGGCTGGCACGGGTCGTGGGCAAGCATGTCGCGCTGGACCTGCTGCTGACCGGGCGCGCCCTGAGCGCGGACGAAGCACTCGCGGCCGGCCTGGTGTCGCGCGTGGTTCCGGATGAAGAACTCGAAGCCGCGGCCATGTCCGTCGCCCGGCTCGTGGCGTCGTACTCGAGCCCGGTCGCCTGCAGGATCAAGGCCGCGGTCAATGCGGCGCAGGTCGGGCTCGGCGCCGGGCTGGCCATGGAGCGCGCGCTGTTCCACGCATGTTTCTCCGAGCATGACTTTCGCGAGGGGCTCGCCGCGTTCACGGAAAAGCGGAAGCCGAGGTTCGAGCATCGGTGAGGGCTCGAAGGCCGGTCG
>Ga0268298_10005878_pt1 | contig 11333 bp, 8 predicted proteins | sample WWTPWeurt_MetaG_FD_194462 | JGI IMG/M metagenome (GOLD analysis project Ga0268298, IMG submission 194462) | Activated sludge microbial communities from WWTP in Nijmegen, Gelderland, Netherland - WWTP Weurt | ecosystem: Engineered > WWTP > Aerobic digester > Activated sludge | place: Netherlands... | reverse complement strand
TTGTCGCCGAAAGTCAGCTGATCGAGGAAAACCCGGTTTTCCGCATTCAGCTGGTTATCGGCCAGCTTATAGGTGACGTAGAGGGAAAGTTTGCCCTTGTCGATCGCGTAACCGGCGTACTTGGCCGCGTAGGTCGACAACGTGGTGAGGTCGACCCCGCGAATCTCGCCCTTGAGATCGAGGGCCGCCTTGGCGGCCAGGGGATTGAGCTTGGCGGTCACCTCGACCGGCGCCGCATTGCCGTAACTGCCACGCAGTTCAAGATCGGCCAGGGTATCGGCACGGGACGAAAGGCCTGACACGCGACCGACGATCCGGGTGACGTTGACGGTGTAATTCGGTTTGACGAAGAAATCGGAGAAATTGATCGTACCGTTCTGCAGGCCCACCTTGGCGATTTCGATCGGGGCCACCGCCTTGGCCGGAGTAGCAGACGCCAGGCGCGTGCTTGCGCTACCTGGCGGCGTTGCCGGCGCCGGCGCAGGCGCCGCCTCGGCAGGGCCGGCGCCGGCAAGGGCGGGTGCCTCGTCTCCGGGCTTCTTGACGATCTGCATCAGATTGAGCGTTCCCTCGGGCGTCACGATCATGCGCGCGTAGAAATCGGCGAGGGCCACCTCGCCGACGGCCAGGGCGAACGGCTGCAGCTTGAGGTCGATGCCGGCGAGATGCAGGGACTTCCACTTCAGGAAGTCGGCGCCGCTCAGATTGTCGATACTGTGGAGATCACCCAGAGTCAGATCACCGCGGAATCCGCCGCCGTAACCGTCCTTGTTCTGAACCAGGGCGAGCTTGCCGCGGGTCGAGACCTGACCGCGAACCAGGGTGACGTTCAGTTTGTCTTCGAAATACGGCTGGATCGGCAGCAGGGGAAATCCGCTGACTTCGGTATCCAGGTTGACGACCAGCGGTTCCGCCTGGACGTCGCCGCCGATTTTCAGGCTTCCCTTCTGATTGATTCGCCCGCTCACGCGCAAGGCGGCCTTGCTGCCCGGAACGGTGGAAAACCCTTCCAGACTGAGGGCCAGCGAGTCCAGCGTCTGGGTCGAGCGATCTTTCAAGCCCTCTTCGCGATACTGGACGCTCCCCCCGGCCATCGCAATCCGAGTGGCCGAAACTTTCCAGGCGGGCGCCGTCGTCTCCGCGGGGCCGGTCTTCAGCAAAGGCCCCTGGGGCAGCTTCAAGGCTTTCTGGCGATCGCGAATCACCTCCAGGGCAGGCCCCGTGAGCGTCACTTCGCCCAGGTCGGCCAGCCGCTGGCCGAGGTCGATCCGCGCCCCCTTGATCTCCCCGCGCTTCAGGCGCAAGGGTGAGCCCGCATCCAGGGACCAGGAAGCATCGAGTTCGACCGGGTGAGCAAAATCGCCATCCAGGTTGCGCAAGTGAACGCCCACCTCCGCCAGAGTCGCAAGCCAGGGTGAGCCCCGGGTCTCGTCCCGCCAGCGTAGCGTGGCCCCCTCGACGGCAACGTCCGCCACCGACCAGGCGACCGCCGGACCGCCCGGACCGGCCTTCTTCGGCTCCGCGCCTGCAAGACGACCCGCCAGATCCTGCCAATTGAGGGTCCCCTGCGGAGTCCCCCTCACCTGGAGATCGAGACCGGCAAGGCGGACCTGCGCGACGGCGAAATGCCGTTTGAGCAGATCGGCATCCACGCCTTCCAGATCCAGGCGCTTCCAGGCGATCAGCGGTCTCTCCTCAGCCTCGCGCACCACCAGATCGTTCAAATGGACGGCCCCGGTCACTTTCAGGGAGGCCGGGGCATCCTTGTCCTGGCGAAAGACGAGTTTAAGCTCGGTGTCCAGGCTCCCGCCGACCAGGGCGAAGGGAAGTTTGACCGGCGAATAGGGCAGGTAGCGGACCAGGTCCACCTTGTCCAGATCGAGGCTCAGTTCGCTTTCATGGGATTCCGAAAACGGCTTGCTACGCCCTTCGAGGACCAGTGGGGCATTATTGACTGTGGCGGAGAAGTGGGGATCGACCTCGATCTCGGCGTGGTAGGGCAGGCTGGAGACGAAGGGCAGGGTGAGCGTCAGATCGCCTACGGTATGCGTGACTCCGGCGAATCGGTCGTCGAGGGCGATGCGCCCGCCGGTGATGCGGATGTTGCTGACCGCGAACCGCGGCGTGGGATCGTCGGAAGGACGGGTCCATTCGTCGATGAGGTCGGAAATGTCATAGCGGTTCCCTTCCAGGCGGGTCACCGCCAGGCGGGGCCCCTCAAGCTGAAAGTCGCGGACCACCGGTCCGCCGCGAAAGAGGGAGGAAGCTTCGAGATTGACGAAGAGGCGATCGAATCCCGCCACCTCGTTGCCGGCCTCCGATTGCACGGATAGACCCGTGAGTTCCGCCGTCAGCGCGTAGGGATTGATGGACAGCCCCGCCAGCACCACCTTGCGATGAAGCGCCTCCGTGGCTTTTTTCTCGATGAGGGACTTGACCAGGGGTGGGGCAGCGAGAAAACCCAGGACGCCGAAGGCCACGATGGCGCCGAAACTCCACCCCAGCGCCCGGCGAAACCGGGAGGAGGACACCCCGGCGCGAATGCGCCCGGAAAGGGAAGCGGCCATGGAAACTCCTCGCACAAGATAACTGGAATGCCGCGGGAATTGTAGCCGAGACGGTTCGGCCCGGGCGGCCCCCGACAGCCAATTTCGGGAACAATCCCGTGCCGGACAGCGCCTTTAACGGTAAAATCCGGGCTTTCCGAATTCCACTTCCGGGGCTCCCGATGGACATCAAGAAAGTACTCATCCTGGGCGGTAGCGGCTTTGTCGGTACCTACATCACCAACCGGCTCGCCGATCGCGGCGTCGCGGTCACCATTCCCACCCGGCGGCGGGAGCGGACCAAGGCCCTGATCATGCAGCCCAATGTGGAGATGGTCGAAGCCAACATCCATTGCGAAAAGACTCTCGCCGAACTGGTGCGTGGCCAGGATGCAGTCATCAACCTGGTCGGCATCCTCCACAGCCGGGACGTCAAGCTGCCCTACAGCCGGGACTTCGCCGAAGCCCACATCGAACTGCCGCGCAAGGTGATCGCCGCCTGCAAGGCGTCCGGCGTGCGCCGCCTGGTCCATATGAGCGCCCTCAAGGCCGATCCCAACGGACCGTCTGAATACCTCTGTTCCAAGGGCGACGGCGAAGCCCTGGTCCTTGCGGCGCAAGGCGATCTGGACGTCACCGTCTTCCGTCCCTCGGTGATCTTCGGCCTTGGCGACTCCTTCCTTTCCATGTTCGCCGGCGTCCTCGGCAAGCTGCCGTTCTTCCCCCTCGGCTTTGGCCAAGCCCGCTTCCAGCCGGTCTGGGTGGCCGACGTCGCCGATGCCTTCGTCGACTCCCTCGGCGACGCCAGTACCTACGGGCAGGCGTACGACCTCTGCGGTCCGACGGTCTATACCCTGCGGGAGCTGGTGGATTACACCCGCGGGCTCTGCGGCAGCCAGGCCCGCGTCATCGCCCTCTCCGAAGGCTGGGCCTATCTCCAGGCCGGGATCATGTGGCTCTCGCCGAAACCCCTGATGTCTCCCGACAACCTGCGTTCGATGGAGGTCGACAGCATCGCTGGCGAAGGCCATCACCCCCCGCCGGGATGGCACCCGGCGGCACTGGAGTCGGTGGCGCCGACCTACGTTGGCAAGGTCTTGCCCAAGCGCAAGCTGGACTCTTTCCGCTACCGGGCCGGCCGCTAAGCGGGCGCCCGCCAAGCCGAAATCTTGGCTACGCCGCTGACCGTAGGAGACGACCTACCGTTTGCGCGGCGCCTTGGCCTCACGCCTGAACCGGTGCGCGAATCGTTTCGCCGATGAAGATCTACGTCGTCGGCGGCGCGGTGCGCGATGAGCTGCTTGGCCGGCCAGGGGCCGATCGGGACTGGGTGGTGGTCGGAGCCACACCGCAAGACCTGCTCGACCGCGGCTTTCTTCCGGTGGGCCGCGACTTCCCCGTTTTTCTGCATCCCACGACGCGGGAGGAGTACGCCCTGGCTCGTACCGAGCGCAAGACCGCGCCGGGCTATCATGGCTTTGTCTTTCACGCGGCACCCGACGTCAGCCTCGAGGACGATCTCGCCCGCCGCGATCTCACCATCAATGCCATGGCCCGCGGCGAAGACGGCGTCCTGGTGGACCCCTATGGCGGCCGGACCGACCTGGAGGCACGGGTGTTGCGCCACGTCGGGCCAGCCTTCGCCGAGGATCCGGTCCGCATCCTGCGGCTCGCCCGCTTTGCTGCCCGCTATGCCGATTTTTCTGTCGCTCCGGAAACCCTGGCCCTCTGCTCCGCCATGGTGGCCGCCGGAGAGGCCGACCACCTGGTCCCCGAGCGGGTCTGGCAGGAGCTTGCCAAGGGGCTGCTCGAAGACCGCCCTTCCCGCATGATCGCCGTGTTGCGGGACTGCGGCGCCCTGCAACGCCTGCTCCCGGAGGTCGACGCCTTGTTTGGGGTGCCGCAGCGGGCCGACTACCACCCGGAAGTCGATTGCGGCCTGCATACCCAGATGGTCGTCGACGCTGCCGCCCGCTTCGGCTATGGCTTGCCGGTACGCTTCGCTGCCCTGACCCACGATCTCGGCAAGGGCACCACGCCGACCGACATCCTGCCCAGGCACCACGGCCACGAAGCGCGCAGCGTCGCCCTGGCGGAGGGGCTCTGCACCCGGCTCAAGGTTCCCAACGAGTGCCGCGACCTTGCCTTGCTGGCCGCCCGCTGGCATGGCGACATACATCGCGGTGGCGAATTGCGGCCGGCGACCCTGGTACGGATGCTGGAGCGTACCGACGCCTTCCGCCGGCCGGAGCGCTTCGACCAGCTCCTCGAGGTCTGCCGCTGCGATTTCGTGGGCCGTCAGGGGCAGGAAAGCGCATCCTATTCGGTTCCCGAGCGCCTGCGCGCCGCACTCGCTGCGGCGCGCAGCGTCGATGCCGGGGCAATCGCCCGCAGTGCAGAGCAAGCTGCGGCCATTCCGGAACTGATTCATCGTGCGCGAGTCGCAGCGGTTTCCCAGGCGCTCGCACCGCCTCGGGACACGGAATAGGCGTAGCGGCACCATCCGCTTCAACCCGATTGCCGTGCCCGCTCCAGACCGTGCGCCGTGTGGCGCCTCCGAAGATAAACGGCGTCGATCAAGATGGCAGCCTGACACCCTCGTCGGGCGTGAAGAAGGGAAGTCATGAAACCTGAGGTGGCGGCGGCCGCTCTCGGTATGGCGCTGATGTCAGGAGCGCTTTGGGGCCAAGGACTTGAGCCGGACGAGCGGCGTCAGGAAGCGGCCACACCGGATTTTGCCGCAGATACGTTCACCGGGGATTGGAACGGTCTGCGGACGCGGGCTGCACGAAGCGGCTATCTCCTGGAGGGCGGAATCAGAGTCGATAGCTTCCGCAATCGGGGAGCCCGCCAAGACGGCACGCGGACGATCACCCATCTCGATCTGAAACTTGGGCTCAACCTTGAGGAGATCGCCGGCTGGAGGGGTACCACCGCCTTGATCAATGTCATCAACGATACGGGCCGCGGACCCCAAGCCGATCTGGTTGGGGGATTGGTGGGAGTGTCCGGGATCGAGGCCGACGCTCCGCCGACGACCCGGCTGTTCAACGCCTGGGTCCAGAAGCGCCTGTGGGACGATCGTCTGGCGGTCCTCTTCGGCCTCTATCCCATCGACAGCGAATTCTTCACCATGGAGTCAGCGAGTGTCTTCATCCAACCCCAGTACGGAACGCCGGCCGATCTGGCGCTGACCCACGAACCCTCGATCTTCAATCACTCAGCCCTGGGCCTGCGGGTACGTTGGGCCATCGACAGCGCCGCCTACGTCATGGCCGCCGTACTCGACGGCGTGCCAAACGATCCGCACCACCCCAGGCGGACGCGTATCCACCTCTCGTCCGACGATGGCTCTTTCCAGATTGCCGAATTGGGTTGGCACCCGGAGCCCGACAACAAGGACCTCGCCGGTCACGTGAAGCTTGCGCTGGGTTTCTGGGGCTATAGCCGGCGCGAGCCCGATCTCGAATCGGGAAAAGCCAAACGGCCGATCGGGGCTTATGTGCTCGGCGAACGCAAATTGCTGAGCCTCAACGCAGAGAGTTCGCGCATCGTGACCGGCTTTGCCCGCTGGACGTGGAGCGAAGGGAAAACCACGCCTTTGCGGAATAGTTTCAATCTCGGCCTGCGCGTCCAAGGGCCCATGGCGTCGCGTCCGCAGGACGTCCTAGGCATTGCCTGGACGACCGCCAATACCGCTTCCGCCTGGCGAGCCCGGGAGGTCGCCGTTGGGTTAGCCGAGCCCGATCGCCGGGAGTCCACTCTGGAATTGACCTATCGCCTGGCGCTCACCAAGGCCCTGGCGATCCAGCCCAATTTCCAGTTCATCCGCAATCCCGGCGCCCACGCCGGGATCCCGAATGCGCACCTCTTGGGCTTCCGATTCGATCTCGCCCTTTGACCGCGGTGACTTGGCGTTAGCTGAACGCCGCCGTGCTTCCGGCACCAACTCCCACCGAAACCGGCCAGAAAGAGTAGGGACAAGTGCGCCTCATGGGCAAGATTCCTGTTCGGTCAGCGGATCGCCCAAGATCGGGCGGATGGCTGGACTGACCGGAATGCTGATTGCTGCCCCACGGCTCGTCGCATACGCTTTCCCCTGGGGTCCGGACACTTCGATGATAGAATCGCCGGAGTCGACGGTGGGAACCGCTGCCACGACCCAGAAGGCGGCTCTCGGAGACGCCGATGCCGGCATCAGGCGATGCGCTCGAGCGGGTGACGCCCTACCTGATTCGCGACGGCGCCGGAGAAGCCAGTCGCGGCCTCCCGAGGCGTCGGCCCCCTCGCCTCCAAGGATGGCGCTTGCCAATAGACCAATGATCATCACGCAGCGCATCTCGGGCCTCGAAGTCCACTCCTGCAAGCCTTCCCGGCCCCTCGCGGGAGCGCCTCCCCTGGTCTTCATCCACGGCGCCTTCGCCGGTGGCTGGATGTGGGTGGATACCCTGCTCCCCGCCCTCGCCGAAGCCGGCTATCACGGCCACGCCCTTTCCCTGCGCGGCCATGGCGGCAGCGACGGCCATGACGAGATCGACTGGCACTCGATCGCACACTACGTGGATGACGTCGAATCGATCATCGCCTGGCTGGGGGGCGATGTGGTCCTGATCGGTCACTCGATGGGCGGCTTCGTCGCCCAGAAGATTCTGGAGCGGCGCCATGTCGCGGGTGTCGCCCTGGTCTGCTCGGTACCGCCGCAGGGCCTCGTCGCTGCCCAGTTCCATTTGATGCTGGCCAAACCGGGACTGTTCCTCGAACTCAACCGCATCCTCGGCGGAAACCATACGGATACCTTCGTCCTGCGCGAAGCCCTCTTCGCCGGCGAAGTTCCCGAAGCCATGCTGCAACGCTGGCTGGGACAAATGCAAAGAGAGTCCCATCGGGCCATTTGGGACATGTCGATGTTCAGCCTCCCCAACCTGTCGCGCATGGCGCGCCCGCCGATGCTGATTCTGGGCGCTGAGAAAGATCTGCTGGTGCCCGCCTTCCTGGTCCAGAGTACCGCCCATGCCTATGGTCTCCCCTGCCACATCTTCCGCGGCATGGGTCATGCGGTGTCCCACGAAAAAGAATGGCCGCTCGTGGCGGCCGCGCTCAGGGAGTGGCTAGACGCCCTCAGGCCGTGATATCGACGGCGTTGCCGAGATGCGCGGGGTTGCTGCTCCCGACCGGCTGCGGCAGGGCTTCGATCAGGCGCTGGGCGGACTGTTCCTCAAGGTCCAGCGTCTTCTTGAGCGTGAGCAGCGCTACCGCATCTCCGGTGCGGGCAGCAGAGAGGGCGGTGGTAAGGCTACCGATGCCTGACAGATCCATGGTGAACTTGCTCGCTACGGGAAAGGCGAATACTGTTAGTGTAGTTCATGAAGTTCAGAAAACAATGGCGGCCCCGGAAAACAAACCCTCCCTCGAAGCCGTGATCGGCGAAGCCATCCGCGCCAAGCGTGACGGCCACACCCGCGATCAATCCGAATGGGAAGCGATGGCCGACGATCTGTTGCGCGACATCGAATCCTTCGACCTCGACCTCGCCGAGCGGCGTGCCCGGAGCGAGGAGGTTACGGTCAAACCGGCCGGACTCCTGGAAACGGGCATCGTCTTCCCCACCATCGCCCCCGACTCCGCCGAACGGCCGGCGGCCATACCCAAACCCAAAGGCGCCGCCCATCAGGCCAAGGTGGACTCGGGTGTCGCCGCCCGCAGCAATTTTCTCCAGGAACTGAGGGCCCAGGCCCGGGAGCGGCAGCAGCAGGATCACCTGGAGGCCACCCAGCGCACCCAGGCCAACGAAACCCTGGACCGCCGGCTGCGCCAGATCTTCCTTTACTTGCACGAGCTCGTCCAGCAACTCAATATCCTTCGGCCCACCATCGATCGCCAGTATGAGATCGTCAGCGGGGCCTTGTTCAAGGACTTGGTGTGGCAGGAAGGCTTCGCCGACTATCGCACCCAATCCCAAAGCAGCGGCGCCCTCATCGAGATGGTCACCTTTTCGTTCCAGCTCGCGTCGCCCCGCAAGATCAAGGCCCAGTTCGACGGCCCGGCCGCCGACCGCTTCAGGAAGCGCATCTTCGATTTCGGTCTGCGCTTTCAAGTCAACGAGCGCCACAACCAGCGCCGCCAAGTGTTGTTGGCAGATTTTGAAATCGATTCGGAATTCGGGGTCAGCGCCCGTTGGCGGGCCGATTACAACGCGGGGATCATCCGCCTCGAATCGCGCAACCTCGAGCGCCTGGGCAACTACACCTACCTCGTGTCCCCGGATTGCGTCGATCAGGAGCTCATGGACCAGTTCGGGCACCTGATCCTCGGCCAGCCCAACCGATTTCAGCACCTCTGCCGGCGCTGAAGCTTTAGAGGCGGCCGCTCCGGTCGCCCTGTGCAAAACCGCGCAGCGCTTCCCCGCTTCCGCGGCCAAAGGCAATCACCTTGAAGAGCTCGCCCATCTCATGGGGCAGCACGAGCTTGTTGACCGCCCCTGCCCCCCGAATGTAGTCGGGCGTATCCGCCGGCAGCCGGGCGAGCTGGTCGAGAATGCCGCAATTGAGCAGGAACTGGCCTTGGGTCGCGTAGCCCTGGATCTCCAGACCGGCTTCGTGGGCCGCCAGCGCGACGGCGGTGAAGTCCACGTGGGCGGTGATGTCCTGCAGACCAGGCAGCCAGAGCGGATCGCCATGGGCGTGGTGCCGGTAGTGGCACATCAGGGTACCGCCCGTCCGTTGGGGATGATAGAACTCCCGGCGGGGAAAGCCGTAGTCGAGGAGCAGGATGCTCCCGGCGTCGAGGATCTCGCCCCAGGCGGCGACCCAGGCCTCCGCAGCCAGCCCGATTTCGCTCTGATAACCATCTTCCCAGCCCATTTCCTGGGCGAGGGCCTGCGCCCGCCCCGCCAGACGCCCCGTGGCCGGCCGCTCTTCCCAAGCCAGTCCGCCCTCTGCCGCCACGATACCGCGCTCCCAGGCGGCTCCCTGACGCCAGGTCACCACGTGGACCGGAAAGGCATCGAGCAGTTCGTTGCCGACGACCAGGCCGGAAAATCGCTCGGGCAACCGGTCGATCCAGGCCACCCGGGGGAGGAAATCGGGCACCGCCGCAGCCAGGGTCCGCCACTGGCGCTCGCGCAGGTCTGCGGAGAGATCGAGGATCAGATAGCGTTCGGGGAGAGTTCCATTTTCGCCCATCGCCGTCAGGAGATCCGCCGCCAGCCGTCCCGAACCGGCGCCCACTTCGAGCATGATAGGGGCGCTTGCCGCCAGAACCTCGTCAACCTGGACCGCCAGAGCCCGGGCGAACAAGGGCGTCATCTCCGGTGCGGTCACGAAATCCCCGGCCGAACCGAATTTTCTGGCGCCGGCCGCGTAGTAGCCCAGGCCCGGCGCATGGAGAACTTCGGCCATGTAGTTGGCGAAGGAAAGCCAACCGCCGGCGGCGGCGATACGACCGGCGATGTGGTCGCCGACCCGCCGGCTATGCGCCAGGGCGTCGTCGGAAGGAAGGGGGAGAGTCATGGCCAGCCCAAGAAAGGTCGCATTCTACCCTGGCGGCCGCACTGTCCCCAGTGCCGGTTGGCTTGTGTTATTTTCCACCTGAGCCCCTTACCGCTTCGGGCCAGCCAGTACCCACCACGCCCGGGAGCCGACCATGAAGATCGTCCAGACCGTTGCCCATAGCCCCCTGGAGATCGGCAACGCGATTGCCGGTCTCGGTTCAGGCCAACCGGCTCTCATCCTCGTCTTCGGTGCAGTCCGCTACTTCGAAGACGGTAGCCTGGCTACGGAGCTGGGCCGGGCCTACCCGAGGGCCGCCTTGCTCGGCTGCTCCACCGCCGGGGAAATCACCGCCGACGGCGTGGGAGACGGCAGTTGTACCCTGACCGCGGTTTCCTTTGCGAATTCCCGCCTCACCCACGGCAGTACCGCCATGGCCGGGATGGAAGACTCTTACGCCGCCGGGGAACGCCTTGCGCGGGCAATCGCCGATCCCGAGCTGCGGGCGGTGCTCGTCCTCGGACCGGGAATCCAGGTCAATGGCAGCGGTCTGGTGGACGGCATGACCGCGGTCCTGGGCAACGTGGTTCCAATCACGGGCGGTCTGGCGGGAGACGGCGGGGCCTTTCGCCAGACCTTTACCCTCGGAACCGGCGGCATCTCGGACCGCGCCGTGGTAGCCGTCGGATTGTGCGGCGAAGACCTGCTCTTCGCCCATGGCTCTTTCGGCGGCTGGGAACCCTTTGGCCTCCCCCGCCGGGTGACCCGTTGCGCCGGCAACGTGCTCTACGAACTGGACGGCGAACCCGCGCTGGCGGTCTATCGACGCTACCTCGGCGCCCACGCCAGGGACCTCCCGGCTTCCGGATTGCTTTTCCCCTTCGCGATGCTGGGTGCCGATCACCAGTCCCAGGGTCTCATCCGCACCATCCTGGGAATGGACGAAATCGCCGGCAGCCTGACCCTGGCCGGAGAAATCGACCCCAACGGTTATCTCAAGCTCATGCACGCGACCACCGACAAGCTGGTAGGCGGGGCCGAAGTCGCCGCCGCAGCGGCTCACGCCATGCTCGTCGAGAATGGCGGCGGCCTGGCCATCCTGGTCAGCTGCGTCGGCCGCAAGCTGGTGATGGGCAGTCGCGTCGACGAGGAGGTCGAAGCGGTGAGCGCGGTATTCGGCCATAGAGCGGTGCTCGGCGGTTTCTATTCCTACGGCGAGATCAGCCCCTACACGCCCGGAGCTTCCTGCAAACTGCACAATCAGACGATGACCGTCACCTACCTGGGCGAACGTTGACCG
>Ga0268298_10005877_pt1 | contig 11333 bp, 9 predicted proteins | sample WWTPWeurt_MetaG_FD_194462 | JGI IMG/M metagenome (GOLD analysis project Ga0268298, IMG submission 194462) | Activated sludge microbial communities from WWTP in Nijmegen, Gelderland, Netherland - WWTP Weurt | ecosystem: Engineered > WWTP > Aerobic digester > Activated sludge | place: Netherlands... | reverse complement strand
AGGGTGGGGATCCCGCTTTCGTTCAGGCGCGAAGCAAGATAAGCCGTTTGTCCAAGGCGGTAGCGTAGATAGTCTTCATCCAGGCCTTCGTAGAGTCCGACCGCCATGGCATCGAGATCGCGCCCGGCCAGTCCGCCGTAGGTGGGGAAGCCCTCGCGCAGGATCAATTCATTCTTGAGGTTTTGGAAGAGCGTCTCATCGTTCAGGCACAACAGCCCGCCGATGTTGACAATGGCATCCTTTTTGGCAGACATGGTCATGCCATCGGCCAGCGAATACATTTCATGCGCGATCTCTTTGACCGACCTGTTTTCGTAGCCGGGCTCGCGCTGTTTGATGAAGTAGGCATTCTCGGCGTACCGCGCAGAGTCAATGAAGAAGGGGATGCCGTTCTCGCGATAGACCTGTGAAACGGCCTTGAGGTTTTCCATTGAAACGGGTTGACCGCCCCCGGCGTTGTTCGTAACGGTGATCATGCCGAGCGGAATTTGCTCGCGCCCATATTTTGCGATGAAGGCCTTGAGCTTGTTGATATCCATGTTGCCCTTGAAGGGATGGCGGTTCTCGGGGTCGCTGGCTTCGTCAATGACGAGGTTGGCGGGGCGACCGCGCCGCGCACGGATGTTGGCGTCGGTGGTGTCGAAGTGCATGTTGCTCGGCACCCATTGACCGGGCTTGACCAGGACCGCCGCAAGAATATTTTCGGCGGCGCGGCCCTGGTGAGTGGGCATGAAATATTTGAACCCGAACACATCTTCCACGGCGGCTTTGAGGCGGTGATAGGAGCGCGCGCCTGCATAGGACTCGTCGCCGCGCATCAGGGCGGCCCATTGCTCGTGGCTCATTGCGCCGGTGCCGGAATCGGTCAGCAGGTCAACGAACATGTCTTCGGCCTTCATCAGGAAGAGGTTGTAGCCGGCTTGTTTGAGCGCTGTTTCTCTGTCCTCACGCGAAATGAGACGGATGGGTTCCACGACTTTGATGCGGAACGGTTCAGGGGGATAGGGATGGGAAGTCATTTTTTCTCCTTAATTTGAGTGTGCGTCAAATTTTGGGTAGCGAGCCTGGCGTGTGCCCCTGTGTGTTGCCATTCGGTCTCCAATGACAAGCCCATTTTATGATTAATTCCTATTTTGGTGCTGTAACAAATGTCATGAATTCAGAGATATTCGAGGATTAGAAAAATAATAAACCGTCCACGAATATTTCACGAATAAACGAATATGCCGAACCTCATTCGTGAATTCGTGATTGGTCTTATTCGTGGATGGCTTTTTCTATCTCCGCCAGCGTTTCCTGCGCAGACTGCAAATCGCGGTGACGCAGTCGCGTGAAAATCTCAACGGCGCGGCGGGACAGGGACAATGCTTCTTCCAAATTTTTATTTTGTTTGAACAGGGCCTCGGCAAGGCGGTGACAATCGCTGGCAATCAACTCCTGCCGCCCGACTTTTTCTGCCAGCGGGAGGGCTTCGCGGGCGAGGGACTCGGCTTCTGCCCACTGCTCGCGGTCGAGAGCGAGTGCCGCTAGGTTGCCTGTATATTCAGCAACACCTTCTTGAAATAGAACTTTCTTTGCAATCCGTATGGATTCGCGATAGTTACGTTCGGCAGTAGGGTAGTCTTTGTTTGCACGCTCTGCTTCCGCTAGATCGTTTAACGAGACTGCCACATCTTCACCTTCGGGAGATATGGAATGGCGGATATTTAGCACTTCACGATGGTCAGCGATGGCGGCGGGATATTCTTTGTTCAATTGGTGACCAAGTCCGCGTAGTTTGATGGCGATTGATTTTTGGCGTGGGGTGCTGTCGTGCCAATGTTCGGCGGCGCGGGCGGCACACGCCAGCACGTTGGCGGGTTGGTTGCGGAGAGCGTAAGTGAATCCTGCGTTATATGCCCGCCAGCCTGCGTTCTCTTTGTCATCAGCGGCGAGGGCACGTGCTTCGGCTTGCTCGTAAAGCCAGATGCGGTCATCCCATCGTCCAGTGAAATTGAGAAAGTCCATGAGGTGGGAACATACGGTTTGCAGGCGATAATTGTCGCCCATCACTAGGCGTGGCAAGGCAGCGGAAACGAAGTCCCATTCGGTATCCAAAATGCGGAAGCCTTCATAGTTGTAGTTTCCGCTGTATTGCATGGCAAGAGCGTAGGCGCGGTTCGTGAGGGCGTCGCCTGTTTGGGTCACGGCGTCGGGGCGGCGCGTGCGGATGAATTTCGCTGTCAGCGGGGGCAAAATGTAGGTTTGGGCTGGCAGGTCAGAGGTCAGGATGGAGCGGTCGGTCAGGTCTTCCAGCGCGGTCTCGGCGGCGCGTTTGGGCAGGTTGGTCATGTCCGCGATCCACTGGAGTTTGGCGGGCAGGCTGAAATACGTCAGCGCGGCGAGGACTTTCGTCTCGTCAGCGGTGAAGGTCTCCAGCAGGTCGCCGAAGATGTATTCGAGCGGGTCGTTGCCTTTGGGCGCTTTGTCAATGAAGGCGCAGGCTTCGGCGATGGTGCGGCACTGCGAGCCATCGCGCCCCAACTGTCCCGCGATCCAGCGGATGAAGAGCGGGTTGCCCTGCGTGATCTCATACAGATCTTCGCGCTCTTTTTGCGAGGCGCGGGCAAGGCGCGGATATTTGGCGGCGAGTTCGGCGATGAGTTGCAGGGCTTCGTCGCGGGCGAGGCGGTCGAGGCGCACGATGCGTGCGTCCACGTCGGTGCGGCGGCGGGAGGTGACGATGGCTTTGTTGCCCGTGGGCAGGCGCGAGAGGAATTGGAACAGGCGCGTTCTTTCTTCTTCTGGGAGCGTCTCCAGGTTATCGAAAACGATCAGGGCTTTCTTTCCTGCGAGTGCGAGCCGCAGTTCGTTGGGACGCTCATCGGGTGCGAGTTTTTCGAGTTCCGTTTCACCCAATTCCTTGCCCAGTTCGTCCAGCATGGCGAGGTAGGTCGGGCGGGTGAAGTCGGTCAGTTTTGCTTCGCCTTCGGCAGTCAGTTCGCGCACTTTGGCGGTGATGAAGATCTTGCGGTCGAAGAGTTCCGCGGGCGCTTCGTGCGCGGCTTTGATGGCGAGGGCGGTCTTGCCGATGCCGCCCGGGCCATCAATCAATGCGCCCCAGGTGCGGGAGTCGGGGGAGAGGGCGGAGGCGATGGTTTTGAGTTCGTTCGCGCGACCGAAGAAGAAGGGTTGGACAGGCAGCGTATTGCTGGTTGGTTTATGGGTTTGAAAATTACCGATGTTGTTATTGTTGTGATCCCCAATAGTGAGGTTGCCGCTGAAATCGCCGCCGATGCGAACATTGATCTCAGCCTGCCGCGCTTCCTCTGCGGCTTTAAGTTCAGAGAGATAGCGCCCAATGGACGATGCGATCTTTTGCGCCAGGTTATCGGGTGTGGTGAAGAACTCTACCGGTTGTTTCTTGACCTTGCCCAGCAATTCATTGAGTTTTGTACTTTTATCGTGTTCGATATGCTTGGGCGACCAGGGATGTTCCTCGTTGATAACAAAGCCAAAGATGGGTTTGCCAAGTTTTTGGGCGTGGTCGAATTCCTGCTCAGTGATAGATATTCCCAACCCTGCCGGGATGTACCCGTAGCGATGGGCATAGATTCCAACGAACAATTCGCTTTCTTCCACTTCATCCAGGCATGCCTTGGTGGATTCCTCAGGCCGCGCGCCAAAGGCTTCCATCCAAATGACATGCAACCCTAATTTTTCAAGTGCATCGTGCGCTGCCTTGCGGTGCTCGGTCAAATCAACGAATGTCGAACTGATGAAAACCTTCATGGCGTGTCTCCCAAAGCAAAACAGGCTATCCCATTAACTCCCTGCATCATAAATGCGCCCCTGTTCTGGGTCAAGCAGATTCGGGGCTGTGTTTCATTGCGAAATCCTCCCGTCTGGGTCACCTGTATTTTTGCACATAAAATAAGGAGGGTTGACACGATGGGATTATCTCCGCTGGTGCTAGTATCTACATATGGGGACCCTACGACTACGAAAAAAGCGAGGTGCCATGTTACGGTTCTTCAAGCGCAAGGAAGATGTTTTCGAAAAATTGATCGTGGACCAGGCGTCCATCACCTATGAGGGGCTCAAACTGCTGGCGAAGTATCTCGAGTCGCCGCTGCCTGAAACCGCCGAAGAGTTGTCGTTGAAAGAGAAAGAAGCGGATGAAGTGCGGCGCATCCTCATTGACGAGTTGAACCGCACCTTCGTCACGCCCTTCGACCGTGAGGATATCTTCGCCCTCTCCCGTACCATCGACGACATGGTGGACTATGCCGATACCACCGTGGTAGAGATGAGCATCCTCAAGGTCCAGCCGACGAAGTATATGGTGCGCATCGCTTCGCTCTTAAAGGATGCCGGTTGGGAGATCCATCAGGCGGTGATGAGGCTGCAAAGGAATCCCGGCGTGGCGATCGGGCATGCCCAACGCGCCAAGGCCCTCGAGAACCGGGTCGAGAGCGTCTATCGCGAGGCTGTGGCGGACCTGTTCAGCGGGCCTGAAGATGTGCACCACGTGGTGGAGATGCTGAAGGAACGCGAGGTCTATCGTCATCTCTCCAACGCGGCAGACCGCGGCGATGAAGCCGCCAACGTCATTGCAGATATCGTTGTTAAGCGAACCTGACAGGTCTTTATGTCCCTGCAACTGTATATTGTGATCGGCCTGGCGTTAACCTTTGATTTTCTCAACGGGGTGCATGACTCCAGCAATATTGTAGCGACGATGATCGCTTCGCGCGCCTTCCGCCCGAACACGGCCCTGGGTCTGACGGCAGTGGCGAACTTCCTCGGGCCTTTCCTCTTCGGTGTGGCGGTGGCCACCACCATTGGTGAAGAAGTGGCGCAGTCCGACGCGCTGAACCTGGATGTGCTGATCGCCTGTCTGTTCGGTGCCATCGTCTGGAACCTGCTGACCTGGTTTTTGGGGATCCCCAGCAGTTCATCGCATGCGCTGATCGGCGGCATGGTCGGGGCGGTGTTGGCGGGCGCTGGTGTTGGCGCCATCAAATTGCACGGCCTGGAGAAGGTGGTCATTGCCCTGTTCACGTCCCCGCTGCTTGGGTTTGCCTGTGGCTTTTTGCTGACCCGTCTGATCTATTTCTTAATACGGAACGCCACTCCCAACATCAACGAATTTTTCAAACGCGGACAGTTGGTCACGGCCCTGGGCATGGCTTTCAGTCACGGCACGAATGACGCGCAGAAGACGATGGGCATCATCACCCTCAGTCTGTTGATTGGCGGGTATATCGATTCGTTCAAGGTTCCCATGTGGGTGATCGCCTTGAGCGCCGGGGCTATCGCCTTGGGAACCGCGCTGGGCGGTTGGAAGTTGATCCGCACGCTGGGGGGCAGGTTCTACAAGATCCGACCCATCCATAGCTTCTCCACGCAAATGACCTCCAGCATCGTGATCCTCGGCGCTTCCATTCTTGGGCTGCCGGTCAGCACCTCGCAGGTGGTCAGTTCGGCCATTATCGGGGTCGGGTCCTCGGAGAGTTTTGGCAAAGTACGCTGGAGCGTGGCAGAAGAGATCGTCATGGCCTGGTTCATCACCATCCCGGCCAGCGCGCTGGTCTCTGCCGGGCTGTATTGGGTGATCTTGCAGTTCCATTGATCTGGTGGTTTGATTTCATTCTTAAGTCTCGCGAAGGTCTGGGATGATAGGTCCAGACCTTCGTGCATTTCTGCACAGTCAGATCAAAGTGCGGGCTGCTTCAGGACTGGCAAACTCGAATGCGGGGGGTATAATCGGCGCTTAAATACCGCACCACCTCTGCACGTGATTCCATCTCCAAAGGATCTGCATGTGACCACCATATTTTTTGCCACAGACGTTCACGGGTCGGATATTTGCTGGACAAAGTTCTTGAATGCGGGGAAATTCTACGGCGCGGATCAATTGATCCTCGGCGGCGATATGACGGGCAAGGCGGTTGTCCCGTTCATTCACCAGGGCGGTCAAAATTACCGTGTCACTTTGCTTGAACAGGTGTTTGATATTACAAATGAAGACGAACTGGCGGACATGCGCAAGAAGGTCCGCAGCCGCGGCTATTATCCCTACCTGACCAACCCGGACGAGATCCAGGAGTTGGAGAAGGACCCGGCCAAGGTCAGCAAGATCTTTTTGCAGGAAGTGCTCAAGGTCGTGCAGCAGTGGATGGAACTGGCCGAGAAGAAACTGGCCGGGACGGGCATGAAGGTCTATTGCTGCCCGGGCAACGACGATATGGACGAGGTCGATGACATCATCCGCGAGAGCCGAACGGTGGTGCTGGCGGAAGGGGAGGTGACCCTGCTGGCGAGCGGCCATGAGATGATCGCCTCCGGCTGGAGCAACCGCACGCCTTGGAACACGCACCGTGAAGAGGACGAGGATCAACTCGCAGTCCGGTATGAGGCGATGACCTCACGGTTGAAGAGTCCGCAGACGGCCATCTTCAATATCCATGTGCCGCCTTATAAATCCGGCTTGGACGAAGCGCCGGAACTCGATAAGGACCTGCGCCCGGTGCTGGCCGGAAATTCGATGATTCCTGTCGGTTCAACGGCGCTGCGCAAGTCCATCGAAAAAGTGCAGCCGTTACTCAGCCTGCATGGGCACATTCACGAAGGACGCGGTTCGACGCGTATCGGTAAAACGCTGGTCATCAATCCCGGGTCCATGTACGAGCAGGGTACGTTGCTTGGAGCCATTATTAAGCTAGGAAAGAACAAGGTCGAGAACTACGTTTTGACAACTGGTTAACCCACGCATTGGCGTGTGAAAACAACATTATTCAGAGGAGAGTTGTTATGAGTGACCTGTTTGTTCGTAAGGCGACCGGCATGGTACGTTCATGGTCGGTCTTCGACGCGTTCATCTACGCGTTCTTTTCCATCAATTTCGTCACCCTCGGTTTTTATGCCTTCAGCCAGATGTATTATTTTGGCGGCGGCATGATCAATGCCCTGATCATCAGCGCCATATTTTTGGTGTTCGAGATCATCGTGTATTCCTCGCTGATTGCAGTGATGCCGCGCTCTGGTGGTGACTACGTCTGGCAGACGCGCGTCTTCGGCGGCGGACTCGGATTCATCCTGTCGATCACCGGCTGGTGGTTCACGCTCTGGCTGTGGACTCCCGTTTACGGTGACATGCTGCGTCAGGTCGTGATCGTTCCATTGCTCGGCGCATTTGGGATGTCTGGTCAGGCGGTCTGGTTCGCTGGAACGGGGACCCCTCTGTTCGTGAGTTCCATCCTCGCCCTGGTGTTCGTGTCAGTCGTCATCATGCTCGGCATGAAGACCTATGCCCGTATTCAGAAGTTCTCCTTCTACGCGGGTGTGGTTGGCCTTGCCATCGTTATCATCCTGCTGTTGACCGGCACGCCCGAGGCCTTCAAGGCCGGGTTCGAAGCCAACTCTGCAGCGTATTTTGGTACCCAATCCTCCGGTCTGGTGGATGCGACCGCTGAAGCGGGCATTGCAGCTGGAGCGGCTACTCCTCTCACTGGCGGTTCGTTAGGCCTGGTGATGGTTACCCTGCCGTGGCTGGTCTTCTTCAATTTGTGGCCCAACTGGGGCGCAACCCTTTATGGCGAAGTGCGCGGCGCGACGGATTACAAGCGCAATTTTGCAGGCATGGCCTGGGCACTCGGTGCTGTGACCGTGCTCGGCATTGTCTTCTTCCTCGCCGTTTCCAAGACCATCGGTTGGGATTTCTACCAGCAGGCTAACGGCGCCTGGTGGAACTATTACTGGGGCTACACCACGGAAGTTCCGCCTTTGCCCGTATGGCCCAACCCGGCCATGCTGGCGGCCTTCCTCACCAACAATCGCTTGGTGCAGATCGTCATCCTCGTACTGATGAGCTTCTGGTGGTTTGGGTGGGCGGGCACGCTCTTCCTTTCCTCCACACGCGTGGTCTTTGCTGCCGCTTTCGACCGCTATCTCCCTGAGAAGGTCGCCGAATTGAACAAAAACGGCACACCGGTCAACGCCATGTTGTTGATGGTCATCCCGGCCGTGGTGGTGTCCTATATGTATGCATATAATGTCGGCGGCTTTATCTCCGTAACCCTGGCCGCGACTCAGGCCATCGCCATCATGTATTTCGGAACGTCTATTGCCGCCATCGTCCTTCCTTATAAGAAGAAGGATCTCTATGAGGCATCGCCCATTGCCAAGATGAAAGTAGCGGGCATTCCGCTCATCACCGTTGCCGGCCTGATTTTCGGCGGCTTCCTGCTCTTCCTGTTGGTGGAATGGTTCTTTGATCCGTGGCTCAACACCGGCGGCGAGGCCCCCGGCCTGTATGGTATTTCGCTCATGAATACCAATTCGGTCGTCTTCCTGCTGGCCACCTATGGTTTGGCTGCCGCACTTTATTACGGCTTCAAGTCCAAGCGCAAGAGCGAAGGCATTGACATGGACAAGGTCCAGGCGGAAATTCCGGTTGAGTAGGTAGTATGTAAACAAACCTGACAGGTTTTTTCAACCTGTCAGGTTTTCTTTGTTCAGGAGCAGGCATGTCTGTCATCGAAGAAGTGGTCGCAAAGGTGGAGGATTGGAAAGGGCGGGACATCTCCATTCAGCAATTATCGGGCGGGTTGACCAATACGAATTATCGCATTCTGGTGGATGGAAAACCATTTTTTGTGCGCGTCCCCGGCGCAAGCACCGAGCTGCTTGCGATCGACCGTACCAACGAATATCACAACACCCAGGCCGCCGCCAATGCGGGCGTCGCGCCGCAGGTGTTGAATTATTTTCCGCAATACAATGTGATGGTGCTGGAATTCCTGCAAGGCACCACCATGTCGAAGGATTCCCTCAACCAGCCCGGCATGCCGACACGCATGGCGCAGGCCATCAAGAAACTCCATCAGGGTGAGCGCTTCTACTCGGATTTCAACATGTTCCGCCTCACAGAGTATTACCTCAGCCTGTGCCGGGAACGCGAGATCAAGATCCCCGAGGGCTACCCTGAGCGCGTGCCCACCGTCAAGGAGATCGAGAAGGCCATGTCCGTCAAGCCACTGGCGACCGTCCCTTGTAACAACGACCTGCTCGCCGAAAACTATATCGACGATGGGAAGCAACTCTGGCTGATCGACTACGAATACAGCGGCAATAATGACCCGACCTTCGAACTTGGCAACACCTGCCAGGAAATGCAGTTCAACGACGACCAGATCAAGGAAGTCTGCGCAGCCTATTTTGGCGAAGCGACCCCCGCCTTGATCGCCCGCATGAAACTCAACATGATCATGTCCGATGTCGGTTGGGGTTTGTGGGCTGCCATTCAAGCGAATATTTCCAGCATCGAATTCGATTTCTGGGGTTGGGCGCTCGAACGCTGGGGCAGGGCGGTGGAAAAAATGGATTCAAAGGAATTCCCGGCCTGGTTAAAGGATGTAACGGCATGACCTGCCGCAGACCCGGGCACATCAGGTAAACTCACAACATGGAAACCTCCCTCGACCTTGTTCAGGAAATGTACCGCCTTGTGGAGGCGGCCAATGCAAAGAAAATAAACCTGCGCGCCATTGGCGGGCTGGCCGTGCAAACGCACAACAAAATGAAGCACCCGCTCTTCACGCGCGAATTCGCCGATCTTGATTTCTGCATCCCGCTCAAACAACGCCGCGAATTCGAAGCCTTCATGCCTGAAATGGGCTACTCCCCGCATCGCCAGTTCAATGTCCTCAACGGTGACCAGCGCCAGATCTACTATCACAACCCCACCGAAATGAAGGTGGATATCTTTGTCGGTAACTTCGAGATGTGTCATAAGATCCCCCTCGAAGATCGCCTCGGCGCAGACCCGGTCACCATTCCGCTGGCCGAACTGATGCTCTCCAAGGCGCAGATCATCGAACTCAATCGCAAGGATGCCTTCGACCTCACATCGCTACTCTTGAACAATGCTACTGGCAATAACGACAACGAGACCATCAACCTGCTGACCCTTGCCCAATTATGCAGTCAGGATTGGGGCCTGTACAAAACCACCTCGCTCAACCTTGATAAAGTGGAAATGATGCTCAACAAAGGCGAGATTCCGCTGAACGAAGAAGAACGCGGCATTGTCATCCAGCACATCAACGAGATCCGCCGCGCCTTTGCAGAAATGCCCAAGCCGCTTGCCTGGCAGTTGCGAGACCGCGTTGGCACCCGCGTTAAATGGTATATCGAGGTCGAAGAAGTTCAGCGATGAAAAAATTTCGCCTGGTTATTGCCGTCATCCTTTTGACGTTTTCCATTGCTTTGCTGCTGTGGGGATATTTGCCCAACCCGCGCGAGACCCGTATTCAAAGCATCTCCCCGCAAGAGATGGAACTCCCAACGCCTTCTTCGCTTCATCTTGATCTGGAGCCTGTGGCGTGATTCGCAAGCCTTTTTCCACCCGCAGCCTTTTCCTTTTCATTCTGGCTTGGGTGGTCATCCTTGCCTCCTATTCATGTGGAGGCAAACTTCCGCATCCTTCCACGACGGTACCGGCGGCAGTGTCGCCTACGCCTTTTAGTACACCCACACCGGGAGGTTCTCTCGATGAACCGCAGCCTGCCATTCCCGAAACCCGCCGCCTGACCCTCGAATATCCACGCCGCATCAAGGCCGGGGTCGAAAGCGATGTGGTGCGTCTGACCCTCGAAATGGATGAACTTGGCAACCTCACACCGACTGCGGTGGTGGATGGCAACGTAGTGGAAGGGGATGTGATCGAGATCCCCAATCTGTACAGGACGCATAACGTTACCGCCGAAGCCCAGTTCGATATTGCCGGGTTCGAGGTCAAACCGCCTGGAGCCACCTATCAGCCCTTGAAGCCGGGCGAATCCGTCACTTTCTTTTGGAGCGTTCGTCCGTTAGATGTGGGGAAATATCGCGGCACCATCTCGTTGTTCCTGAACTTCGAAGACCGTTCCAGCGGCGAACAAAGCCGGGTGGCCGTATCCATTCAATTCGTCGAGATCGAAGCGGTGGACTTTTTCGGCTTCTCCACTAACTTCGTGCGGACTTCCGGAGTGGTCGGGTCTGTGCTCGGCGTTGTGGTTGGATTTCCCTTCTTTGACGATATGGTCAAATATTTGTGGAGCAGGCTGAAGAAAGGCAAAAAGAAAATCTCAAGCAGGAAATAGACTTTCTATTGAAGCAGGTGTGTGATTATGGGGAAAATATGACAAAAATCACCCCAAAAATAGACACGCTATACGAGGGGCACTTTGTTCTTTATGGTACAATTTTTGTACTAAGTTGTACTATTTTTCCCAACGGAGCGATGTAAATGAATGAGTGGATCTATGTAGCCCTGTTTATTGTTGTGGGTCTGGTCATCCCCATTGGTG
>Ga0268298_10005876_pt1 | contig 11334 bp, 13 predicted proteins | sample WWTPWeurt_MetaG_FD_194462 | JGI IMG/M metagenome (GOLD analysis project Ga0268298, IMG submission 194462) | Activated sludge microbial communities from WWTP in Nijmegen, Gelderland, Netherland - WWTP Weurt | ecosystem: Engineered > WWTP > Aerobic digester > Activated sludge | place... | reverse complement strand
AGCGTGTTTTCCCTCTGAAAAACGGACCCGCCGGGTCGCGCAATTGGGCCGGCTGGAGGAGGGTTGCGCGGGTGAAAATTTCCCCTTGCCAAGCCCCGAGCCGCCCTCTGTCTTGGCCAACTCCATCCATGCAAAAGACCAAAAAGTCCGTTGCCAAGCGCTTCAAGATTTCCGCCAAGGGAAAGCTGATCCGCCGCACGCCCGGCTTCCGTCACCTACTGGCCGCGAAGAGCACGAAGTCCAAACGCCGTGCCTCCCGCGACAAGCTGGTCGATGAAGGCCATGCGAAGCCGCTGCTCCGCTGCCTGCCCACCGGTCTCCGGTAAGCGGCCGAAGCGCACAAACCACAACTTGCCAGGCGGGTGAAGTCCAACGAACCGACCCGCCGGCACCAAACCACCTAAAATAACATGGCTCGTGTCACCAACTCCCCCGCGTCGCGCAAGCGCCGCAAGAAAGTGCTGAAATACGCCAAGGGCTATTTCGGCAACAAATCCAAGCTCTACCGCTACGCCAAGGAAGCGGTGCAGCATGCCTGGCAATACGCCTACATCGACCGCAAGAAGAAGAAGGCGAACATGCGCGCCCTCTGGATCGTGCGCTTGAACGCGGCCTGCCGCGAGGCCGGCATCACCTACAGCCGCTTCATGGAGGGCCTCAAGGCCGCCAGCATCCAGCTCGACCGCCGCCAGCTCTCCGAGATCGCGATCGCCGACGCCACCGCGTTTGCCGCCCTCGTCAAGCAGGCCCAGGCTGCGCTGAAGGCCAAGGCCTGACGCCCCGGCGGGCCGCTGGAGGCTCGCCTTCCGGTCCAAAAGACCCTTTCAGTGAAGGACGGGCTCCCCGCGGGCCCGTCCTTTTCTATTTCTGACAGAATGAACAGAATGGACAAAATGAGTTATGATCTGACCGGCCGGGTCATCGGTTGCGCCATGAAGGTTCACTCGGGTCTCGGTCCGGGTTTTCTGGAGTCGGTGTATCAGAACGCGCTGGTTCACGAACTCCGTAAGGCCGGGTTGACGGTAGAGACTGAAGTCAGGCTGGAGGTGCGTTATGACGGAGTTGTGGTCGGCACGTTCGATGCCGATGTATTGGTGAACAAGATTCTTTTGGTTGAAAATAAGGCCGTTCAGACACTGGTGCCTGCGCATGAGGTCCAACTGGTGAACTACCTCACGGCGACCGGACTCGATGAGGGACTCGTCCTCAATTTCGGCGCGGCACGACTCGAGTTCAAAAAGAAGTTTCGCGTCTATCAATCGTCGGCTAATTCTCTGTCCTGATTCTGTCCATTTTGTTCATTCTGTCCAAAATTTCCTGATGCAAGCCACCCTCTCCGCCCTCCTCGCCAAGGCCACGGCCGAACTTCCGGCCCTCCGGACGCGCGCCGACTTCGAGGCGGCCAAGGCCCGTTACGTCGGTCCTCACGGCGAATTCACCGCCCTGATGAAGCAGATGGGCGCCGTGCCCAAGGAGCAGCGCCCGGCCATGGGCAAGCTCGTCAACGAGGCCAAGGCCCAGCTCACGGCCCAGCTCGACGCCGCCCTGCAGCGCATCGCCGACGCCGAAATCGCCGCCCAACTCGGGCCCGCCATCGATCCGACGCTCCCGTCGCCTGACACCGGACCGGGCACCACGCATCCGCTCACCCTCGTCCGCGAGGAGATGTGCCGCATCCTCCGCAAGGCCGGCTTCACCGTCGTCGAGGGCCCCGAGGTCGAGACGGAGTATTACTGCTTTGACGCGCTCTGCACGCCCGCCGACCACCCCGCGCGCGACGCGCAGGACACCTTCTACTTCCCGGAGTCGGCGCGTTTCGGCAACGTCGCCAAGAAAACCCCGGCGGAGAAATACCTGCTGCGCACGCACACCTCCTCCGTGCAGATCCGCACCATGCTCAAGGGCGAGCCGCCCATCCGCGTCGTGTCGCCGGGCCGCGTCTATCGCCGCGACACCTCCGACGCCACGCACAGCGCGAACTTCCACCAGCTGGAGTGCCTTTATGTGGACAAGAACGTGACGGTGCGCGACCTGAAGGCGTTGCTCGACTACATCTTCGCCTCGCTCCTCGGCAAGGACACCGTCACGCGTTTTCGTCCGCATTATTTCGGCTACACCGAGCCGAGCTTCGAGGTGGACCTGTCCGCGAAGCACCTGCCGAAGGTGAACAAGGACTGGATCGAGATCGGCGGCTGCGGCATGGTCGATCCGGCCGTGTTCGAGGGCGTGGGCTACGATCCCAATGTCTGGAGCGGCTACGCTTTCGGCATGGGGCTCGAGCGCCTCGCCATGCTCATGTATGGCATCGATGACATCCGCTACTTCTACCAAAACGACCTGCGCTTCCTGAAACAATTTGCCTGACGCAAAGGAGTGAGGAGCGAGGAGTGAGAATCGAGCATGAATTCAACCGCCGCCAAATCGTTTCGCGATTTGATTGTCTGGCAGAAAGCCCACGCTTTCGTGCTGGTGGCCTATGCGGTGACGGAGTCGTTTCCGGCGACGGAACGTTATGGCATCACTTCGCAATTGCGGCGGGCTGCGGTCAGCATCGCCGCCAACATCGTCGAGGGCTTCCGCAAGCGGGGCCAGGCCGACAAGCTTCGCTACTTCAACATCGCCCAAGGCTCGGCGGACGAGTGCCTCTACTACCTGGTCTTGGTGCATGACTTGAAGTTCACCGACACCGCGCAACTGCAGCTACAACTCGAGGAAGTCATGCGGCTGCTCCAATCCTACATGAACGCCATCGAGAAATGACCTTCTCGCTCCTCACTCCTCGCTGCTCGCTACTTTCTTCATGAAACTCTCCCGCAACTGGCTCCGCCAATACGTCCGGCTCTACGCCACCACCGAAGAACTGCAGCGCGCCATCACCTTCCTCGGTTTCGAGGTCGAGAGCGTGACCAACACCGGCCTGCCGCCGCTGACGAACGTCGTGGTGGGTGAGATCCTCACGCGCACCAAGATCCCGAACCTGAAGAAGGACATCTCCCTTTGCACCGTGGACGTGGGGCCCGCCCACGGCGGGGTGCGGAGCATTGTCTGCGGCGCGCCCAATTGCGACGCCGGCCGCCGCGTGCCGGTGGCGCTGCCCGGTGCCGTGCTGCCGAGCGGTTTCCAGATCGCCCAGCGCAAGACCTACGGCCACGAATCCCAAGGCATGATGTGCGCGCCGGACGAGCTGGGCCTGCCGGGCGACCACTCCGGGCTGCTGTTGCTGCCGGCCACGGCACCCATCGGCCAGCCGATCAACGAGGCACTGCCGGACGGCGACACCGTGTTCGACGTCGAGGTCACTCCCAACCGCCCCGACGCGCTCTGCCACCTCGGCATGGCCCGCGAACTCGCCGCCTGGCTCAAATACGATCTGCAGCACCCGGAGACCAAATTCCAAGGCACGCCGAAGGGGGCGCCGCCTTCGCCCCTTCTCACCAGCATCCGCGTGGATGCGCCCGAGGACTGCTCGCTCTATGTGGGCATCGCCGTGACGGGCGTGAAGGTCGGCCCCAGCCCCGCGTGGATGCAGGAGCGCCTCCTCGCCGTCGGTTTGCGCCCGATCAACAATCTCGTGGATGTGGGCAACTACGTCATGCTTGAGCTCGGCCAGCCGCTGCACGTCTTCGATGCCCGGAAGGTTGCCGGTCGCCAGATCGTCGTCCGGCGCGCCGTCGACGGCGAGAAGCTCGTGACGCTCGACGGCAAGGAGCGCGCCCTCAACAGCCGCATGCTCGTCATCGCCGACGAGGCCAAGCCGCTCGTCATCGCCGGCCTCATGGGCGGGCACGACGCCGGCGTGGACGCCACCACGACCGATATCATCCTCGAGGCGGCCTGTTTCCGCCCGCAGTCCATCCGCTGGACCTCCCGGCGCCTCGGCCTCACTTCCGATTCCGCCTACCGGTTTGAACGCGGCGTGGACCCGCACGGCACGGTCGCGGCGGCGCACCGTGCCATTGACCTGATTCTGGAGACGGCCGGCGGCACCGTCGTCGGTCCGGTGATGAAGGCCGGCGGCGACCGCCCGTGGTCGCGTGAGATCAGGATCACGCCCAATTACATCCGCGCCAAGCTCGGCTTTGATGTCACGGATGACGAGATGCGCGACGCCCTGATCGGCCTCGCCCTGCCCATCAAGGCGGAGCACGAGACCGCCGCCGGTCTGGAGTGGACCGTGGCCATCCCCAGCCATCGCCGGGATCTCGACCGGCCCATCGACCTCGTGGAGGAGGTGCTCCGCATTTACGGCACCGACCGCGTCCCTTCGGCCATTTGCTCCGGCCCGGCGCTGGCCGATGGCGACGACGATCCCATCGCCCGTTTCAACCGCCAGGTGACCGAGTATCTGGTCGGCCAGCATTTTCACGAGGTGGTCAATTACACGCTGCGCGCCCAGACCGAGCTGGCCACCTGGGTCTCGGCGGCGGCGGCAACGGAGCTGGCATTGGCCAACCCGTTTGTGGACGACCAGTCGCACCTGCGCCCGACCCTGATCATGGGCATCCTGGAATCGCTCAAGCTGAACCAATCGCGCGGCATCCCGGCAGCCCGCCTGTTTGAGACCGGCCGCGTGTTCATGGAGCTGAACGGCACCGTGCAGGAGTGCGTGGCCGTGGGGTTCGTGCTCTGCCACAACCCGAAGGAGCGCGCCTGGCGCACCCGGCCCGAGCCTGATTTCTATACGGTGAAGCGCCATGTCGAGATCCTCGCCCGCGCCGCCGGCCTGGATCTGGCGGCGCAGCCGCTGGTGCCGGTGCGTGGCGCCTACTGGGGCTGGCAGGAAGGCCAGTCGGCCGCCGCCGGGGAAATGTCGGACGGCTGGACCGCCCGGTTCGGCCTGCTGAACCTCGCCATGGTCCGCGCCGCCGGCATCGAGGGCAAGGTCTGGGCCGGCACGCTGGCGCTGCTGCCGCAGAAACTCACCGTCGGCGGCAGCCACACGCGCTACCGGCCCTTCAGCCTTTTCCCGGCCGCCCTGCGCGATCTCGCGCTCGTGGTTGACGCTGACCGCCACGCCGACGAGGTGCGCACGCAACTGCTCCAGCTGGCGCAGGCCGCCACCGGCCCGTCCTTTGCGATCGAGCGGGTCGAGGTCTTTGACGTCTACACCGGTGCCGGCCTGCCGGCGGGCAAGAAGAGCCTGGCATTTGCCCTCTCGTTCCGCTCGGCCGAACGCACCCTGACGGACGACGAGGTCAACGCCGCCTTTGGGAAAATCCAGCAGGCCATCGCGGCCGATGGCACGATGAGTGTCCGGGCCTGACGGACGCGCCGATTCCTCAAACCGCGAAGCGCTCCAGAAAGGCGCGCACCTCCGACGGCACCGCCTTGGGGATGTTGGGCACGATCAGCCGGAAGAGATGGCGCACCTCGCCGGCCTGGGTCGGCGTCAGCTTGGCATTGGCATCCGCCAGCGCGCTGATCTGCATGCCGGGGGCCTGGGCGCTGCCGCGGAGACAATAGCCGCAGGCCCGCAGCTCGAAAAATTGGATCACCTTGCCGCTCTCGTCGCGCCAGATGCTGAGCAGGGTCTCGTCCTCGCCGGCATACTGCTCTTTTTTCAGGCCCGCCACATCCTGCTTCACGGCCTTGGCCTCGACGGGGCTGAGCCCCGAACCGATGGCCACCGGTTCCACGAGTTGGCGAAAGGCCTTCTGGGCCTGGCTGTCGGCAAAAACGGCCGCCACCCCGAGCGTGGCGTGCTGGGGGCCGGACCAGAAATGGGCGATCGTGCCGTCGATCTCAAAAATCCGGTGGTCGAGCTCCAGCTTGAGGCGGCAGTTCTCTCCCTTGTCGCCCATCGCCGCCGGGTGGAGGCGCATGCTGAGGCCGCCCGCCGACATGTTGATCAGCTGCCCGCCCCAGTCCATGGCGCGCCGATCGTCGGCCTTGAGGATGTTGCCGTTGCCATCGCGGCCGACCAGGGTGACCTTGGCCTTCAGGGGAAACTTGGCCCCGACCGGATACCGGGTCGCGCCGCGCTTGTCGCTGAGGCCGCCCGCAGCCTTGAAGTTGAGGATCTTTTTGAAGAGCAGCATGGGTGGTCACTAGTTGGCGGACGGTCGGGGTTCAAGCTCGGTTGCGGCCCCGTGTTTTGCCGGTTGCCAAGCCTGCCATCCGCCGCCTGCTTGGGCGTTGTCCGCCCTTTGCATGAGCTCCCCATCCGACCTCAACCTCGACTACGTGGCCAACCTCGCCCGCCTCGCCCTCACCGAGGAGGAAAAGCGCGAGTTTGCCCGGCAACTGGGCGACATCCTGCATTACGTCGAGAAGCTGCGGCAGGTGGATGTGACCGGCGTCGAGCCCATGGCACACGCCTCCCCGGTCTTCAATGTCTGGGCCGCCGATGTCGCCGGGCCGGGCCTGCCCGTCGAGGCGGCCCTCCGGAATGCTCCCGCCCGGCGGGATGACACCATTGTGGTGCCCAAAGTCGTGGAGTAGCCGATGGCCGACGAAATCATCCATCAACCCGCCGCCCGCCTGGCGGCGCTGCTCGCGGCGGGCAAGCTCTCCTCCTTGAAATTGGTGCAGGCCTGCTTCGCCCGCACGCGCGCCGTGGACGACCGCGTGCAGGCCTTCAATTCCTGCGACGAGGCCGCCGCGCTCGCTGCCGCGCAGGCTTCCGATGCGCGCCGGGCCGCCGGGCAGGCGAGGGGACCGCTCGACGGCATCCCCGTCGGTTTGAAGGACGTCATCGCCGTCGAGGGCCAGCCGCTCACCTGCTCGAGCCGGATGCTGGCGAATTTCGTGTCGCCCTACGACGCCACCGTCACGCAAAAGCTCAAGGCGGCCGGGGCGATTCCCCTTGGGCGGCTGAACATGGATGAGTTTGCCATGGGCTCCTCGACGGAGAACTCGGCCTTCCGGCCGACCGCCAACCCGTGGGATTTGACGCGCGTGCCGGGCGGCAGTTCGGGCGGCTCGGCCGCCGCCGTCGCCGCGGGCGAATTGCCGCTCACGCTGGGTTCCGACACCGGCGGCTCCATCCGCCAGCCCGCCGCGCTCTGCGGCATTGTGGGCCTCAAGCCGACCTACGGCCTGGTGTCCCGCTACGGGTTGGCGGCCTATGCATCATCCCTGGACCAGATCGGCCCCTTGGCCCGCACGGTGGAGGATGCGGCGTTGCTGCTCGGTGTCATCGCCGGGCACGATCCGCGCGACTCCACCTCGTTCCAGGCGGAGGTGCCGGATTACCGGGCGGGCTTGGCGGCAAGGAAGGGGCCGTGGCGGCTGGGCGTGCCGAAGGAGTTTTTCGGCGCGGGACTCGATCCCGAAGTCTCGGCGGCCGTGAAACGGGCGCTCGAGTTTTACCGCCAGCAGGGCTGCGAAATCAGGGAGGTCTCGCTGCCGCTCGCTGCGGAGTATGCCATCGCGACCTATTATCTCATCGCCACGGCCGAGGCCTCGTCGAACCTGGCGCGCTACGATGGCATCCGCTACGGCCACCGCTCCGCAGCGGCGAAGGACGCCATCGACATCTACACCCGGTCACGCGCCGAGGGTTTTGGCCCCGAGGTGAAGCGCCGCATCATCCTCGGCACGCATGTGCTCAGCAGCGGCTACTACGACGCCTATTACCTGCGGGCCCAGAAGGTCCGCACCCTCATCCGCAACGAGTTCGCCGCCGTCCTGCGTGATTGCGACGCGCTGCTCTCGCCGACGTCGCCCGTGCCGGCCTTCAAGCTCGGCGAGAAGTCGGCCGATCCGCTGGCGATGTATCTGACCGACATCTACACGATCAGTGTCAACCTGGCCGGGCTGCCGGGCATCTCCATCCCCTGCGGCTTCACCGGCGGCGGCCTGCCCATCGGACTGCAGCTCATCGGCCGTCCCTTCGACGAAGCCGGCCTTCTGGCCATCGCCCACGCCTATGAACAGGCGCACGAGTGGCAGCACAAACACCCGGCGCTATGAACTACGAAGCCGTCATCGGCCTGGAGGTCCACGTGCAGCTGGCGACCGCGTCGAAGATGTTCACGCGCGTCGCCGCCGGCTATGGCGAACCGGCCAACACCCTGACCGACCCGGTGGTGCTGGCCCTGCCCGGGGCCCTGCCGGTTCTGAACAAGGCGGCGCTCGACCAGATCATCAAGGCCGGGCTCATCCTCGGCTGCTCCATCGCGCCGGTCTGCAAGTGGGACCGCAAAAACTACTTCTATCCCGACTCGCCGAAGAACTACCAGCTCTCGCAATACGACCAGCCCATCTGCCTCGGCGGTGCGGTGGAGATCGAGCTGCCCGGCCCGGCGCGCAATGTCCTGGGCGAGCACAAGAAGATCCCGCTGACGCGCATCCACCTCGAGGAGGATGTCGGCAAGCTCACGCACGGCGCGCAGGATACGCTGGTGGACTACAACCGCGCCGGCACGCCGCTGATGGAGATCGTTTCCGAGCCCGCGCTGGCGAGCGCCGAGGAGGCCTACGCCTTCCTGACCTCGCTCCGCCTCGCGCTGGTGCACGGCGGCATCTCCGACTGCGACATGGAGAAGGGCCAGATGCGTTGCGACGCCAACATCTCCATCCGCCCGGTCGGCACGACCCGGCTCGGCACCAAGGTGGAGCTGAAGAATCTCAACTCCATCTCCTTCGTGCGCGACGGCATCGCCCATGAGATTCGCCGGCAGCTCGCCGTCGCGGCCGCCGGCGGCACCATCACGCAGGAGACCCGCGACTACGACGGCCAGACCGGCACCTCGCAGTCGCTCCGCTCCAAGGAAATGGCGCACGACTACCGCTACTTCCCGGATCCCGACCTCATGCCCGTGCGCGTGGACGAGGCCTGGCTGGCGGCCCTCCGCGCCACGATTCCCGAGCATCACTTCGACCGCCAGCGCCGCTTCATGGCGGACTACCAGCTGCCCTACACGATCACCTCGGTGCTCGTGCCGGACCGCGACCTGGCCGACTACTTTGAGGCCGCCGCGCGGCTCGGCGCCGCTCCGCAGGCGGCCGCCAACTGGATCGCCAACGACCTGCGGCGCGAACTCGCGGCCGCGAAATTGCCGCTCGCCGCGTCCAAGCTCCATCCCGCCCACATCGCCGGCTTGGTGTCGCTCGTGGAGTCCGGCGTGATCTCCAGTTCCATCGCGAAGGAGGTTTTTGTCACGATGTTCCAGTCGGGCGAGCCGCCGGCGGCCATCGTGGACCGGCTCGGTTTGAGACAGTCCACCGACACGGGCGAGTTGGAGAAATGGGTGTCGGCCGCCATCGCCGCGGATCCGAAGGCCGTGGCCGAGTTCAAGGCCGGCAACGAGAAGGCCCTCAATCCCATCAAGGGCGCGGTGATGAAGGCCTCCGCCGGCAAGGCCAACCCCCAGCGGGTGGACGAACTCGCGCGCAAGCTGATCGGTTAACGCCCATCCGCGCGGTCGCGTCGCCGCGCAGGCTCAGCCCGCGAAGCGCTGCATGAAGAGGCGGATGTCCTCGGGCACCGTCGGGGTGAGGTTGTCCAGGATCCAGCGGAAGAGCTGCCGGATCTCGTCGTGCGTGCCGCCGGAGGTCTCGAAGACGAGTTGGCCGGCCGGCGCGCCGGTGGCATCCTTCGATTCCAGCACGTAGGGAGCGGAGGTGCCGGCGGCCGCGCCGCCCCGGCAGAAATAATCGAGCATCCGGAGCTCGAAACTGTGGAGCGGATCCACCGGCGAGTGCGCCAGGCGCACGGTGAGGATCGTGTCGGACTCCCCGACAAAGACCCGCTTGAAGAACTGGGGATCATCCTGCACGACCCGGTCGAAGGCCATCGGCTGCAACGACTGGCCGATGACGACCGGTTGCAGCAGTTGCAGGTAGGCCTGCTGCACCTCGAACCGGGGGAAGACCAACCCGAGGCCGAGGGCCCAGCCCCCCGGCCGGGAGTCCAGATGGGCGATGCGCGCCTCGATCTCGAGGCGGTGGTGCGCGAGTAGCAGGGTGAGGCTGAGGTGGTGTCCGGCCGGCAGCTCGGGCTTTTCCTTCACCAGCACGCTGGCTCCGGTGGCGGAGATGTTCTGGACCTTCGCGGAATAGTCGCGTCCGCCGTAGCGCACACTCGCCTGGAGCGGGTAGGCCGGCCCGGGCACATACCGCTGGGTGAGCCGTTTCTCCAACTGCTCGACGGCGGCCTTTTCAAATTTGAAAATGCGTTTGAACAGGAGCACGGCGCTAGGAAAGAGCAGCCGGCGGGCTGAGACAAGCTTTGGTGACGGCCTTGCGTCCCGCCGGCCGGCAGTTATGCTGGAGGCCATGAACACTCCGCATACTCCGCCGCTCACCCGTCGTCAGGCCCTGAAGATCCTTGGAACCGGCGTGGCGGTCGCCGGCCTCGGCCTGGCCCGGGCGGGTGCGACCGAGGCCGCCGCGACGCTCCCGGCCCTTGGCTGGGAGTTGCCGCCGCTGGGCTACGCTTACGGCGCGCTGGAGCCGCACTTTGATGCGCGGACGATGGAGATCCACCACACCAAGCACCACCAAGCCTACATCACCAACGCCAGGAATCTGCTCAAGGAGCACCCCGGCTTGCTGGCGCGCGGGCCGGAGGCGCTGGTGCGCGACCTCGCGAGTGTGCCGGAGGCGATTCGCACCGGCGTCCGCAACAATGCCGGGGGGCACGTGAACCACAGCTTCTTCTGGCGGATCATCGCGCCGGGTGCCGGCGCCTCGATCCAGCAGCTTCCAGTGCGCATCGCCGAGACCTTTGGCTCGATGGACGATTTCAAAAAGCAGTTCGCCGACGCGGCGGCCAGGCGCTTTGGCAGCGGCTGGGCCTGGCTCAGTCTGAAGGATGGCAAGCTCACCGTCCACTCGACGGCCAACCAGGACTCGCCGCTCAGCGACGGCGCCACGCCCATTATCGGCCTCGATGTGTGGGAGCACGCCTATTACCTGCACTACCAGAACCGGCGGGCCGACTACGTGGGCGCGTTCTGGAACGTGTTGAACTGGACGCAGGCCGAGGCGAACTACGGCGCGGCGCTGAAGGCCTGAACCGTTCCATGGGCGCGAAGACCTTCGAGCAGATCGGCGGGCCGGAGGCGCGGCGGCATCTCTTTCTCTGCGTCGGCCCGGATTGCTGCCAGACCGGGGAGGGGCTCGCATCTTGGGAGCACCTGAAGGCCGAGGTGAAGCGCTGCGAACTGCCGCTGCTGCGCACGAAGGCCGCCTGCCTGCGGATGTGCCACGACGGTCCGTGGCTGGTGGTTTATCCCGAGGGCGTGTGGTATGCGCAGGTCACGCCCGAGCGCTTCGACCGCATCCGCCGCGAACACCTCGAGGGCGGCGTGCCGGTGGCGGAGTGGGTGCGGGCGGTGCAGCCCTTGGTTGGCAGGTAGCCCGCCGCGGGGTGGTTCGCGGATGTCT
>Ga0268298_10005875_pt1 | contig 11336 bp, 7 predicted proteins | sample WWTPWeurt_MetaG_FD_194462 | JGI IMG/M metagenome (GOLD analysis project Ga0268298, IMG submission 194462) | Activated sludge microbial communities from WWTP in Nijmegen, Gelderland, Netherland - WWTP Weurt | ecosystem: Engineered > WWTP > Aerobic digester > Activated sludge | place: Netherlands... | reverse complement strand
GACCACACCGTCGGGGCGCCACCAGTGCACCTGGCGATCGTCGCTGCCGACGACGACCTGATCGCCGCGCGGCCCGATGGCGACGGCGGTGCCCGGCGCGCCGAGCGCGAGGCGCCAGCGCGGGTGGCCGTCGGCGTCCCACAGCCCGACGTCGCCGCCGGCCGACACCGCGGCGACGCCATCGCCGGCGCTGGCGACGCGCACGATCCAGCCGCGCAGCTGCACCCGCGCGGTCGCCACGCCGCGCGCGGTGGCCGCGGTCGCCACCGCCAGCGCGCGGGCCGCGAGCGGCGCCGGCAGCGCGCGGTCGTGCGGCAGCCAGCCGAGCGCCTCGGTGGGATCGAGCGGCAGCACCTGCTCGGCGGTCGTCACCGCCAGCGCGTCGCGCTCGGCCTCGGCGCGGGTCTGCGCGGCCTCGGCGCGCGCGCTGGCCGCGACCGCCGTCGCGCGCTGGTGGCGCGCGGTGCGCTCGGCGCGGACGATCCGCACCACCGCCAGCGCGCCGAGCCCGGCCATCACCGCGAGCAGCGCCGCCGCGACGGTCAGCGCCGCGCGGTGCCGCCGCACCCAGCGCGCCAGCATGGCGCCGAGCGTGTAGCGGTGGGCCGACACGAGCTGGCCGGCCTCGAACGCGCGCAGCTCGCGGGCCAGCTCGAGCGCGGTCGGGTAGCGCGCGGCGGCGGTCCGCGCCATCGCCTTGTCGACGATCGCCGCCAGCTCCGGCACGGTCGCGCGGACCTCCGCCGAGAGCGCGGCCGGCGGCTCGGCGATCAGCTCGCGGATGCCGCGGCGCGCGAAGCCGGGCGCGGTCTGGGTCGTGCCGACCTCGCCGTAGGGCGCGTGCCCGGCGAGCAGGTGGTAGAGGATCGCGCCCAGCGCGTAGACGTCGGCGCGCGCGTCGACAGGTTCGGCGCGCGCTTGCTCGGGGGCCATGTACGCCGGCGTGCCCAGCACGTCGCCGGCCTGGGTCAGTGCGCCGTCGGCGTCGCCGCGGTACGCGTCGTGATCGCCGTCGTCGGCGCTGGCGTCGTCGTCGTCGAGCGCCTTGGCCAGCCCCCAGTCGACCACCATCGCCTCGCCGTGCTCGCCGATCACGACGTTCCCCGGCTTGAGGTCGCGGTGGATGATCCGCTGCGCGTGGGCGTAGCCGATCGCCTCGCACACGGCGATCACCTTGGGCAGGAGCGCCAGGCGCGCGGCCAGGGTCGGCGCCTGATCGAGCAGGTGCGCGAGGTCCTCGCCCTCGATCAACTTCATCGCGTAGAACGGCGCGCCGTTGGGCCAGCGGCCGGCGTCGTGGATCGGCACGATGCCGGGGTGTTGCAGCTTCGCGGTGATCATCGCCTCGCGGCGGAACCGCTCGACGGCAGCGGGCGTGCGACGCAGCAGCTCCTTGATCGCCACGGGCCGATCGAGTTCGCGATCGTGGGCGACGACGACGCGCCCGAGGCCGCCCGTCCCGACGACCTCGCGCAGCTGGTAGCGGTCGGTGGGCCGGACGATCAGCCCGGCGGCGACGGGGCGCTCGCGATCGAGGTCGGGCGTCGCGCCGGCCGCGGCGGCGTCGCTCGGCGCCGACGCCAGCGAGACGTCGGCGATCCACGCCGGGCCGCGTGGCGTGACGCCGCGCAGGTCGGCCGTCTCGTCGAGCGCCGGCGTCGCGATCGCGCGCACCACGGCGGTGTCGTCGAGGTCGACCAGGCCGGCGAGCCGCTCGGCCACCGCCGCGGCGGTCGTCGACCCGGGGCTCGCCGCGAGCAGCTCGTCGATCACGCTCGCGAGCGCCGGCGGCAGCGCCGGACCGCGCGGGCGCACCGCGGGCGTGCCGATGCGGCGCCCGGTGGCCAGGGTCGCGAGCAGCCGGGCGAGCGCGTCGACGTCGGCGGCGAGCGCGTCGGCCTGATCGGTGGGCTCGCGCAGCACCACGCCGCCATCGCTCGGCAAGATCACGTGCTCGGCGGTGACAGCGCCGTGGGCCAGGCCCTGCGCGTGGAGCGCCGCCAGCGCACGCGCCGCCGCGGCGGTGATCGCGACCGCCTGGCGCGCGGTCAAGCCCGCGTCGCGCTGCCGCGCCGCGACGGTCTGGCCGTCGACCCACGCGACGACGAGGTACCGGCCGCGCGTCGGGTGCGCGCCGTGCGCCAGCACCGGCACCACGCCGGTGATCGCGCGCGCCGTCAGCGCGTCGCCGCGTGCGTCGGTCAGCCGCGGCGCGGCGCGCACGCCGACGATGCCCCCGGTAGCGCGGTCGTGGCCGCGCCAGATCGTACCGAGCGCGCCGCCGCGCACCTCCGCGCGCAGCTCGAAGCGATCGTCGAGGACGATGCCGGGTTCCAACGCCGGCGATTGTAGCGGCTGGGCGGCCATGATTCTTGCTCCGCGGCGCGCGGCCCCGTGCGCTATCGCGCCAGCGCCTGCTCGAAGCCGAGGTACGGCTCCCAGCTGATCGCGACCCACCTCCAGCTGCCGCCGTCCCTCTCGACGAGGATCGTCGGGATGAGCCGGACGACCTTGTCGCCGACCTTGCGCCAGGCGGTGCCCCACACCATCGCCGCGTCGCCGCGCGTCACCGCCGACACGAAGGTGAGGTCGAGCGGCAGCTGGTCCCACCGCTGGGCGAGCTGGGTCATCGCCGCCGGCTTGGTCGCGAGCTCCTTGGGCGCGGTCCCCGCGGCGCCGATCGCGTGCGGGCTGATGTGCGCGGCGAGGTGGCCGACCCAGCCCGCCACCTCCTTGGTCACGGCGTCGGCGGGCGCGAAGCGGTGCGCCTTGGTGCGCTCGGCGAGCGCGAGCAAGCGCCGCTCGGACAGCGACGGCGCGTAGGCCACCGCCGCGACCTTCCACGCGCCGTCGCGTTCGGTGGCGAGGCCCGTGATGCGCATCGTGGTCTTGCCCCTGACGTCGACGTCCATCTCCTCGCCGCGGCTGCCATCGACCGACAGCTTGACGGCCACCTGGAAGAACGCGACGTGGTTCGCGTCGTCGACGTAGATCGCCGGCTTGCCGAGCGCGCCGTACTTGTACGTGCCGAAGATGCTGGACGCACGCTCGTAGATGTTGAACGACGCGTCGCACGGGTCGGATTCATCGGTGCACGCGAGGGCGCCGATGTCGATGCCGCCCTCGGGGGTGGTGATGTGGGCGTCGTCGGTGAGCGTGGCGAGGAAGGCTCGCTCGGTGGTGATCGACGCGGCGACGTGCGCACGGACCAGCTTTTCGACCGCCGCGGCGCTGCGCTGATCGGCGGCCGCCGAGCCGGCGACGGCGCCGAGGAGCACGCAGGCGAGCGCGCAGACGCGCAGGGGTAGGACGGCGATCGTGCGACGGATCCGGATCATGGCGCTCCCTTCGGTCGGTCGACCTGCGCCTGAGCGTCAGCACGTCCCATGCCATCGCCATCTCGCGAACAGCGGCGACGCCATCGCCCTGACGCCGCGCGGGGGTGCTCGGATCTCGCCAGGTGCTCTGGGTTCGCCAGGCCGGGCGCTGCCGCCGGCCACGATCGCGGGGCGCGGCGACGCTGCGTGCTGGCGCAGGGCTTGCTGAACCGACCGCCGCGAGCACTCTCGCTCGCGCCCGGAGGTCACTCATGCTCGCGCTGCGCGGGATCGTCTCGTTCGTTGTCGTGCTGGTCGGCGTCGCCGGCGCGCACGTCGCTGTCGCCGACACTACCTGTGCCGCGTTCCGCAAGGAGCAGCGCGTCGACGCGAAGAAGGACGGCGGCTGGGTCCGGTCGACGGTCGTCCGCTGCGATCCGCGCAAGGGCTACCTGATCCACTTCGACGGCTACGGGTCGGCCAACGACGCGTGGCTGCCCGACGCCGACCTCCGCGCGCTGGCGGTCGCGCCGGCGCCGACCGTCCCGCCGGCGCTGGCCGGGTTGCGATCGAACGACTACGTCTACGTGCAGCGCCCGTCCGACCCCGCGCCGTTCGTGGCGAAGCTGTGGAACGCCGGCCCGACGACGTGGAGCATCATGCTCGGCAGCGGCGAGAGCCGCATCGAGCCCGCCGACATCAAGGGCAAGTGGGACCCGGCGTCGATGAAGTACAAGGTCGGGCAGAAGGTCCGCTACGTCGCCGGCGGCTTCTACCCGGCGACGATCCGCGCGATCGAGGCCGGCGGCTACCGCGCCGACATCACCGGCGGCGTGACCGACACCAACGTCCTTCCCGAGGCGTCGTTCGTCGACGACTGGCGCTACGAGGCGTTCGAGCAGGCGCTGGCGCCGATCCGTCAGCTCAAGGACATGAAGCTCGAGTGGACCGAGGCGTTCGATCGCGACCGGTCGGCGGGGCTCGCGCCTCCCCACGAGACGGCGGTCGACGCGGTCCCCGAGTTCGAGAAGGTCGTCGCGGCCTACGCGCAGGTGGACCGCACGCTCAAGCAGGAGTTCACCGACCTGCCGCCGCTGCTCGCGGCCGACTGCCGCTTCTGCCCGCGCCGCCTGGCCGACGTGGTCGCGCGCCACAAGCAGATCTTCGAGCGCGCGGTGCCGCTGGACCCCGCGTCGGCGGTCGAGGAGTTCCTGCGCAACATGCAGCCGAGCGAGGACTGGTACCTGAACGACTACCGGCCGTGTGACGAGTGCGCCGTGCTGTCCGCCAAGGACCCGAGCAAGAAGGCCCACGAGGTGCTGGCGAAGCGCATCGGTCGGCAGGTGGCGTACGCGCGGGCGCTAGGGATCCCGCCCCGCGCCGACCTGCCGGCGCTCGACGCCAAGATCGCCGCGTACATCGCGACGTGGGACGGCATGGTCCGCAAGAAGGCGCCGATGCTCGACAGCTTCGCGAAGGAGGGCACGTCGCTCAAGGGCAAGGACGCCAAGCTGATCGGCCCCGCGAAGACCTACCTCGCCGCGACCTACCCGACCTCGACGTGCAAGCTGATCGGGAGCGAGAAGCACGGCTGGCGCGCCCACGGCGACGGCGACGATCACGTCGGCCGCTACAAGTACGTGGCGTTCGACTGCACCGACCCCGACTACCGCTACCCGTTCGCGGTCGCCGTGGCGGTCGAGCAAGCCCACCTCGGCTTCGGCAAGTACGCGCCCGGCGGCCAGGGCGCGTGGCTCATCGAGTCGTACTACCGGCGGTGAGCGCGCTCGGCGCCCGTCGCTTCGGCTCAGCCGGCACCGTCCGTGGGTGCGCCGCCGCGGCGCGCGATGATCGCGACGCCGAGGTAGAGCGCGGCGGCGACGCGCAAGGTGTCGGGGGCGCCGGCGACGCGCAGCGCGATCACTGCGATGGTGCTGCCCGCGACGGCCGCGGCGCCGTTGATCGCCCACAGGCTGGCGATGCGATCGGCGGGCGCGCCGGCGTGCGCGAGCAGCACCGGGAACGGGCAGCCGAGCGCGACGCCGACCGGCGCGAGCGCGACGAGGATGAGCGCGGCGCGCGCGCCGTCGCTGGGGATGCCCTCGAGCCAGGCCAGGTCGCGCGTGAGCCAGGCCATCGCGGCGACCGCGACCGCGGCGGTCAGGCTGGCGCCGGCGACGCCGCGCGCGCGGCCTCGCCAGCGATCGCTCAGCACCACCGCGCCGACCGCGCACCAGCCCAGGAGGCCCATCAGCACCAGCGAGATCGCGAACAGCGTGCCGCCGGCGGCCAGCGTGAAGCGCTGGATCAGCGCCAGCTCGACGGTCATGAACGCGGCGCCGAGCCCGCTGGCGATCGCCGCGGGTCGCGCGAAGCCGCGCGGATCGCCGCGGCGCTCGACGATCAGCAGCACCACCAAGAGCGCGGCGCCGGCCAGCGCCCACAGCCGACCGGGTTGCGCGCGCGCGGTCGCGACCAGGCCCTTGGTGTTCTGGAAGAAGTACGGCCGCACGTCGTGGACCGGCGCGAGGTCGTCGCGATCGGTCGCGCCGAGCTGCGCCCGATCGAGCAGCTGCGCCGCGCGCTCGGGCGGATCGCCGGGCCCCCACAGCAGCTCGGCCGGCTCGACGTCGAGCGCGTCGACGGCGTCGAGCGACAGCGGCGCCCGCCCGACCACCAGCAAGTAGCGGTAGGCGGTCTCTGGCCGCGGGTCGCGCAAGACGGCGATCCGCTCGAGGGCCTGCGCGCGCGTGACGCCGACCGCCGCCTGCGCGGCGAGCACGGTCAGGAGCTGGCGGTACGCGTTGCCCGGATCCGCGTGGATGAACACCAGCGCGCCGCCCGGGGTCAGCCGGCGCAGGTACAGCCCGACCGCCTCCACCGTATATAGGTGCGCCTCGAGGCCGGCCGCCTGGGCGTGGGCGTTGCCGGTGAGCGCCAGCGCCAGCTCGATCAGGTCGTAGCGCTCGGCGGTGTCGGCGAGGTGCCGGCGCGCGTCGGCGATGATCAGCCGCACGCCGGGCTGGTGGTAGACGTCGCCGGCGTAGGCGCGCCAGCGCGCCAGCACCGCGGGCAGCGCCGGGTTCACCTCGACGCCGTCGACCTGGGTCGCGCCGTACTTGCGGGCCAGCCAGACGCTGGCCCCGGCCCCGGCCCCGAGCACCAGCACGCGCGCCGGCCGCAGCGCGCGGTACGGCAACGCCAGCAGCAGGCCCCACGCGTCCTCGAACGCGCCGACCCGCGCCTCCGCGGCGCGCAGCATGAAGGTCGGGCTCATGCCGTCGGTGTAGACGCCGAGCCGGGTGTCGTCGCCGGGCACGCGGGCGACGTCGAGCCGCCCGAGCGGACTCCACGCCGAGTCGAGCACGTCGCGCGGCGTCGCGCCGGCGGCGGCGAGCGCCTTCTCGGAGCCGCGCCCGTCGCGCAGCATCGCGGCGAGCGCGCCGTCGGGCGTCGCGCCAGCGCGCATGCCGACGAGCAGCGCGGCGTGGGCCAGGCCGAGCGCCGCAGCGGTGACGACGCGCCGCCGCCGCCGCTCGCCCACGACCAGCGCCCACCCGGCGCTCAGCACCCCGAGCGCGGCCACGATCTCGGTCGGCGCCAGCGGGCCGACCAGCCGCGGCGCGATCACGCAGCCGACGGCCGCGGCGGACAGGTCGAGCGCGTACGCGGCGCGCACGCCATCACGCCCGCGCGCCGCGTAGGCGTCTGCGACGACCAGCCCGGCCACCGCGAACGCCGGCAGCGACGCGAGCACCAGCCACGGCAGCGCCGCGCCGCCGACCTCGGCCAGCGCCACCACGAGCAGCGCCGCCGGCAGCCACGGCGCGACGCGGCGCGCGCTCGCCCACCCGTGCCAGCGCACGCGGACCAGCGCGCCGACGCTGGTGCCCAGGAGCGCGAGCGACAGCGCGACCGACGTCGCGTGGGTGCTGCCGATGTACGCGTAGAGCCGGGTCGACGTGAGCTCGAGGACCAGCACCACGAACGTCACGACCACGATGGTCGCCGCCGAGCGATCGCGGTGAGGCTGCAGTGGCGCCGACGCTACCACGCCGGGCCGTGAACGCGGCGCGCGCTGTCGAGGGACCGGGCTCGCGTGATACCGTCGGTGCGTGAAACCGGGCGGTCAAGATCTCGCGCCTGAACATGGCATCGACGCGTTGCTCAACGGGTGGCGAGCGTTCGGCGAGGGCTGGGTGCTGCTCGACATGCTGGTCGTGCTGGTGCTCGCGCTCGTGCTCGGCGCGGTGATCGCGTACCACCCCGCGACGCGGCGGCGGATGTCGAGCCTCGAGCACTTCGAGCAACCCAAGACGTTCCTCACCTACTCGATGGTCGCGGCGATCGTCGCGCTGATCGTCGAGGTGCAGCCGGCGATGGCGTTCGTGATCTTCGGCATCGGCGGCCTGCTGCGGTTCCGCACGATGGTCGGCGACGCCAAGGACACCGGCCGGGTGATCATGGTGACGGTCATCGGCCTGTGCTGCGGCCTCAAGATCTACATCGTCGCGATCCCGGCCACGGTGATTGGCTGGGTGCTGGTGTGGATCCTCGAGCGCGAGCGCGCCGGCATCGTCAAGGTGTCGGGCGTCGCCGAGGCGGTGGTCCACCAGTCGGTGAAGGCCTACCGCGAGGCGATCATGCGCATGGGCTGCGGCATCATCGGCGAGCAGAACAAGTTCGTGCGTCGCGAGTTCTTGTTCGTGGTCAAGGCGCCGCCGGCGCTGGCGCGCGAGACGCTGCAGGCCGAGCTCGACGGCCTGCCCGCCGAGCTGCGCGGGGTCGTCGAGTTCGAGCAGCTGTAGGCGGCGCGGTCAGCGCGGCCGGGCGGCGCGGGCGGCGTCGGCCAGCTCGGCCTCGTCGGCGTAGACCTCCTCGACCGCCTCGTGGTCGACCAGGAGCTCGAGCAGCGCCGCGCCGAAGCCGGGGGCGAGCGCGCCGTCCTGATCGTGGCTCTCGAGCAGCGCCGCCACCCGACGCACCGGCATCGCCTCGCCGGTGGTGTCGAGGCTCTCGGCCGCCCGCAGGGCCTCGATCAGCGCGCCGGCCCACTGCTCGTAGCGCGGGTTGATCGTGGGCTTGGCGCCGCCCTTGCGCTTGAGCGGCATCGCGCCGCCGCCCATCGGGATCGCCGGCGGCGGCGGCGGCGGGTGGACGTCCTCGGCGGCGGCCAGCGCGAGCTGGTGCGCCGCGGCGTCGTCGTCGAACGGCGCGGCGTCGTCGCCGCCCGCGCCGCGCCACTCGGCGAGCAGCGCCGCCAGCGGCTTGGACAGGTCGACCTCGATCGTGGCCGGCAGCGTGTAGCGGCGCGCGCGGACCGCGGGGCCACGGCCGCTGCGGAGCTCGATCTCGATCACGGTCAGCGGCGCACCGAGCGCGCGCTGCACGGCGGCGATGTCGGCGGCCGCGGCGTCGGCGACGTCGACCCACGCCAGGCCGTTGCGCTCGGCGGGCGTGTCGCTGCGACGCCGGACCCGCGCGAGGGCGGCGACCAGCTGAGCTTCGGGGACGCCGCCGATGAGGGCCAGCTTCATGGGCCGTTGGTACAGCGAAACCGGCGCCAGCGGCAGCTCGCGTGCCCGGTATCACCGCGCCGGCGGCCGGGGCGGCCGGACGCGGGCGAGCACCGCCTGGGCGCGGCGCGCCACCGCGCCCCGCACCTCGAGGACCTCGACCTCGGCGCCGAGTTCGCCCTCGATCAGCAGCGCGCGCAGGCGGTCGTCGACGCGGCGCCGCCACGCAGGGTGATCGTCCTCGGCGGCGGCGGCGATGCGATCGGGCGCCTCGATCGGCACGAACACGATCAGGTCGAGCGTCTCGACGGCGGCGCGGATCTGCGGCAGCCACGCGTCGGCGTCGTCGCCGTCCGCCTCGTCGTGCTCGAGCAGGTAGGCGAGCAGGTCGACCGGGCTGCGATCGAACAGCGCGCGGGGCGCGGCCTCGGCGAGCGCGGCCAGCGCGTGGGCCAGCTGCGCCTCGAAGTCTTCGCGCGACGGCGGATCGGCGAACTCGTGGCCGTCCTCCGTCATCGCGTGGTAGGGCTCGTCGACGGTGGCGTAGCCCGGCAGCGCCGCGGCCAGCTCGTCGACGAGCGCCGACTTGCCGACCCGGTGGGCGCCGGCGATCGCGACGCGCATCGCGGTCAGCCGCCCAGCGCCGCGCGCGCGACGGCGCTCACCTCGTCGGGCGGCACCAGCGTCTCCCAGCCCGGGTAGCTGATGATCAACGGATGGTCGTCGTGGCGCAGCGCCGCGACGTGGGCGCACGCCGGCGCGACCGCGTCGCGATCGACCTGGGCCCACGCGATGGCGGTGTAGACGTGGGGCAGCGAGTCGCCCGAGACGTCCTGGGTGATCAGCCACGCCGACCACGCGCTCGCGCACGCTGCCAGCGCCGCCGGGTCGGCGAGCCGCGAGCGCACGCCGGGCGCGGCGAGCGCGGTGGCCGCGGCGCGCAGCTGGCGGATCGCGGTGGCGTGGCGGCCCCAGTCGCTGACCTCACCGCCGGCGGTGACCTCGCGCAGCGTCGCGACGTAGCCGGTGGCGAGCGCCAGCAGGCGCGCCGCGGCGAGGTCGCGCACCGCGGTCGGCGCGCTCGGCGACGTCGCGATCTCGGCGACCGCCTCGGCCATGGTCGCGTCGGCGATCAGCGCCGCCAGCGGCGCCACGGCGTCGACGCCATCGGGCAGCGGACCCTCGAGCCACCACCGCGCCGCGTACAGGCCCGCGCACTCGCCCTCGGGCTCGGTGGCGGTGGCCCAGCGCAGGAAGCGCGCGTGCAGCGCGGCGCGGGCGGCCGGCGGCGCGGCGCGCGTGGCGCGGATCGTGTCGACCTGCTCCTCGTGGTTGAAGTACGACGGCCAGCGCGCCTCGCGATCGTCGAGCAGCGCCTCGGCCGCGGCGACGTCGCCGGCGACCAGGCAGGTGCGGGCCAGCTCGATCGTCGGATCGAGGTCGCCGTACGCGAGGTCGAGCTCGGCGTAGGCGTCGGCCTCGACGTCGGCGCGATAGCCGGCGTGCAACGTCGCGAGGGCGGCGGCGCGGTCGTCCGCGGCGAGCTCGCCGATCGCCAGCTTGGCCACCGCCAGGCGCGCCCGGGTCTCCGCGTCCTCGTCGGCGAGCAGCCGCGCGAGGGCGTCGCGCGCGCCGGCCCGCCACGGCGCCTGCTCGGCCGCGGGCAGCGTCGCCAGCGCGTCGTCGAACAGCGCGGCGTCGAAGCTCCCGTCGCCCCAGGCGTGGGCGACCGCGCCGCGCCGCAGCCACTCGCGGCGCACCGCGTGCAAGCGCTTGCCGGCGGCGGCGAGCGCCTCGGCGAACGCCACCAGCGCGGCGTCGTCGAGCAGCGGCGCCAGGCTCCAGGCGTCGTCGAACAGCTTGGCCTTCACCCGCGCGCGCAGCGCGTCGAGGTTGATCACCCCGGTGCGCAGCGCCACCGCGAGCACCGCGGCGGGCGCGCTCACGGGATCTCCCAGGCGAGGCTGGCGAGGATGTCGTTCATCGCGCGATGCTACCAGCGGGCCGGTCGCCCGCGGGCTTGGCACGCGTCTGGCATGCGATCGTCGATGAACATCGATCCAAGGAGCGCAGCATGTTTCAGCTCGGAGAGCAGGTCGCCGCCCAGCACTGGGACGGCAAGTGGTACCTCGGCCAGGTCGCGTCGATCGAAGGCGCCACGTGCACGGTTCGCTTCGGCGACGGCCAGGCCGTGACGCCGAAACTCGACGAGGTGCGTCCGCTCGCCCGCGCGGGCGACGTCCACCCTGGGGCCGACGTCTACGTGCTGTTCGAGGGCGACTCCGGCTTCTATCCGGCGCAGGTGGTCAGCGTCGATGGCGACCAGGTGGTCGCGGCCTGGGCCGACGGCTCCGGCGAGACGACCATCGCCGTGGGGCAGGTCGTCGTCGACACGCGCGGCATGGGGCAGGAGCTCGAGGCCGCGCCGGCCAACCCGACGCTGTACCTGCGGGGCCAGCGGCTCGGCGAGTACGAGGCGGGCGGCAAGGTGTGGCTCTACGAG
>Ga0268298_10005874_pt1 | contig 11337 bp, 4 predicted proteins | sample WWTPWeurt_MetaG_FD_194462 | JGI IMG/M metagenome (GOLD analysis project Ga0268298, IMG submission 194462) | Activated sludge microbial communities from WWTP in Nijmegen, Gelderland, Netherland - WWTP Weurt | ecosystem: Engineered > WWTP > Aerobic digester > Activated sludge | place: Netherlands... | reverse complement strand
AGCCGTTGGCCGCGGGTTCAAATCCCGCAGGGCCCACCAAGTTCCACCCCAGGGGGCTATCGTCTAGGGGTCAGGACACCGCCCTTTCACGGCGGTAACACGGGTTCAAATCCCGTTAGCCCTACCAAAAAAGAGCCTAGAGAAATCTAGGCTCTAATTGTTTTTAATCGACAGCCGATTCGCGAGATTCGCTGCATTACTCCGGAGTTACTCCGATTCCGGCTAGGTACATCAGTGACCATCCCTGGACACTGGTGGTCAGAATTTCTGGCTCCGACTGACCCGCCAAGCTGGAGAGCCCGACTGCCTAAAGAGTCATGTCTGAGATAGACCAAGCCGTTAGAGGCCTTCGGATGAATCCTCGAACAATCGAGGTTGGTCCCCGGAGGATAGTCTCCCCCTCTCGGCAGACCGGTGGACCCAAGCCTTGGTCATGCTGCATCGTTTACACCACGATCCCTTTTTCAACGTAGCGGGTGGCTGCGGGAATTGAATCTGTCCGAAGCCGGCCTTGCCGCGGCCGAGAGTCTTCGACACAGCTCTTCCGGTAGGAAGTAGCGGTGCCATGTGAATCGGGCCAATCCCCCGAAATTTAAGGAATTTCCGCGCGGAAGGGGGGAGACGGAAGAATCGGAAGGGAATCCTTCCTTCCCTTCCAGCCCCCTAGGCCACCGGAATGGAAGGAAGGGGTTCTGGATCCCCCAAGTCGTCGCGATTACTAATCCAGATTGACCCAAGCGATGCCACGAAGCGGTACCAGCCAAGCGGTCACTGGCAAACGCTCACGTTCTGTCAGAACGGCGGAGTAGCGTTGGAGTTGTTCTCGATAAGTCGCAAGTTCCTCCTCCCCGAAGGTCTTGGAGTGCTTGAAGTCCAGGAGGTGGATGCGGTCCTCTCCCCAGACGACGAGGTCGGCACGTCCGAGTCCGCCGCTGCTGGCTGCACCTGCGAGGGGCAATTCCGTGCGGCGACGGAGATGGCGCCAAGCCTTGGCCTCGAACTGCTCCAGGAAGTGTAGGGCGTTCTCGCGGGCGTGGGCGACCGGTGGGGCAGCGGCCAGGCAGGCCTGGAAAGCCTCCGGATCCTCCCAGCGCACAAGGAGATCCCGGAGGAATACATGCATGGCTTCCCCCTCCTGGCGAGCCTTGCTGCGGGTATCTCCGGGGAGGTCCTCATGGGCATCGGTAGGCAGGCCGATGTCGGCCAAGGCCGTTCTCACAGGCGGTGAGTCTGGTGTGTGGGTGACCCGCGCGGGCAAGGGCATCGGCAATGGTGCATTGGTCAGTGCTTTCCAGTCCGGGTGAGCGCTGGCCAGGGCCTGGCCCCACTTCGCCCAGGTCTTGAACTCGCTGGGGGGCTTGGGCTCCTTGGGATCCTTGGGTTCCTGAAGCAGCACGCAGAGACGCCCCTTGGCCCGCGTGAGCGCCACATAGAGCAGGTTGAGTTCGTCACGCTTCTGCTTGGACTCGACCAAGGGTTTGAGGTCGTCGTAGGCGCGTCCGGTGAATTTCCCCAGCTTCCAGGCGAGCAGCAGCTCGCCGGTCTCGGGCTGGGTGCGCAGGTCGCCCTTTCTGAAACTTCGCGGGTTCACGTTGAGCAGAGGCAGGATGACGTCATCGTATTCCAAGCCCTTGCTGCCGTGCGCCGTCTGGATGAGCAGGTCTGCGTCCTCGACAGAGGCGGGCAGGTCACCCCGCTCTAAGCCATTCCTCTCGTCATCTAGCAGGGCGTAAGCCACGGATGGACTGGCGGGCAGGTCCTGAAGTCGGGCGAGCAGCCCAGCCAGGTTGCGCCGCGCCCGCAGGGGTTCCAGCGAGCCATGCACCTCCAGGGTCGCGATGGCCTGGAGCAGGGCACCCTGCCTCAGCAGTCGGCCCGCGATGGTCTGGGTGGAGGCCTGCCGCAGATCGAGAAGAAAACGGGTGGCGTCTCGGTGCGCTTCTGGCAGGCGCTCAAGATCCAGTTGACCCAGGCCAGGTAGTCCGGGGCGGCCTTCGCGGCCTCGGGCCAGTGCAGCCATTTCGGCATCGGTCAGGCCGACCACCTGACGCAGCAACACTGCACAAGGGATGGGGCGCTCGGGGTGGGCCACGGCCTCCAGGGCCGCCAGGACCAACCGCACGCCGGGACTGTCCCAGAATCCTTCCTTGGCCACCACATAGGGCTGAATGCCCTGGGCCTTGAGGCGCTGGAGGAGGCCTGGCAGGCGGGTGCGCTGCTTGAGCAGCAGCGCCCGAGTGCGGCTGCCGGTCTTAGACGGAGCGCCGAGCGAGTCGGTCCAGCCGGACTCCTGGGCGAGGCCCGAGATCCAATCCCCCAGGGCAGGAAGGTCGCCCGAGGTCGATGGTGCAGGCGTGCGGACCAACCCAACTGGAGGCCCCGACGGGGCAATGGGAATCTGAGCACCGTCGAGATCACCGACCGAGGGATCCAGCAGGGGCCAGACTTGGTCAACATAGGTATTCGCTAGATTCACGATCTCGGGCGTGGAGCGGAAGTTGGAGGAAAGGCGGAAGGCGCCCTCTCCCGCTGCGGCCAACCGGTCCCGCAGCAGGTCGGGATCACCGCCACGGAAGCCGTAGATGGCCTGCTTTACATCGCCCACCCGCACCATGCGTTCCGCGCCGAGGCCCTCCAGGAAGGCATCCTGCACCTTAGAGGTGTCCTGGTATTCGTCCACCAAAAGCAGCTTTGGTGCGGGAGTCTCAAGTCCGTGGAGATTGAGGCTGTCCAAGGCCTTGCGAACCAGGTCCCCGAAGGTGGCCAGTCCTTGGGCCTGCTTCTCTGCCTCGAAGCGCTGGAGCGCGTTCACCAGCAGGCACCGCAGCCACGCTTCCAGCGCCGTGGCCACCGGTTTGATGTTCGCCATCGCATCGCAGAATGCGTCGGAGTAGTAGGCAGGGGGCGGATTCGATACGCGTCCACTCTGGGCCTGGACCCAGCGGAGATTCGTCTTCAGATCGGCACCGTCGACGGGGACCGGGAGGAGGTTCTCCTTCTTGAAGGCGTAGAGGCTCTTGCTGCTGAAGTTCTTGGCCAGTTCAGGATCTGCGGCAAAAGGCGCCAAGGCGGTCCGGGCTTCAACCAGGGCCTGAGTCAAAGCTTTGCGGTAGCGGCTGGGGTCTTCGCTCTTAAGGTGCCCAAGGGCATCGAGGTGGTTGTCGAAGCCCTGGGACAACGCCTCCCAGTTCTGTTCCGCCCAGGCGAGCAGCAACCGGGCTGGCCCTTCATCAGCATGGCCGGAGGGCAGGGTCAGCGACTCACGCACCGTCAGTCGCAGCAGTCGCAGCAGGGAGGGGTGACGCACATCGAGGATGGTGTCGTTGCTTCCTTCGCCTTTGCTCAGTACGCGCATGGCCAGGCTGTGGATGGTGGACACCTGCAGCAACTCGGCTTCCCGCCGCACACGGCGCCAGAAGGCGCGAGCCTTGGCGGGCGAGCCGAGCCAGGGTGCGCCCGACCAGTGGGCGGCGGCTTGGGCTACTTCTCCGGCAGACTTCTTCAGGTGCTGGATGCTGGGCAGTTCCTTGAGGATGGCTTCGAGGTCCTTTGCCACGGGTGCTTCGAGGTGGGGCAGCAGTTGCTGCCACGCGGCCTCATCCAGAGCGGACAGCAGGTCCAGGGGGCGGAGTAGCCGCTCGCGGAGGTCCGCCGCGGAGGTCTCGCTGAAGGTTGTGGCCAGGATCTCCCAAGGGCGGATGTCTCCGCGCCCCAGACGGGCGGTGACCAGCACCGTGAGGGTGAAGGTCTTGCCTGATCCCGCGCTGGCGCTCACCACCAGCGACTGGTCGAGGATGCGGGGATCGCTCAGGTCGAGGGTGCGCATGTCAGTCCCCCTCCCCGTCGGTCTCGACGGTCACGTCTACGGGTCGCCCGCAGAGAGCCGCCAACTGACACTGACCGCAGTGCTCGCCGGGCGTGGGCGGGAAATCCCCGGACTCCAGCCGGGCATCGAAGCGGGCGAGGTTCGTCAGTAGTCGCTGGCGCCAGGCTCCGTCGGGTCCAGCTTCGGCAAGGGTGGCCAAGTGCTTGGTGAAGGGCTTTGGCTCCTCCTCCTTCAGAGGAAAGAGCACCGCCGTGGCCCGTTCACCCGGGTAGACCTGCTCCGCGAGGAGCATGTAGAGCGGGGTCTGGAGGTGAGACCCGAAGGGCGCGTCTTCCTCGGCGTAGTCATCGAGGTAGGTTTTCTTGGAGGTTTTGTAGTCCACCACTCGCAGGAAGGAGAGGCTGTCACTGGTCCAGCGCTCGATGCGATCCACCTTGCCGCTGACGGCGAGCAAGTGGCCGTCGCCCAGGTCCAAGGCCACGGGACCCAGGCTGCCCTCGAGGGCCAGGAGGGTCCGGCGCCAGGTCTCCGGTGGGGCTGCTGCGGCCTTCTTGGCCTTCGGAGCGGACAGGCGTGCCGGGTCCAGCAACGCGAGTTCCCCCTTGTCGGGGGCATCGGCCTGAACATCCCGCAGCAGGCCTGCGGCGAGGCTGGGCAGCAGGGATTCCAGGCGGAGCACGGCCTGAGGCCACTGCTCCTGCGGAATGTGGCGGTCCAGTTCCTTCAGCCATTGGTCCTGGTGGTCCTGCCAGAGGGATTGCAGGTGAGGGATGAGGTCATCTGCTCCGGCCTCGGGACCAAGACCTAGGGCCGTCTGGAAGGCGGTGGGCCAAACCTCCACGCCCACGAAGGGCATCAGGGCCTCTTCCATGATGTGGTGGACGAGGATGCCTACGGCCATGGACATCCGAGTGCGCGCATCGAAGGTCTGCAAGCCCCAAACTCGCTCAGCGAAAGAACGGAAGGGGCACTTGGCCAGGCCCTCGAGCGCCGTGGGACTGGCGCTCTCCTGTCCCTTGAGCCATGCGGCGCGGAGCCCCGGTGCACGATCGAATTCGGGCGCTTCCGCCAGCAGCAACTCGTTGGCGGGGCGGGCCTGGGCGGCGTGGGCTCGGGATTGGTGCCGCGGTGATTGATCGTGGCCTTCCCAGCGCCATCGCAGGCGACTGTGCAGTGCGGGTTCAGGACTCCACTGGGCTGCACCTTCCAGCGCAGTCCAAAAGGGTCCCTGAGACTTCATGCGGCCATCCTCATCCTGGGCGGGACTGAGCACCACCAGGCGCTCACGGGTCATGGCCAGCACCTTGTTGAAGGCGTAGGCCTCCCGCTGGAAGGCGCGGGGGATCTGGTCACCATGCTCGCTGCGGGGCAGCCAGAACCGCTGCAGGGCAGGGGGGAACGTGGCCGTCGGCTCAGCTTGGCTCCAGGCGAGCAGCGCACGGTTGATGGCGGCCTTCCAGTCGCCGTCCAGGTCGGGGTTCTCGGCAGGGCGGCTGGGCCAAGCACCTTCGGAGAGGTCGAGGATCAGGGTGGCGCGAGCACCGTTCCAGTCGTCGAGGATCGTACTCGGGGTCACCAGGCGTAGGCCCTCAACAGCTCGTGGGATCTCGCTGCTGCGTGCCGCGTCCAGAAAGGCTTCCAGCGCCAGGAGCATGTCGGCGAAGGTCCAGATTTCGAGCCCCCAGGCTTCTTTGAGCAGGCCCAGCGGGGAGTAGAAATCGTCGGGATCCATGGGCAGCCGCAGGGTGGTGGCCAGGGATTCCAGGCGCTCGGCCCAACGGTGGGCCGTCTGGGTGGTGGTCCGCAGCGCGGCCAGCTCCTGCCAGGTGCCCAGGGCATATTCCCTCACGCGGTCCCTCAGGTGTATGAAGCTGCCTTCAAACGCGAGGGTCCCACTCTGGTCGGCGAGGGCCAGGGCATCGGCCCAGTGGCGCAGGTCGTCGCGCCGCGATGCGCGGAGCCCGGCGGAAACGGCGCAGGGATCCAGCCGCTGCACGCCCATGAGGAGGGTCCAGAGCGGACTCCAGGCTTCGCTGGCGAGGAGGGGCAGCAGACCGCCGCGCACGTGGAGCGCGATACCTTCTTCTGCCAGCAGGGGCGCGAGGAACGCAGCCACCGTCTGAGGTTCGGGATGGATGAGGGTGATCTCAGAAGGGGGAATCCCAGCGTCCAGCCAGACGCAGACCTGTTCGATGGCATGACGAAGCAGGTCGAGTGGCCCTTCGACGAGCCCCCGTTGGAAGGTGTCTGCATGGTCCTTCAGATCCAGCGGACCCTCGAACAGGGACTCCAGAGCCGGCGACCAAGGGGCTGATCCCCAGCCCTCCGGTTCAGAAAGGTCGAGGTCGTTGGGGAGTCGGTCGCCATGGGCTTCGAGTCCATCGAGGAACCACGCCACCAGCGGCTGGGCGCTGCCAAATAGGCCGGAGGACTCACCGCCCATCTGGGCAGCCAACCTGAAGGTGGCACCCCCCAGTCTAGGCACACAGGCCAGGGCTCGCAGACGGGTGGGCACCAGATCCCGGAGCCCCGCTTCCAGCGGTCCATCTGCTTCGGTCCGCTCGATCCAGAGACCCCGCTTCCCGGCCAGTTCCAAATCCACGGCCTGCCAGAGGGCCAGGTCCGGTTCAAGGTAGCCACCCGCTTCCACCTCCTTGAGGTAGGCCTCCATGTGGGCCACCACGCTGGCCAAGCTATGGGCGGCTTTGGGAAGGCCAAGGTCCAGCCCATGCTTCTGCAATTCACTCAAGGTGGCTGGATGTAGGCCTTGAGCCAGAAGCTCCCGGCAGGCCTGAGCCCGTGCCTTCAGCGCCTCCAGGCTGGGGCCCGCTGTGCGTCCCTGCGCCTTGGCCAGCCTTCGCGCCACGCGCAGATGCAGCATGAGGCTGACGGCACCCGACACAGGTGGTCGGGAATCGTTAAGCAGCACGCCATCAAAGGGGTCATAGCTCATGCAGGGATCTCAAGAACGGACTTGGTTCCAGATCATCCTGCCACAGGGGTTTGGACAGAAAATGTCCGTGTGGCGTTCTATTGTAAAAAATAGAACTATAACAACCCCACACTACGCTGGAATCACAACTGCCAATTTCAAAGACGACAGGACGACCCTCCGGAGAAGTTGAAGGTAAAGAACCAGTAGTCCTTATATCTACCCTCACAATCCAGCAGTCCAGATGCAACGGATTACAATGCGGCTCTATTCCTACCTACTCCGGCACGATGGAGGGTTCGCCCCGAACCCCTTCCAATGAGTCTGCACATTGGCATGCTGCAAACCAGTCATTCGCAGGATGGGCCGACCTGGTGACTTGGTTGTTGGCCTAGGTGAGTGTACTTACGCCCCGGGACCTAGCCAGATCCGCTAGATTGGATCGAGCAACACTCCTTATTCGGTTCCGATAGCGAGGCTTGGACATGGCGAAGGATAAACCCTCACGTTCTCAGGAACTGGCCGCCAAGGTCGTGTTCGCTGCACTCCAGATATTGAAAGAATCAGGAGGCCAAGCCCCAGGGCGCGAGGTGGTGGCAGCGATAGAATCCAGGGTGACGCTTGATGAGTGGGCAAAGACCGTTTATGAAAAGACGGGTTACGTCAGATGGCAATCCATCCTACATTTTTTCAGCATTGACTGCATCAAGGCAGGCTATCTCGTGAAGAAGAAGGGCGTTTGGTACCTCACTCCTGATGGCGAGGAAGCCCTGAAACTCGGAGAGATGGGCCTCCTGAATGCCGCCAATGTCGCCTATAAGAAATGGAAGGAGGGAAACCAACCTGCCCAGGTCAGCGATGACCAGGATGTAAGCGAGGAAGGCGAACAGGGGCAGGAAGCCACCATTCATGAGATCGAGCAGCAAGCCATTGAGGGCCTAAAAAAGCAGATCGGCCTCAAGAACCCTTATGAGTTCCAGGACTTGGTGGCGGCCCTTTTACGTGGAATGGGTTACTACACGCCATTCGTAGCTCCGCAGGGCAAGGATGGTGGGGTTGATGTCATTGCCTATCGGGATCCTCTGGGAACCATCACGCCGAGGATCAAGGTCCAGATCAAGCACCGAGAATCAACCGCATCTGTGGCCGAGATTCGTCAGCTTATGGGACTTCTCCAAAAGGACGGGGATGTAGGGATGTTTGTATCCTCAGGCGGCTTCACGAGCGATTCCAAAACCACCGCCAGAAGCTCCCACGTTCACGTTGAACTCGTTGACCAGGACCGGTTCATCGCGTTGTGGCAGGAGTTCTACCCAAAGCTTTCTGATGAAGACAAAAGTCTCCTACCACTCGTCCCAATCTACTTCTATCACCCAAGCGTCTAGAGCTTTGGCAAAATCGCTATGAAATTTGTCGAATATGGTGGTCAAATCGGTCCTGAAGGTGATTTTCTTTAAATATTCCCTTGATGGCTTGACGAAGAAAAACCTCTAAATCTCTCTGTGTAATTACAAGTATCAATCCAGATTGATTTTTATTAGCCACATTGGATATATGCTTATAGTAAGAATCTTTTACTTCATCTCCACGAAATGCAATCACACCAAACTGTCCAAATGCGTTACTGAAATAATATGACACTTGGTGGAAATCTTCAGCATGTAACTCTTCATAATTTTTACATTCCCAGACTACCTGGGTCGCGCCATATTTCTCTCGAATTGAAGCCCAAAAGCCACCTGATGCCCTGTTTGAGGCAACCCAATCTCTGATGCTGCTTCCATCACAAGTTCTGACTTTAGCCTCAACGTTCGCAAGAGATCTAAAGAAGCAAAGCTGCAATATTTTACCGACAATTTCTTCGAATGCCTTCGCTCCAGGATGACCAAGAGGCAACCCTTGTAATTCAATTAAGGTGCCTTGAAGTTCCTCTTTATATTTATCAAGTCGATAATTTTCAGGTAAATCCTGCAGAATCCCTTCATGTTTTAATGTTACATCTTCAGTTAGTTTCTGAATTAAAATTGGACGCAAATTAAGCGCAGGTTGGTATGTGGGGTGGATGACAATATGAGTATCCGTTTCCAACTGGATTTTCGCGTTGGAGTCCTTTCCGGACTCTTTATAAATTACTTTCCCTTTTCGTTTAAGACCTAGAAAACCTATATCGTATAACAACCCAACAAATGCATATGGGAACGTATGGTTAAAAAACCAAGATGCACAATATTTTTTAATTTTTTCATCAACTAGTAACTTCGCAATAAAATCTTCCATTCCAACCAATGTAAATTCATTGCCAAGTCCGTAAAATGATTCCAGAACAATGGAAATATTCGGGTAATTTTCAGCGAATTCATCTCCCAAATCTTTCAATCGACTTGTGCTATATCTAGTTGAAGCTGCTTCAAGGTCATCCGAACTGATCTTTTGATGCCCGTTGTTAACTGCAGCTTCAATTGCGTAGCTGACGAGCATTACTACATCACGCGGCCTATGTTGGCACAATCTCATTACTTGCTCACTGCTGCTGGCGCCTGAAGTTTCTTCAAAGAAATATTTCCAAGCCTCCCCCCCTAGTTTCGGCTTGGTGTTAAAGGGCCGAACCAATCGTCTCTCCACTAATTCGACGAGTTTGGCTTCAGTCCAATCCAGGAAGACCACTGCTGTTTCCAGTCGAGAGAATTCGTTATCTAGGGCACGAATTCGATCATATATATTCTCTCTAATGAATATATAAGGTCTAACGTATTTCGTACTAGCAGCCAATCGGACAGAAGCATGCATGAGGGCCATCAAGGCAATGATGGCGGTTTCTGATCCATCCCACGACTCATCAAGCCTGTCTATCAGGAGGAGTGTGCTGCTGGGGAGGTTTTCGTAGTCGTCCAATTCCTTTGCAAGTTCTTTACTTCGGTTAATTTGTCGCAACCAAAGCTTGTCTTGAGACTTGCTATAAGCATCAAAAATTTCTTGAGTAAGGCTCAGGATTCTCTGATCAAACCCGCATTCCTCTATCAGATTGCGTTCTTTTGAGATTGTAGGTGGTAAACTTTGTACACTAATTTGTTTTGTTAAAATATAATTTCTTATTACTTCGTCAATAAGAGTACGCTCCATCGTGTGCATTAGAGATTTGAATGCACGCTGTCTCGTGTCCTTGAATTCTTCATGAGCAAGTGGAAGTTCTAACAAATCAAAAATGTGCGGTGTGATAGATAGTGTATTTCGCGAAAACTTTCTTTGAAGCTCATAAGTTATCGCTGTTTTCCCAGCCCCTCGGCGACCAACAAAGAAACACTTACCAGCGTCTGGATTTAGCGCCGCGAGCGTAGCGGGGGTAGTGACAAACAACTGCGGATCTTTGCGAATTAGGTCGTATTCAGCGAATGCCTGCCCTAATTGAATCTTCTCAAGCGAATTTTTGGGGAGTGTGATGGTCTGCATACCTTAAGAGCCGCCTTCCCATAGTGCCAGGCACTGAAGACGTGCATCTCAGCCCCTAGTCCGAACGTAGAGGCTTTCTTGATGTAGCGCTGGCGGTCTGTCGCTCGAACATTTGTGTTGTCCACGACCACGATGGGAGCGTTGTTCGTAATGGCTTCCAGAAAACGCTGCTGACATTGACTATGAGCCGCACCAAGTTGCCAGAGATCCCAAACATCTTCGAAGGACTGGCTGGTAGCTGTAGCCAATTCCTCAAAGTAATGGTCCGCGCTGACAATCACGGCCTCAGGGAAGTGTTCCCGCGCATACGTCGACTTGCCAGAGCCAGAACAACCGACAAGTAAAATCACTCGTGATGCCACAGATCCCCTTCAAGGGAGTCAATTCCAAGTCTCAGTGTACGGCTGCCCATTAGACAGTTCGTGACCAACTACCTCCATCAGCGTAGTAACCCTGCTAGTTCTGCTTGGTTTTTATATACTTTATTTTTAATACTTTACGCTTGTTTCTAGAACCTATTTTCGATCATATCGATCCTCTGAGAACCCTCGCTACCTCATTTTCAGGATCAAGGCGGCCTGATCACCTTTAATCCCCAGCATCGAAGCCGACTGGTCCACGGACCATCCCAACTCAAGTGCGCTGGCCAGGAATTCCCACCTGGCCTCCCGCAGGGCGGCAGGGGTGTGCCCGTCCCCCTGCCCGTCCTCGGCGAGCAGGGCCCTAAAGAGCTTCCGCTCGAGGGGCCCGCTTAATTCGGGCATCTTTGGGCTCTCGGTTCTCTTGAGTGCCACCAAGGGGCGGATGATGCCACCTTCCTGGCTGATCACCCCCCGCCTTTGAAGTTTCAATAGGACCCCGTAGAGCCTCCGAGCGAGACGCCCCTTGGCGCCTTTGCTGGACCTCTTGGACACCAGAAAGACCGCGAAGTGGTCGAGGAGGGCACGCCGCACCACACCTTCGGGGTAGGACTCAAGAAGGACCTGACGAACCCAAACCCCGCTAAGCCTTCCTACAGCCATGCCCGCCTCTGCCAGATAGGACTGCCAAATGGTGGCCGGTAGACCTTCACTCAACCCCACCCGATCTTGAGGGCGCGAGAGAGGCCCTTTTCGGTAGGTGCCCCTGAAGC
>Ga0268298_10005873_pt1 | contig 11340 bp, 6 predicted proteins | sample WWTPWeurt_MetaG_FD_194462 | JGI IMG/M metagenome (GOLD analysis project Ga0268298, IMG submission 194462) | Activated sludge microbial communities from WWTP in Nijmegen, Gelderland, Netherland - WWTP Weurt | ecosystem: Engineered > WWTP > Aerobic digester > Activated sludge | place: Netherlands... | reverse complement strand
TAAAACAAGAGAAAACCGCCAAAGGCGGTATCCGTGCTAAACAGTTCCAAGCCGCATTGAAAGAAGATTATCTCCTCAAGGTCCTCGCCTCTGGCAATTAAGATGCGATTGCCCTGCACAGATACTGAAGGTCATGTGACCTTTAACATTTACAATATATTAGGTCGTTTGGATGTTGCCACTCAAAATTATATGATAGGATTACCCAATAACCACCAGAATGAGTACAACATTTCTACAGAGTATGAATACGATATACTTGATAATCAATTGAGTCTAACAGATGCAAATGGGCATGTCACTCAAACTGAATATGATGGTCTTAACCGTTCTGTTATAGTAACCGACTCAAATCAAAACCAAAGAATCAACACTTACGATGGTGTTGGCAATCTTGTGAAAGTTGCAGATGGATTACCCGGCAACACAACTACGTTTGAATACGACGAACTGCACAGGCAGGTATCTGTTACGGATTCGATGGGAAATCAATCCCGCTCGTTATACAACGCCAATGGTGAACTTGTGCTTAGTACTGATCCCGCTGGGATAGTCACACGCTATGAATATGATGATGTAGGTCACCTCTCTGCTGTGATTGAGAATTACCAGGCAGGTATACCGTCAGATGTACAAACCAATGTTCGAACAGAATACACCTACGATGCCAATGGAAATCGTAGAAGCATTTTGGATGGCAACAATCACGTTACGAATTTCATTTATGATGGATTAAATCGCCTCAAGAAGGAGACTGATGCAGAAGGAAACTCTTGGGAGTATATATATGATGCTGTAGGGCATCTAATATCGAAACTGGATGCCAACCTCGCAACAACCACATACATATATGATGCCAACCGGCTGATGATGATAGATTTTCCCTCTCCGGATGCAGATGTAACTTTTGATTATTATCCTTCAGGTTTGCGTTGGACCATGAATGATGCCGTTGGCACGACCACTTGGGACTATGATGCTCTCTATAGACCAAAATCCATCCAGGATCCATTTGGTGCGATAGTGAGTTACAAGTATGATGCTGTTGGTAATCGGACAGTTGTTACGTATCCGGACGGGAAAACAGTTGTATCTGCTTACGATGATGGGAATCGATTAAAAACAGTTTTAAATGATCAGGGTGTCTTGGCCAATTACGCATATGATGCTGCCAATCGCCTGAAAGAAATTACACGTTTGAACAACACTAAAACAGTGTATGGCTACGATGATGCCAATCACTTGACTTCAATTATCCATACAAGGGGTATTGAATCACTTTCTTCTTTTGAATACGAGTATGATCAAGTCGGCAATCGTACTCGTGCCGTTGAAATAGTAAATTTACCTGTCATCCTACCTAGCAATACACCAACGGTTATTCCGTCTGCCACCCAAACCACAACCAACATACCAACCAACACGGCAATTATTACTACTACAGAATTGCCTGCTGGATCGGCCACATTCACCAATATTCCAACCACGACAAACACAATTGAAAATACGTCTACATTTACACCAACCTATACTGACACCCCAACACCATCATTAACAAACACCTTTGAACCGTCTTCTACGTTTACATTAGCAGTAAGTGACACCCCCACTTTTTCCCCTACAGCGACAAATCTACCTGTCGCATTTACATATACCAGTCAACCGGATAGTGTGAATGGGGTTGACACATACCTGTTAAATACGTCACCAACCACTAATTTTGGTACAGATGTTGCGTTGGGTGTTGGGGAAAGTAATAATGCAAACAACAAGGTGTATCGCGGATTAATTAAATTTGATCTTTCAACAATCCCTTCAAATGCTACTGTAACGTCGGTTACACTATCATTGTGGACAGCAAGCGATTTTTCCAGTAATAATCGTACAGTTCATGTTTATCGCTTGAAAGTGCCTTTTGATGAGGCACAAGCTACTTGGAATCAAGCATCAAATGGCGTCCCATGGAATTCAGGTGGCGCTGCCGGCGAAGGTGACCGCGAAAGCGTGGAGGTGGGATCTGCACAAATTTTGGCAGATGAAACACTTGGCATCGAAAAACAAATCCCGCTTACCGCATCCAAAATACAAGAATTAGTGAATGGTGTATTCGTGAACAACGGTTTTATCCTTGTAATGGATACTGAAATTAATGATCGATTTAATTACAAGACATCAGATACAGTCAATTCAGTAAACCGCCCTAAATTGGTAGTTCAATACACCCTTCCTCAAGGGCAGACACCTTCAAACTCAGCATCATCTATCGATTTTATTTCATACAAGCCCGTATTCGTCAGTAGGGCACCCATCGCCCCAACTCACCAGTCAAACTACATTGCTGGATCTGGGTCGATGGCAACCCCGTTAGTACATTCTTATACATCTCAGCCTGATGGTGTAAATGGAATGGATACCTACTTATTAAGCTCTTCTTCAAGCACTAATTATGGAACCGATGTTTCTATTGGAATTGGGGAAAACAATAATGCTACCAACAGAATTGCTCGAAGTCTTCTCAAATTCGACCTTGCAGCAATCCCATCCAATGCACACGTCACTTCTGCCACGCTCTCGCTATGGACATCCAATGACACCTCCAATAACGATCGTTTAATTCGTGCATATCGTCTTCTAAAACCATTTAATGAATTACAGGCCAACTGGAACGTAGCTGCCAACGGGTCTAACTGGCAGTCAGCTGGTGCTTCTGGAGCCGGTGATCGCGAAAATGCAGACATCGGCTCTATGTTGATTCCAGCAAACGAAACTATTGGAGTGGAAAAACAAATCACCCTTGATCCAGCAAAGCTGGAGGAAATTGTCAATGGATCATTTGTTAATAATGGATTTATCCTTGCAGCAGATGTTGAGATGGATGATCGATTTAATTACAAATCATCAGATACTTCCACCTCATCACAGAGGCCGAAACTAACCATATACTATACTTTGCCTGAGGAAAGTACACCGACTTCTACATATACAAACACACCTACTTTCACTGCCACATCGACATTAATACCTACAAGTACACCAACAGTATCAAACACACCAACCACCAGTGTCTCAGATACACCCAATGCTGTAAACACAGCGACGTCCACTCCAATACCTACAGGCACCAATTTACCGATTGGAACAAATACTCCATCTGGAACTCCAACTGCCTCGCCAATTACACAGGATGAATTCAACGGTTCAGAGTTGGCGCCAGAATGGGAATGGTATGCTCCAAAGGCAGGCCCAACTTATTCTTTAAGCGCGGTGCCAGGTGCCTTACATATGAGCCTTCCCGCCTCACAGACATTCGAGCACTGGGAGGATTTGGATGAGGCCCCGCAACTTAGACGAACCGACCTTGGTGGACAGGACTGGAGTATTGAGACGCGCCTTGAAAATATTAATGCAGCACCCGAAGCTGGTTATTGGGCGGCTCTGGAAGTAGGATTTGGTCAATACGACCAACTTTGGTTTGGTATGACAAACGGAGGATCTCTACATGAATTGCGAGTAGGGGGATGTTGCTCTTCGTTCCAACAATATGAAAACCTTCCTGTTATTTTGCGTTTGGAGAAATATGGTGACGAATATACATTTATGTATAAACACGACTCCGATTCAGAATGGTCAATACTTTCAACCCAGACCTATTTAGGTACGCCAACCTATGTCGGTTTGATTGCGCGTGCCACAGATACCGGAAGCAGTGCGCTGCAGATGGATTGGTCTTACTTCCGTATTGAGCGTGGATCAAATCCAATTACTGAAATCATCAGCGATGATTTTATTGGTCCAGAATTTACCCCAGGTTGGGAATGGTATGTTCCAAAAATTGGCCCATCTTATTCATTTACCACTGTGCCTGGATCGTTACGCATGAGTCTGCCTGCAATGGAATCTTTTGAACATTGGGTGGGGGCGGATGAAGCACCTCAACTCAGGCGCACCGACCTGGGCAATCGCGATTGGGCGATCGAAGGCAGATTGGGGAACATAGATGCTGCTGCAAACGCAAGTTACTGGGCTGCATTAGAGGTGGGCTTTAACGAATCCGAACAGGTTTGGTTTGGTATAACAAATGATGGGAGTTTGGCCGCTACCCATGTTGGAGATGGCGCCGCGTTGTTTACATTGCTTGATAATTTACCTGTCATTTTGCGTATGGAGAAACATGGCAATCTGTATACTTTTCTGTACAAACATGACGCCGACCCAGAATGGACAATTGCAGGAACACAAACATATTTCGGAACGCCGACTTATGTAGGATTGATTGCACGTGCATTGGATACAGGTTCAAGCCCGTTGAACATTGACTGGAGCAGTTTCCGTCTTGAACGCTTTCCTAGCCAGCCATCCACCCCAACTCCGATACCACCTTTTGTTACATCTACATTTACGCCGACAAGTTCACCTACACCTACCCCCAGTTTCACCCCCACCCCGACACTTCTGCCAGCAGGGAATGGGACCGGGTTGGTTGGAAAATACTTCGACAACAATATGGATATGAATGGAGCACCATTATTCACCCGGCTTGACTCCCAAGTGGATTTCAACTGGAGCGGACCCGTTGCGGATAATATCCCCTACGAGTTTACCGCCCGCTGGATTGGGCAAATAGAGGCGCAGTCATCTGAAGAATATGAATTTGCGGTATCAGCCGACGATCTTGCACGTATATATATCGATGGGCAAATGTACCTTGATAACTGGACCAGCCCGCAGGGTGGATGGAGAATCGGACCGCCGATCAGTCTGGTGCGCGGACAAAAGCATGATATCCAGATCGATTTCCGCAATGTGGATGGTTCCGCTTCCATTTTCCTCCAATGGCATACTCTTTCGAATAGCATTGACTGGCAAATTGTGCCAATGCAGCAGCTATACCCACCTATTGAGGGTTTGCCTGCCACGGCCACGGCCACTCCGACGCCCACAAGCACTGCCACGAGAACGGCGACGGCGACTGCAACGCCTACTTTCACAAGGACGCCCACACAGACACGCACGCCAACGGTCACCTTTACACCCTCGTTTACACCTACACCGACCTTTACGCGCACGCCGCGTCCTTCTGGCTCGCCAACTTTTACACGTACACCCAAACCCGCGGCGACTTCTACCTTTACGCGCACACCGAGCAATACCCCAACCACCATTCCGACAGCTATCCCGGGGAACGGGGTAACCATCATTAACTATGATTATGATCCCCTATATCGCCTGACCGCCGCGGATTATTTCTACACGGGCGAGTTCTACCATTACACCTATGATGCAGTTGGAAACCGTAAGACCGAGGAAACCCTGATCAATGGGGTATCTTCCACAACTAATTATGAATATGACGATGCAAACCGCCTTACCACTGCTGGCGGTGTGACCTACACCTTCGACCCCAACGGCAACCTGCTTTCGGATGGAGTAAACACCTATGCCTATGATTCCGCCAATCGGCTGGTTTCAGTGAATGGACAGTCATCCGTGAGCAGTTATCAGTATAATGGGCTTGGAGATAGACTCAGCCAAACCGTGAACGGCGTGACAACGAACTACACCCTTGACCTCAATTCAGGTCTCACTCAAGTTCTCCATGATGGCACGAATACTTACACCTACGGACTTGGCCGCATCGCGCAGACGAACACCGTGACCGAATTTTTCCTGGGTGATGCATTGGGAAGCGTGCGTCAATTGACAAACGCTGCTGGTGAAGTGAAATTGACAAAAGCCTACACACCTTATGGTGAGGTTGCCTCAAGTAATGGAGCTTCTTCAAGTCCCTTTGCTTTCACAGGGGAACAACAAGATGCCAGCGGTCTGACCTACCTTCGCGCCAGATATTACAACCCCGCTGACGGGAGGTTTATGTCAAGGGATACGTGGGAGGGAGAGGCGAAACGTCCCATTTCTATGAATCGGTGGGGGTATGTAGAGGGGAATCCGGTCAATTTGACGGATCCGTCAGGCCATGAAAGGTGTTCAAATGATATCAATTCTCGTGTTGCAGTTGCAGAAAAATATGTGAATCGCACAAACGCGGGACATTTAATACGAGACGACCTAAATACCTATACGGCTGGTGGAATTGGTGTCCAGTGTTATGGAACAGATATTGGGTATGGCGATAATACTGGGTTGGGTCTTGGTCAAGTGACCAACAAGCAGGTAAATGAAGAGTATGGTGTGAAAATTATTGTTGGGGATGATGAACGCGGTTGCGGACTTTCACTCCCAGGTGAAGTAGCACACGATCAGAAACAACCTGTTTGGGCTGTCCATTATATGAGAAGGAGAATCCAGCAAGTATTGGATGAGTGTGACAAATGTACTTCGACAGACAGATTCATAGCCGCTGGTTTGGCTCAGAATGGACCAGGGTTTACCCACTTTGATTTGACGCAAACTGTATTAAATACAAGACCCAAAAATATCAACGATCTTTATCGTTATCTTACTCCAGATGGAAAGGTGGATCAAAGTCGCGAAGACGGAGTCACTGCTGATTGGTCCAGATACTTTGTAGTTCGAAACAATTCCAAGGACACTTATGATCAACTTAACTTGTTTGCTCAGGTTGTTTTCAGTCTACATGCTAACCACTCCCAATCTCTTGGTTGGTATGTCCCTGCCGATCTCAACTGGAATACGATATGGAAGTTGACAAAGCCATGACAGTTATGAATTGAAGCAAGGATATGTGATGATTAGAATACAGAACAAAACAAAACGAACATTAACTATACTGTTCACGCTGGCATTCCTTGTCGGCATTGCCTTCTTTGTGTTCTACATGATAATTTTGGTGAATTTAGAGCAAGCAAGGCTGTATCCGGTGAATAGTTCATACCAAGATACAGGTGATTACAAGATCAATTCAGAAACAGTTCTTGATGATCTGGATCAGGGGAATACAAATGTATTTATGCCTATCACCGCCACCCCCGAAGTGGGGAGTATGCCTACATTGTCTGTAGGTTTATATACTTGGAGTCAGTCGGATTATTTGAAAGTAGCAGAGGCATTGAATCAATTTGTGTGGAAGGACGACTTAAAAGGCTGGTATCTGTATAGTATGTACTTCTATCGGGGGTGTCAGGATAACCCTGCTGGATTTGATGCTGGGGAAATTACTTACTTCAAAACTTTCCATGGTCCCTTTCAGTACACTGCGCGTGTTGTGGACATATATCCAATTGGTGAAGCAGTAAGTTGGGGTGGAAATGCAATTTTTCCACGTCCTTTGCATGGATGGGAGTATATTGACCTACAGAAACTTGAAATAACAGCTGATGAAGCTCTCAAAATTGCTGAGGAAAAAGAGGGGCAACGGTTTCGGCTAAAGGTTAAGAATGCCTGTACTATAGATGTATTTATAAACCCCAACCCTAACCAAGAAATTAGTTGGAAATGGCATGTGTTTTATAATACAAATAGTTTGGGGGTCTTATTAATACAAATTGATTCAGGCACAGGTAAGGCTGAGATTATAAGGTCGGATTAGATTCAAGTTATGCATCTTTACCAGTTGACCAATCCCGCAGGTACAGTGACCCTGGCCAAATCCTACGCCTCGTATGGGAGTGGACAGTCCGCGTATGGCTACACCGGCGAGCAAACCGACTCCACGGGCATGGTGTATCTGCGGGCGCGGTATTACAGTTGCCACAAGATATTTCCTTATTTCGCTATGTCCCCATCCAAAGTACCCCAGCCACGAGCAAAACAAGTGGGAGCCCATCGCACCAGCACCCTGCGCCCATTAACCCTCCAATCTGCCTGGCGCAGAGTGAGTTCGGGGTGGGCGAACATTTCGTCAAAAACATCCTGGTGGCGCCTCATCGTTCAAGAAACCCCTGGATCATCTTCAAAAACTCCCCCATATCCGCAATCGGCTTTTCCACCACGGCATCCGCCACCCCTTGAAACTGCGCGCACCAGACGATGTCTGCCGAGACCACGATGATGCGGGTCTGCGGCCAGGCAAGGCGCATCGCCGTGAACAGATCACGCCCCGAAACCTCCACGTTCCCTTCTTTTTTCAAATGCAGATCGAGAATCACGGCGTCGGGCGCCTCGGAAGTTACCTTCATAATGCGTTGCAACGCGGCTGGCCCGGTGACTTCCACCTGCGGCACGACCTGAATCAATTTCAACGCCGCGCGATACAACTCCACCAGATCAAGATTGTCTTCGATGATCAACAACATCTATAAATTCCTTTCAGGCTTCCTGCAAGGGCAGGGTCACGGTCATGCTTGTCCCCACCCCCACTTTGCTTTCCACGGTGATGGAGCCCCGCATCAACTTCACCAGATGATGGACGATGGATAATCCCAAACCCACCCCGCCGTATTCGCGGGTGGCATAGTGCTGGGCTTGAGTAAATTCCTGAAACAAAAGGGGAAGTTCCTGTTTGGGGATGCCCACCCCTGTATCGGTAATGATGATCCGCAGGTTGCGTTTGGATGTCTGCACCTTCAGTATCACCTTCCCCTTTTCCGTATACTTAATCGCATTGTCCGTCAGATTGGAAACGATCTGGCGAAGCCGCAACGGGTCCATAAAAAGTATGGCTGGAATCTCCCCTTTTTGAAAGATAAACTCCAGACCCTTTTCGCCTGCCTGCCTCGATGCCTGTTCTGCCAGTGTATCGAAGAATGAGTCTATGGAAATGGAAACAGGCTTCAAGACCAATTTACCGGATTGAATGTAGGCTGAATCCAACAGACGGTTCACCAGGTCGATCAGGTGCATGGTCGAACTCTTGATCCGCGCCGCCATCTCCGCCTGAATGGCCGCCAGTCCTTTATCCAGCAACAACAAGTCCGCATACCCGCTGATGCTGCCCAGCGGCGTACGCAGTTCATGTGACACCACGCCCAGCATGGCGCGCACACGGCTGGCCTCCTGTTGGGCGGTTTGGATCGCCTTTTCCATTGTGGAAGTCGCCAGCCAAATTGCCAGTGACAGGATCCATGCGGCGGGAACAGCGTACACATTCACTGTGGTGATCCCGCCCGGACGCAGAAACAGGATGAGGGAGGTCAATGCCGCAAACCCAAAAGTCGAGGATGGGCCCATGGTGATCGCAGAGATGAAGATTGGGATCGAAAAGAAAAAGGTGCTGCGTCCGCCTGCGATCTCGGAGAAGTCATCGGCAAGAATGATCAATACAAAGAGACCTGCTGAAATGAGCGTGCCCGCCAGCCAGGTGTTCTTCATCACCCTTGTCAGAAAAATTGCAAGCAGACTGACGAACATGCCGCAAAAGGAGGTCAACGCAAGTCGAAATGCCTCGGGGTAGGCCAGGGTCTGAGTAATGGTTTCACCGGGGTCCTTGAAATACAGCACGGTCAGAAACGAAAAGAACGACATGACCCAGGCCGCTGTAGCAACCAGCACGATCATCCGCCGTTTGCGAAAGTCGTCTGTGGAACCGATGAGGTTTTGTTGAAAGCCCTGTTGTGTGATCTTCATCTGCTCATCCCGTCTTTCCATTAATAGACGCTGGCTGATAGTCCAAAGCAGGGTTGAGCACCCAGCGTGTCAAGCCTTCGATGGCGGCCTGATCCAGATACCCAACCCGCAGTCCAAAACCCATACACAGTCCACTCAATCCATCCCACCATGCTTTGCCCTCCTCGGCGGACAGGGCAAACTCCAAAATAGTGCGGCGGGCAAACGGCAGCGGCGACTCCTGAACCGCAAGCAACAAACCCTGTCGCAAAATATCCAGACCTTCACTGGAGGAGGGCTGCCAGGTGTTCACCTGACGTTGAAATCCCAATCTGGGTGCAGGATCAGGCCAGAACAATTGCAAGAGACGCAGAGTCCAGCCGGGCTGCATCGAGGACAGGATGGCCTGATAGGCTTCCTGTGGCCGCACCTCGGGACGGTCCGGATCGGCATACACCTCGGCAAACAAACGGCGGGTGTCATCCTCGCCGATCAAAGCTGCATACGAGCCAACCTGCGTGAAACCTTTGGCCAGTACAAAGGTGCGCGTCGAACCGATGATCTGCTCCGCCATTACATCCCTCCCTTGAAAATGGATTCTGGAATATTCAAATCGGCGGCGCGGAAACCGGGGCGCATCGGGCGATTGCCCGTGGGCAGCAAGCCCTTCCCGGCTTCAAATCGAAACAAAGGCGAAAAGGATGGCCGGGCCGCGGTCCGTTCCACGATGGATGACACCTCCACGATCTCGCGCACGATCTGTCCGTGTTGTGCATTGCGCTCGATGTAAACCACTGCCGTGACCGCCTCGGCAAACGACTGTGCGATCTGCATCTCAGACATGCGTGCGGCATCCGGATGAGCCTGCACCACCTGCAGGAAGCGCGGCCAGACATGCTCTGCACTGGTGGCATGGATGGTGAAGGCGGAATGTCCATGCCCGGTGGCCGCAGCGCGGATCAACTCCCAGGCCTCCGCCCCACGCGCCTCGCCGATCACCACTCCATGCGGGCGCGAACGCAAAGCGGAACGGATCAGGTCATACATGGTGACAGGCGGCGGACCGCCGCGAATCTCCGGACGGGTCACAGTGTAGATGATGTTGCCCGTATCCGATTTCGCATCCCCGTTCCAGCCGTTCAGGATGATCTCATTGCTGTCCTCAACGATGAACAGGCGGATCGCACCGCGCGGATAATAGTCCAGCATTTCCTGCAAGATTCTCTGCCCGACAAAAGTCTTACCCGAGCCGGTGGTCCCCGCAATGACCAGGGTCCCACCATGCACCATCACGCCCAACAGATAATTGGCGGCTTCCGGGGTGAGAATGCCGTCCCCGCGCGAAAACTCCTTCGGATCGAATTGGGGCCGCGGTACTGGCGGAAGTCGGTTCTGACACAGCAGCGCCAGACTCCCATGTGTGAGGTCTGAGGTTGTGCGGTAATTTGAAACACGTAATGTGATCGTATCTCCATACGGCGAGGCAGGCGGCATGACATAATTGATGCGCACACCCTTCCTGCGAACAGTCCCATCCATGAGGGGTACCATCACCTGCAGCATGGCATCTGTGATCGGGTAATCGGGGGTGGGGGCGCGTTGTCCAGCCCGATCGATCATGACCCGCAGGGCATCCCCAATCCCATCCGGCGCGGGGCCGGCATGTTCCCATCTCTGGGTGGTGGTGTATACATAAATATGTCCAAGATTGATGGCAATATCTTCAACCTCGGGGCGGGCGATCAATTCCAGCAACGGTCCCATGCCCGATAGCTCCCCGATCAATCGCAGAATGTATTCCTGTGGAAGTGTAAAACCCGCATCCACGGCACGCAGGCTCACTTCCTCAAAGACCTTGCGCGCCAATGCTTCGATCTC